>Ga0316628_100000948_pt1 | contig 19527 bp, 18 predicted proteins | sample OWC_Aug_M2_C1_D5_FD_207648 | JGI IMG/M metagenome (GOLD analysis project Ga0316628, IMG submission 207648) | Wetland soil microbial communities from Old Woman Creek delta, Ohio, United States - OWC_Aug_M2_C1_D5_C | ecosystem: Environmental > Terrestrial > Soil > Wetlands | place: USA: Ohio... | reverse complement strand
CCCAGCCCCTGCGTCCCCCCCGCGCCGCAGCCCCCGGGATTGATCCGGGAGTCGATTTCCGCGCCGGCGCGGCTACCCTGCCGGCCTTCGCGGACGGAGCCGCCGATCCCGGGGTGCCCCCCGTCCCGGACCCCCGAACCGCACGGTCGGGCACGAACCAAGGGAGCTGGAACATGACGGACATTCGCTTCGAGAACCGCGTCGCCGTGATCACCGGCGCCGGCGGCGGCCTCGGCAAGACCTACGCCCTCGAACTCGCCCGCCGCGGCGCGAAGGTGGTGGTGAACGACCTCGGCGGGAAGAGCGACGGCACGGGCGCCGGCCACAGCATGGCCGACGCGACGGCGAAGGAGATCCAGGAGAAGGGCGGCAGCGCCATCGCCAACTACGACAGCGTCTCCACGCCCGAGGGCGGCGAGGCGATCATCCGCTCGGCCCTCGATGCCTTCGGCCGCGTGGACATCGTGATCAACAACGCCGGTGTCCTGCGAGACAAGACGTTCGCGAAGCTCACCCCCGAGGAGCTGGAGCTGGTGCTCGACGTGCACCTGAAGGGCGCGTTCTTCGTCACGCAGCCGGCGTTCCGCGTGATGAAGGAGCAGAACTACGGCCGCATCGTCTTCACGGCCTCGGCTGCCGGCATCTTCGGCAACTTCGGGCAGACCAACTACGGCGCCGCGAAGATGGGCCTGGTGGGCCTGTGCCACGTGCTCGCGCTCGAGGGCATGAAGAACAACGTGAAGTGCAACGTGATCGCGCCGATCGCGAAGACGCGGATGACCGAGCAGCTCCTCGGCGGCCTGGCGGAGCACGTGAAGCCCGAGCTCGTGACGCCGCTCGTGGTCTACCTCTCCTCCGAGCAGTGCCCGACCACCCACGAGATCTACTCGGTGGGCGGCGGCCGCTACGCGCGCATCTTCGTCGGCCTGGTGCCGGGCTGGTACGCGGGCAAGGGCGTGGTGCCGAGCGTCGAGGACGTGGCCGGCCACTTCGAGCAGATCCGCAACACCGAGGGCTACATCATCCCCGAGAACATCGGCGACGAGATGAAGCTCCTGCTGAAGTCGCTGCAGGGCTAGTGCGAGCGCCGCACGTGCGCAGCGCGCCGTGCGGCCCACGCGAGGAGGATTCCCATGGCGATCGATCCGCAGAAGGCGCTCGGGGCCGAGATCCCGGGCGGGCCGAGCACCTGGGACCGGGACCAGGTGATCCTGTACCACCTCGGCGTCGGCGCGGGCGTGCCCCAGACCGATCCGAACGAGCTCAGCTACACCTACGAGAAGAGCCTGAAGGTGCTGCCGAGCTTCGGCGTGATCCCGGTCTTCAGGTACCTGGCCGCCATCGCCAGCGTGCCGGGCCTCGCGGGCCAGTTCAATCCCGCGCTCCTGCTCCACGGCGAGCAGGACCTGACCCTGCACGCGCCGATCCCGGTGGAGGCCTCGGTGTCGTCCAGGGGCCGGGTGGCCGGGCTCTACGACAAGGGCAAGGCCGCGGTGGCGGTGCTCGAGCTCGACACCACAGGCTCCGACGGCAAGCCGCTCTTTACCAATCGTTTCACGCTCTTCCTGCGCGGCGCCGGCGGCTTCGGCGGCGAGCGCGGACCCGACGTGAAGCTCGAGCCGCCCTCGCGCGCGCCGGACGCGGTGAAGCGGTCGCCGACCCTTCCGCAGCAGGCCCTGCTCTACCGGCTCTCCGGCGACAAGAACCCGCTGCATGCCGACCCGGACTTCGCGAAGCTCGGCGGCTTCGACAAGCCGATCCTGCACGGCCTCTGCTCCTACGGGATCGTCTGCAAGGCCGTGGTGGACGCGGTCTGCGGCGGCGACGTGAAGCAGGTGGCGCGCTGGCAGGCCCGCTTCGCCGGCGTGGTCTTCCCGGGCGAGACGATCGTCACCTCCATGTGGCAGGAGGGCAAGACGGTCCTCGTCACGGCCAAGACCCTGGAGCGCGACACGCCCGTGCTGTCGAATGCGGCGCTGACCGTGCGCTAGCCCCGGGACGTCGGCCGTGCGCGCCGCGAACCCCCTGGTCTCCGTCGTGGTCCCGGTGCTCGACGAGGAGGGCTGCGTCTCGGAGCTGGCGGATCGCGTGCGAGCCGCCCTGCAGCAGGCCGCGGCCCGACACGAGATCCTGTTCGTCGACGACGGGAGCCGGGACCGCACGCCCGAGCGCATCCTCGAGCTCCGCCGGCACGACCCCCAGGTGAAGACCATCCGCTTCACCAGGCGCTTCGGCCAGCAGGCGGCGCTCGCCGCGGGCCTGCGCTTCGCGCGCGGCGACGTGGTGGTGACGATGGACAGCGACCTCCAGCACCCGCCGGAGTTCCTGCCGGAGCTGCTCCGCGCCTGGCGGGAGGGCTTCGACGTGGTCCACACGGTGCGGCGCGCGCCGCCGCGTTCCCGGCCCGACTGGAAGGAGCGCGGCAGCCGGCTCTTCTATCGACTGATGGGCCTGCTGACGGCGCTGCCCGTGGTGCCGGCCGGGGCCGACTTCCGCCTGCTCGACCGCCGGGCCGTCGACGCGTTCAACGCCCTGGAGGAGCGCTTCGTCTTCGTGCGCGGCCTCGTGCCCTGGCTGGGCTTCCCGGAGACCCGCCTGGAGTACGACGTGGGGCCCCGCTTCGCGGACCGCAGCAAGTACTCGCTCCTGCACATGCTGCGGCTCGCCCTCGACGGCGTCTTCTCGTTCTCCGTGCTGCCGCTGCGCCTCATCACCGCGCTCGGGCTCGTCACCACGCTGCTGGGCGTCCTCTACGGGGCCTTCGCCCTGGTGGCCTGGATCGCGGGCCGCGTCTCCGAGCCCGGCTGGACCTCGCTGATCGTGCTGGTGCTGGTCTTCGGCGGGGTGCAGCTGCTCTCGATCGGCGTGGTGAGCGAGTACGTGGGGCGCACCTACGAGGAGGTGAAGCGCCGCCCGCGCTACGTGATCGACCGCGTGGAAGGCGTGGAGGCGCCTTGAGCTGTCCCGTCTGCGGGGCGGGGCCGTGCAGCCGGGCGCTCTGGAAGGACGGCGTCGAGATCCTGGCCTGCCCCGACTGCGGCCTGCGCTTCTGGCGCCCGCCGCCGGACTTCCGACCGGAGTCCGTGTACGACGCCGCCTACTTCGAGAGCCGCGAGGCGTCCCGCGGCTACGACGACTACGCCGCGCTGGAGCCCGCGCTGCGACGCAACTTCGCGCGGCGCCTCGCGCGTCTCGGGCCGCCGGGGCGCGGCGCCCGGCTGCTCGACGTCGGCGCGGCACACGGCTTCGCGCTGGCGGAGGCCGCGCGGGCGGGCTTCCGCGCCGTCGGCTGCGAGATCGCGCGCAGCGCGGCGCGCCGCGCCGGCGAGCGGGCGCCGGGCCGCATCTGCGTGGCGAACGGTCTGCGCCTCCCCTTCGCGGCGGGCTCGTTCCAGGTGGTGACGCTCTGGGACGTCCTCGAGCACCTGGCGGATCCCCACGCGGCGCTGGCGGAGGTGGCGCGCGTGCTCGAGCCGGGCGGCCGCCTCCTGCTCTCCACCGGCGACGCCGGGAGCCTGGCCGCCCGCCTCTCCGGTGCGCGCTGGCACCTCTACACCCTGCCGGAGCACCTCTTCTTCCACACCCGCGAGAGCCTGCGCCGCCTCCTCGAGGCACACGGCCTGCACGTGGAGCGGCTGCGCGCGGAGGCCGCGCTCTACCCGCTCGGCTACCTGGTGGAGCGCCTGTGGAAGACCCTGCTCCGGCGTCCGACCGGGAGAGCGCTGCGCTTCCCCGGCGCGCGGCTCGCGCTGCCCCTGAACCTCTACGACGTGGTGACGGTCGAGGCGCGACGCCTCCAGGGCACGAGCGCCGCGCCCGCGAGGCCGAGCGCCGCGAGCGCGGCCAGCGCGCAGCCGCGACGGAAGGAGGCCGGCCGGTAGCGCAGCTCGATCCGGTGCTCGCCCGGTGGCACCGCGACCCCGCGGAAGAGCGTGTCCGCGCGCAGCAGCGGCACGGGCGCGCCGTCGAGCCGGGCCTCCCAGCCGGGATAGTAGAGGTCGGTCACCACCACCAGCGCCCGGCCGGCGCCCCGCGTGAGCACCACCTGACGCTCGGGCGTGTCGCGCTCGAGGCGCGTCTCGGCGACCATGTCCGGCGCGGCGGGCCCGGAGAGGATCGCGGGCGGCCGGTCGACGAGGGCCGTGGTGCGGGGATCGAAGTCGAGCGCCACCAGGCGCTCCAGCGCGTCCTGGGGCTCGGCGGGCTCCGGCTCGACCCGGGAGACGCGGAAGGCGCGCGGCAGGTGGAGAGGATTCTCGAAGACGGCCGGCTGCGCGCCGAGCTCGGGGAGCGGGCGGTAGCGCTCCGCCAGCCAGGCCGGCGGCTCGTTCGCCAGCACGAAGCGCACCGAGAGGAGGTCGAGCAGCACCGCGCGGTCGGGGTCCGGCGGGAGCCCGACGCGTCCGAAGAAGGGGATCGCGCCCAGGTAGTGCTCGGTCCCGGCGCCGGGCTCGCGGCCGACGTCGCGGGGATCGATCGTCACCGCCCGACCCGTCTCGAGGAAGGTGAGCATCCGTGCGGTGGCCGCGGGGGTCAGGGGCTCGAGATCGTGCGTCACGTGCAGGCCGGCGCTCTCCCCGAGCTTGTCGGCGAACGGGAGCTCCTCGCGGTGTTGCCAGTGCAGCCGGGTCCCGTCGCGCGCGGTGGCCTCCCGGAGCGCGCGGAAGACCTGCTCCAGCGCCGCGGGAACCGACGCATCCTGGTGGCGCGGGAAGCGCAGGCGCGCGCCGGCCGAGGGCAGGACCTGCGCCAGCGCGAGACCGAGCGCCAGGAGCCCGCCCGCGACGCGGGCGGCGCGCGGGGCGAGCGCGAGCCGCTCCTCCAGCCGCGTCAGCCCCACGCCCGCGGCGACCGCCAGCGCGAGGGTCGTCACCAGCCGCCAGCGGAAGGGAAAGCGGAAGTCCCCCATCAGCGGAAGGGCGCGGAGCCAGCGATAGACCGGGAGCTGGAAGGGAAAGGAGATCGCGAGCGCGAGCGCGCCGAGCCCGAGCAGTGCGAGGAGGCGCAGGCGGGCGCGTCCCGGCCGGAGCGCCGCCAGGAGCGCGAGCGGGAGGGCCAGCACGCCCGGCACGCCGTCGTTCGCGCCCTGCACCAGAAGGCTCGCCAGGAAGAGGCGGGGATCGTGCTGGGCCGGCACCAGCACCGCCTGCCCCTCGCGCAGGAGGCCCGGCGCGCGAGCGCTCTGGGCCACCAGCTCGGCCGCGGGGAGGAGCTGCGGCGCGGCGAGGCAGGCGCCGGCCAGCGCCCCGAGCGCGAGCCCGACGCCCCGCGCCCACGGCAGGCGCCGCTCGCGTAGCCCGGCCTCGAGCAGCGCCGCGCCCGCGTAGAGGGCCCCGGTGAAGGCCGTCATCAGCGCGACGTAGGGCCAGCCGGAGAGGAGCTGGAGCCCCACCGAGAGCGCGAGGAGCGCGACACGAGATCGCGTCGCACGCTCTGCCACACGATCGATCGCCAGCAGGACGCCCGGGAGCCAGGCGGCGCAGTAGAGGGTGCAAGGCCACCACAGGGCGCCGGCGAGCCAGATGCAGCCCCCGAAGAGCAGGCCCGCCGCGAGCGCGCCGGCGCCGCCGGCTCCGAGCCGGCGCGCCAGGCCCGCGGCGAAGGCCGCCGCGAGGCCGAGGTGCAGTGCGGCCAGCAGGGCGAAGGCGAGCTGGGTCGGGAAGAGGAGGTGGAGCAGGTTCGGCGGATAGAGGACGCCGGTCTGGAGCGTCGCCAGGAAAGGCAGCCCGACCCCCTGGGTGGGGTTCCAGAGCGGAAGATCGCCGTGCGCGAGACGCCCGAATGCGTAGGCGGCATTCGGCCGGTAGTAGGCGAAGAAGTCGAAGACCTCGGGGCGCGCGTTCGCCTCGAGGGCGGGCGCCGACGCCTGCGTCCCCCAGCCGAGCCAGACGCCGGCGACCCCGAGCGCTGCCAGCAGGGAAGCCGTGAGGCCTCGATCGTGCGGCAGAGCGCGGTCCTCCCTTCCGAGATGCGAGGCGGCGGGCCCGCGCGGGCCGTGCCGGGACGAGACGTGGTGCGGCGCCCGAGGCCCCGCTCTCCCCTACCGAAGCCCCTCCGGTGGCGTCAAGCGTGCGTGGCGCGCGGGATCCGTGCGAGGATGCGGCCGGCGCGGCGCGGTCCGACGCCGGGGGAACCAGCCATGAAGGGACGCCGTCTCGCCGCCCTCCTGGCCGGCGCCCTCGGCGGGCTCGCGCTCGCGGGCTTCCTGGCGTGGGGCCGCGCGGAGGGCTCGCGACTCGCGGCCCCGCCGCCGTCTCCGGCGGTCGCCCGCCCGGTCGACGCAGCACCCCCCGCCGCGCCCGCGGCATCTCCCCTCCCCGGCTCCCTGCGCGGCACCGGCGTCGACGGAGCGCTCGAGATCGGGCCGGACGGGCACTTCCTGCCCTCCCCCTCGGCCCTCGCCCTCTTCGACTACTTCCTCGCCGCGCGCGGCGAGGAGAGCGACGCGGCCCTGCGCCAGCGCATCGAGGCCGAGATCGCGCGCCGTCTCCCGCCCACCGCCGCTGCGGAGGCCCGCGCCTTTCTCGAGCGCTACCTCGGCTACCAGGAGGCGGCCCGCGCGCTGGCCGAGACCGATCCCGGGCCGGTGGATCTCGAGCGCCGGCTCCAGCGGCTGCGGGAGCTGCGGCGCGCCTGGTTCGGGCCCGAGCTCGCCGAGACCCTCTTCGGTGCGGAGGAGGACGTGGCCCGGGTCGCCCTCGAGCGGCGCCGCATCGAGGCGGATCCCGCCCTCGCGCCCGCCGAGCGCGAGCAGCGGCTGGAGGCGCTCGAGGCCGAGCTCCCGGAGCCCGAGCGGGCCGCGCGGGCGCAGGCGGTGGCGCCGCTGCGGGTGGAGCGCCAGGTGGAGGCGCTGCGCTCCACGGGCGCCTCGGACGCGGACGTGTGGGCGCTCCGCGCCCAGGCCTTCGGCCCCGAGGCCGCCGACCGATTGGCGGCCCTCGACGCCGCGAACGCGGACTTCGCGCGCCGCATGGCCGACTACCGCTCGGCGCGCGACGCCCTCCAGGCCGACCCGTCGCTCTCGCCGGAGGAGCGGACGCAGGCGCTGGAGCGGCTGCGCGCCGAGCGCTTCCACCCCGACGAGCTCGCGCGCGTGCGCGCGCTCGACGGCCTGCCGGCCGCAGCCGACACGACGCGGTGACGGAGGCGCGATGCGACGGCTGGCGGCGCTCGGGCTCTTCGCGGCGCTCGGCCTCCTCGCCGGAGGCTCGGGCGCCGACACCCCCTGCACGCCCCGGGTGGGCGAGAAGCTCGGCCTTCGCTTCGTGGAGGTCTGCGCCTCGAGCAGCGCGGCGGTCCTCGGCGTGGCCCCCGAGGACGACCGACCCCTCCCGGCGTTCTGGATCGCCGCCGCGCCGATCCCGTGCTCCGCGGGCGCGCACGAGACCCTCGACTGCCCGACGGTGACGGCGCTCGAGGCGTCTCCCGTGCCTTCCCGCTTCAAGAACCAGCCGGTGCAGGCGGCGGTGATCGACGCGCAGACCGCCCATCGGCTCTGCACCTTGCGCTTCGGCGGCCGCCTGCCGACGGCCGCAGAGCGGGAGCAGGCGCGTCACGTGCTCGGTCTGGTCTCGCTCGCGGTGAGCGAGCTGCCGGAGCCCCGGGGCTCCATCGCCCTGGACGAGCTGCCCGAGTGGACCGCCGACGGCGACTGCGCCTCGAGCCCCTCCACCCTCGCGGCGGGATGCCGGGTCTCGCAGCTCCCCCCGATCCTCTCCCGCCATCGCCCCGAGAACGACCGCTTGCTCTCCTGCGAGGCGACGACGGCGGACCCCTCGCTGGAGCGCGTTCCCGTCGGAGGCGCGTGTCCGGGGGCCGCGCGGGATGGCGAGCGGATCCGGCCGTCGTGCGCCGTCCGCGTGCCCCATCCTGGCTTCGACACCACCTTCGCGCTCCTGTGTCGGCGTCCGCCCGCGGCGCCTCGCGGGACCGTGGCGGGGCCTGCACCGGCGGACGCGGCATTCCGCTGCGTGCTGCCCGAGCACGCGATTGCGCGGCTCGGCGAGCCCATCGAGGACCGCGCTCCGCCGCGCGCGCCCCGCTGACGCGGCGCGGGCGAGCGCGCGACGCCCTGCCCCGCTCAGTGCTCCGCGGCTCCGGGCTCGGCCGCCGGGTGGCTCGGGAAGGGCGAGAGGCCCTGCTCCACCGCGCGCGCCCACACCACGGCGAGTCGGCCGTCGCGCCCCTGCGTCGGATCGGGAAGGAAGGTATGAGGACCGGCGGCGAGCTCGCGGGGCTCCTCTGCCGGCAGGCCGTCGAGCCGGCCGGCGACGGGGCCGTGCGGCGACACCACCCGATATCTCGCCGGGATCGTCAGCTCGAAGCGGATCTCGCCGCGGCCGTCGGCGGGCGGCCTCAGGAAGCGGCCGGCCACGCGCAGCCCGCCCACGCTCACGAAGTTCCGCCCCAGGAAGTCCCGGGCGCGCGGCGGGAAGCGCTTGCTGTCGAGGACCGCCACGGTGGTGCGATGCCGCACGAGCTGCTCCGGGATGTCGTCGGGCAGGAGCCCTCTCCGCAGCCGCGTGCGCGTCACGATCTCGAGCACGTACGAGAAGCCCCGCGGCCGGAAGGAGGCCTCGCCCTTGAGATCGGCGATCGTCTCTTGCGGTGAGGTGAGCCGCAGCACCCGGTCGACCAGGGATTCGTAGTCGCGCATCCGCGCGTTCCGAAAGCCCGGGGTCGCGATCAGGAGCAGGAGCTGGACGCCCGCCGCGAAGACCACGACGGAGGAGCGGCTGCGGAGCCAGGCCACGAGCCGCAGCGGCCCCGACAGCTCGCCGAGCAGGAGCGCCGCACCGAGAAGGGCGAGCAGGGGCAGCACCGGCTGCCAGGACTCGGACTCCACCAGGGGAGAGCCGCAGGCGAGCAGCGCGACGTAGAAGAGCCCGGCCGACACCAGGGCGCACCTGCGTGCCGCCACCCCCCGGCTGGGAGCGCCTTCCGCCACGCCGCGCCCGGCGAGCCAGACCAGCGGCACGCTCAGCGGGAAGAGCCAGGGACGGAGCCGCTCGCGGCCCCAGAGACCGAGCCCGGGGAGGAGGTTGTGCGCGATGGCGTCGCGCATCAGGGGCCCGAGCGCGTGCTGCGATCCGAAGAAGCCCGCGATCGCGAGCGGCATCCCGAGCGCGCCGAGGCCGGCGGCGAGGGCGTGGGGGAGCAGACGCTGCGCCGACGCTCGCACGGTCTGACGCTCGCCGTAGCCGAGCCAGGCGGCGCCGCCCGCGAGACCGAGCGCCGCGACCATGAAGGCCGTCTTGATCGACGTGCAGAGCGCCGCGCCGAGGAGGAGCCCCGCCCCAAAGCTACGTATGCGGCGCGCCGGGCCCCCGAGCCACGTCGCGAGCGCGGCGAGCCAGAGCAACGTCCAGAGGCCGTCTGGGCGGAACTCGAGCGTGGCGACAGCCAGCGGCGGGAGGACGAGGCTGAAGACGCCCCCCCAGAGACCCGTGCGCGGGGAGAAGAGGCGCGCTCCCAGCCAGGCGATCGCGATCGCGTCGCCGACGGCGAGGGGCGTCAGCGCCAGGCGCATCATGGCCAGGGTGCCGGGATGCTCGCCCACGAGCCCGAGCACCGGCGCGCACAGCAGGTGGAAGAGCGGCGCGTGGTTGTCGAAGAGATCCCGGTACTGGACCAGGCCGTGGAGCCAGCCCCAGACCACGTGCAGGTGCTGGGGCTCGTCGGAATCGACCTGATAGAGCCGGGCGCCGACGCAGCGTACGGCGAGCGCGACGGCCGCGAGCAGGCCGGCGACGCTCGCCTCGCGCCGGCCCACGAGCTCTGCCGCGGGAGCCCGCCCACAGGCTTCCTCGCTTTGGGCCTCGGAGTGCACGATGGCGTTCGCCGTCACGAGCTCGCTTCTCCGCGATCCGGTGCTCCGGGGTCGCAACTGTCCCTGGGGCGGGCTGAACGCCGGATGAACCGGCCGGATTCCGCGCGACGCGGTGAGCGCGCATCCGTGGCATGATCCGCGCGACGATGGGGGCCGCGCTCGCTCGACGATTCTCCAGCCGCCTCACGGGCGGGCGCGAGGGAGCGCTCGCGTGAGGCTTTCGATCGTGATCCCGGCCTTCAACGAGGTCCGGACGCTGCCCGTCGTGATCGAGAGGGTGCAGCGCGCGCTCGGCGAGCCCTTCCTCTGCGGCAAGGGCATCGACGCCGAGATCATCGTCGTGGACGACGGCTCGACCGACGGCACGCGAGAGTGGCTGAGCACGCTCGACGAGCCAGCGGTGCAGGTGGTGCTCCGCTCGCGCAACGAGGGAAAGGGTGCCGCCCTGGCGGAGGGCTTCGCCCGCGCCCGGGGCGACATCGTGCTGATCCAGGACGCGGACCTCGAGTACGACCCGCGCGACTACCCCACCCTCCTGGGGCCGATCCTGGAGGGCGACGCCGACGTGGTGTTCGGGAGCCGCTTCCTGGGTGGCCCCCACCGCGTGCTCTACTTCTGGCACGCCGTCGCCAACCGGATCCTGACCACCCTCTCCAACATGCTCACCAACCTGAACCTGAGCGACGTCGAGGTGGGCTACAAGGTCTTCGCGCGAGCGGCGCTGGCGGGCCTCCGCATCGAGTCCAGGCGCTTCGGCTGCGAGCCGGAGATCGTCGCCAAGGTGGCGGCCCAGCACTCTCGCGTGTACGAGGTGCCCGTGCGCTACCGCGGGCGCACCTACGCCGAGGGCAAGAAGATCGGCTTCAAGGACGCGCTGGAGGCCGTCTGGGTGATCCTGCGCTTCGGAGCGCTGCACCGGCTGCGCCGGCGGGCGCGGATTCCGGCGGCTGCGGCTGCGCGAGTGCCGCGCACCGTCGCGGCCCCCCGCGAGCAGCCGGCGGAGCTCCCAGGGTGAGCGGCGCGCCGGAGCGGGCCGAGCGGAAGCCGGACGACGTGCTCCATCGGGGCGGCTGCCACTGCGGGCGCGTGCGCTTCGAGGTGGAGGGACCGGCCGCGCTCGACGTCTCGGAGTGCAACTGCTCCATCTGCCGTCGCACGGGTCACCTGCACTGGATCGTTCCCCGCGAGCGCTTCCGCCTGGTCCAGGGCGAGGACGCGCTCGTCTCCTACCGCTTCAATACCGGAGTCGCCGAGCACCTCTTCTGCGGCACCTGCGGCGTGAAGTCGTTCTACGTGCCGCGCTCCCATCCCGACGCGATCAGCGTGAACGCACGCTGCCTCGACGAGGGCAGCGTGACGTCGATCTCGGTGCGTGCCTTCGACGGCGCGAACTGGGAGCGGGCCCGGGCGGCCCTCGGGCGATTTCCTGCTTGACGGGGCCTCCGCGTTCGGGAGAATATGACTGACGTCATAATTGACCGGAGTCGTTTTGGCGACCGCCCGCCCCCGAAGCGCCACCGCTCCCTCCCCGCCCGTCGGGCGGCGCGACCGCAACAAGCGGGAGAAGCGAAACCGGATCGTCGAAGCCGCTCGTGAGCTCTTCTCGAGCAAGGGCTTCGAGGCGACCACCACCGCCGAGATCGCCGCCCGGGCCGACGTCGCCGCCGGCACCCTCTTCCTCTACGTCGCCTCGAAGGAGGACCTGCTCGTCCTGGTCTTCCGCGAGGAGATGGACCGCGTGGCCGACGAGGCCTTCGCGACCCTGCCGGCGGGCCTCTCGCTTCTCGACGAGCTCCTCCACGTCTACGGCGCCCTGATCGCGCTCCACGCGCGCGACCCGGGGCTCGCGCGCGTCTTCGTGAAGGAGCTGATGTTCGTCGGCGACGCGAACCGCCCGAGCGTCGAAGCGTTCGTGGACGGCCTGGTCGACCGCAGCGCCGAGCGCATCGAGCGGGCCCAGCGCGCCGGCGCGTTCCAGCCGGGCGCACCCGCGCACGCCATCGCGGAGAACTGCTTCCGCCTCTACATCGCGATGCTGCAGCGCTGGCTCGGCCTCGGCGGGCAGGTCGCGAGCGGGGAGCACATCGCTCGCCTGCGTGCCGCGCTCGAGCTGCAGCTCCGCGGCTTCGAGATCCGTTAGTCCACCTTCCCTCGACCGGAGGCTTGCTCCATGCCTGCACGTACCGGCGCCCAGTTCCTGAACGGATTGAAGGACGACCGCGAGATCTGGGTCGGCAGCGAGCGCGTTCGCGACGTCGTCGACCACCCGGCGTTCGCCGGCGCGGCGCGCGCCATGGCCGAGCTCTACGACCTCCAGCACGCGAACGCGGACGTCTGCCTGATGCCCGACCCCGAGACGGGCGAGCCGGTGAACGTGAGCCACCTCATCCCGCGCTCGCGGGAGGACCTCGAGCGCCGCCACGCCTGCCTCGAGAGGCACGCCGAGTTCACCGTCGGGCTGCTCGGCCGCTCGCCCGACTACCTGAACGTCACCTTCGCAGGCTTCGCAGGCCGCGCGGACGAGTGGGGCGTCAACGGCAACGAGCGCGGCGCCGCAAACCTGGTCGCGTACCAGAAGGAGATGGCGCGGCGCGACCTCTCCCTCACCCACACCATCATCAACCCGACGGTGGACAAGGCGAAGGGAGACGTGCCCCAGGGCGGGGACGACGACGTGGTGCTGCACAAGGTCGCCGACACCGAGCACGGCATCGTGGTGCGCGGCGCGAAGATCCTCGCCACGCTCGCGCCGTTCTCCGACGACCTGGCCGTCTACCCCGCGCACCCGCTCGGGCCGGGGGCGGAGGCCTACGCTCTCTCCTTCTCGATCCCGATGGCGACGCCCGGGCTCAAGTTCCTGTGCCGCGACAGCTGCAGCCAGCCGACGAACACCTTCGACCACCCGCTCTCGAGCCGCTTCGACGAGCAGGATGCCTTCGTGATCTTCGACGACGTCGAGATCCCGCGCGAGCGGATCTTCCTCGACGGAAATCTCGAGGTCTACAACCTGGTGATGCGGACGGGCTGGTACCCGAACATCATGCAGCAGACCACGATCCGCGCCCAGACGAAGCTCGAGTTCGCCTGGGGCATCGCGGCGCGCATGGTGGACGCGCTCGGCGCGTTCTCTCCCACGACCGCGCAGCTCCTGGGCGAGATCTGGTCGTACGCGGAGCTCACCCGCGCGGGCATCCGCGCCGCCGAGCAGGACGCTCGCGAGTGGGGCAACGGGGTCTGGTTCCCCGACGGGCGGCCCTTCACCGCGCTGCGACCGCTCCTGCCCGTCTGGTTCCCGCGCGTGAACGAGATCATCCGACTCCTCGGCTCCCACAACGTGCTCGCCGCGCCGACCGCGGCGCAGCTCGGCGACACGGCGCTGCGACCGCTCCTCGACCGCTATCTGCGCGGCGCGAACGGCGTCGACGCCGAGACCCGGACGCGGATCTGCCGCCTCGCCTGGGACTTCGCGGGCACCTCGCTCGCGAGCCGCAACGAGCAGTACGAGCGCTTCTACCTGACCTCGAGCGCGCGGAACTTCCAGATGGCCCAGGGTCTGGCGTCGCCGGAGCGCGCGCAGCGCCTGGTGGACCGCTTCCTGCAGGAGGAGATCCGATGCCCGATGTCGTGAAGATCGCCGGGGTCGAGGTCTCGACCGGGCACTGGATCGGCGGCCGGCGCGTGGCGTCCCCTCGGAGCTTCCCGGTCCTCTCGCCGATCGACGGCACGCATCGGGCCGACGTCGCCGCGGGCGGGGCGTCCGAAGTGGACGCCGCCGTCGCGGCCGCGCGGCGCGCCTTCCCGGCCTGGGCCGCGCTCGGGCCGGCGGGCCGCGCGCCGATCCTGCGCCGCTTCGCCGAAGGGCTCCAGGCCCGAGCCAAGGAGCTGGCCGCGGTGGAGACGGAGGACAACGGCTCGCTCCTCGCCGGGAACCTCCACCGCGTCGTCCCTCGCGCAGCCCTGAATCTCTCCTTCTTCGCGGAGCACGCGCTCACGCTCGAGGGACACCGCATCGACTCGCCGGAGGTGGTGAACCGCGTGCGCTACGAGCCCGCGGGCGTGGCGGCCCTCGTCACGCCCTGGAACGCCCCGCTCATGCTCACCACCTGGAAGATCGGGCCGGCCCTCGCAGCCGGCGACACCGCGGTCGTGAAGCCCCCGGAGTGGGCCCCCTTCACCTGCTCGCTGCTCGCCGACGTGGCGCGGGACGCGGGGCTTCCGCCCGGCGTGCTGAACGTCGTGCAGGGGATCGGCGAGGAGGCCGGCGCCGCGCTGACCCGACACGGCGACGTGGACCGCATCAGCTTCACCGGCTCGCCGGAGACGGCGCGACTCATCGGGAAGGCCGCCGCCGAGACGCTGACGCCCGTGAGCTTCGAGCTCGGCGGCAAGTCGCCTCTCCTGGTCTTTGCCGACGCCGACCTCGACGCCGCCGCCCAGACCGTGGCGGGCCAGTACCTGAACGCCGGCCAGGTCTGCCTCGCCGGTACCCGCGTCCTGGTCGAAGCCTCGATCGCGGAAGCCTTCCTCGCGAAGGTACGCGCCGCGGCGGCGAAGATGACGGTCGGCGACCCGCGCGAGGCGTCGACCCGCGTCGGTCCCCTGATCCATCCCGACCACTTCGCGCGGGTCGCGGGCTTCGTGGAGCGTGCCCTCGCCGAGGGCGCCCGGCCGATCTTCGGCGGCGGGCCGGACGCGCGCGGCGGCCTCTACTTCGCGCCGACCCTCCTGGCGGACGTGCGCCAGGAGATGGAGGTCGTGCAGCGCGAGGTCTTCGGCCCGGTCCTCGTGTGGCAGGCCTTCCGAGACGAGCGCGAGGCGATCGAGCTCGCGAACGGAACGCGCTACGGCCTGGCCGCCACGCTCTTCACCGGCGATGCCGCGCGGGCGGAGCGCGTCTCGGCCCAGGTGGTGGCGGGCACGGTCTGGGTGAACTGCTTCTTCGTGCGCGAGCTCGCGGCGCCGTTCGGCGGCGCGCGCGACTCGGGGATCGGCCGCGAGGGCGGCAGCTGGAGCTTCGACTTCTTCTGCGACGTCAAGAACGTGGCGACCCGCAAGGGATCCTTCGCCCGAGGAGAGAGCAATGGCTGAGATCGTCGCGGCCGCGATCTTCGGACACCAGCCGGGCATCATGGCGCCGGAGCCGATGCGCAAGGCGATGGGGCGCGGCAAGGACACGACCCTCGTCGTGCCGGGGATGAAGAACCTGCGCGACGCGCTCGACGCCGCAGCGCCCGACACGCTGCTGATCGTCGACACGCATTGGTTCACCACGATCGAGCACGTGGTGGCCGGCGCGGCCCGCTTCCGCGGGCTCTACACCTCCGAAGAGCTTCCGACGCTGATCACGGACTTCGCCTACGACTACCCCGGGGCCCCGGCGCTCGCCGAGAGCGTGGCGGCGGTCGCCCGGGAGCGCGGCCTCCGCCTCACGAACGCGACGAGCCCGCACATGGCCCAGCACTACCCCACCCTGAACGTCGTGCACTACCTCCATCGCGGCGAGAAGGTGCTGAGCGTGGGCACCTGCCAGACCGCCGAGGGCCACAACTTCCTGGATCTAGGCGCCTGCCTGGCCGAGGCGATCGCGCGCCTGCCCGAGGGCCGCGTCGCGCTGATCGGAAGCGGCGGGATGAGCCATCGCTTCTGGCCCATGGACACGATCCTCCAGCACGGCTCCTTCGACCCGCAGGACGTGATCTCCGCCGAGGCGCGCGACATGGACCTGCGGATCCTCGATCTCTGGCGGGACGGCCATCACGCCGGGGTGATCGAGCTCTATCCCGAATACCGTCAACGCTGCCACCCCGAAGGCTTCTTCGCCCACTACCTGACCCTCGTGGGCGCGATCGGGGGGCGCGACTGCAAGGCTCGCGGGCGCCAGCTCTCGGACTACGAGAACGCGGTGGGACCCGGCCAGGTCCACGTGCTCTTCGATCTCGCCCACTGAGCGCGCCGCCGCGCGACGAAAGGAGCTCGCGATGAGCCTCACGGGATGGACGCTCCCCCAGACCGCCACCGGGCGCTCCGCCAGCGTCCCGCCTCCGCCCTGGCACTACTCGGGCGACGTGATCGCGGTCGAGTTCACGGCCGATCCCCAGCGCGTGGCCGAGCTCGCGCCGCCGGGCTTCGAGCCCCGGGGTGACGGCGCCTGCACGTTCACCTTCTGCGACTGGGCTTCGGCGGCCGAGCTCGATCCGCGCGTGAAGGCCGATCCCGCGAAGGGCCAGTACAAGGAGGCGTTCGTCGTCCTGCACGGGCGCTTCGACGGCCGCCCCGCAGGCCGCGTGCCCTACATCTGGGTGGACTCGGAGCTCTCGCTGCTGCGCGGCCTGATCCAGGGCTTCCCGAAGAAGCTCGGCGAGGTCTCCATGACGCGCGCCGTCGAGATCGGTCGGGGCGGCGCGCGCAAGGCGCCGGGCGAGCGCTTCGGCGCGCACCTCTCGAGCCTCGGCCGCCGGCTCGCGACGGCGTCCGTGACGCTCGAGGACACGCCGAAGGGCGTCCTCCCGGGCGGCGGAGGTGGCCCTCTGGTGCACACCCGCCTCTGGCCCTCCCTCGAGGGCGAGACGCCGGCGGTCCACGAGCTCTCCTTCGTGAGCGTCTGCGACGTCGAGTTCGGGACCTTCTGGCGCGGTCGCGCGGAGCTCGCGCTCGGGGCCTCGGAGTTCGAAGAGCTCGACCTGCTGGCGCCGCGCTCGGTCGGCCCGGGCTGGGTCTATCCCATGGCATTCAGCGTGACCGGCGGCAAGACGCTGCCGATCGGAGAGCGCCGATGAGCGTGCTCGAGGGTCCGCGCCGCGAGATCCGCCGCATCCTGCACGAGGGGGTCGCCTGCTGGGTGACGTGCGACGGCGACGAGCTCGTGCTCGGCGACGGACGCCGTGTGCGAGCCGAGTCCGCCACCCATCTCGCGCCGTGCGAGCCGACGAAGATCCTCTGCGTCCATCTGAACTACGAGTCCCGGCGCGTCGAGTTCCAGGCCCCGCCGCTGGTGACGCCCACCTATTTCCAGAAGCCGACCACGGCGCTGAACGCCCACCGCGGCACGGTCTGTCGGCCGGCGAACACGAAGTACCTGAACTACGAGGGCGAGGTCGCGGCGGTGGTGGGCCTTCCGATGCGCAACGTGGCCCCGGCGGACGTGTGGGCCCACCTGGCCGGCTTCGCGCCCGCGAACGACGTCGGCTGCCAGGACTTCCGCGACACCGACGCTGGCTCGATGCTGCGGGTCAAGGGCCAGGACGGATTCTGCCCGATCGGTCCCGGCCTGGTCCGCGGCGTCGACGTGCGCGAGAGCGTGCTGCGCACCTACCGCAACGGAAAGCTGGTGCAGGAAGGCAAGATCGCCGAGATGACGTTCGGCATCGACTACCTGCTGGCCGATCTGTGTCGCCACATCACCCTGCTCCCCGGCGACATCGTCCTCACCGGAACGCCCGCGAACTCGCGTCCGATGCAGCCCGGCGACCTGGTGGAGGTGGAGGTCACCGGGCTCGGGCGCCTCGCGAACCGCGTGGCCGAGATCCCCGCACCCCTCCATGCGATCGGGCACCAGCCCACCGACAGCAACGCCGTGCGCGCCGTCGCCCTCGGCAGCGACTCCGGGATCTCGCGGGAGCGCCGGCCGCGCTGAGCCTCTCGCGGCCGGCCAGCCCCGCCGAAGAGGTGGTGACCCAGCCAGAATTGCAGGCTTCGACCCTCGGCTTCGAAGCCAGAGAGAATCGCCCGAAGGAGCGAGCGATCGCCGGTCGAAGGGGCCGCTCGCCGTCCAGCCAGCAACTCCGACGAATGGAAGAGCTCGGGAGCTTCTTCAGCGGAGCGCCCGTCCTCAGACGCCTGATCTTGCGCCCTAAGGTGCGAAGTTCTCGTGATCGTCGTGACGGTCGTCACGTCGATCATCACGTTGATCCCCGCCACCGTCGTCACGCCGGTCTTCATCTCGCTGCTCATAGCGCTGTTGATGTTGATCCCCGCGATGGTCGTCACGCTCCTCGTGACCATGCCACCAAGGGCACCCCAGGCAGGAGGCAAGCAGAATAGACATTCCAAGCGTTCTCAATCCAACGATTCTCGACATGGTGTGGATCCTCACGAATCGCAGGTGCCATGGAGGTCCAAGTAGCCCCCTCGAGAGACTAACGGTCCCGGCGAGGGCTGCACCAGGTTGATCTTGTCGAGGGACATCATTTCTCGTGCGCCAAGAAGCACCTGCCTTTCCGCACCTCCTCTTTCTCTTTCCGTCCTCATTCCTCCCGGGGGGCCGAGGGCGGAGCTCCGGGGCCTCCGAGTCTTCAGCTGGTCTGGCGCCGCTCGCCGCCGCCCCGCGCTCGACCTCTCGCAGCCGATGGCTGAGCCCGCTGAGGTTCCGCGCGTGGCAGCGATGGTGCAGGCGGTCGCGGATCCCGGTAGCCAGCACGTCGTCGCAGCCGACGACGCCGGGCCAGTCGGCTCCCCGACACCACGCCACTTCCCGGACCTGAGATCTCCCGAAGAGGTGCTCGTCCTTCCGATCCGCTCTTCGCACCCATCGCGAGTCTCCGGAAGATCGTGGGAAACCCACAATCGTCGCCTGGCCGACTGACAACGCCTCAGGACAACCTGAATCTGTGGCAGAGTCGCGCTTCGTGGGGCGGTCCGCCGCGTTGTCTGCGTTCGAAGAGCCGGATCGCTGCTGAAGCCACCGGTGCGACGGCGACGAAGCCGGATGGACGGGGGGCATGAAATGAGTTTGGGAACCATTCTCCTGATCGTGCTTGTGCTGATGCTGCTCGGCGTGATTCCAGCCTGGCCGCACAGCAGGGGATGGGGCTACGGTCCCAGCGGCATTCTTGGGCTGATCTTGTTGGTGGTGGTCGTGCTGCTGCTGTTGGGCAGGCTATAGCGAGCCGATCCGCTCTCGCTTGCCGACGGTGGCTCGTCGGAAGGAGGAGCGCGGATTGTGGCCTGAACGACGTAACGGCGGTTGCGAAGCAGAACTTCTCGACGGCTCGAGCGTTGATTCACCATCCATCTGGAGAGGTAGCCATGACTCAGCATAGATCTTCCTACACTTTCATTCTGATGCTCGTACTTGCTTCCTACCTTGGCTGCGCATCCACGGCCAAGCATGAGGGGAGCGGAGAATATGTCGACGACAGCGTCATTACCGCGAAGGTCAAGGCCGCCGTGTTGAATGACTCGTCGCTCAAGTCCGCGGAAATCAACGTCGAAACCTTCAAGGGTGTGGTGCAGCTGAGCGGCTTCGTCAATTCGCAGGCCGACATCGACAGGGCGGTCGAGGTCGCGCGCGGCGTCGCCGGTGTCAAGTCAGTCAAGAATGACATGAGGCTCAAGTGACGGGCGGGCCACTGCCGAACGTGCCGGGAGTCAGGAAACCATGCCGGTCGCTAGTGGCGGATGTGGAGCCAGGTCGGTCGATGTGAGTCGCTGATACCACAAGGCGATTGGCGCACAGGACTCCGAGTGCTACGCCGCAGTGCAAACCCGTTCCTACGCGGGTCCTCGTCCGGGACCATCCGACGTCGCGACCACCCTGAGCCGCATCGTGCCTGACGCATAGGGGGACCGATGAGAAGCGTTGCTGCACTAGTCGTCGGCACGCTGTTCGCCATTCTGCTCGGTACGGCCACCGCAGACGCTCAGGTGAGCATCGGGATCAACATCCCGGTGTTCCCGCAGCTCGTGATTGTTCCCGGTTA
>Ga0316628_100000947_pt1 | contig 19529 bp, 12 predicted proteins | sample OWC_Aug_M2_C1_D5_FD_207648 | JGI IMG/M metagenome (GOLD analysis project Ga0316628, IMG submission 207648) | Wetland soil microbial communities from Old Woman Creek delta, Ohio, United States - OWC_Aug_M2_C1_D5_C | ecosystem: Environmental > Terrestrial > Soil > Wetlands | place: USA: Ohio... | reverse complement strand
CCGGCCGTTGGTCGGGCCGGACTCGTCCGGGTAGAGGATCTCGATGCGGATGTCGTTCTCGTAGATCACGTTCATGTCCGGGTACGCGGCCATGATCGTCAGGGTGTAGAAGCCAGGCGGGATGGCACTCCCGTAGACGCCATCTGTCTGTATCCTGACGGTCGCATCGTAGACGTAGTAGGGGAAGGTATCGGAGAACTGGGGCACTGAGACGTTGGGGACGAATCGGTCCTGGATCATCACCGTGTAGACGTCCGACCTCGTGAACCGCAGCTCCGAGTTGTCGACCCTCCTCAGGATCTCGGACCACAGCTGGACGCGGATGTAGTCGTCGTACTTGAAGATGACCGTCGAGATCCATGTCTTGTTCATGAGGATGAAGTTGGTCTCGCCGCGGGGATTGCCAGGCTCGCTGTAGAAGGTCATGCGGAAGACGGTCTCCGCGTAGCCGATGTTGCCGTTGTTGTCCTCGACGGAGATGTTGGCGATGTACATCGAGTCGCGCTTGAACCCGCCGAAGGGCCGGAACGACGTGGTCGTGTCGGTGACGACCTTCGAGGAGGTGTCCAGGGGGATGTTGTCCTCCCAGACGCTGAGCTTCACGGATGCCTTGTTGATGCCGCTGGGGTCGCTATAGATGGCCGCGATGATGTTGGCCATGCCGGCCGCGATCTCGCCTGCGTTGGGCCGGATGAAGGCGACGATGGGCGGTTCGTTGTCCTTCGAGATGACCTTGAGCGTGACCCATGCGGTGTCGGTGTTGCCCTTCCTGTCCGTCGCGGTGATCTTGAGGTCGTATTGGCCGGGGCTCACGGACTGCGGCACCGAGAGCAACGCCGTCTCGAAGATGCCGAAGCCCTTGTGGTCGAACGTCACCCACCCCAGGCCGGAGCCGAGATTGGAGAGGTCGACCTTGACGCCGTCGTTGGGGAGGTCGCCGTCGTAGTCGACGGCTGCCGTCCTCACGTAGAAGATGTCCCTCCCGTCGGCTTTGACCTCCCAGTCGGGGAGGATGATGGGCGCGCCCAGTATCGGGACGGTGCTGCCGCCGCGGTCCCCGCGCTGCAGCTCGGTCCGGAGCAGCATGGTCTGGCGGTAAGTGTCGACGACCCGGAGCTCGACCCACGCATCCTCGGGCATGGGGTCCACGACCTTGCTCCACGAGCCGCCCACGGTCCAGTACTTGCTGGACGACCCGTCCGAGAAGTTATAGACCGAGAGGTTCGAGTAGGTCGAGTTGTGGATGGCGAAGAAGACCTTGACGACGCTGCCCTGGATGGCCTCCCCACCGCGGTGGACGACGCTGACGTTGACCTCGGAGGCGTCGATCCGGTCCATGGATGGGAACAGGTTGACCCGCTCCTCGAGCTCGGGTGTGGGGAATCCGTAGACCCAAATGATGATGACACTGAACAGGGCGACGGTCATGACGAGGATGAGCAGTGTGCCCACGACCTCTGACACGCCAGTCCTGTCATTTCGCCCACCGGAACCCAAGATGCGCAACATGGCAGCTCCACCTCTAGTGATGCCACTTCGGGCAAAGGACTCCCCAGACGATATATCAAGGTGCGCACGTCAGTATCGCGGGTGATAACCACATGCTCCGAAGAAACGGGCTTTTCGTGCGGGGGGTCTCAAGGACCAGCTAGTGCGATATGGTAATACGGGATGCCGTATGGTTTCGTGAGAACGACCCTGCGTCCCGTGCGCGGCGTGAGGGGGGATTGCTTTATCTACCGGATGGCCAATCCTTCGGCCCGTGCACCCCGTTGACGACATCAGGGGCACCCTCTCGCGTCGGCTCGAGGGCCGCACCGTGGTGCTCGGCATCACTGGCTCCATCGCCGCGGTGGAGTGCGTGCACCTCGCGCGGGAGCTCGCGCGGCACGGCGCGCGCGTGGTCGCGGCCATGACGCAGGCGGCCGCGCGCATCGTGCACCCGGACGCCATCCAGTTCGCGACCGGCTCTCCCCCCATCCTGCAGCTCACAGGCGATGTCGAGCACGTCCGGTGGGCCGGGGAGACCAAGGGCCGCGCCGACCTCCTCCTCATCGCCCCCGCGACGGCCAACACCATCGGCAAGATCGCGGCGGGCATCGACGACACGCCCGTGACCACGTTCGCCACGACGGCCATCGGGACGGGCGTGCCCGTCGTGATCGCGCCCGCGATGCATGGCACGATGTGGGGCCACGCTCAGGTGCTGCGCAACGTCGAGCGCCTGAGGGGTCTCGGCGTCGACGTCGTCATGCCCCGCGAGGAGGAGGGCAAGGCCAAGCTCGCGACGGCCGAGACCATCGTCGCGCACTGCGTTCGCGCGCTCGCCCCCGACGGGCCGCTCAAGGGGAGGCGCGTCGTCGTGCTCGCGGGCTCGACCGAGGAGCCCATCGACGGGGTGCGGCTCATCACCAACCGCTCGACGGGCGCGCTCGGCCGCGCGCTCGCCGAGGAGGCGTTCATGCGCGGTGCCGACGTGCTCGTGCTGCTCGGACGGCACGATGTCCCGCCCCCGCCATACGTGGACGCCCACCGCTTCACGACGGTGGGCTCGCTCGCGGAGCTGGCCTCGAGGGCCGTGCCCACGGACGCGGCCGCGGTCCTGGCGGCGGCCGCGGTGGGCGACTACGCCATGGCGCGCCCCCACGACGGCAAGGTCCCTTCCGGCAAGGAGGCCTGGGACCTCCACCTGGTCCCTGCGCCCAAGGTCCTGCCCGTGCTGCGCAGGGCCGCGCCCAAGGCGACGCTCGTCTCGTTCAAGCTCGAGGTCGGGGCGGACGACGCCGCGCTCGAGGAGACGGCGAGGGGGCGCCTCGGCCGCGCGGTGGAGGACATCGTGGTCGCCAACGACCTGACGCGCGTCACCCCCGGCAGCCATCCCGCGGTCATCCTGGTCGCGAGCGAGGCCCGCGCCATCCAGTTCGCCGGGTCCAAGGAGGGTCTCGCGAGGGCCGTCCTCGACGCGGTGGAGCGTGCGCGGGGATGACCACGCAGGCCTTCTGCCCGGGCCACATCACCGCGCTGTTCTACGCCCCCCCGGCGGGGCCCACGCGCGAGCGCACCGGCAGCCGCGGCGCGGGCCTCTCCATCTCCCTCGGGGCCCGCGCCAAGGTCCGCGCGATGAGGGGGGAGGGCTTCGGCATCACCCCCGGCCCCGGCACGCGCCTCGCGCCGACGGTCGCGACCGCGCTGGGCAACTACCTCTCGCTCGCCAGGAGCCCCGTCGAGCTGCAGCTCGACCTCGAGCTCGACCTCCCCGTCGGCCAGGGGTTCGGCATGAGCGGCGCGATGGCGCTCGCATCCGTCCTCGCGGCCGAGGGCGAGCTGGGCCTGCTGCGGGGCGACGCCGCCAAGGCGGCGGCCCTCGCGCACGCCGCCGAGGTGGAGTTCCGCACCGGCCTCGGGGACGTCGTCGCGCAGGTGCGGGGCGGGCTCGAGATCCGGAGAAGGCCCGGCCTCCCGCCGTACGGGGAGGTCGTGACCGCCTCCCACGAGGGCGACGTGCTCATCGCCTGGACGGAGGAGCCGCTGCACACGAGCTCGGTCCTCGGGGACCCCGCGGCCCGCACGCGCCTCGAGGGGGCCGCGCTGCCCCGGCTCGACGCGGCGCCCGAGGTGCCCACGCTCGAGTGGCTGCTCGAGGTGGGCTGGGCGTTCGCGCAGGAGGCCGGGCTGGCAGGCCCCTCGGTGCGCGAGATGGTGGAGGCCTGTCTCCCCCACGGGAGGGCGAGCCAGGTCATGCTCGGCAACTCCATCTTCGCCGCGGGGGACCTTGCGGCCATGGGCAAGGAGATGGACAGGCTCGGGCGGCCCTACCGCGTCGTGCGCGTGGACGACCAGGGCGCCCGCGTCCTCGGGGGCAAGGGCAGGGCCCTGCGTCCGTGGTCACCGTCCGCGCCCGCGCCCGCGCCTGCGCCTCAATCGCGGCGCGCGAGGCGGCCCACGTAGAAGCCCACGAGGTAGATGCCCACCGCGACGACGGTCGCGATGACGGCCAGCCCCTCCAACGATGGTCCCGTGTAGGACGAGCGCTCGATGATGACGGTCGCGCTGAAGGATGCGACCGCCACGTCCGAGCCGGGCTGGTAGAGCAGGAGCGCGACCTCGTACCTCCCGGCGCTGTCGTAGGCGTGCACCACGTCGGCGCCCTCGCTGCGGGCCCCGTCCCCGAAGGTCCACACGACGACCCACTGCGACGGGTCGACGCCCATGGCCTCGAACCGTATGAGCTCGTCGACGACCCCCCTCTCGCGCAGCCTGAGCGTCACGTTCGGGACCTGCGGGGCCGGTGGCGTGATCGCGTTCCGCACCTCGAAGAGCGAGGCCAGCGTCTTGGTCGTGCCGTCCCCCGCGGTCGCGCGGACCTGAAGCCCGTGCAGCCCGTCCTCCAGGGTCCTGGTGTCGATGGCGAGCGTGAACGGGTCCGTCCCGTGGGCCAGGAGCCAGGGCCCATCGTCGACCGAGACCTCGACCCTCGAGATGGCGCCGTCCCCGTTGCTCGCGCGGCCCGTGACCTGGATGGCGCCCGAGACGACGGCAAGGGGCGAGGGCGCGGCGAGCTCGATCGTGATCAGCTGCTCGGGGGGCGGGGCCCGCTCGACCGAGATCGCGACGGCCGCGGTGGAGTTGTGGCCCTGGCCGTCGTCGACGATGAGGGTGACGGTGTGGTCCCCGACGGGCAGGCCCGCGTGCACGGCCGCGGTCGTGCCGAGGGGGCCGGTCGCGTTGTCCGTCCACGAGAACGCGAGCGGGTCGCCCTCGGGGTCGCTCGAGCCCGAGCCGTCGAAGGTGATGGTGGCGCCCTCCCCGAACGCGGAGCCGTCAGAGGGCGACGAGATCACCGCGACGGGGGGCTGGTTCTGAGGGGGCAGCCTCGGGGCGTACCGGATCAGCGTGCCCTCGGTTCCGGTGACGAGCGCCTCGTCCGCGGCCGGGGACCACGCGACGTCGAGGAGGTCCTTGTCGACGACCACGGACTGCGTCGTGAACACGCCCAGCCGCCAGAGCTGGGTCGTGCCCCCCGCGCCCACGAGGAGGGCGCGGTCGCCGTCCATGTTCCACGAGATGCCGTACAGGTCCGGGACGCGCGGCGACGAGGGCCGGACCCTGCTGGCCGATCGCCCGGTCGCGTTGACCTCTACGACCAGCCCGCCCTCGCCCGCGGCCCAGGCCGTCATGGTGCCGGGGCGCCAGGAGACGGCGCTCAGGACGTTCGTGCTCGTGAACGCGATGTCCTGCAGTGCGCCCACGCCCGCGTCGAACCACCGCACGACGCCGGGCGAGCCGACCATGACGGCGCCCGAGCCGTCGGGCGCCCAGGCGATGTCGTTGAGGACCACGTCGCCGGCCCTGCCGACCTGCACCAGGGCGCCTCCGACGAGCTCGTAGACATTGCCGACAGAGCCGACGCAGAGCACCCGACCGGAGGGCGAGACCGAGACGGCCGAGAGCAGGTCCGATTCGACGGATGCGACGTGGGCGATGCCAGCGCGGGTGACCTGCCAGAGGTCCCCTGACATCCTGGTGCCGTTGAGGCGGCCGCCGCAGACGTAGGCCGAGCCGTCGGGCGCGTACGCGACCTCCTCGAGCGTCTGCGATGCCGTGGACCAGTTGCCGCCCGCGACTGTGCGGGCGTCCGAGCCCTCGTACCTCAGCACTGCCTGGATGCCGCCAACGATGAGGGCCTCCGAGCCACCGGGGGCCCATGCGACGCCCTTGTAGTCGAACGGCGACGGGGGGGCGACCACGAGCTCGTAGCGGTACTCCGTGATGGCCTCGACGGGGTGGGACAGGAGGGGTAGCACGCTGGCTGCCAGGACGACGAAGACGACGGCGGACCTGATCGCCCGCCGGGCACCTGACCCTCCACGGTCCCGCACGGTACCACGCCATCCCTGGTGGGGCTAATTAAGGTTGCCCCGCCAATCCCACTGATGAGCCCCGCGTATAAATGGTACGCCCCGTCGTTCACCCCGGGCCGACCCGTACGTCAGGGGGCGGTGGGACGCCTGGGGGGCGCCCGGCGGGCGCACGGGGGGCGCCTGGCGGGGCCGGCGCAAGGCTTTTCGGCGGGGGGCGCGATGCCGACGGACGTGGTGCCGGACTACCGCGCGGTCGTGAGGAGGCTCCGGGAGGTCAACGGCCCGACGATGCTCGACGGCCACAGCGACCCCTACGACGTCCTCATCGCCACCATCCTCTCGCAGCGCTCCCGCGACGAGACGACCGACCGGGTCTTCCGGGCCCTCAAGGCCCGATGGCCCGACGTTCGCGCGCTGTCCCGGGCCCGCGTCGCCGACGTCGACTCGGTCATCCACAGCATCGGGTTCCACCGCCAGAAGGCCCGCGGCGTGGTCGCCGCGGCGCGCGCGGTCATGGACAGGCACGGGGGGGCCGTGCCCGTCACCAAGGAGGAGCTCATGGCGCTCCCCATGGTGGGCCCCAAGACCGCGGGGTGCGTGCTCGTCTACGCCTTCGGGGACGCCTCGGCCATCCCCGTGGACACGCACGTCCACCGCATCTCGAACCGGCTCGGGTGGGTCCGGACGAGGACCCCAGAGAGGACCGAGGAGGAGCTCGAGCGCCGGGTGCCCCGGGACCTCTGGCTCGACCTCAACAGCCTGTTCGTGGACCACGGCAAGCACGTGTGCCTGCCCCGTAGGCCGCGGTGCGGCCAGTGCCCCATCGCGCGGTGGTGCAAGAGGGTGGGGGTGGCCTGAGACGCCGAAGGTGACCATCGAGGCCGAGAGGTTCACCTGGGAGACGCCGATGTCCAACAGGGTCACCGACGTCGCCGTCGCGCTCCGCGAGTCCATGGAGGGGCTCGGGTGGGCCTTCGAGCGCGAGCGGGGCGAGCACATCTACACGCGGTTCGCCGTCATCCTGCCCATGATCAAGGTCGCCTACGTCTTCCGGTTCCGCGTCTCCCGGCCCCTACCTGGCATCGTGGTCGACACGTGGGAGATGCGCGCGACGCACCGCGGTGACATCTCCTACCTGGCCGTCAAGGACTACCGCAGCGAGGACCTCCACGCAGTGAGGGCGCTCCTGGGGGAGCTCGTCGAGCGGCTGCCCCGCCGGCCCTGGGACTTCCCGCTCGGGCAGCGGCTCGAGGCGGGGCTGGTCATCCCCGAGTGGAGCGACAGCCGGAGGCGTTGGCACCAGATGGGGTTCGACCCGGGGGCGCGGACGCCCAAGGGATGGGTCCCCAAGGGCTCCCTCGGGAAGCGCGTCCGGGAGGAGCGCGGCGAGGACGAGGGCGGGGGTGAGGCCCCGGAGGGTGACGGGGATGGGGGCGCGAGCGGTGGCGGGGACGAGATGGAAGTGCTCCCCCCCGGCGACCAAGGACCCGAGGAATAGGCTCCGTCCTGTCAACGCGCCTGCCCGGCATCAGGCCCGATCGCGGCCGCTCACATGCTCGTGAACAGGATGACCAGGGCCGAGAGGACCATCAGGAGGACCATGAAGATCGCTAGGAACTTCTTCTTCCAGTCCTTGAGGAACCACCTCAGGGACCACTTCTTCTCCTCCTTCTTCTCGCGGGGCTTTACCATGCCAATCCTCCCGCCTTGACCTCTACCTCTCTCTCCACTCTCAAGCGAACATGAGTGCTATCGTGACAATGACGCCCATGATGGCCTCGCCTATGATGAGGCCGGTGGCTATCATGAACATATCGAGGACCTTCATTGTCGTGCGGCGCTCGTCCCAGTGCTCGCGCTTGGCGCGGGGGTTCAGGAACTTGTGCGTCCAGACATCGTTGGCGGCGCCGCCGAGCAGCATCGGCAGCGTCAGCTGCAGGTGGAAGTACATCCCCAGGCCGAACGCCGTGCCCATGCCCGTCATGAACTCCGCGAACACTCCCAACGCCACACCGAAGATCAGGTAGTGCGTGATGGGCGCAGCTGCCGCGCCCAGGATGGCCTGGAGCAGCTTGGCGAAGGCGTTCGCCTGGGGCGCCAGCAGCTCCAGCACGGGCTTGCCGTTGTCCTTGATTGTGGCCATCCCGTCCGAGAACACGACCGCGCCGATGACCGAGGCGACCGCCCCCGTGATGATGCCCGTGAGTATCGCGCGCATCATGTGGTAGGGCCTGTTGCCGATGTAGATGGAGGCCTTGTAGTCGCCGATGACGACGCCGGACATCGAGATGGAGGACCCGAAGATGGTCGTGCACAGGATTGCCATCACGGCCAGCTCCCTGTCGGGCGTGCCTAGCAACCTGAAGACACCAACCAGCATGAGCAGGACGATGAAGCTCGTGCCCGATACGGGCTGTGTACCGGTCTCGCCCATTACCTTGACAGAGATGGCACCTAGGAAGAACGTGGTGCCCACGAGGATCAGCGCGAATGCCAGAGTCTGCCAAAACCTGTAGCCGCCCAGGAGGAAGATGATGACGATGGAGATGCCCGCTATCGCCAGCATGTAGGGGATGTGGCTGAGCGGCCACTCGTACCATCCCTTGCCAGGGATGTAGTCCGCGCTGCCCTTGGTGCCGCTCTTCAACGCCTTGGCCACGTCCGCGAAGGCGGGCTTGAACACGGGGTACATCTTGAGCAGGCTCGTGATGCCGCCGCCCAGGATGGAGCCGATGGCGATGACGCGGCCGATGTTGGCGTATGACGCGAAGATGGGCGTCGCGCCCGAGAAGGGGTTGGGGAAGTCCCGGATGGACACGAAGTCGAAACCCACGATGTACACCGGTGCATTCATCCCGTAGGACATGGGGCCGATGACGAACCAGGTGAGCAGCGTGCCCAGGGACATCAGGAACGCGACGCGGAAGCCCATGAACCAGCCGATGCCGAACTGGATGGGGATGATGCCGAACTCCATCGTGGTCCAGGTCTGCCAAGCCGGAGGTATGTGGATGTTGCCGCCCTCGTACCAGTTCCCGCCGAACGCCTTGTCGAACGCCGCCACCTTGTACGTCTCCCCGCCCTGGGTGACTCGAAAGAGCGGCATGTCCCGCAGGAACGTTATCATGGCCGAGGCGAAGGCGGCCATCGTGATCATGTTGATCTGGTGCTTGGCGGCCCCGACCCGCCCCTTGTGCGCCTCGTTGGCGATCTCCAGGAGCTGGATGGAGGCCTGGAATCCGGGCACCGGGAGAGGGTCCTCCACGAGCCACAGGCGGCGGAAGATGATGAAGTAGACCGTGCCGAGCATGCCCGAGATGATGGTCGCGACGATGACCACGCCCAGCGGCGGGATATGCTCGATGAGGAAGATGGGGGCATCTGGCGTCCCGCCGATGCGGTAGTCGGGGTGCTTGTAGAGGAGGTACATCGCCGGGAACGTGAAGATGAAGCCGGAGCCGATGGACGTGGCGGCGTCGTTGGCGCCCTGCGCGTTGATGATGCGCTGTGGCGACCACTTGAACGCGATGCCCACCAGGAGCACGACGTAGCCGCCGCCGGGGATGGCGATGCCGACCTTGAGGCCCACGTACTCGGTGATGATGGCGAAGATGGAGCCGATGACCATGCCGAAGAGGACAGAGCTCCAGACCCAGGTCAGGCGGTCGAAGACCTCCTTGCGGTTCCTCTCCTCTAGGTACTCCTCGAGGACGCCGGTGTTGATGTTCGCGTAGAGCTCGGGGGAGTACCACTCGACCGTCCGGGTCTCGATGGCCCGGAGGCCCATGGGGGTGGGCGTCTTGCGATAGAGGGATTTCCTTATCGGCATGAAAGCTCCCCGGCTCCCTGGGCCGGACATGGAACGTCCTGGGGATATTTAACCGTTTGCGGTTTGGCCAGGCGCTCAGAACGGTCAGTCCAGGCGGCGCACGACGATGCGCTGCGCGACCTGCCTCGAGACCTTCGCGCGCTTGCCCCGGACCGTGACCGTGACGGACTCGGGCGAGGACCGCAGCACCTGCAGCTCGGCCCCCACGTCCATGCCGATGCGGCCGAGCCCCAGCGCGCCCATCTCGTCGTCGAGGACGGCCTGCACGACCGCTCGGTGGCCGTCCGAGAGGGCGCTCAGGGGCTGTAGGGACCGGACCTGGCAGCCCGGGCACTTCTCGGGCGCCTCGGGGCACATGGGGATGTCCTCCTCCAGCCCCGGGAGGGTCTGCGGGTTGCCCAGCAGCGCGCACAGCCGCGCCTCCACCTCCGGCGAGAGCGCGTGCTCGAGCCGGTGCGCCTCGGCCTGGGCCGTGCTGATCGGCAGGTCGAGCACGCGGGTGAGGAAGACGACGAGGATGCCCCTCCGCCTCACCAGGTTCGTCGCCGCGTCCACGCCCTTGGCGGTGAGGGTGACGCCCTTGTACCGGCGGTACTGCAGGTAGCCCTCGCCCGCGAGGTGCTGCAGCATCTCCGTGACGCTCGCGGGGCTCAGGCCGAGAGCGCGGGCGATCGATGTCGTCCTGATGGGTTCGCCCTCCAAATGGAGACGGTATAGCGTCTCGAGATAGTCTTCCATACTCTGCGAGGGCATCGGCGTTGGCATTGAGCGTGGCCGTATTTAACGATTGGGATGGGACGATCGCCCAAGCTCGAGCGCGACTCCACTCACGACGGTCGACCTCGGGGCGCCCTACTCTCCCACGAGCGCCTTGAGGTCGACGCTCCTCTCGATGACCCCCGCGAGCAGCTGCGCGCGGCCCTTGTCCTCCTTGGTGAGCAGGGGCTCGATGGCGTCGATCTTCTTCGCGGTCGCGAACGTGTCCTGCGGGACGAGAAGCAGCGGCACGCCCTTGTCGTCCGCCTTCGAGACTATCTGGGGCGGCGGCAGGATGTTGTTGGTGAGCACGACCGCACTGGTGTCGCTCTCGATGGCCGCCAGGATCATGTCCGTGCGGTCGCCGCTCGTGATGATGAGCTTGGCGGGCTTCTTGAACAGCGGGTTGTGGAAGGCGGCGTCGCCCGCCATCGCGCCCACGAACACGTTCTGGACCACGCCGCCCAGGCCGGACTGGCCCGCGACGACCTTGGCGAAGAGCCACTCCACAAGGTAGGAGACACCGATGTAGGTGAGCTCCGGGACGTGCGGCACCAGGCCGAGCACGGGCATGTCCATGGCCGTTATCTTGTCCAGGTAGGTGCCCTTGAAGTCCTCGACGTCGAGGACCTTCGTGACGATGACGCCCTTGAGGTCGATGCCCGAGAGGTCGACGTTGGCCTTGATGAAGGCCAGGTCGTCGATGACCGCGTTCTCGTCGCCGGATGCGACCAGGACGAGCTCGCCCCCCGTCCACCGACTGATGCTCAGCGCGTCGAGGTGCACGCTCGCGCCGTAGGCGAGGTCGCGGCCGGACTCGATGACGACCAGGTCCTTGCCCTGGCCGACGCGGGTGACCATCTCGAGGAGCTTCCCTTTCGTCATGTCCGCGTCGTACATGTAGCGGACCTTGGAGTGCTGGTGGCTGATGCTTATATCCTCGGCGTTCTCCTGGAGGGAGAACAGGTCGGTGACGAGGGCGGCGTCGTAGTCCCACAGCCGCTTCTTGCGGTAGAGCAGCCTGTCGCCGAAGGGCTTCATGTAGCCGAAGTTCGGGCGCGCCGCCTCCGCCATGCCCACGATCGTGCTGGTCTTACCCGCGCCCCTCCTCGTGGACGCGAACACGAGCTTCCTCATGCGGTTGCCTCCTTGTGTACGGGGCCATGGCCTGGCCCCGGTGCGGGCGGGGCCGGCCCGGTGCCCTGTGCGGGCCTGGGGGCGGGCCCCTTGAGCAGGATGCGGACGTCGAGCGCCACGACCCCATCGCCCTGGTCGAAGACCCGCAGGGGGTTGGCCTCTATGTCCGTGATGCGCCCCTCCCTCCTCAGCAGCGGGTCGAGGTGGAGCATGACGTCGAGGATGCCCTCGATGTCCTTGCGCTCCTCGCCCCGCACGCCGAGTAGCAGGGGGTACGACCTTATCTCGCTTACCATCCTCATCGCCTCCCTCCGGTCCAGCGGGGAGGCGCGGAAGGAGACGTCCTTGAGGACCTCCACGTAGATGCCGCCCAGGCCGAACATGACGGTTGGGCCGAAGACGGGGTCCCGCCGCGCGCCCACGATGGTCTCGACCCCTCCCTTGACCATCTGGCCGACCTCGACGCCCTCGATGACGGCGCGGGGGTTGTATGCGCGGCAGCTCTGCATGATGGCCTGGAAGGCGTCAACGACCTCGCGGTCATCGACGAGGTCGAGCGCGACGCCGCCGGCGTCGGACTTGTGGATGATGTCCTTGGACACGACCTTCATGACGACGGGGTAGCCGATCTCGCGGGCGGCCTTGACGGCGTCGTCGATGCCGTGCGCGACGCGGCTCTTGGGCATCCGCACCCCGCACGCGTCCATGACGGCCCGGCCCTCGTTGGCGAGGAGGAATGTGCGACCCTCCGCCAGCGCGCCGTCGACGACCCTCCCGACCGCGGCCATGTCGATGGTCGGCTCCTCGTAGGCGTGGGCCGAGGCCTCCGCCGCATAGGCGCGGTAGGCCTGGTGCCTGAAGGACGCGCCCAGGCAGGAGACGGCCTCGTAGACGTCCGAGAACACGGGCACGCCCGCCTTCCGGAGGGCGGCGACGCGGTCCTCGAGGACCCCACCGCCGAAGAACGAGAACACGACCGGCTTGCGGGGCCTGTACCTCTCGTACTGCTCCCTGACGATGGCGGCGAGCCTGTCCGGGTCGAAGACGGCCGTCTCGCAGTAGAGGCAGATGACCGCGTGCACGGGGTCGAGCTCGAGCGCCGCGGCCAGGGAGCTGCCGTAGTAGTCCGCGGGGGCCTGGCCCGTGAGGTCGACGGGGTTCTTGAGCGAGCCGAACTCGGGCACGACGCCCGAGAAGTGCCTCCTTATGGTCTCGACGTCGTCGTAGAGCCCCACGCCGAACCTCTCGCACGCGTCCGCGGCCATCACGCCGATGCCGCCGCCGTTGGTGATGATGAGCGTGTTCGTGCCCTTGGGCGCGGCCGCCTCCGCGAGGAACTTGCACCAGTCCAGGGCCTCCTGGATGGTCTCGGCGCGGACGGCGCCGCACTGGCGCACGACGTCGTCGAAAACGTCGTCCGCGCCCGCGAGCGAGCCCGTGTGGGACGCGGCCGCGAGCGCGCCGCGCTTGGACCGGCCGGCCTTGATGATGACGACGGGCTTGCGGGCCGTCGCGTCCTTGAGGGCGCGGACGAACCGCTCGCCCTCCTTGACGCCCTCCATGTAGAGCATGATCACCCGCGTGTCCTCGTGGCCCATCAGGTACTCCATGCAGTCCGACTCGTCTATGTCGGCCTTGTTGCCGATGGACACCATGGCCGAGAGGCCGATGCCCTCCGCGGCGGTCTTGCCGAACATGGCCGAGCCGATGGCGCCGCTCTGGCTGACGATGGCGACCGCGCCGGGCAGGATGCCCTTGGGGCCGAAGGTGGCGTTGAGCGCGCTGGCGCGGGTGTAGATGCCGAAGATGTTGGGGCCGAGCACGCGCATGCCGTGCTCGCGGGCGTACTGCACGATGCGGTGCTCCTCCTTGGTGTTGCCCGTCTCCGAGAAGCCCGACGTGATGATGGCGAGGAACCTGACGCCCTTGCGGGCGCACCCCTCGAGCGAGCCGAGGACGAGCTTGGCTGGGATTGTGATGACGGCGAGGTCGACCGGCCCGTCCGCCTCGTCGACGCTCGCGAGCATCCTGTAGCCCAGGACCTCGCCGCCCTTGGGGTTGACGGGGTAGACGCGCCCCCTGTAGCCGCCGAGCTTGATGTTGGAGACGATGTTGTAGCCGATCTTGCCCGGGTTGTCCGACGCGCCGATGACCGCGACCCCGCGTGGCTCGAACAGCAGCCTGATGTCCGACGCCTCCGGCGCGGGCGGGGCCTGCGGGCCCCCCTCGGTCGCGCCCGCGGACGCGGTCACACGAGCCCCCCGAACATCATCTGCAGCTCGTAGACGCCCTCGGCCGACCTCTTCTGGATGTCGAACCCCTGCTTCTCGAAGAGGTGCAGCATCGCGGTGTTCTCCACGAGGACCTCGGCGGTGAACCCGAGCAGGCCCTGCTTCCTCGCGAGCAGCGTCAGGTAGCTCAGCACCTCCTGCCCGATGCCGAGGTTCTGGAAGTCGTCGCGCACGACGAGCGCGACCTCGGCGATGTGCTGGTCCTCCTGGATGCCGTACTGCCCCACGCCCACGACGGTCTCCTTCTCCTCGTTGCCGATGGTTGCCAGGATGACCATCTCCTGCGTGTGGTCGATGACGACGAACTCCTGCAGTCGCTCGTGGGGCATGTCGCGCCGCGTCGAGATGAACCGCTTGTACATGCTCTGGTCGCTGAGGCGGTAGAAGAACTCCTTGAGCAGCGGCTCGTCCGAGATCCTCACGGGCCGCAGCAGGATGGTGAGCCCCTCCTCCGTCGTGCGGAAGGTCTCGAGGTGGGTGGGGTAGTCCCCGCGCTTGCCGGGGATGTAGGCCTGGTCCTTGTAGATGATGTTGAGCCGCTTGGCCTCCTGGATGAGCCAGGGGCGGAACCTGGGGTGGGCAATGGTGATGAGCTCCATCGCCCTCTCGCGGGTGTTCTTGCCGTGCAGGTAGGCGATGCCGTACTCGGTGACGACGTAGTGCACGTCGCCGCGGGTGAGCGTCACGCCCGCCCCCTCCGAGAGCGTGGGGACGATCCTCGACTTCTCGCCTCCCTCGGCCGTGGCGGGGATGGCGAGGATGCTCCTCCCGCCCACCGACCGCACGGAGCCACGCATGAAGTCGGCCTGCCCGCCGATGCCCGAGTAGAACGTGCGCCCGATGCTCTCGGCGGTGGCCTGGCCCGTGAGGTCTATCTCGAGGGCGGAGTTGATGGCGACCATGTTGTCGTGCTCGGCGATGACCGTGGGGTCGTTGGTGTAGTCTATGGTGCGGAACTCCATCGCGGGGTTGTCGTGCACGAACCGGTAGGTGTCGTGCGACCCCATGCAGAAGGAGGCGACGGTCTTGCCCGCGTTGACGGTCTTCTTGGTGTTGTCGACGACGCCGGACCTGATGAGGTCCACGATGCCGTCGGAGAGGAGCTCCGTGTGCACGCCCAGGTGGCGCTTCTCCTTGAGGTTGGCCATGACGGCGTTGGGGATGGAGCCGTAGCCGACCTGGATGGTGTCGCCGTCCTTGATGAGCCGCGACACGTTCCTGCCCAGGTCGTCGGCGACCTCGTCGGTGTCCTTGGTCGGGTACTCGAGGAGGGGCTCGTTGTGGGGGAGGAGGTAGTCGCACTCGTCCACGTGGATGAAGCTGTCGCCGTGCGTGCGGGGCATCTCGGAGTTGACCTGGGCGATGACGACGTCCGCGTCCTCCACGGCGGCCTTGACGATGTCCACCGACAGGCCCAGGCTCATGTAGCCGTGCGCGTCGGGCGGCGAGGTCTGGATGAGCGCGACGTCGATGTCGATGAGCGTGCTGCGGATGAGGGCGGGCACCTCGGAGAGGAAGATGGAGGTGTAGTCCGCCAGCCCCTCGTTGACGGCCGCCCGGACGGAGTTGCCGATGAAGAAGGAGTTGTGGCGGAAGTTCTGCTTGAACTGCTCGTCCGCGTAGGGCGCGACGCCCATCGTCCAGACCTGGAGGACCTCGGTGTCGAAGAAGGCCTTGGGGTGGTCCTCGACGTACTTGATGAGGGCCCGGACGAGGTACTGCGGCTCGGCGCAGGCGGTCGAGACGAAGATCTTCGCCCCCGCGCGGATGTGCTTGAATATCTCGGCCTCCGATGCGAACTTCTCGGGGTGGGCCTTCTTGGCCTGCTCGGTCCAGAGGTTCGGGTCGGACTCGGCCATGCTGGCGCCTCCTCGGGAGGGCACGGGCGGGGGCGAGTACTGCGGGGGAGGTACTTGAGGTTTTGGTGGGGCCTCGCACGACCCGTCATGTATGCCTAGGCGAGGCCGCCCGGAACCAAGAACGGGAATGAACGGACCAGGATGAACAAAAGTGTGGAGATGATGAAGAGGCCGATAAACCCGAGCCACATGAGGGGTCTCGCCAGCGGCATCCTCCTGATGCCGGTGTGACGATCGAGCATGAGAGGCGTCATGATGAGCAAGACCCACAGGCATCCCCATGCGATCATTATGAGATCGCGGAGGAGATCCGGGCTCCAGTCGTTGGTCACCCACGGCGTGGCATAGGCCAGGACGAGGACCATCCCGAGGAGGCCGAACGACAGATGCAGGAACCTGACGTGCCTGGCCTTGAACGAGGTCCCTACGAGCAGCTCGATGGCAATTATCCCCTCCACCACGTAGAAAAGGCCAAGGAAGCCGAGCTCGGGCTGCCACCAGTGCTCGTGGCCGTGGCCCACAGTCATGATGCCAGCGATGAGGAGCAGCGGGAGGATGACCACCATCGACGCGAGCATCGCGGTGATCGTCCTGTCAAGTGGTGACCATGCGTCCGGTCTCCTACGGATGACAGTCCCGAGGAGCCCCGTCGCGAGAACCGCCATGAACGACATCCACACTGCAGTGGATAGGTGCGTGGCGCTATCGACATAGGCGGCCTCATCGGCCTCGGTGTGCAAGTGGACGACCTCGTAGGGCTTCCCGATCGTGACGGTCTTGTACGTTTCCGGGTCCTGTGCCACGAGGAGCAGCTCGGTTGCGTATCTTTTGTCGTCACCGCTGGACACTGAAACCTGCTTCGTCTGGATCCCGATGTACTTGCCATCGACGATGCGCGTCACGATGATCCGGGGCTGCCAAGATAGACCCGCCGGCTCCTTCTCCCAGGCGTCCAGGACGGTGCCGTTGACATCCCTCATTGTATAATTGTATCTACCCGGCCAGTAGTCCTCATTCCAGAGGACGAAGACATCGGACCGATAGTGCTGAAGATCATCCTCGTAGTTCACAGGCTCGAATGTCATGTCATCGATGGGCACATGGAGCCTGAGGTCCTTGACGGCTCCTGCAGGCGAGATGCGGTAGACGCTGCAGAGGTCCTGTTGGATGCGGTCGTATTCCCTGATCCTGAGGCATGCGAGCATCGAGCCGTCGTCCCCTAGCCCCATCCCCTTGAAAGGGCGCGCGTCTGATGGGATCGGGTCCCCCGAGAGCACCACCGGGGAGCCGAACGTGCTCCCACCATCGAAGCTCTGGATCATCTCGCCAGTGGTCAGGTTGAACCCCCGGTCGGGGTCGATGAGCTTGAGCAGGAGCACAGAGACGACATCGTCGTGCGCCACCATCGTCCCGTACGCCGCCGAGGCGCTCCCCGTCGTCAATTCGAGAGGGGCCTCCCAACTCGAGCCCCCGTCGAGGCTACGCAGATAGAATGCCTCCCCGGAGATGTTGATGAGAGGGTGATAGCTGAAGTGGTGCTCCTTCCAAAGCAGCACATGGACGGTGTCCCCCTCGCAGGCAATGACCAGATGGTAGCCGCTGGCATTGAGGCCCGGTATCGGCTCCACCACTTCCGACATGGTCCCATCGCGGGCACCGATGTGGAAGCTGACGAGCTGCGAATCTGGCCCTTTCCCCTTGGCGATGAACATGAACGTTGTCCCGTTCGAGGTGCCGTGGAAGGCCCAGATGAGCTCGTCACTGTTTTGGCCCGATGGGAGCGCATCGAGCCCCGTGACCATGGTTGGGTCGGCAAGGTAATGTCCGTGCCCATCGAGGAACGCGACCTCAGCGCCCTCCAGCCCGTAGTAGGTATCCATGTACCCATGGTAGTCGCGATAGAGGACAGCGGTCGTGTCGTTTCCGACGGGCACCGCCGTTAAAACGTAGGGGTCACGGTCGGTGTTCGAACTCGTTTCGGCGCCGTCGTACACCGCCCGCCCGATCGCCATCGATACCAGCAGCCCGATGAGGACCAGGAGCGCGATCGTCGCGGCCACCATCAAGCCCCTGCTGAACTTGCGCCACGTCTCCGGATCGCGGCGGCCACGGCCCGATCCGTAATCCGGACCAGTCATCGGATGCACGTCTATCGGCTGCGATGCCGCCTCGAAGGCCCTGTCCATGCCGGTGACAACCCCGCATCCTGGACTTGGACCGGTTGGATAATAATGGTTTCCTTTTCGGTCAGGGAGAGATGTCCCGTCCATCCCCGACAGCCCCTCCTGGCACCCCGCCTCTCCCCAAAGCTTAATTATCGGGACCCCCTGCTCGCCAATCCCATGGCCAGCTCCCCGCAGCCCCCGTTCGACCGCCTCTCGCCGCAGGTGCAGCAGCTCCTGCCCCGGCTCGGCATCGCCGAGCCGACGGAGGCGCAGCTGGCCGCCCTCCCGCATGTACTTCGGGGCGAGCACCTCCTGCTCGTCGCCCCGACGGGCATGGGCAAGACCGAGGCCGTCGTGCTGCCCCTCCTGGACCGGCTCCACGCCCGCGTCTCGTCCGGCGGGCCCGGGGCCGACAAGGGGTTCCAGCTCCTCTATGTCACCCCCCTGCGGGCGCTCAACCGCGACATGCTGCGCCGCATCGAGCAGATGGGCAGAGTGCTCGGCGTGACCGTCGGCGTCCGCCACTCGGACACGCCCCAGTCGGAGCGCATGCGCCAGTCCCGCGCGCCCCCCCACGTGCTCATCACCACCCCCGAGACGCTCCAGGTCATGTTCACGGGCAAGCTCCTGAGGAGGGCCCTGGCCGAGGTCCGCGCGGTCGTCGTCGACGAGGTGCACGAGCTCGCCTCCGACGAGCGCGGGGCGCAGCTCGCGGTCGCCCTCGAGCGCCTCGTGGACCTCGCGGGCCGCGAGTTCCAGCGCGTCGCCCTTTCCGCGACGGTCGGCTCGCCCGACCGCGTGAGGAGGTTCGTCGGCGGGAGGGACGCGCAGGGGAAGGAGCGCGAGGTCGCCGTCGAGGTCGTCGACGTGCGCAAGCTCCTCGAGATCGACGTGCTCAGCCCCCAGGTCGACGACGCCTTCAGGTCGGCTAAGAACAGGGAGCTGCGGGACGCCCTCCGCACCGACTACAAGGGCCTCCGGTGCCTGCTCGAGTCCCGCAGGCTCGTGCGGGAGCACAAGGCGACGCTCTGGTTCGTCAACACCCGCGACACCGCCGAGATCCTCGCCTCGCGGCTGCGCATACTCCTCGAGGCCGAGGGCGGCGACCCCGAGGAGGCCTCGCGGGAGGTCGGCATCCACCACGGGTCCCTGTCGAGGGACATCCGCATCGCCATGGAGGAGGACTTCAAGGCCGGCCGCCTCCGGGGCCTCATCTGCACCAGCTCGCTGGAGCTGGGCATCGACGTGGGCGCCGCGGACTTCGTCGTGCAGTACAACTCGCCCCGGCAGGTCTCGCGGCTGACCCAGAGGGTGGGCCGCGCCTCCCACAGGGCCTACGAGACATCGCGCGGGACCGTCATCGCCACCAACGCCGACGACATCGCGGAGTCGATGGCCATCGTCCGGCGGTCGCTCGAGGGCGAGCTCGAGCCCACCCGGGTGCGCCTCAAGCCCCTGTCCGTCCTCGCCAACCAGCTCGTGGCCGCCACGATGGAGAAGGGGGGCTGGGACGAGCGCGCGTTCTACGAGACCATCAGGAGGGCCTACGTCTTCTGGGACCTCAAGTGGGAGGAGTTCGACGAGGTCCTCGCCCTGCTGATGTCCGTGCGGGTGCTGTGGCGCGAGAACGG
>Ga0316628_100000946_pt1 | contig 19544 bp, 4 predicted proteins | sample OWC_Aug_M2_C1_D5_FD_207648 | JGI IMG/M metagenome (GOLD analysis project Ga0316628, IMG submission 207648) | Wetland soil microbial communities from Old Woman Creek delta, Ohio, United States - OWC_Aug_M2_C1_D5_C | ecosystem: Environmental > Terrestrial > Soil > Wetlands | place: USA: Ohio... | reverse complement strand
GAAACTCCCAAAAAATTTAAAGCTGTTGCAGTTTTCGCCGGTCTTCCGTATCTGGTTACGATTACTTATCCTGACGGGAAACCAACCCCTGGTTTTTTGGATGAACAAAATTTGGCCGTTTTCAAAAACCTGCCAATGTTTATTTACCATGGTGAAAAAGATCTGAATGCGCCCTTTGCCCAGACAAAGGAACTTGTTGAAAAGCTGAAAAAAGTGGGAGCTAAGGTCGAGTTCATCACCGAACCGGAAAAAGGACACGCAGAACCATCGAAGGAAACTCTTGAAAAATATTACATTTGGGTGAAAGACGTAATTAAGCAAAATAAGACTCCATGAACATTCTATTTTCAATGTGGATTAAAACCAGGTACAAAGAAAACGATCAAATAATCACCCAGGGGAAAAACGGCGGTACTAAAACCCCAAGGGAAGGCCATTGATCCTGAGCCCATCTCTCCATGAAATTTTCTATGGCCGGACAACCTCTCAAGCGGATATAGGTATTCGTCTGCTGGCAGTTTTTAGCAGGGTATCATTAACAATTTCCAGCATTTTTTTCTTCTCTTTCTCGTGGTTGAGAAAAAAATGTCCGCCCTCAAAAGTGTGAATATTACAGGTTTGACTGGTGTGTACTTTCCATCCTTCAATTTGTCCGGGTTTTATGTCATCCTCTTTACCGATGAATACAGTAAAATTGCAGTCCAGGGGTTTTATCCTGTCGAAATTATCGCTGTAATACTTCGTAAATAGCCAGGAAACTTTAAAATCGGCTCGTAAGAGCGGTAATAAAATTTCCAATAATTCAGGATGTTGGAAGAATTCTTCAGGTGTTCCTCCCAATTCCATGACTTTTTCCCTGAATTCATCTTCCGGAAGTGTATGATAAATCGGTTTGTCCTGGCGAAGTATGTGGGGTGCGCCGCGGCCGGAGAAGAACAGGTAGATGGGTTGGGGATAGACTTTTGTTCTCAATTTTTGTGCCACATGATACGCCAGCCCGGCTCCCAGGCTGTGACCGAAAAACGCATACGGCACATCCGCCAAGTCATACTTGATCATACGGATGACATCTTCCGCGGCTTCATCCATCGATTGATAAAAAGGCTCGACAATCCGTCGCCCCCTTCCTGCCAATTCCACCGGGTACACCAGGATGCTTTTTTCCAGATCGTCTTTCCAATTACTGTAAACCATGGATGAACCACCGGCATAGGGAAAACAAAACAGTTTAATTCTTCTCATTCATTCACCTTTGGTATTATTTTCGGGCGGCAATATGCCTTTGAGGTTAAGGTTTTAATTATACCACAAATCTTTTCTTTGTCCAGATTCGCGGTTAGGTGGTTCTCCCTATTTCTTCCGGGTGTAGGTGATTTTCATATATTTGAACTCATTTCCCCGGGGATCGGTTTGAAACATCTCATACGCGTAGGTGTTTTCCCTGGATTTTTATCCATCCGGATCACCTACTTCCTGTTATATATTACCTCCATGACCAGGGTCTCTTTGCCTTTGTCATCGAGGATATAAAATTCGTAGCGATACGTGTTCCTGTCCAGCAGCGTGGTTACGGCTTTGGTGTTGACCTTGCCTTCGGTGGGGTCATCAACAACAGAAGTATCGGTCCTGATCTTGCCGCTTTTATCCAGGGAACCGGTCCCTAAATAATAACCGGTGTTCAGGGTGCTTAACTGGATGGAAAAGAATTCTTTCTTATAATTATCGTAACCGTTATAAACGAAAATCTCATATTCCTTGCCCAGTAAATTGCCTTTAAGAAGCGCCTGGGTGTAGCGGCCGCCCAGGATCCATTTGACCGAGATCTGCTCTTTGTAAATGAATGGTTCGGCGCCGGGTGCAGTATAATATTTTACCAGGCTGTCCCATTCACCGACAAAAGAGTCGAGGAATTTGTGGTTCTCACCTGGGGTGGCATATTGTTCCACGAGTTCCTGGGCTTTTTTGTCTGCTTCCGATAATTCCTGCTTTTTTTCATCCGCAGCCCCCATGTTCAAAACCGGTAAAACTAAAAAAATAACTAAAAGACCGACAGTTGTTTTTTTGATAATTTTCATGGTTATTCTCCTTTATTTTTTAGGCCACGAATTACACGAATTTATACGAATTTTCCTGTTTTTTTTTCCTGGGTTTCGTGTATTTCGTGGATCACTTGATTCTCCATAGGTAACTGGCTTTAAAAAATAAACCCTGCCTCATTTTGATCAAGTTCCCCTGGCCGGGTATCCATTGGCCCTCTTGCCACTGGTTTTTGAGGTACAGGGAACCGTAACCGAGATGTACCACTGTGCCGGGTATCAGCGTAAAGGAAGCCAGGAGATCGGTTATTAATTTTTGCTGGAGATCGTCGAAACGAAGGATTCCCCTCAGGAAAAAATACCTGTTGAACTGGTACACGGCCTGGAAATTGTAGATGTTAACTTCATAAATCTTCTGGTGGGTTTGTTTATCTTTAAAATCCGAATGGATATAGTTAAGACCCATTTTTAGTTTGATACCGGGTTCCAATGTAATACCGATGTCGATGTTGCGGTCATTGCCCAGGAAGGGGGCCTCAGCGTCATAGTAAATCTGGTCGCCCAGGTACATCCTTGTATTTAAATACAGCCAGTTGACGGGTTGAATCTGACCGAGAATAGTAAAATATTTTTTATTGAAAAGTATACCCTTCCAGGCTTCATCTTCGACGCGGTATTCGAGATAGAGTATACCCATGGGGGAAAAATTCATGTACATTCCAAATACCCGGCTGATATCGTTCATTTTTGTTCCCAGGTCATGCAAGTTCGCATAATGGATATACGGTATAACCCGCTTAAGCCAGGGGAATTGTTTTATTTTCATATTAAAATACGGTCCGAATCCAAACCAGAAACGGCTGATGCCTACCCGGTTCTGGAAGGCGCTGGCCATAAAAAAGTCGTTGTCGTACCGTTCATATGCACCCATGGCAATAATACGTGAACTGAGATACTGGAGGACGGCATTCCATCCGTTACCGTTTGTCAGCGGCTGGCTATTGCCTGACCGGGTGACGCTGTGAAGGTATGATAGACTGGCCCTGAGGTTGGTGGAGAGCCGGTACTTGAGGTCTATACCGCCGACATCGTTGGCCTGGCCGGCACTGGCTAAATGACGGCCGGTATACAGGACACCCAGTGCATTGTCTTCCCCGATATTGTATTTGGCCCTGAAAATCCCGAACAAAGCACTGCTTTCGCCGGCGCCGCCCGTATCCACAGACCGGTCGTTGGCCGCCAACATGGCAAAGTTTATCTTGCCGGAAGAGCCGCTTAATTTACCTGCCCAACCGGGGTCGACAACGTTCCGGGTATGAATGGGCGCGATCATCATTCCTCGCTCGAGTACGGAGGCCATGGTGTCATGGACGATAGTAAAGTCCAGTACATCCTGACTTTCCATGAAAAACGGGCGTTTCTCACTGTAAAATAACGAGTAGCGCTGGTTGATTTCCACCTGGAATACATCGCTCTCGACCTGGCTGAAATCGGGGTTCACAGTGGCCTCGGCAGTGATGGAAGAGGTGATGCCGTATTTTAAGGATACACCGATATTGGTATCCGGGTTTTTTTCCCAGGTGTCGGCTTTTACTCTCCAGGTATCCTTGCTGTAAGTAAAATTGGGGAGTATTTCCATTTTAAGTCCACTCTTCTGGATGCCCCGGTAAACCAGGGGAATCATGCAGTTAAAATCGGTCTTACCGGGTACCGCTTCCGGCCAGGTGGCCAGAATGCCCCGGCGGGTGATTTTCCGGAAAAACATCACACGCATTCTGACTTCATTGTTTTTATCTACCTGGTAACGGATACTCTCCAGGGGGATGCGAACCTCCACCTGGTAGCCACTGGCAGTGATTTTGCCAGAGCTTTCCCAGACAAAATCCGGCGTATAATCTGCCCTGCTCACGGCTGAGTTGATGCCATCCATCTGGATACCGTTGGGATTGATGTAAAATTCATAACTGGACTGCTGAGTACCGACACTATCCAACCACACAGCGACCTGGTCGTCATTTTCTATTTTGTCCCTCCGGGCGATCGATGTTTTTATCTGGTCGGGCTGCGCTTCGTAACACTTGAAAGCGAAAAAGAGACCATTATTGTCATAGGCTGCCCAGATTTCAGTCGCTTCGCCCACTTCCTTGCCGAAAGTGGGGGTCATGGTGATGAATGGCTCTTCTATGGCTGGCATCTTCCATACGGATTCTTCCAGGCTGCCGTCGATCACTATTTTTTCGGAACCGGGAACCCTATCCGCCAGGATTTCTTTGCCATCTCCCGATAACTCCACCGACCACGACAGTCGACCCGATAAAAATATGACGGTGATGATTAAATATAAATAAAGCACTCGTTTCATAGTAACATTATCCTCCTTTTCCTTATTTAATTAATTCCTCGACTACCTCCGCCAGGTGCGCAACAGTAGGGTGCTCATAAAAACGGTTCATGGGAATTTGGATATCGTACTCCTGCATCAACCGGGCGATAATCTGTGTGGCTGCCAACGAACTGCCGTTCAACTGGAAAAAATCGTCATGTATGCCAACAATCTCCAACCCCATCAACTCTTTCCACATCCGGGCGACTACGTTTTCCATTTCGCTGCGGGGAGCGGCTGTTTCGTCATGGGTTTGCAGACTATCGACGACAGTTTCCTGCCCAGTTTGCGTTTCCGCAGATACTCGTGCCAATACCGGCAGGCCACCGCCGAAGGTGATGTCTTTTTGATCGAGCCAATACCGCTTGCCTTCAAAGGGATAGCCCGGCAAGGGGACCCGGCGCCTCTTTTCTTCTCCGTAAAACCCTGCCCAATCGATGGCCTGACCCTGCTGCCACAACTGCCCCAATTTTTCCAGCAGGAAATAATCATCGGCAACATTCTCCTGCGGATGCTTGACGGTATTAAGAATCATGTGCCCGGGCTTTTTGTCCGCGTGAATCCTGACCATCATGCCCAGGATACGACCGGGACCGATTTCAATAAAAATGGCATTTTCCTGTTTTAATAGCTCTTTAAGCCCATCGGAAAACCGGACCGTAGAACACAAATGTTCACCCCAATAACCCGGAGAGGTCACTTCCCCGGCATTTATCCAGGACGCGGTTACATTAGAAATAAAAGGTATTTGTGGTTTGTTTAAACGGAATTGTTTTATTTTTTGCTCAAAAGCCCGGCGAATGGGATTCATAACCGGCGAATGTACGGCATGGGACATATTCAGCGGCACGCATATCATTCGCTTTTGTTTCATTTTTTTTTCAAAAGCGTCTACATCTTCTTTTTTACCGGAAACGATACAGGTAGGCCCATTGACGATAGCAATAGATAAACGTTCATTTAAAAGGGGTTTAAGTTGGTGCTCTGGCAGGGTAACGCTGGTCATTTTACCGGCCGGCGTCTCCTGGATCAATTGTCCGCGGGTAACGATCATGTCCAATGCATCTGCCAGGGAAAACACGCCGGATAGACAGGCAGCGACATATTCGCCGAAACTGTACCCGATCATGGCTGTGGGCCGGATACCCCAGGCGATTAACAATTTTGCCAGGGCATATTCGAAACTGAATACCACGGGCAAGGTGTATTCGGTTTGATCGATCAGGTCGGACCTGTCGGACGGATAAAGAATTTCTTTCACATCGTAACCCACCAGGGATTTGAGGATTTCGAAACAGCGGTCCAGCTCTTGCCGGAAAGCCGGTTCAGTACGGTACAGGTCCAGGCCCATACCGGCATATTGGGAACCCTGTCCGCAAAACATAAAGATAATGGGCCGGTTTTCTTCTTTTACCCGGGCAATGGGCACCCGCTGGACCAACCGGGTTAATTGTGCGGCGTCCCGGACCGGGTCCATGGCGGAAGCGACCATGAAGCGCCGGTAAAGGAAGTGTTTTCGGCCTACTTGCAAGGTATAAGCAGCATCCGGACCCGGATTAGTGGGATTTTCATGATTACCAGGATTTAAAAGATTTTTCTTAAAATATTCGACCAAATTTTCGGTCATTTTATCCAGGGCGGTTGGGGTTCTGGCAGATAATAGGATTAATTGGTAATCTCGTGATTTTAGGGGCGGGTCAGGGGACCCGCCCCTACGACCGGGGAATTCCTCTAAAATCACATGGGCATTGGTGCCGCCGATACCAAAAGAACTAACCCCGGCCCGGAGAGGGTTCCCATTATTACTTTTCCATTCTTTTAACGTCGTATTGACATAAAAGGGGCTGTTATCGAAATCGATGCGGGGGTTAGGGGCCTGGAAATAAAGACTGGGAAGAATCAGGCGGTGTTTAAGGGACAATACGGTTTTTATAAGACCGGCCGCGCCGGCGGCTGAGTAAAGATGTCCCATATTGCTCTTTAGAGTTCCGATGGCGCAGAATCTTTTTTTAGTTGTATGAAATGCCTGCCGCAGGGCTTCGATTTCCACGGTATCGCCCAGGGGTGTGGCGGTGCCGTGGGCTTCGATATAGGTGATACTTTCGGGTTCTACTTCCGCCATGGATTGGGCGGCCCGGATTACTTCCATCTGGCCCTGGATGCCGGGGGCGGTGTAGCCTACTTTGCGGGCCCCGTCATTGTTGATGGCCGAGCCTTTGATCACGGCATATATGTTGTCTCTATCGGCGATGGCGTCTTCCAGCGATTTTAAAACTACCACGGCCACACCATCTGCGAAGACGGAACCGGTGGCCCGGGCATCGAAGGTCCGGTTGTGGCCGTCGGAGGAAAAAATCATACCTGCCTGGTAGATATACCCGGATTTGTCCGGGTAGGTGATAGAGACCCCTCCAGCCAGCGCCATTTCGCATTCACCGTGCAGCAGACCCTGGACCGCATGATGAATGGCCACCAGGGAGGTGGAACAGGCGGTCTGGAGTGAAACAGAAGGACCTTTTAAATTGAGTTTATAGGAGATATGGGTACACATGAAATCTTTATCTGCCAGTTGGGCAGCCATGAACCCGCTTATCCCCCGGTTCATATTGGAAAACAGGTTTAATCCAGCCCAGTAGAAATTGGGGGAAGCACCGGCATATAAGCCGATGCGCCGATTATAAGAAAAGGGATCATATCCTGCATCTTCCAGGGCGTGCCAGACACACTGCTGGAATATGCGCATCTGCGGGTCCATGATCCGGGCTTCCAGGGGAGTATAGCCGAAAAAGGAAGCATCGAAATATTCTACTCCCGCGATTATTCCCCTGGCTTTTATATAATTGGGATTTTCAAGGACCGCAGCATCCACGCCGTCTTCCAGCAGTTCTTCATCACTGAAAAAGTGGATGGTCTCTACGCCGTTTTTTAAATTTTCCCAGAATTCCGTGAGGTCACGGGCGCCGGGGAAAATTCCCGCCATACCGATAACTGCGATCTCAAGTCCGGTCCTATTGACCCCGGGTTTGAACCGGCCTTTGAATTTGTCTTGGCCTGTTTTAATGGCTTCGAGTATCTCTATCTCTTCCTGTTTTCCTGTTTCCTTTTCAGCGATGAATTGAACCAGGGTACGGATGGTGGTGTATTTGAAGAGTGAGACCAGGGGGATTTGTTTGTTGAATTCTTCTTTTATCCGGGTATTTAATTTTATGATATCCAATGAGGTCCCGCCCAGGTCGAAGAAATTATCATCGATGCCTACGCGTTCTTTTTCCAGGATTTGCTGCCATATTTCAGCGAGTCGTTTTTCTTTATCGCTTCCAGGGGCGACGTAAGAGTATTGAGAATCGGATGCGGCCTGGGGACGCGGCAGGCGTTTGCGGTCGACTTTGCCGATACCGGTCCAGGGGATTCCTGCTGCTTTTATAATATACGTGGGGATCATGTAATCAGGGAAATGCCGGGCCAATTGGATTTTTATCTTCCCGGGGTCAAAAGTTCCTGTGCATACAACATAGGCGGCGAGGTACTTGTCGCCGGATTTCCTGGCTTCGTCTATGACTACGGCTTCTTTGATACCTTCTACAGCGGTGAGCCCGGTTTCTATTTCCGCTAATTCGATGCGGTATCCCCTTATTTTTACCTGGCGGTCGATGCGGCCCAGGAATTCGATGTTCCCATCCGCCAGCCAACGCGCCAGGTCGCCGGTTTTGTAAACCAGGGGGGCTTTTTTGTAAAATCGCCCCCCTGGACCCCCTAAAAAGCTTCTGTTTAACAAAAAGTTTTGGGAGGTCCAGGCACCCTTTTTCAAAAGGGTGCCTGGTCGCCGAAGGCAAAATTTTTCATTTGTTAATTCAACCTGGTTCATATAGCCCCGGGTTACACCCGGACCGGCCACGCATAATTCCCCCCCCACGCCAATGGGCGACAGATTCCCGTATTTATCCTCTATATATATCCTGTACCCGGCAAGGGGTTTTCCAATAGGCACATCGCCCGATAGACCGGGCGATTCCGAACACCGGTAATACGTGGCGCAGACCGTGCTCTCCGTGGGCCCATAAGTATTGTAAACCTCTGCCGTTTCCATGAACTTATCTATATAATCGGTCTTTACCAGGTCGCCTCCTACCAGCACGATGCGCATAGAAGACAGGAGTTCCCGGGCATCCAACGGCGCAGGCAGGCCATCCCTCAAGGCCTTATTCAATTCGTTGACCATCTGCGGCGCACTGGCTATCATACTCACCCGGTGCCTGGCTATAAATTGACATAGACCGGGAATATCCCGGGTCAGCATCTTCCCTGGGATCGCCACTTTCCCGCCCAACAAAAGAAGGGGATAAAATTCTTCTACAAAGGCATCGAACGCGAGAGAACCCTGTTGAAGAACCGTATCATCCGGCCGGGGGTGGATTTCATTCTCCACAGCCACCACATAATTGGCCAGGTTCCTATGTTCCACCATGACGCCTTTGGGGCGGCCGGAAGTCCCGGAGGTGTAGATGATGTAAGCGATATGGTTGGAATGATTTGGTGTTCCGGGGGAAATCATTGAAAATTCACAATTAACAATTAACAATTGACAATTAACCATTCTTTTCTTTTCCCCTAAACCTCCTGCGGTCAACAAAAGTCCTGCTCCGCTGTCTTTCAGCATATAATCGGTCCGTTCTTCCGGTAAACCAGGTTCGATAGGCAAATACGCTCCACCAGCTTCCAGTATTCCCCATATCCCTATGGCCATTTCTACCGACGATTCCATCATAATAGCCACAATAGTTTCCGGTCGAACGCCTTTTTCTATCAACTCATCCGCCAGACTGCCGGCCCTTTCGTTCAATCCCCGGTAAGTTAAAAAAACCATATCGTTTACGGTCTGGCACAGGCCAATAACTGCGATGCGGTCCGGGGTTTTAGCCGCCTGGTCCCGGAACCGCTCGAGAACCATGCGCGGTTTTTCCGTACCGCTTTTATGGGATGTATCGTTAAAGGTTTCCAACAATTGCCGTTTTTCCGTTTCGTCTATCACTTCGATGTCGGCCAGACGAATGCCAGGTTCTGCCACCACTTCATGGATAATATGGATAAAATGCCGGGCAAACCGTTCCATTGTTTCCCGTCTAAACAACCGGGTACAATACTCTAAAGTGAAACGGATGTCTCCAGCGGCTTCGTTTTCCACTGCTTCTATGGTGAAATCCACTTTTGACGTATGCTGAATTTCCTTTTCGTCCGGTTGGTAAGGTAAAAAGCTCAAACCTTTCAATCGAAACTCTGTCGCCTCAAAATTTTGCACAATCAACATGGCATCAAACACGGGATTACGGCTTACTTCGTTGTCGGCGCCCAGTATCCGGATGATCTCCCGGAAGGGGTACGCCTGGTTCTCATGGGCCTCCAATGTCTCTTTCTTTACCATTTCCAGGAATGTCTTAAACTCCAGGCGACCCACGGGAAAATTTATCTGGACCAGGGTTTCGATCAAAAGACCGATGACTTTTTGCAGGTCCGTATGATGTCTCCCTGCAATGGTGGTCCCGATAACAATGTCCTCCTGGCCTGTATACCGGGACAGTAAAACATTGAACACGGCTAATAAGACCATATATAAAGTGGTTCCCGTCTCTCTTATTAAGCGTTTAAGATCGCCGGTTAAGGATTTTTCGATTGTAAAATCGAATTTATCCCCGTCAAAGCTCTGGACCGGGGGACGGGGGAAATCTGTGGGCATGTTTAAAACCGGGAGTTCCCCGGGAAATCGCTTCAACCAGTATTCCTGTTGTTTTTTTAGTTTTCCCGTGGCCAATTGGTCATGCTGCCATTGGGCAAAATCTTTATATTGCAGCTTCAGGGGTGAGAGTTTGCCCCCTGGGTAAAGGGTCATAAATTCCTTAAAAAAGAGGGACATAGAAGTTCCGTCGCTAATAATATGATGCATGTCGAACAGGAGAATATGGTGGTCTTGCGATATTTCGACCAATGCCACACGCAATAGCGGAGCCCGGGAAAGATCGAAGGGCCGAATGAAGAGCGACCACACAGGGTCGCCCCTACTAACTTTTATTTCAAATTGCACGTCTTCATGTACCATCTGGACGGGCCGGCCATCGATCGATTGAAAAGAAGTGCGCAGGATTTCATGTCTCTTTATCAATTTGTTCAATGAATTTTCAAATGTTTCTTTATCGACAAAACCCTCCAGTTCATAAGCATCCGTTATATTGTAAGCAGTGCTTTCCGGCGTTACTTCCCGGAGAATATAAAACCGCCCCTGCGCCGAGGAAAGCGGGTAATATTCTTTCTTTTCTACCGGTTCGACGGCGGTGTAGGTCTTTTTAGATGCGCTCCGAATATACCGGGCCAATTCTCTAACAGTGGGACCTTTAAAGATTTCCGCCAACGGTACTTTAACGTCTAACTCTTTCTGTATCTTCGACGTTAGAACCGTGGCCCGCAGCGAGTGCCCACCCAGATCAAAGAAATTATCGTCAACCCCTACAGCAGAATACCTAACTCCTAAAACCTCCGACCATATTTCCACCAATTTCTTTTCCACCTCATCCCCGGGTGCTTTATATATTTCTCTGCCAGTCAGTCCAGGGGAAGGCAGCGCTTTTACATCCACTTTCCCGGTTGAACCCAGCGGCATTTTATCCAACGGTACAAAATAAGCAGGAATCATATACTCCGGCAGCATTTTAGACAGGTAGGCCCGCAGTTCGTTTGAATCGGCGCCACTTGCCCCAGGCCCCGTGCTCCGTGTTACAATATAAGCACATAAATACGTTTCACCATTTACAGCGGTCCTGTCCAGCACCAGGGTTTCCTTTATTGAAACATGTTTCGCTAAACAGCTTTCTATCTCGCCCAATTCGATTCGGAAGCCCCTTATCTTTACCTGGTGGTCAATCCTGCCCAGGAATTCGATATTACCGTCCGGCAGCCAACGCGCCAGGTCGCCGGTTTTGTAGGAAATATAGGTCCTATAGGGCCTATAGGACCTATTTTCTACAAACTTTTCCGCGGTTAATTCCGGGTTATTAAGGTAACCGCGGGCTAAACCATCCCCGGCAATATAGAGCTCTCCAGCCACACCTAACGGGCGCAACTTTAAATACCTGTCCAATACCATGAGACTTGTATTACCTACCGGTTGCCCGATAGGTATGCTGGAGAGGTGGTCGAATCGGTTATTATCGACATCGCCCCGCTGAATTTCCAACACGGTGGAAATAATGGTACATTCGGTAGGACCATACATATTAAATACCCGGCAATCCCCGCCCACCGATTCAAAACTACGCCGCGCCAGGTCCAGGGTCAATTTTTCAGCACCGATAAACAGGTATCTCAATGTCTCCAACCGCCGCCCCACATTTACAAAATAGCTGTACTGCGCAGGCGTCACATGCAGCACAGTAATTTTGTTTCGATTCATAAAATCGATGCACGATTCCGGGTTCAACAACAGTTCATCAGGAACGACGTACAGGCTGCCCCCGGTAGTCAAAACCATAAATATCTCCCAAACAGACCAATCGAAATAGTATGCTAAATTCTGGATAAACCGGTCTTGTGAATTTAAGCCCAGGCGGCTGTACCCCCAATGCAGCAGCGGGGATAAATTGGCATGGGTGACGGGTACTCCTTTGGGGTTGCCCGTGGACCCCGAGGTATAAATGATATAAGCGCAGTTATCGGGGCCTAAATCATACCTTACCTTCCCCGCGCCGGATGCTCTTATTATTCGCAGGTCTTGCTGTTTCCTATGCCTCCGCTTCGGTTTTATATGTTCTTGACCTGTTTTATCGATGACCAGCAGCGCATCATACCTGAATCTGGTTAATTCGTTTTCAATGGTATATATCTTGCCGGAAAAAACCACCTCTTGTATGCCGGGATAATCGAAACGCAGGTCTTCCAGGAAAGAACGGGAAATAAAAAGCTCTTCCGACCAATCGGTTTTGGTTTTATAGTTTTTATCTTTATTCGCTTCCTTGAATTTAACTATATCGGCGATCAAATCTTCTTTCAGGTCCTGGTCCATTATATCGCCGATAAAAATATAACCTTTACCACTGCTTTTCATAAGATCGATCGCCCTGGCGATTACTTTTCCCAGGTAATTATGACCGTTAAAACACTGGATAACACTGTTCATAATTACCAGGTCGAAATCCCTTTCTTCCAATTGAGAGATTTCATGGGCCGGCAGGCAGCGGAGTTTTATATTTTGATGACCTTCTTTTTCGATGCGTTTCCTGTTTTTTTCGATGATGGTATCAGATAAGTCTGTGCCGTAATAAAGACCTACTCCGGGGGCGATGCGGTACATACTTATCCCGGAGGCCGCGCCGATTTCCAGTACCCGCATATCTCTATGGAGGAGGGGCGCCAACTTTTTAAAAATATTATCGCCGTACTCGGCCATTTCTTCTTCAGACATGGGGGCGCCGGTATAACTGCTGGTCCAACCGCCGCCGGTGATTTCGTCCACTGAAGTTTCGCCCACATAATCCCAGAGTTTCCGGTTCATGAGTTCATTCTCTTCTCTTTCATCTTCAGACAGGACGTCCTCGCTGTCGATGCAAAGAAACGTTTCCAGACCGCATCGCTCCCACTGCAGCCGGTTAAGGGTTTTTATACAGCGTTTTTGACTGATAAGTGTTCGTACCCCGGCGTCGACGATCAGGGTTTTGATCCGTTCTACCGGGAAAGACGGCGACATAGGGACATAAGCCCCCCCGGCTTTTAAAATTCCCAGGATTGTCGATATCAAATCGACCGAGCGCTCCATTAATATTCCAACCGGTTGTCCCGTTACGATTCCATTCTCATCGCGTAAATAGTTTGCCAACCGGTCTGACTGTTCATCTAGGGCTTTATAGGTCAAGCGCTCGTCCCCGGATACGACGGCTGCAGACCAGGGGGTTCTTTCTACCTGCGCTTCGAATAATTCATTAACGGTTTTCATGCGGGGATAAGGGACGCCTGTATCGTTAAATCGATACATCAACTGCTGTTTTTCTTCTTCACAAAGGATATCGATATCGTTCAGTTTGATAAGGGGATTGGCGATTACTTCATTTATTAATTTTTTAAAATGCCTCACCAGCCGGATAATGGTTTCTTCTTTGAAAATATCCGTATAATACTGGATATCTACTACAATTTTTTCTTCTTCCTTTTCTTCATAAACGAAAAATGTAATGTCAAATTTAGAAGTTAGGGAGAGGTCTTCCAGGCGACCGAAATATTCCTGGTCCGAGAGTTCTTTCGACGATTGCCTGAAATTTTGAACCACCATCAAGATATCGAACAAGGGATTCCGGGAGGCATCGCGTTTCAGGTCCAGTTTGTCTACCAATTCTTCGAACTGTACACCCTGGTTTTCAAAAGCTTTGACACTGCCGGTAATGACTTCTTTCAAAAAGGCTTCATAGGTTTTTTCTCCCTGGGGGTGGTTTCTCATGGCGAGGGTATTGACAAACATACCTATAATTCCCTGGAGATCGGCATGCGTCCGTCCCGCAATTCCCGTACCGATAATAATATCGGACTGGTCGGTGTACTTGTAAAAAAGGGCGTCCAGGGCGGCAAGGAAATTCATATAAAGCGTCCCGCCATTGGCGGAAGCAAATGCCTTGAATTGAATCACCTCTTCCTTTTCCATGCTGAAACAGTACACATCTCCCCTAAAACTAATAACTTCCGGCCGTTTGTAGTCGGTTGGTAAATTCAGCCGGGGGATTTCCTTTGAGTCCCTGTACAGTTTCAACCAGTACTCTTCCTGGCTTTTTATAAAGCCGCTTTCGATTAAACGGTTCTGCCATTGGGAAAAATCGTTGTACTGGAGTTTCAGCGGCGCCAATCCTTTGCCGTTATGAGCATAAAATGCCATAAAATCTTCAGCCAGGATCATGTGGGATGTTCCATCGGATACGATGTGGTGAATGTCCACTACCCAGGTGTAATGGCTGTCGGGGTGTTTTACAAGAACAGACCGGATCAACGGCGCCCGGGAAAGATCAAAAGAACGGATAAAGAAATTTTGAATTTTGAATTTTGAATTTTGAATTTCTACTCCTTTCCCCGGGGCCTCAGCAGGTGAATAATATTCAACCTCAAATTCCACTTTATCATGGATTTTCTGAAAGGGAATGTCTTTCACCATAATAAACGACGTCCGTAAACTTTCATGCCGGGCGATCAACTTTTTCAATGCCGCTTCAAAGGCGTCTTTGTCGATTTCTTTACCCACATGCAGCGCCAGGGGCATGTTGTAAGCGGTATTCCCGGGGTCCATTTGCTGGAGAAAATAGAGCCGCTTTTGGGCGGAAGATAAGGGATAATACTCTCTCTTTTCCACGGGTTCTATCCCGCTGTATTTCTTATGTTTTGCCTGGCGGATATATTCCGCCAACTTACGGACAGTGGGGCGTTTAAACGCTTCGGAAAGCGGCAATTCCACTTGAAATGCCTGGTGTACACGACTTGCCAGGACAGCGGTATTTAACGAATGGCCACCCAATTGGAAAAAATTATCGGCAATGCCGATCGAGGTATGATCCACACCCAGGATCTCAGACCATAAACCGACTAATTTCCTTTCTATTTCATCCCGCGGGGCTTCATACGCTTTGCTTACCATGGGTGCGGGTAACGGCAATGCTTTCCTATCTACTTTCCCGTTTGCCGTGACCGGTATTTTATCTAATTGGACAAAATAGGCAGGGATCATATACCCGGGCAGTACCCGGGCCAGGAATTCCTTTAAATCCATACGATCCAGTGTCTCCCGGGATACGAAATAAGCGCATAAATGTTTCTCTTCATTTCCCATGTCCCTGGCAGTGATTACCACTTCTTTTATTAACGGATGCTCTAATAAACGGCTTTCGATTTCCCCCAATTCCACCCGGAAACCCCTGACTTTCACCTGGGTATCCATCCTGCCCAGGTATTCGATATTGCCATCAGGAAGCCACCGGCAGCGGTCACCGGTTTTGTAAAGCCTTCGGCGACCAGGGACCTTTTTGAAAAAAGGTCCCTGGACCCCCAAAAACTTTTCATTTTTTTTCTCATCCTGGTAATCCTGTAAATCCCATAAATCATGGTCAAATTTCTCCGCGGTTAATCCCGGCTGGTTTAAATAGCCGCGGGCCACACCGCACCCGGCAATAGATAATTCACCTGCCACGCCAATAGGTTGGAGACTTCCATCCTGGTCCAGGATGAAAAGCTCAATATTCTGCATGGGCTTACCGATGGGGATACTGCCGCTGTACTCCTCAACGTCCAGTGAGTACCAGGAAGTATAAACCGTACCTTCGGTAGGTCCATAAATGTTTTCCAGGACAATCGCGGTATTTAACTGTTTAAATTGATTGACCAACCCCGGTAAAAGGGCTTCTCCCGCTAAAAAAATATATTTGAGACCGGCTAATTTCCCTATTTGCCGGGGATTCGCTTCCAATTCAGCCGCAAAAGCCCTGAACATGGAAGGTACAAAATTAATATGGGTAATAAAGTGTCTTTCTACAGCAGCCAATATGACAGCCGGGTCTTTTTCACCGCCCTTTTCCAGGACCGCCAATCTGCCTCCTCCCGGGAACCAGCCGAACAACTCGGTTACGGATACATCAAACATATAAGATGTTTTTAACAGGTAAGTGTCCAATTTTCCCAGGGGGTATTCCCGCTGCAGCGCCGTCAATATGTTCACCACCGATGAATGCTCCACGGCCACTCCCTTGGGCATGCCGGTAGAACCGGAGGTGTAGATGATGTAAGCAAGGGAGGTGACAGGTGCAGGCGACAGGTACAGGTGGGAAGAGATCTCCTTCGGAAGCTTATTAAGCCTGCGGCGGTTAGGCGGTCTCTCATTAACAATTAATAATTGACAATTAACAATTAACAATTTTTTAAATTTTCCCGATAAACCAGGTGTCGTCACTAAAAATTTTACCCCACTGTCTGACAACATGTAATCGATGCGCTCTTCCGGATAATCCGGGTCAATGGGCAGATAGGCGCCGCCAGCTTTTAATATTGACAGGATCCCTGTGACCATTTCCAGGGAACGTTCCACCATTATGCCGATAATCGTGTCGGGACCGGCGGCTTTTTCTTGCAATAAATGAGCCAGTTGATTGGATCGTTGGTTTAACTCACGATAGGTAATAGTCACACGTGCATTCAAGGGGGTAAGACCCCTTGTTACCTCTAAGGGCGTGCTTTTGTGTAAGTGGTGGGGTCCTATCACGGCAATATGATCCGGGGTCTTCTCCACCTGTCCTGCAAATAATTGGTGGATGGTTTTTTCCCTGGGGTATTCTGCCCCTGTATTATTAAAATCCACTAATAATTGTTTTTTCTCCTGGGGTAACAATAAATCGATGTCCCTTATCTTTATTTCGACATGGGCAAGAATCAACTCGACCAGGTGCCGGAAATGATCGCAAATTTGGGTCATGATTTGCCGGGGATATTTCGATGGGATGTACTCCACGCAGGCGTCGACAGCGGATTCGCTTCTCAAAAATGAAAATATCACCGACGGTTTACTTGATTCCAGGTATCTCCTGTCATGGATGTTCTTCACCAGGAGCGCCACATCGAAAAATGGCGATTCATCTTCCCGCACCGGGAGGTTTAACTCCCGGGCCGCCAACGCCATGGGATAGTTCCGGTGCTTATCGGCATCGATCAGGGTTTGTTTCACCTGTATTAATAACTCTTTGAAAGTCATATCACTGGTCAACCGGTTTATTAAAACCAGTACGGTATTAATCAATTCAACATCTTTTTGGGATTTTAACACGGGTGTCCCGATAACAATATCCTCGCTGCCGGTATATTTCCCCAGTAAAAGAGTTAACAGGGAGGCGAGGACAATATGTAACCTGATATCCGAACCTGTACTCAATTTTATAAGCCAGGTATATAATTCCCCGGCCAAGGTAAAATCAACCTGGCCCGGGATTATTTTAGCGTCGGCTGCCTTTTCCTCCATGTCTTTGTCCATATGTATATGAAAGAAAGGAAAACCTGTTTTCACCGGTACCCCGGACAATTTATCCAGCCAGTACGTTCTCTCTGTGAGTTTTGTGCCGGCCGCAATTTTTAATCTTTCTATTTGAATATTATCGTACATGATTTTAATCTCCATCGAAGACAGTTAAAAACCAAATTCCCCGCTGGCTTCCCCGTAAATGGTTTCTTGCGAATCGAAAAAACCTGGAGCGATATCGATGTCCTTCAATTTGATATCTTTATCCTGTGAGATATGGTTGATTATGTTTTTGAAATAACCCGCAAAACGTTCGATGGTGGTTTCTTTAAACAGGCAGGTCCTGTATTCGATTTCACACCGGAAGGTTTCGGCTTCCGCCACGGCCGTAAATGTCAGGTCAAACCTGGCAGCCGGGTGTTTATAATCGAAAGGTTTCACGGTTAAGCCGGGGATTTCCACCCCCGGGATATCGAGGTCCTGGAAGGCGAACATGGTATCGAACAAAAGATTTCCCCGGGCTGCTGTTTTTTCTACCAACAGCTCGAAGGGGTACGCCTGGTTGTCAAAGGCTTGCACGGTACGTTGTCTTATCTCTTTTAAAAAACCTCTAAAGGTTTTATTCCCCGAGGGGTAATTCCTGAGAGCGAGGGTATTGACAAACATCCCGATGATTGGAAGGAATTCGGAATGTTCACGGCCTATTACCGGCATGCCCACCACGATATCTTCATTCCAGCTTAGTTTGTGTAATAAAATAAGGTATATTGCCAGCAAAAGCATAAAGGGGGTGACTTCCTCTTCCCGCGCCATGTGCTTTAATATGTCGGTTTCCTCCCGGGTAAGCCGGAAATCGAAACGGTTTCCCCTGGAATCGCGTTTTACCGGTGACGGGTAATCGTACGTCAAATTCAGTATGGGAACCGGGTCACGGAACTGCGCCAGCCAGTACTCCTCTTGCATTTTTATTATTTCCCTTCTTTCTTTACTATTTTGCCATTCTGAAAAATCTTTATATTGCAATCGCAGGGGGAGCAGTGGGGGTAATGCTTCGGTCGGGTTCGCATACAGCGCGATAAAGTCATTGATCAATACTTTCATAGAGGCGCCATCGGAGATAATATGATGCATATCTATCATCAACAGGAATTTTTCTTCTTCCAATTTTACCAATCCCACCCGCATTAACGGGGCTTTTGACAGATCGAAAGGACGGATGAAGGAATTTTGAATTTTGAATTTTGAATTTTGAATTTCTTCTTTCTTCTCTGTGATCTCTGTGCACTCTGTGGCTAAATAATACTCAATTTCAAATTCCACATCATCATGAATTTGCTGCACCACCTGCCCTGCGATCATTCCGAAAGAGGTCCTGAAACTTTCGTGTCTCCGGATCAAACGGTGAAATGTTTTCTCCAGCCGTTCCTTATCCGGGTCCCCCGCCAGGATTCTCAGCAGGGGCATGTTGTAGGTCATATCTTCTTCATCCGCCTGCTGCAGGATATACAAACGTTTCTGGGTCGAGGACAGGGGGTAATAGTTTTTTTTCTCCACCGGTTCGATGGATATGCACCGGTACGCGCCCGCTTTTTCGATACATTGGGCTAATTGCCTGATGAAGGGCTGGGTAAACAAATCGGATAATGTCATGCGCACGCCGAATATATTCTGAATCCGTGACATGGCCACGGTTGCCGTTAACGAATGTCCCCCCAATTCGAAAAAATTGTCATTTACCCCGATGGAGGTGGGTTCGATCTTTAGCACTTCCGCCCATATTCTCACCAGTTTTTGCTCCAGGGTGTTCTTCGGGACTTCATATCTCCTTCCGGGAAGGACTTCAGTCGCCGGTAATTTCTTTCGATCTACTTTCCCATTGGAAGTTAAAGGGATTTTATCGATTTGTACAAAGTACGAGGGAATCATATAATGGGGTAAACTCTTAGACAAATATTCACGCAGCTCCGATACGGAAAGAGATACACCGCTGCCTGGAACATAATAAGCACATAAATATCCCTGGGTTCCCTGTTTATCTTCTTTTAGGAGTACCACTGCTTCTTTTATTTCATTATGCTTGATCAACTGGCTTTCGATCTCACCCAATTCGATC
>Ga0316628_100000945_pt1 | contig 19544 bp, 14 predicted proteins | sample OWC_Aug_M2_C1_D5_FD_207648 | JGI IMG/M metagenome (GOLD analysis project Ga0316628, IMG submission 207648) | Wetland soil microbial communities from Old Woman Creek delta, Ohio, United States - OWC_Aug_M2_C1_D5_C | ecosystem: Environmental > Terrestrial > Soil > Wetlands | place: USA: Ohio... | reverse complement strand
GGTTCACCGTAGTCGAGAAGCTTCGCCCCGTCGCTCGCGAGCACCGCGCGGACGCTGCGGCGGAAGTCCTCCACCGGCGACAGCCCGCGGTCGGCGGCGAGCGATCCGAAATTCACGGCGCCGTCAGCCCCGCTGTCCGCGGGTATCCGGCTGAAGCGGTGCAGCTCTCCGACCAGCCAGCGGTTGGCCGGCGCGGCGGCGTCCCAATCGATGAGGCCCGCCCGACCTTGCGTCTCGCCGGCGAGGGAGCGCGCACGCCCGCGCACCCTCGAGTAGGAGCCGGGGCGGCTCTCCAGGTAGCCGAGCGCCCACAGCTCCTGGTAGGCACGGACCACGGTCGAGCGGTTGACCCCCAGCGTGGTGGCCAGGTTCCGCGTCGCCGGCAGGCGCTCGCCTTGACCGAGCGTGCCGTGGTCCACCAGGCGGGCGATGCCGTCGCAGATCTGGCGGTACGCCGGAACGCGCCCGGTCCTGTCGAGCGCGAGCAGGAGCATCCTTCCTCCTCCCTCCGGCACCCGCAGTGCGCGGGCGCTCACCCGCACGATGGGCCAGGGATCGGTCTGGTGCAAGTGCCAATTCGCTAGACTTCCGGACCATCCAATTTTCCTCGCACCGCGCGTCCACGCCGGACGTAACGAGCCCCGCCGGGCGCCTCGGCGCCGGGGCGGAAACGGCGCTGCTGCTACACTCCCGCGAGCCCCGGGGTGGTCCTCCCCGGCGCGAGGACGGCGAGATGGCAGGCCCAATCAGAACACGGATCGCTCCCAGCCCGACGGGCGACCCCCACGTCGGCACCGCCTACGTCGCGCTGTTCAACTACGCCTGGGCGCGCAAGAACAACGGGCAGTTCGTCTTGCGCATCGAGGACACCGACCGCGAGCGCTCCAACCCCGCCTCCGAGCGCATGATCTTCGAGGCCCTGCACTGGCTCGGCCTCTCGTGGGACGAGGGTCCGGACGTCGGCGGGCCGTACGGCCCCTACCGCCAGAGCGAGCGCTTCGCGATCTATCGCGACCACGCCGAGAGGCTGGTGGCGGCCGGCGCGGCGTACCCCTGCTTCTGCACCCGCGAGCGCCTGGAGGAGTTGCGCGAGGCGCAGCGCGCGGCCAAGGTCGCCCATGCCCTCGGCTACGACGGACATTGCCGGACCATCGGGGCGGAGGAGGCGGCCCGGCGCCGGGCGGCGGGCGAGCCCCACGTGATCCGCCTGGCGATGCCGCGCGAGGGCGAGACCGTGGTCCGCGACCTGCTGCGCGGCGAGCTCCACTTCGACAACACGCTGGTGGACGACCAGGTGCTGCTCAAGAGCGACGGCTACCCCACCTACCACCTGGCCAACGTCGTGGACGACCACCTGATGGAGATCTCGCACGTGATCCGGGCCGAAGAGTGGATCTCCTCGCTGCCCAAGCACGCGCAGCTCTACCGCGCCTTCGGCTGGGAGGAGCCGGTGTTCTGCCACCTCCCGCTCCTGCGCAACGCCGATACCTCGAAGATCTCCAAGCGCAAGAACCCCGTGAGCCTCAACTTCTACAGGCGCGCAGGCTACCTGCCGGAGGCGATGCTCAACTACCTCGCGCTGATGGGCTGGGCGATCTCGGCCGACCGCGACGAGTTCTCGCTCGCGGAGTTCCTCGCCGCCTTCGATCTCTCCGCGGTCACGCTCGGCGGCCCGGTGTTCGACCTCGAGAAGCTCACCTGGATGAACGGCCGCTACATCCGCAAGCTGTCGGCCGCCGAGTTGCTCGGGCGTTTGCGCGCGGACCTCCTCTCCGACCGCTACCTCCTCGACGTGCTCGCGCTCGCCCACGAGCGGGTGGACAAGCTCGAGGACTTCGTCGAGTACGCCCGCTTCTTCTTCGTCGGCGAGCTCGACTACGACGAGGGGGCGCGCGCCAGGCTGGTGGCGAAGAAGCGCACGCCGGCGGAGACCGCGGCGGCGCTCGCGGCGCTGCTCGAGGAGGAGCTCGACCCGCTGCTCGAGTGGACGCCGGCCAACCTCGAGGAGCGCCTGCGCGGCTTCGCCGAGCGCGCCGGCTGGAAGACCGGCGACCTCTTCATGCCGGTGCGCATCGCGGTCACCGGGAAGGCGGCGACGCCGCCGCTGTTCGAGACCATGGCGGTGCTGGGCAAGGAGGTGTGCCGGCGGCGGCTGCGGCGCGCGGCCGAGACGCTGCGTGCGATGGCGGCCCCCGCGCCCGCCGAGGGGGGAGCGGCACGGTGAGGGAACCGGCGGACCGGGAGCGGTCGGGTGCGGCGAAGGAGGGGGACGTCGGGGCCGCGGGTGAGGAGCGCAGGCCGGCGCCGGCGGTGCACTTCCTGCGCGAGATCATCAACGAGCACAACCGGACGGGGAAGTTCGGCGGCAGGGTGATCACCCGCTTCCCCCCCGAGCCCAACGGCTACCTCCACATCGGCCACGCCAAGTCGATCTGCCTCAACTTCGGGCTCGCCGAGGAGTACGGGGGGACGTGTAACCTCCGCTTCGACGACACCAACCCGACCAAGGAGGAGCAGGAGTACATCGACGCGATCGAGGCGGACGTGCGCTGGCTCGCCTTTCGCTGGGCGGGGCTCTACTTCGCCTCCGACTACTTCGAGCAGATGTACGCATGGGCGGAGAGGCTGATCGGCAAGGGCAAGGCGTACGTCTGCGACTGCACGGCCGAGCGGGTGCGCGAGCTGCGCGGCACGCTCACCGAGCCCGGCACGCCGTGCGAGCACCGCGACCGGACGGCGGCCGAGAGCCTCGAGTTGTTCCGCCGCATGCGCGCCGGCGAGTTCCCGGACGGCGCGCGGACGTTGCGGGCGAGCATCGACATGGCGTCGGGGAACATCAACATGCGGGACCCGGTGATCTACCGCATCCTCCACGCCGCCCACCCCCACGCCGGCTCGGCCTGGTGCATCTACCCGATGTACGACTACGCCCACCCGCTCGAGGACGCGATCGAGGGGATCACCCACTCGATCTGCACGCTGGAGTTCGAGGACCACCGGCCGTTCTACGACTGGGTGATCGACGAGTGCGAGCTGCCGGAGCCCCACCCGCAGCAGATCGAGTTCGCCAGGCTCAACCTCACCTACACGGTGATGAGCAAGCGCAAGCTCCTGCAGCTCGTCCAGGAGGGGGTGGTGCGCGGGTGGGACGACCCGCGCATGCCGACCATCTCCGGGCTGCGCCGGCGCGGCTACACCCCGGAGGCGATCCGCGATTTCGCCGAGCGCATCGGCGTCGCCAAGCGCGACAGCGTAGTGGACGTGCAGCTCCTCGAGCACTGCCTGCGCGAGGACCTCAACCGGCGGGCGACGCGCCGCTTCGCGGTGCTGCGGCCGGTGCGCCTGGTGGTCGAGAACTACCCGGAGGACCGGGTCGAGGAGTTCGAGGTCCCCAACAACCCCGAGGACCCGGCGGCCGGGACGCGGCCGGTGCCGTTCTCGCGCGAGCTGTGGATCGAGCGCGACGACGTCCGCGAGACGCCGCCGCCCAAGTACTTCCGCCTCTACCCCGGCAACGAGGTGCGGCTGCGCTCCGCCTACCTGGTGCGCTGCACCGGCGTGGTCAAGGACGCGCGCGGGGGGGTCGTCGAGGTGCGCTGCAGCTACGACCCCGCCACCCGCGGAGGCTCCGCCCCCGACGGGCGCAGGGTCGGCGCGACCCTGCACTGGCTCTCCGCCGCCCACGCCCTCCCCGCCGAGGTCCGCCTCTACGACCGTCTGCTCACCCGGCAGGACGCCGGCGACGTCGAGGAGGGGCAGGACTGGAAGGCCAACATCAACCCGGCCTCGCTCGAGATCCTCCAGGCGTGCTGGGTCGAGGGCTCGCTGGCCGGCGCCCCCCCCGGGGAGCGCTATCAGTTCGAGCGCGTCGGCTACTTCTGCGTGGACCCCGACTCCGCAGCGGGGAGGCTGGTCTTCAACCGCACCGTGACCCTGCGCGACACCTGGGCGAAGATCGAGACCCGCCAGCAGCGCTAGGCGAGGGCGCGGGATGCGGGGCATGCGGGCGGAGCTGGAGCGGCTGATCGCCGAGATCGACCGTTTCCACGAGGAAATCCGCGAACTCCCGGTGACGCCGCGCCTCTCGTCCGCCGAGATCCGTGGGCGCCTCGCCGAACGCTACGACTTCACGCGCCCGGTGCAACTGGGTGAGCTGCTCCCCGATGTTGCGGACCTCCTGCGCTCCGGCATCGTCCACGTCACGCACCCCCGCTACTTCGGTCTGTTCAACCCTTCGGTGATGGAGGCCGGTATCGCCGCCGACGGGCTGGTGGCCGCCTACAACCCGCAGCTCGCGGCCGCCTCCCACGCCCCGGCTGGGGTGGAGCTCGAGCGCCACGTGCTGCGCTTCCTCGCGTCGCGCCTCGGCTTCGACCCCGACAACGCGACGGCGAGCTTCACGAGCGGGGGCGCCGAGGCCAACCACTCGGCGTTGGTCGTGGCGCTGGCGGCCCGGGTGCCGGGCTTCGTCGAGGACGGCGTGCGCGCGGCCCCCGCGCCGCCGGTGCTCGTCGCCTCCAGCGAGGCCCATGACTCGTTCCGCAAGGCCGCTCAGGTCTGCGGCCTCGGGCGCGAGGCCGTCCGCGTTGTCCCGGCGGCCGAGGACCTCACCCTCGATCCCCGAGCGGCACGTGCGGCGCTGCGCGCGGAGCGCGCGGACGGTCGCGCACCGTTCCTGCTGGTCGCGACCGCGGGGACGACGGCTGCCGGGGCCATCGACCCCTTGCCGGCGCTCGCCGAAGTGGCTCGCGAGGAGGGCGTGTGGCTGCACGTGGACGCCGCCTGGGGCGGTGCCGTGGCGCTCTCCCGGCGCCTGCGGCCGCACCTGGCGGGGATCGAGCTCGCGGACTCGGTGACCTGGGACGCGCACAAGTGGCTGTCGGTGCCGATGGGCGCGGGGATGCTCTTCTGCCGGCATGAGGAGGCGGTGCGCCGCGCGTTCTCCCTCGGCGAGACGGGCTACATGCCCGGGTCGATCGCCGGCTTGCCCGACCCCTATGCAACCACCATGCAATGGTCGCGCCGACTCATCGGGCTCAAGGTCTTCATGACCGTGGCGGCGCTCGGCGAGGCGGGGCTCGAGGCGATGGTGGACGCGATGACGGAACTGGGCGAGGAGCTGCGCCGGCGCCTCGGCGCGGCGGGATTCCGCATCGCCAACCGAACGCCCCTGCCGCTCGTGTGCTTCACCCACCCGCGGCTCGAACGCGGGGACCCGACCGCGGCCGAGGTGGCGGCGCGGGTGCAGGCGGGCGGGCGGGCGTGGATCTCGAGCGCCCGCATCGGCAGGGGTACCGACGTGCTGCGCGCCTGCATCACCAGCTTTCGAACCACCGCGGCCGATCTCGAGGTCCTGGTGGACGAGGTGAGCCGAGCCATCGTCGGGTAGGCGCCCGACCCGTTGTCGGCCGGCCGGGAGCGGGCCCTCGTCCCCTCTACTCAGGGGAAGGCGGGCGCTCGCTCCCGTCAACGCGTAAAGGGGCGGGAACGGGTGTTGGCGGAGAGGGGGGGATTCGAACCCCCGGTCCGGGTTTACCCCGGACAACTGCTTAGCAGGCAGCCCTGTTCGGCCACTCCAGCACCTCTCCGCGCCGGCCGCGCGAGTCTACGCCGCGACGAGGGTGCCCGCAAGGTCGGCGACCGCCGCCGGCCGCACTCAGGCGACCTCGAAGCGCGCCGGGTGGAAGTCCGGCGCCTCGGCGGTGCGGACGTTGAGGCCGAAGCGCTCGCGTAGCTCGGTGAGGATCCCGCGCAGCTCGCCGGAGAGCAGGCGGACGACCTCGGGGTGGGCGCGAACCGCGAACTCCGTGGTCTCGCCCTCGGCGGCCTCCCGCAGCAGGGCGCGCCGGATCTCCAGGCACACGCTCTCCGGCGACTTGACGCGCCCCAGCCCCTCGCAGGTGGGGCACGGCTGGGTGAGGGTGCGGCCCAGCGAGCGCTCGGTGCGCTTGCGCGTGAGTTGGACGAGGCCGAAAGGACCGACCGGCCCCGCGAGCGACCGCGCCCGATCGCGCGCCAGCGCCTTGCGCAGCTCCTCGAGGAGCGCCTCGCGATGGGCCTCGTCCTCCATGTCAATGAAGTCCACCACCACGATCCCGCCCAGGTTGCGCAGGCGGAGCTGGCGCGCGACCTCGCGGGCGGCCTCGAGGTTGATGCGGAAGACGGTGTCCTCGAGGTCGGCGCCGCCGACGTAGCGGCCGGTGTTGACGTCGATCGCCACCAGCGCCTCGGTCTGGTCGATCACCAGGGAGCCCCCCGAGCGCAGCCACACCTTGGGCTGGAGCGCCTGCTCGAGCTCGGCCTCGATGCCGAACGCCTCGAAGATGTCGAGCTGGCGGCGGTAGAGCTTGACCTTGGGCGTGAGCTCGGGCTGCACGCGGTCGAGGAACTCCACCACCCGCTGATAGCCCTCGGTGTCGTCGATCCACAGCTCGACCAGCTGCGGGCCGGCGAGATCTCGGGCGGCGCGCAGAACGAGGTCCAGGTCGCGGTGCACCAGGCACGGCGCGCCGACCTCCCCCGTGCGCTTGGTGATGTGGCGCCACATCGACTCCAGCACCGCCAGGTCGGCCATGAAGTCGGCGCGGTCACGCCCCTCGCCGGCGGTGCGGACGATCACCCCTCCGGTATGGGGGATCTCGGAGAGCAGCGCCCGCAACCGCTCCCGCTCGCCCTGGTCGGTGATGCGGCGAGAGACCCCGACGTGCGAGTTGCCGGGCATCAGCACCAGGTAGCGGCCGGGGATCGTCACGTGCGAGGTGGCGCGCGGGCCCTTGCTGGAGCCGAGTTCCCTGGTGATCTGCACCAGGATCTCCTGGCCCTCGCGCAGGAGGTCCTGGATCGGTGTTGCGGCGGCGAACTCCCCGGGCTCGACCTCCTCGTCCTCGAGGGTCTCGGCGACGTCGTCCACGTAGAGGAAGGCGTCGCGCTCGAGTCCGACGTTCACGAACGCCGCCTGCATCCCGGGGAGGACGCGCGAGATCCTCCCCTTGAAGAGGCTGCCGACGATCGAGCGCTCGCGGGTGCGTTCGATCATCAGCTCGACGAGCGAGCCGTCCTCGCGTGCCGCCACGCGCGTCTCGTAGGGGGTCACGTTGACGTAGATGACGGTGCTCACGCCGCCTCCGGAACAGCAAGTGTACCCTGATTCGTGCACCCCTGCGGCAGGTCTCGTGCGCTCGTCCGGCGCCGCGCCGGTCGCGTCCAACCTCGAATCTCGAACCCTGTCCTTGCCCTCTTGTTCTGCCTGTTCTCTTTGCGGACCGCGGGCCCCTGATCCCGGCCTCTTTGTCTTCCTGTGCTCTGTGTCCTCTACCCTGACCCCTGTCTTCACACGTTGGCGAACCGCAGGCGCCAGATCGACTGGACGATGCCGAGCGTGATGCAGGTGGCCAGGATCGAGGAGCCGCCGTAGGAGAGGAGCGGCAGGGTGATCCCGGTGGTCGGCGCGAGGCCCGTCACCATCCCGACGTTGACCAGGATCTCGATGGAGAGGACGAAGCCGGCGCAACCGGCGAACATCGCGCCGACCCGGTCGCGGGCGTTCAGGGCGATGACGAAGATCCGCATCACCATCAGGGCGTAGGCGGCGAGCAGCAGCGAGGAGCCCACGAAGCCCGTCTCCTCGGCCCACACCGCGTAGATGAAATCGGTGTACTGGGCGGGGAGGAAGCGGAGCTGCGACTGGGTCCCCGAGTGGAGCCCCTTGCCGGTGACCGAGCCGGAGCCGACCGCGATCTTCGACTGGCGCTGCTGGTAGCCGGAGGTGTAGGGCGCGCGCTCGGGGTCGGAGAAGGTGAGGATGCGCTCGCGCTGGTACGGCTTGAGGAACCACAGCCACGCCGCGCCCACGAACGCCACGCCGAGGAGGACGAGGGCCACCCAGGTCCGCCACGGCAGGCCCCCGAGCCACAGCGCGCCGAGCAGGATCGGGGCGTAGGTCAGTGCCATGCCGAGGTCGGGCTGGAGGAGAACCAGGAACGCCGGCGCCGCCACCACTGCGGCCATGCGCCAGGCGGCCGCGAAGTTCAACCGGCTCTGCCGGTACTCCTCCGCGAGGGCGGCGATCGCCAGGATCGTGACCACCCGGGCGAACTCCGAGGGCTGCACGGTGTAGGAGCCGAAGCTCAGCCAGGAGTGGGTGCCGGCGCGCAGCGGGGCGACCGCGAACAGCACCAGCAGGGCCCCGATCGAGACCACGTAGAGGAGCGGCGAGAGGCGCGCCAACACGCGGTAGTCGGTGAACCCGAACAGGATCAGGCACGCCGCCCCGACCGCCAGCCAGACGAGCTGCCGGTTGGCGAAACCCGGCACCGCGAGGGCTCGCGCGGTGGATCCCTGGGCGAAATAGGCGCACACCGCGATCGCCGCCACCGCGAGCAGCAGCCACGGGTCGAGGCGTTTCACCGCTTGCTCCCCCGCCGCGTCGCGCCCCCGGTGGCGGTGCCGGCGGCCGTGTTCTCGGCGGCCCGCGACGGCGCCGGAGCGGCGCCGGCCGGACGGGAGACGGCGGCGTCGGAGGCCCGCGTGGCAGACCCCGCCTCCGCAGCGGGCGGGGCGGCGGGCGGCAGGGAGACGTTCTGGAAGATCCAGGGCACCGCGGCGGTCGTCCCGCCTTCGGCCGGCGGCGGCCCGAACGCCAGCTGGATAATGCGCGCGGCGATCGGCGCGGCGACGGTCGCCGCGTCCCCCCCGTGCTCGATCACCACGCACACCAGGAGCGTCGGGTCGGAGGGCGGGGCGTACCCCACGAAGAGGGCGTGGTGGCGCTGCTCCCAGGGGAGCTGGTTCCACTTGACACCCTCCTTCTTGCGCATGACCTGGGAGGTGCCGGTCTTGCCGGCGAAGCGCACCGGCAGGCGGCCGAGGAAGCGCGCGGTGCCGCGGTCGCCGGCCACCACGAGCTCCATCCCACGGCGAACGTACGCGAGGTCCTCCGGCGGCATACCCGTGGGGCGGGGAGGGGTGACGTTCTCCGCCACGAGGTGCGGGTGGACGAGCTGGCCGCCGTTGATGAGCGCCGCGTAGGCGACGGCAAGCTGGATCGGGGTGACGAGGATGGGCCCCTGGCCGATCCCGACCGAGATCGTCTCCCCTCCGTACCAGGGCTGACCCCGGGCCTTCCTGCTCCACGCGTCGTCGGGGACGAGGCCGGCGTTCTCGCCCCCGAGCTCGACCCCGGTCGGGCTCCCGAAGCCGAAGGCGCGGGCCCAGGCGGCGAGCCTGTCGATCCCCGCGTCGCGTGCGAGGTAGTAGAAGAAGGTGTCGCACGAGGCCTCGATCGCCTCCTGCAGGGCGACGCGGCCGTGGCCCCCCGCCTGCCAGCACCGGTACGGGTGGCCGTAGATGTTGACCGCCCCGCTGCAGTAGAAGCTTTCCGAGGGCGTGCGGACCCCGTCCCGCAACGCGCCTGCGGCGAAGAACGGCTTGATCGTCGAGCCGGGGGGGTAGAGCGCCTGCAGGGCGCGGTCGTGAAGCGGGTTGAGCGGGTCGCTGAGGAGCTCGTGCCAGCGGGTCGGCTCGAGGTGGCCGGCGAACAGGTCGGGATCGAAGGCGGGCTGGGAGAGGAGGGCCCGGACAGCGCCATCCCGCGGGTCCAGGGCGACGACCGCCCCGACCTGGCCCTGCATCGCCTCGACCGCCTCCTTCTGCAGCGCGAGATCGATCGTCACCTGCAGGGGGTGGCCCGCGACCGGCGGCTCCTCGTTTAGGGAGGAGACCTGACGGCCGAGCGCATCCACCACGACCACGAGGTTGCCGGGGATCCCGCCCAGGACGTCCTGGTACGCTCGCTCGAGGCCGGAGCGCCCCACGAGCTGACCCGGCCGCAGCTCGGGATTCTGGATGAGCTGCTCGGGGGAGACCTCGCCGAGCTGGCCCACGAGATGGGCGACGGTGGCGCCGGGCGGCAGCGAGCGCCGGGTCGCGGGGTGGACCTCGAGCTCGCGGAACTCGGCCCGGTGGGCGGAGATCGTCGCGACCTGGGGCCAGGTCAGGTTGTCGGCGATCACCGAGGGGAGGTGGGAGGTGCGGCGGGCCTTGTCGAGACGGGCGCGAACCTCCTCCGCCGGGGCGATGTCGATGCCGGTCAGGAACTCGGCGGTGCGGGCCGGGTCGCGCATCTCCTCCGGGAAGACCAGCAGCTGGTAGGTCGGCCGGTTGTCGAGGATGACGGCACCGTGGATGTCGGTGACCTTCCCGCGGGGCGCCTCGAGCGGCAGGCGGCGGAGGCGGTTGTTCTCCGCGGCGACGCGCCAGCGCGCGCCCTGCATGACCTGCAGCACCCAGAGACGCATGAGGACGGTCGCGAGCGCGACCGCGATCACGGCGAGCATTACGACCACGCGCCGTTGCACCGGCCGGAGATCGTCGCGGACCAGGGTCATAGGCGGCGGAGGACGCGGCGCCGCCGGCGACCGGGCGACCGCCAGGCACGCACCACGCGCTCCCCGGCGGCCACGACCAGGCCCGCCACGCCGGTCATCGCCACCGCGGCGAGCATCCCGGTCGGGCCGTGGTCCGGCCTCGCCCCGAGGGTGAGGAGCACGAGCATCCCGGTCCCCTCGCTACAGGCGGCGGCCAGGAGCGATCCGACGATCCAGAACAGCGGGCCCTCCATCTCGAAACGGCGCACGACCGTCGCCACCACCGTCGCGGCGATCGCGCCGGCGATCCCCCCCGGCCCGATGATACGCTCGCCGAGAACGTCGGAGGCGAGCCCCGCGACGATCCCCGACCACGCCGCGCCCACGGGAGAGAAACGGCGCGCCGCCGCCACGATGAACAGGAGGAGCGGCTGGCACGCCGCCAGGACCCACCACAGGTGACTCGCCGTCAGTCCGACCTGCAGGAGGGCGGCGATCGCGAAGGCGACGGCCAGCTTCACTTGGCGCCCCGACCACCCGGAGCGAGCACCAGGACGACCGTCACCTGCGAGACGTTCGCGGCGAGGCGGATCGGCACCACGGTGAACAGACCGTCGTTGCGGGCCTCGAGCGTGCTCCCGAACAGCAGGCCCGCCGGGTAGATCCCCTCCGAACCGGTGGAAAGGACCGGGGTGTCGGGGGGCACCTTCGTGTATGGGGGCAGGCCGGTGAGGTGCGGCTGGTCCCCTCCGTTGAGGAGCGCCTCCTCAGGGACCCCGGCGATCGCGGCGGCGGCCGCGGCGGCGGGGTGGGTGAGCAGCTGGACCCGGCAGGAGTGGTCGAGCACCCGGTCCACCCTGCCCACCAGGCCGCCCTCGGCGAGGACCGCGCCGTCGACCCGGATCCCGTCGCCGGAGCCGCGGTCGAGCCGCAGCGTGTGGGTCTGCGCGAGATCCCGGGCGACGACGCGGGCGAGAACGGCGCTGTCCGTCAGCGACGGGTACGCGGCGAGCAGCCGCGACCCCTGCCGCAGCGCGGCGACCTCCGCGTTGAGCAGCTGGTTGGTGCGGCGCAGCTCTGCGGTCTCCGCGCGCAGTCGGGAGAGCTCGGCGAGCGTCGTGCGCAGGTTGCGCTCGCCGGTCCACAGGTCCTGGCACGCCTCGCCGACCGCGTTGCCGAGCGCGAGCACCGGGGTGGAGAGGGTGGTGACGGCGAGCGACAGGGCGGTGCCGCCGACGGGCGAGCGCACCTGCGCCGCCGAACCCACGTACAGCCCCACGCACACCAGGACGACCGCGTAGTCAGGGCGAAGCCGTATACGGATCACGTCAATCGATGGCGATCTTCTTCAGCAGCGCCATGTCGGTGAGCATCTTGCCGGTCCCGCGTACCACCGCCGACACCGGATCGTCGCAGTGCGCCACCGGGATGCCCGTCTCCTCGCGCAGGCGCTGGTCGAGGTTGTGCAGCAGGGAGCCGCCGCCGGCGAGGACGATGCCCTTGTCGATGATGTCCGCGGAGAGCTCCGGCGGCGTGCGCTCGAGCGCGGTGCGGACCGCGTCGACGATCGTGTTGACGGTTTCGGCGAGCGCCTCGCGGACCTCCTCGTCGTTGATCATCAGGGTCTTGGGGATCCCCTCCACCAGGTCGCGGCCCTTGACCTCCATGGTCCGGGAGTCGGTGCCGGGCCAGGCGTTGCCCAGCTCGATCTTGATGACCTCGGCCGTCCGCTCGCCGATCAGCAGGTTGTACTTGCGCTTGATGTAGGAGATGATCGCCTCGTCCATCTCGTTCCCCGCGACGCGCACCGAGCGGGAGTAGACGATCCCGGCAAGCGAGATGACGGCGACGTCGGTGGTGCCGCCGCCGATGTCAACGATCATGTTGCCGGTCGGCTCGGTGATAGGGAGCTCGGCGCCGATCGCCGCCGCCATCGCCTGCTCGATCAGGAACACCTCGCTGGCCCCGGCCCGCAGCGCGGAGTCCTTCACCGCCCGCTTCTCGACCGGCGTGATCTCCGAAGGCACCGAGATGACGATGCGCGGCCGGACGAAGAGGTTGCGCCCGTGCGCCTTGCGGATGAAGTACTCGAGCATCTTCTCGGTCACCTCGAAGTCGGCGATCACGCCGTCCTTCATAGGGCGGATGGCCGCGATGTTTCCGGGGGTCTTGCCGAGCATGTCCTTGGCCGCCTGGCCGACTGCCTCCACGCGGTTGGTGACCCGGTTCACCGCGACGATCGACGGCTCGAACACGACGATGCCACGGTTCCGCGTGTAGACGAGGGTCGTGGCGGTGCCGAGGTCGACCGCGAGGTCCGACGAGAAGAGCGAGAGGAGCGATGCGAATCCCATACTTTGCTATTCGACCTCCACGAACACAGTCTTGCGATCCTCGGTCGTGTTGCCCGCCGGGTCGGTGGCCCGGATCACGATAGTGTTCCAGCCCTCGCGGGAAAGCGCTACTGCCTTCTTGAACGTGCCGTCGGCCCCGACGTCGACCGGCTCGCCGTTGACCGTCACCGTCGCACCCGCCTCGGTCGTCCCCTGCACCAGGAAGAAGTTGCCCATCTGCGTCGGCCTCTGGACCTCGAGCTTGGGTGGGGTGGTGTCGGTGAGCGCCTCCACGCGCGGGCCCGAGTATGCCTTGAACGGGCGCGACGGGCTCCACTCCGAGCGCAGCCCCTCGCTGCCGAGGGCGGCGACGCGCCAGTAGTACGTCCCCGGGCGCAGGATGCGGACGACCGCCGCGGCGGCGTTGCGCCGGTTGGTGAACTCGAGGCTGGAGGCGTTGAACAGGCGCGAGCGCGAGACCTGCAGCTCGTAGCCGGTGCCCACCGGAACCGGACGCCAGGCGAGCTCGATCCGGTCGGAGCTGTCGAGGTTGATCTGGGCGTTGGCCGCGGGCCTCTCCGGGACCGGGGCGTCGGGGACCGTCTTCCGCTCCCCCAGGGTGCCACCCGGGGCGGCGGCCACCGCCTGCCGGGTGCCGAGGTCCACGCGCTGGCCGGTCGCGCCGGTGACCTGCGCGCGCCCGGCGTAGGCGGCGACCACCGTGCTGGTGTCCTCCGCCACCTCGACCCCGACCCGGCTGTCGCGCTCGACGTCCGCCCGGGCGGCGTCGGTCACCACCGACGAGGGGTTGGTCGCGGTATATACGTTGACCTGGCCGACTTTGACCTTGACCTCGCCGACAGAGGGCTCGCGGCCCGCCCGCGCCTCGCGGTGGACCTCGAGGAGGGAGTCCGGCCCGATCCGGTACACGGTGCTGTCGGAGAAGATCACCTCCGCGGAGGCGTCCGGTCCGGTCTTGACGAAGTCGCCGTTGTAGAGTGGCTGCTTCTCGCGCGCCTTCTCCCAGGTCGTCTGGTTGGCGCGCTGCACGTCGACCTTCCCCTGCATGGCGATGATCTGCCCGCTGCCGACGAAATCCCGGTTGGCGAGCCCGCCGAGGAGCTGAAATCTCTGCTCGGCGTCCTCCGCCCGCGCCAGGCACGCGGGGTAGTCCTTGCGGTCCCAATCCGCGCGGGCCTGGTCGAGGAGCCGCGACGCCTGCTCGAACTCCCCGACCAGGTTCTCGGAGATCCCGGCCCTGCGGTCCTCCTCCTGGACCGCGGCGGCGCGGCGCAGGGCGCGCTGCGCCTTGCTCTGCACCGGCTCGTGCATGAAGTAGAGGACGCTGCCGAGCACCCCGCCGGCGAGCAGCAGGAAGAAGGCGAGCAGGCCCCACCGCTTCATGCCGGTCACCGAGACCACCACCCAGTCGAGTTCGAAGCGACGGGTCGGGGAGCGTGTTGACGACGGCGGCATTTTCGGGCCCGTTCAACCTTACCATTCCGGCGTCCGGGAACGCAACCAGCGTGTGCCGTTCAACTTGCCCGAAGTGCGCCGGTGGGATAGAATCCCGTGCCTTCGGGGCGATGGAGGCCTGTCGATGCTCAAGACTCTCCGTGACCAGTTCAAACACCTGAAATGGATCCTGTGGTTCGTGGTGTTTCTGTTCGTCTTCTTCATCTTCGTGGACTGGGGCACCGGCCGCGCGGGCAGCAGGGGCCTCTCCGGCCTCGCCGCCCGGGTGGGCAGCGTGAACATCTCGGAGGCGGAGTTCCTCAGGGAGATGCGCAGCACCGAGGACCGCTACCGCCAGATGTACGGGGACAAGTACGAGGCGGTCCGCGACCAGCTCGACCTGGCGTCCATGACGATCCAGAGCATGGTGGACCGCTACCTGCTCATGGGCGTCGCGCGCCGGATGGGGATCGAGGTCTCCGACAAGGAGCTCCTCGACCGGATCATGTCGTTCCCCAGCTTCAAGCGCGCCGACGGGAGCTTCGTCGGCGAGGACCTCTACGGCCGCATCCTGCGGGCCAACCAGACCACCCCCGAGGAGTTCGAGGCGAGCCTCCGCCAGGAGCTGGTGCTGGAGAAGCTGCAGAGGGTGCTGGCCGCCGGGATCCTCATCCCCGACGCCGAGGTCGAGAAGGAGTACCGCCGCCGCAACGAGGCCGCCTCGTTCGAGGTGCTCTTCGTGCCCGCGACGCGGGAGCCGGCGGGCATCACCGTGACCGACGCCGAGGCCAAGGCGTACTACGACGCCCACCAGGATCGCTTCTCCCACCCGAAGCAGTGGCAGCTGCGCTACCTCCTGGTGGACGACGCCAAGCTGAGCCGCACGCTCACGGTGACCGACGCGCAGATCGCCGAGTACTACCAGGGCCATCCGCAGGAGTTCCAGCAGCCCGAGCAGGTCCACGCCCTGCACATCCTCATCCGGCCCAAGACCCAGGACGACGCCGGCTGGAAGGAGGCGCTCGCGCGCGCCAACGAGGTGCACGCCAAGGCGGTTGCGTCTGGGGCGGACTTCGCGGCCCTCGCCAGGCAGTATTCCGACGATCCCGGGAGCAAGGAGTCCGGCGGTGACCTCGGGTGGTTCTCGCGCGGCCGCATGGTGAAGGAGTTCGAGGACGCCGCCTTCGCCCTCAAGCCGGGCGAGGTCTCGGCGCCGGTGAAGAGCCAGTTCGGCTACCACATCCTCAAGGTCGAGGGGAAGCGGCCGGCGGGCGTCAGGTCCCCCGCCGAGGCGCGCGACCAGATCCGCCAGAAGCTCCTCGAGGGGCTCGCCGACGGCGAGGGCAACCGTCGCGCGACCGCCCTGCGCGAGAAGATCGACGCCGGCAAGCTGGCGACCGCCGAGCAGTGGCACGCGCTCGCCAACGACGTCGTGACCTCCAACGTGACGCCGTTCTTCTCCCAGGACGAGGCGATCGCCGGCCTCGGCCGCGACCCCGAGGTTCTCGGCGAGGTCACCGCGGCCAAGGAGGGGTTCGTGGGCGGCCCGCGGCGCAGCCCGCGGGGCTGGTACGTGTACCAGGTGGCGAAGGTCCGGCCGGCGGGCGTCACGCCGTTCGCGGAGGCGAAGGACGAGGCCCGCCAGGACGCCCTCCACGAGAAGGCGCTGGCGGCGCTGGCGAAGGAGCTCGAGAGCAAGCGCGCGGCGCTCCCCGCCGGCGGCCTCGGCGCCCTGGCGACGCCGCTCGGCGGGACCGTCGAGACCGTGACCGACCACCACCGCGGCGACTCCACCCCCGCGGTGGGGATCTCGCCGGCGTTCGACGAGGCGGTGTTCGCGACGGCGGCCAACTCGCTCACCCCGGTCGTCACCGTCGGCGACCGCGGCGTGGCGATCGCGCGGATTACCGCGAAGAAGCCGTTCGACCCCACGGTGTTCGCGAAGGAGAAGGCGGCGCTCAAGGACAGCATGGCGAAGGAGGAGCTGGATCAGATGCTCACCTCGCTGCTGGCGGAGGCGAAGCGCGCCAACCCCGTGGTCGTGAACCCCGAGGTCATCGATCGCTTCAAGCCCAGGCGCGGATGATCGGGCACCTGGAGGGGCGCATCCTCGAGCTGCAGCCCGGCCTCGCGGTGCTGGAGGCGGGCGGTGTCGGCTATGAGGTGCACCTGCCGATCTCGGCGCACCCGCTGCTCGCCGGGCGCGAGCGCGCCACGCTCCACGTCCACACCCACGTGCGGGAGGACCAGCTCACGCTCTTCGGCTTCCCCTCGCGCCGCGAGCGCGACGTCTTCCGCCTCCTGATCGGGGTATCCGGGGTGGGTCCACGGACCGCCCTCGCGCTCCTCTCCGGGCTGACCCCCGACGACCTCGGCGCCGCGGTGGAGTCCGAGCAGTGGCGGCGTCTGGCCGCGGTGCCGGGCATCGGGCGGCGCACCGCCGAGAGGCTGATCGTCGAGCTGAAGGGCAAGCTGGCGGCGCCGGCCCGGGCGGCCGGCGTCACCCCGCGCGACGACGCCGTGTCGGCGCTGGTGAACCTCGGCTACCCGGCGCGCGCCGCCGAGGAGGCGGTGGGCGAGCTGCTGCGCGGCGAGCCGCACCTCGAGCTCGGCGAGCTGCTGCGGCGCGCCCTCCAGACGCTGGTGCGCTGACCGGCGCACGATCGGGAGGCGTAACATAGCCGCGTGGCCGAGCGCGTGCTGACCGCGACCCAGGACCCGGCCGAGGCCCGTTTCGAGGAGAGCCTGCGGCCGCGCGTCCTCGCCGAGTACATCGGCCAGGAGAGGGTCACCGCGAACCTCGGGGTATTCATCGGCGCGGCCCGCTCGCGCGGCGAGGCGCTCGACCACGTCCTCCTGTTCGGGCCGCCCGGCCTCGGCAAGACGACGCTCGCCCACATCATCGCCGCCGAGATGGGGGTGAGCCTGCAGGTCACCTCCGGGCCGGTGCTCGAGCGCGCCGGCGACCTCGCCGCCATCCTCACCAACCTCGAGCCGCACGGCGTGCTGTTCGTCGACGAGATCCACCGGCTGGCGCCGACGGTGGCCGAGATCCTCTACCCGGCGATGGAGGAGTTCGCGCTCGACCTGGTGGTCGGGCAGGGCCCGGCGGCGCGCACCATGCGCCTGCCGCTGCCGCCCTTCACGCTGGTGGGAGCGACGACGCGCGCCGGGCTCCTCCCGGCGCCGCTGCGCGACCGATTCGGGATCGTCCACCGGCTCGACTTCTACGCCAGCGAGCCGCTCACCGCGATCGTCCGCCGGTCCGCCGGACTGCTCGGGGTGGGGCTCGCCGGCGACGCCGCCCCCGAGATCGCGCGGCGGGCGCGCGGCACCCCGAGGGTCGCCAACCGCCTGCTGCGGCGGGTGCGCGACTTCGCCCACGCCCGCGGGGAGGAGACCATCTCGCTCGACACCACGCGCTTCGGCCTCGAGCGCCTCGAGGTGGACGGCTTCGGCCTCGACGACCTGGATCGCCGCCTGCTGGTCATTGCGATCGAGCACTACCAAGGCGGTCCGGTGGGCTTGAAGGCGCTGGCCGCAACCCTCGGCGAGGACGAGGGCACGCTCGAGGACATCTACGAGCCCTACCTGCTGCAGCTCGGATTCCTGCAGCGCACCCCGCGCGGCCGGGTCGTCACGGCGCGGGCGCGCCGGCACCTCGGCTACCCGACACCCGCCGGCGATCAGAAGGACCTGTTCACGCCGGAGGCCCCGTGACCACCCTGCCGGTGGTCGTCAACCCGGTGGCGCGGGGGGGGCGGGCGCGCCCCCCTCGCAGTCTCCTGGAGCGGATCGCGGCGGAGCGGGGGTGGCGGGTCGAGTGGTGGGAGACGCAGGAGCCCGGCCATGCCGCGGAGCTCGCCGCGCGCGCGGCGAGCGACGGTCACTCGACGGTGGGGGTGTGGGGCGGGGACGGCACCTACAACGAAGCCGCCCGCGGCCTGGTGGGCACCGAGACCGCGCTGCTCGCGCTGCCGGGCGGCACCACCTCGGTGCTGGCATACGAACTGGGGATCCCCCGCGACCCGGTCGAGGCGCTGGTGCGGCTGCTGGAGGGCGAGCGGCGGCCGATGGCGGTCGGGCGCACCGACAAGGGCCAGCTCTTCCTCCTCATGCTCTCGGTCGGCCCCGACGCGGTGATCCTCGCCAACCTCCCGCCGCTCCTCAAGCATCGTGCGGGGAAGGTCGGCATCACGGCGCAGGCCGTGGTGGAGTTCCTGCGCGGCAGGCTGCCTTACTTCTCGGTGAGCGTGGACGGGGAGAGCTTTAAGGCCTCGTGGTGCATCGCCGGCAATTCGCGGTCGTACGGGGGGCCGTACGCGGCGACGCCCGGCGCCGACCCGTTTCGGCCGGGGCTCGAAGTGGTCACCCTGGCGAGGCGGGGGCGGCTGGCCGTGGTCCCCTTCTTCTTCTCGATCCCCTCCGGGCGGCACCTGCGGATGCGCGGGGTGGAGCGACGCCTCGCCACCGAGGTCCGCCTCGAGGGACCCGCGGGCGTTCCCTACCAGCTCGACGGCGACCCGGCGGGCGTGCTGCCGGTGACCGCGCGCGGCACCGACGAGCGGGTGTGGGTGCACCTCCCGAGGAGAGGCGTGGCCAGTGGCCCGGGGTTAGTGGTCAGCTAAACACAACAGATCCTCCTTTGACCTTTGACGGAGTGCCTCAGCTCGAGTAGAGGCCCGGCCAGGGGCCGGTGACCGGCAGAGAAGAGCAGAACCTCCCGTGACGGATTGCCTGAGCAGCTTCAGCCGGGTTTCGAGCCCTGTCTCCTGCCATTGTCTCTTTTGACCACCGTCCACGGACCACCGACTACGCCGTCGTCACTCCCTGCGTGCTACGATCCCGAGCGGGGAGGTGCCTGTGGCCGGTTCACTCGAGCCGATCCTGAGACCTCGTTCCCTCGCGGTGGTGGGCGCCTCCTCTCGCGTGGACTCCCTCTCCGGCAAGCTCCTCGGCAACCTCTTCGCCGCCGGCTACACCGGCGCGGTCCATCCGGTCAACCCCCGCGCCCCGGCGGTGCGGGGCTTCGCGTGCCACCCCAGCGTGCGGGCGATCCCCGGTCCGCTCGACCTCGCCGTGATCATGGTGCCGAAGGACGCGGTCCCGGAGGCCATCGACGACTGCCTGGAGGCGGGGGTGAAGGGCCTGGTGGTGATCACGGCCGGCTTCCGCGAGGCGGGCGCCGCCGGCGCCGAGGCGGAGCGGCGCGTCCTCGAACGGGTGCGCCGCGCCGGCGTGCGGATGCTCGGTCCCAACTGCATGGGGCTGATCAACACGGAGCCCGAGGTGCGGCTCGATGCCTCGTTCACCCCGGCCCCGGCGCTCGCCGGGTCGGTGGCGTTCGCGTCGCACTCGGGGGCGCTCGGCGTCGCGGTGCTGGAGGCGGCGC
>Ga0316628_100000944_pt1 | contig 19550 bp, 13 predicted proteins | sample OWC_Aug_M2_C1_D5_FD_207648 | JGI IMG/M metagenome (GOLD analysis project Ga0316628, IMG submission 207648) | Wetland soil microbial communities from Old Woman Creek delta, Ohio, United States - OWC_Aug_M2_C1_D5_C | ecosystem: Environmental > Terrestrial > Soil > Wetlands | place: USA: Ohio... | reverse complement strand
ATCTGGCCCCGGCGCCTCCGTTAGGTCGCTCTTGGCCTAGCGGACCGCATGGTCGTCATCGACCAGGAAGATGGTGGCCTACTGTCCGGCGTCGCTCTTCCGCGAGGGCGGGGGCTCCGCGTCGATCGCTGGCGGACGGACCGACAGCAGGCGCCGGATGAGACGCGCCAGATCCTCGGTCGACGCCGGCTTGGTCCGATATTCGTACCCTTTCGCTGCGATTTCCCGCAGGGTCGCGGTCGATATGTCGCCGGTCAGGACGATGGCGGGCAGGCCAGGCCCGAGCGTCGCCTGCAGCCGGTCCAGGACCTGCAGGCCCGACATGTCATGCGGCAGATTCTGGTCGGCGATGACGAGATCCGGCCGCAGGCCCTCGCGCTCGACCAGACGGATCGCATCGGCGCCGTCGGCCGCGGTCTTCACGACATGGCCGTTCGTCGTCGCAAACAGCGCCAGCGACTCCCGGAGCGCCGGGTCGTCCTCAATGATCAGGATCGTGCCGCTGAGTGTTGCAGGCGTTTCGAGCGCCGTCGAAGGCCCCTTCCCTGCAAGTGAAGCCCCGGCTGGCGACAACGGGACCTCGATGCAAAACACCGATCCGCGGCCCTCCTGCGACCGCACGTCGACCGTGTGGCCCAGCAGGTCTCCCAGGCGTTGCACGATCGCCAGGCCAAGACCCAGGCCCCGGCTGAGTTCCCGCGCCGGATTGTCGATCTGGTGAAACTCATCGAAGATCGCGCGAAGCTGCGCCTTGGGGATTCCGAGGCCGGTGTCCCACACCTCGATCCGAAGCTTGTCCCCGCGCCGCCGGCAACCCAGCACAATCCGGCCCTTCTTCGTGTACTTCACCGCGTTCGAGAGCAGGTTGCGCACCATTTGATCCAGCAGGCGCGGATCGGTACGGACCCCCAGCCGGCAAGGCATCACGCGCCAGCCCAGCCCCTTCGCCTTGGCGTGATAGGCGAACTCCGTCCGTAGCGAGTCGAGCAGATCGGCGATCGCCAAGTCCACGATCTCGGGGCGGACCACACCGGCTTCGAGCTGATTGATGTCGAGCAGGGTGTTGAGCATGCCCGACATCGCCATCAGGGCCTCGCCGCCGCGCTCGACGAGTTCCAGCGCATCCGGGTCCTTGACCTTCTTCCCCAGTAAGCCGTTCAGCAGCGTGAGGGTCTGCAGGGGCTGGCGCAGGTCGTGGCTGGCCGCGGCGAGAAACCGGGACTTTCCCAGGTTTGCGCTCTCGGCCAGCAGCTTGGCCGCGTTCGCCTCGTCCTCCGCGCGCTTGCGGGCGGTGACGTCGGCGAAGGTGATCACCACACCTTCGATGCGGTTTTCCTTGGTCCGATAGGGCAAGATCCGACAATTGTACCAGGCGCCGTTCTCGGCCTCGACTTCCAGCACAGTCGGCACCAGGCTGGACAGCACGGCACGGGCGTCGCTGAGCAGCGCCTCGTTGGCGAAATGGTGCGCGAGGTCGGCGAGGGGACGGCCAACGTCGGTGGCGATCACGCTGAAGAGCGCCTTCGCCGCGGGCGTGAAGAAGCGGATCCTGAGCTGGTCGTCGAGGAAGATGGTGGCGATGTCGGAACTGTTCAGGATGTTCTGCAGATCGTCTGCCGTGGAGCGCTGCTGGTCTAGGGTCTCTTGAAGCTGGTTGTTGAGCGCCCTCAGCTCCTCGTTGAGCGACTGCAACTCCTCTTGCGACGTTTCGAGCTCCTCGTTGGTGGTCTGGAACTCCTCGTTGACCGACATGGCCTCTTCATTGATCGCCCGGATCTCCTCCTCGGCGATGTCGCGGTCGCGGATGGCGGCCTCGAGCTCCCGCCGCGCGGCGGCCAGATCCTCCTCGAGGCGGGCGACGCGTGAGGTGTCGACCTGTGGCTCGGGCAGCGCCTCGGCGGAGCGGTCCGCTTGCGGCAGATCGACGAAGCTCAGGAGGGTCAAGTCCTCGCCCGCATTCGACACCCGCCGGGCCGTGACGCTGACGGGCAACGAGACGCCGTCCCGCTTGACCCGTCCCGCGACATTGACGGCGTCTGCCTGCTGAGCGGACTTCTCGATCGCTGTCCGGATCGCGGCCCGCAATCCCTCCCGCGCGGCGGCCAGCACGTCGAGGCTCGCCTCGCCCGTGGGCATCTTCAGGTAGAGGTCGATGGGCCCGAAGTAATAGACCCCCTGATGCCGCCGGCCCACGAGGACCGACGCCGGCGCATATGTCTCGAGCAGCAGCCGCTGCGCGAAATCCCCAACACCTGACCGCGGGCCGGCCGCTTGCCGGGGGGGCCGCGCCCAAAGGGTCCGCGCGGTTTCGCCTCGGCCAAGCGGAAGCTCGACGTCGCCCGGCCGGCTGCGGCCGATATGGCGGTAGATCCGTAGCTTCTTGGAAATCGGCTCGAAATGGTCGCCAGCCGCGCCGACGGTCTCGGACCCGCCGAGGAACAGGATGGCGCCCTGGCCAAGGGCGAAATGGAACAGCCCGACGACCTTCTGCTGAACCTCCGGGCGCAGATAGATCAGCAGGTTGCGGCAGCTGACCAGGTCGAGCCGCGAAAAGGGCGCGTCGCTCACCAGGTCGTGCACCGAGAAGACAATCGGCGAGCGCAGCTCGCGGGTCGCCCGGTAGCCCTTCTCCTCGCGCACGAAGAAGCGGGCGAGACGCTCCGGCGATACGTCGGCCTCTATGGTCGGAGGGTAGAGGCCTTCGCGCGCGATGGCGACCGCCTCGGCGTCGACGTCGGTGGCGAAGATCTGCAGCCGGATGCCCCGCTGCTCCTTGGCGATCGCCTCGAGCAGGAGCATGCAGATCGAATAGGCTTCCTCGCCCGTGCTGCAACCCGCCACCCAGACGCGGATAGGCTGGTTCGGCAGATGCTGGCGCACCAGGTCCGGAATGACTTCGTCCGAAAGGACTTCGAAGGCGGCCTCGTCGCGGAAGAAGCGCGTCACATTGATCAGCAAGTCATCGGCCAGGCGCTGGAGCTCGACCGCGTCGCGCGTCAGCAGCTCGAGATAGGCCTGGCTCTCGGCAATGCCGTTCAGGGCCATGCGCCGCTCGATCCGGCGCTCCATGGTGCCGGGCTTGTAAAGCGCGAAATCATGCGCGGTGCGCTTACGCAGCAGCTCGATGATCTGGGCGTAGGCCTCGCCTTCGCCAACGTCCGCGCCAGGGGTGCGCGCCTGCAGGTAGTGGTGGCTGCCATACTCGGCGAGGGCCTTGGGAATTCTCGCGAGGGGCAGCACCAGATCGACGGCGCCCCCGCTGATGGCGCTGCGCGGCATGCCATCGTACTCGGCCTCATCAGGATCCTGGGCGATCACCAGGCCGCCCGCGGCCTTGATTGCCTTTGCGCCGACGGCGCCGTCGCCGGCGGTCCCGGAGAGGATCACGCCGACGGCGTGATCGCCGCACTGCTCGGCAAGGGACTCGAGCAGGAAGTCGAATGGCATCCGCACCGTCGGCCGCCCGGGCGGGCTGGAAAGCCGCAAGGCGCTGCCGCGCACCGAGAGGTAACGGCCGGGCGGGATCACGTAGATATGGTCGGGCTCGAGCGGCGCGCCCTCGGCCGCCTCGACGATCGCCATGGTGGCGTGAGGGGCCAGAAGCTCGACCATCATACTGGCGTGGGTGGGATCGAGATGCTGCACCAGGATGAACGCCATGCCGCTCTTCGGGGGCAGCGCGCCCAGCAGGATGCGGAAGGCCTCGAGCCCGCCGGCCGAGGCGCCAATGCCGACGACCGGGAAGTCGGTGTTCCGCGCCGACTCTGCGCGCGTTTCAGTGGAGCGGCGCGTCCGCGTTCCGTCGCGTCGACCTGGTCGGCCTGGACCGCTGGTCGACATGGCTGCCCCTCGCTGGCTTGACCTGAGACGGCTCGGGGGGAGTCCGGCAGCAGGCCCCGTCCCTAGCCTATCTGGCTCATTCGAACCGGATTCAATCACAGCTTACATCATCACGCCGCGTGGCGGGGGCCAAAGGTGCTCAGCACGAGCCCCTCCAGCTGAGCGGCCTCGAAAGGCTTGGTCAGGAAGGGCGCGCGCGCCAGGAGCGCCGGATGGCCGGCCCGGCTTCTCTGGCCAGTTGCGACGATGAAGGGAATCCTGAGCTCTGCCAGCGCGTACGCTGCCGGGAGAACGCTCACGCCGTCGAGTTCGAGGTCCAACAGGGCGCCGTCGAGCGAGTCGATCCGGATGGCGCCAAGAACCTCCTCGAGACCTTCGAAGGGACCGACCACCGTACAGCCGATATCCTCCAGAATCTGCCGGATGAACGCCCCGATCAGGACATTGTCCTCCGCGACCAGCACTCGCAAGCCACGCGGGGCTTCTGCTGCGGGCTGGTTCATCGCTCCTTCCTTCCGGGCAGTCGCCCCTGTTACGAGTTAGAACCACCGCGCACGCGAACCGCCTATTAGGTCCCGCGCCCACCACAATGACCTAGGTCAAAGCAGAGGGGAATGCGTCCGGGCGGAAGCAGAGGCGTCTTTCGAAGGTAGAATACGACGCTGCCCGATCGGCCGCCGCACGCACGCTACACTCGCGGCCAATGGTCACCGTCTGCCGGAACTCGGATAGAGCTTAGCGGAGACCTTACACCATGCAGGAATTTATTGCAGTTCATATCGAGCATTTTCGTGGACTTGTCGCCGAGGAGCGCGATGTGGCGAGGCCAAGACGCTCGCTGTCTTCAAGCCTCGTGGGAAAAGGGCGGCGCAAGGAAAAAGCGCTCGACCTGCTCAGCCCATCCGTAGCCCGAGCCACCGAGCTGCTCCCGGTCGTAACTTGGCGACTCCTTGAAGCGATCCTTGGTGACATCCACCTGGAAGGACCCGCCGACGCTGTCATAGCGCGCGATCCTTGACGGCACCGGATGGTACTTGCCCGACCCGCCTAGCAAGCTGGAGGCTTCCACAATCAGAAACTCCACCGACCCGGCTGCGAGATCGAGGTAGATTTCCCGCACCGTTCCGAGCTTTCGCCCCTCCTGCCCCGTGAGCGGCAGGCCGAGCACCTCGCTGGATTTCACTAGGTTCGGTGTCACCGAGCGGCTCCAACTGCGCTCGCACCGGCGTTCGATGCCCGGTCGAAGCACTCTCGACCAACGTCCCAGAACATCCGCCGTTCCTCGGCGGCCAGCCCCGCTTACTCCCACTCGATCGTGCCGGGCGGCTTTGAAGTCACGTCGTAGACGACGCGGTTTATCCCCTTCACTTCGTTGATGATCCGCGTCGCCGTGCGTCCGAGGACCTCCCACGGGAACTCGAAGAAGTCGGCGGTCATGCCGTCGGTGGAGGTGACCGCCCTGAGCGCGCAGACCTGATCGTAAGTACGGGCGTCGCCCATGACGCCGACCGTGCGCACCGGGAGCAGGACGGCGAAGGCCTGCCAGATGGAATCGTACAGTCCCGCCTTGCGGATCTCGTCGAGGTAGATGGCGTCGGCCCTCTGCAGGATGGCGACCTTCTCCGGCGTGATCTCGCCGGGGATGCGGATCGCCAGGCCCGGGCCCGGGAAGGGATGGCGGCCGACGAAGTGCGGCGGCAGGCCGAGCTCGACGCCGAGCGCGCGGACCTCGTCCTTGAAGAGCTCGCGCAAGGGCTCGACGAGCTTCAGCTTCATGTAATCCGGAAGGCCGCCCACGTTGTGGTGGCTCTTGATGACCTGGCTCGGCCCGCCACGGGCCGAGACGCTTTCGATCACGTCCGGATAGAGCGTGCCCTGGGCGAGGAACTCGGCCCCTTCGATCCGGTGCGCCTGGCGGTCGAACACCTCGATGAACAGCCGCCCGATCGTCTTGCGCTTGGCTTCGGGATCGGAGACGCCCGCCAGCTCGCCCAGGAATTCCTTCGATGCGTCAACATGCAAGAGCGGGATATTGTAGTGGTCGCGGAACATCGTGACCACCTGCTCGGCCTCGTTGAGCCGCAGCAGGCCGGTGTCGACGAAGACGCAGGTGAGCTGATCGCCGATCGCCTCGTGGATCAGCACGGCGGCGACCGAGGAGTCCACGCCACCGGACAGGCCGCAGATCACCCGGCCCTTGCCGACCTGGGCGCGGATGCGCTGGATCGCCTCCTGGCGGAAGGCGGCCATGGTCCAGTCGCCCTTCAGGCCGGCGATCCTGTGGGTGAAGTTGCGCAGCATGAGCGCGCCGCGCGGGGTATGGGCGACCTCCGGGTGGAACTGGATGCCGTAGAAGCGGCGGCCCTCGTCGGCGATGACGGCGAACGGAGAGCCTTCCGAGGCGGCCACGACCTCGAAACCCAGCGGGATGGCGGTGATCTTGTCGCCGTGGCTCATCCAAACCGGCTCGCGGTCTCCGACCTCGCCCAGTCCCTCGAGCAGGGGCGACGGGCGTTCAACCAGGATCTCGGCGCGGCCGAACTCGCGCTCGTGGCCCCCTTCCACCGCCCCGCCGAGCTGGGCGGCCATGGTCATCTCGCCGTAGCAGATCCCGAGCACTGGCACGCCGAGCTCGAAGATGCGCTGCGGAGCCGAGGGGCTCTCCGCCTCGTGCACGCTGGCCGGGCCGCCCGAGAGGATCACGGCCTTCGGGGCGAAGGCGTCCAGCATGCCCTCCACCTTGTCGTAGGGGTGGATCTCGCAATAGACGCCGCTTTCCCTGAGCCGCCGGGCGATCAGCTGGGTCACCTGGCTTCCGAAATCGACGATCAGGACGCGTTCGTGGGCGGTTTCGGTCATGGGGCTCCGTTAGCGGGGTTTCTCGAGCACGGCGACGAAAAAGCCGTCGGTCTCCGAGGCGCGCGGCGACAGGCGCAGGAGTCCGTCGGGCGTGAGCCACCGGCCGAGCTGCGGAACCTCCGTCGCGGGCCTCGAGGCGAACTGCGGATGGCGGCCCAGGAAGGCCGCCACGCGGTCCTCGTCCTCCTCGGGAAGCACCGAGCAGGTGACGTAGACCATACGGCCTCCGGGCTTCACGAAGGCGGCGCCTTGGTCGAGCACCGCGTCCTGCTCGGCGACGCGACGGGCGAGCGCCTCGGGCGTCAGCCGCCACTTGGTGTCGGGATGGCGCCGCCACGAGCCCACGCCCGAGCAGGGCGCGTCGATGAACACCACGTCCATGCGGCCTTCGAGGTCCTTGAGCGGCTCGGGGTGGACCGGCGAGCGGACCTGCAGGTTGCGGACGCCCGCACGGTCGGCGCGGCGCACCGTGTCGGCGAGCCGCCGAGCGTCGGCGTCGTAGGCGTAGATCTGGCCGGTCGAGCCCATGGCGGCGGCGAGCGCCAGGGTCTTGCCCCCGCCGCCTGCGCACAGGTCGAGCACCTGCTTGCGGGCGACGTCGCCGGCGCAGGCGGCGGCGATCTGGGAGCCGAGGTCCTGCACCTCGAACCACCCCTTGGAAAACTGCGGGATGGTCTCGATCGCGCCGCCCCGGGCTGTCGGATCGGGGGCGTCGATGCGCAGCGCCGACGCCAGGACCCCGCTCGGATGGGCGTGCAGCGGCGCGAGCGCCTTGAGCGCCCGCTCGGGATCGGTTTTCAGGGTGTTCACGCGCAGGTCGACGGGGGCCCGCTCGGCGAGCGCCGCGCCCTCCTCCGCCCGCGCCTCGCCGAAGGCCCGCGCCATCGACCCGTCGAGCCAGTCCGGATAGTCGCCGCGAACCGGCGGCGGCGCCTCGGCCAGATCGCGCGGATCCTGGAGGGCTCGACGCTCGGCCGCGGAGAGCGGACCCGGGCCGTGTGGGGCCTCGGAGGCTGCGGCCCCGATCCGGTCGAGCGGCCAGCGCCACAGCAAGGCGAGCGCCCCGAGCGCGGCGGCGCGCGGCGAGCCTTCGCCCATGCGCCAGGCCAGCGAGCGGCGCTTTCGCAGGGCGTCGAGCACCAGCCCCGAGACGAAGGCGCGGTCCTTCGCGCCCGCATACCGGGCTGCGTCGCCCCAGGACTTGAGCGCGAGACGGACGGGCCTGTGGCGGGTCTCGACTTCGGTCAGGACATCAATGGCCGCCGACAGGCGTCCGCCGTCTCGCAAATCAGATGCTCACCTGAAGAAGGCCACGATCACCATGACGATCCCGATCATGCTCACGGTCCAGGCGAGCGTGCGGACCACGGGCGTCCCGGCCGCGTAGAGCGGCACATAGACGAGGCGTGCGCCGACGTAGAGCCATGATCCCCAGAGCGTGAGCGGCCCGGCCTTGCTTGCCGCGAGCGCGGCGAGCAGGGCGGCCGCAAAGAGCGGGAAGGTCTCCGCGAAGTTCCGGAACGACCGCTCCAGGCGCGCGGCGACCCCAGTCATGGGCCGGGCGTCGTCGCGCGGCCCCAGCAGCCAGCCCATGTCCCGCGCGCCGCCGGATCCGGCGGCGGTCGCCCATACGAGGTTCAAGAGTCCAATCACGATCGCTGCGACAAGCAACGTAAGCTCGGGTGTCGTTCCAAGATCCATCTTCGCCCCCCATTCGCCGGATGCCCGGCCCTGAACGCCCTACGCTCTCCTCGAACTGCACGCGTCTCCTAGATCGCACTGGGGTAATTGGGCGCCTCGCGGGTGATCATCACGTCGTGGACGTGGCTCTCGCGGAGGCCCGCGCCGGTGATGCGGATGAACCGTGCGCGATTGCGGAACGTCTCGAGATCGCCCGCGCCGACGTAGCCCATCGCCGCGCGCAGCCCGCCGACCATCTGGTGGAGGATAGGCGCGATCGGACCCTTGTAGGGCACCTGACCCTCGACGCCTTCGGGCACCAGCTTCAGGGCGTCGGAGACCTCCTTCTGGAAGTAGCGGTCGGCCGACCCGCGCGACATGGCGCCCAGCGAGCCCATGCCGCGATAGGCCTTGTAGGACCGGCCCTGGTAGAGGAAGACCTCGCCCGGCGCCTCGTCGACGCCGGCGAACACCGACCCCATCATGGCCACCGAAGCGCCCATGGCGAGCGCCTTGGCGAGGTCGCCGGAATACTTGATCCCGCCGTCGGCGATGATCGGCACGTCGGAGCCTTCGGCCGCGCGGACGGTCTCGGCGATGGCGGTGAGCTGGGGCACGCCGACGCCCGCCACCATCCGCGTGGTGCAGATGGAGCCCGGTCCGATGCCGACCTTCACCGCGTCGGCGCCGGCTTCGATCAGGGCCCGCGCGCCGTCATAGGTCGCGACATTGCCAGCCACGATCTGCACGCGGTTGGTCTCGCGCTTCACCCGCGCCACCGCCCGGGCGACGTCGATGTTGTGCCCATGGGCGGTGTCGATGACGACCACGTCCACGCCGGCGTCGACCAGCGCCATGGAGCGTTCGTAGCCCACGTCGCCGACGGTGGAGGCGGCGGCCACCAGCAGGCGGCCCTGGACGTCCTTCGCGGCGGAGGGGTGCTCCTCGGACTTCTCCATGTCCTTGACGGTGATCAGCCCCACCGCCCGGCCCTCGTCGTCCACGACGATAAGTCGCTCGATCTTGTGGCGGCGGAGCAGCTCGCGGGCCTCTGACTGGCTCACGCCCTCACGGACGGTGATCAGGTTGTCCTTTGTCATCAGCGCCTTGGCGGGCGTGGCGTCGTTGGACTCGAAGCGCATGTCGCGGTTGGTCAGGATGCCGCAGAGCTTTCCCTTCGAGTCCACCACCGGGAAGCCCGAGATCTTGCGCCTGGCCTTGATCTCGCGGACCTCGCGCAGCGTCGTGTCCGGATGGATGGTGAGCGGGTTGATCACCATGCCGCTTTCGTAGCGCTTCACCTCGCGGACCTGGTCGGCCTGCTCGTCCACGGTGAGATTGCGGTGCAGCACGCCGATGCCGCCGTTCTGGGCCATGGCGATGGCCAGCCGGCTCTCCGTGACGGTGTCCATGGCGGCGGACACCAGCGGAATGTTGAGCCTGATCTCTCGCGTGAACCGGGTGGCTACATCCACCTGCGTGGGCATCACGTCGGATGCGCCGGGTTCGAGCAAAACATCGTCGAAGGTGAGACCTTCGCGAATCTCCATGAGACTCTCCGTTTTGCGAGGGCGGTCTGCCTGCAAAGCGGCCGGGTGTCAACGCGGGCGCGCCGCCGCGGGCGGAGTATGATGCGCCCCATGAAGGTCTCCCGCCTCGTTCGCGCGCCGGCGCAGACCCTGTACGACGCCTTCCTGGACCCGGAGGCGCTCGCGGCCTGGCTGCCGCCGGAGGGCATGCGCGGCGAGATCAGCCGGTTCGAGCCGTGGGAAGGCGGGGGCTACAGGATGCGGCTTTCGTACGAGAGCCCCTCACCCGCCCGCCGCGGCAAGACGGAGCCCGACGCCGACGTGGTCGACGTCCGGTTCGTGGAGCTGGCCCCCGCGGCGCGGATCGTCCAGGCGGCGGACTTCGACACGAAGGATCTTGCGTTCGGCGGGACGATGACCATGACCTGGACCTTCACCGAGCGCGCCGCAGGGACGGAGGTCTCCGTCGAGGTGGAGAACCCGCCCCCGGGAATCCGCGAGGAGGACCATGCGGCGGGCATCCGCTCGAGCCTCGAGAACCTGGCGCGTTTCGTCAGCGGCTGAGGTCATCGCCCCTTGAAGCCCGTCGCTACGAGATAGACCTCGGAGCTCTCGGCGCGGCTCGCCTTGGGCTTGACGTTGCGGACCTCGCGGAAGTGGCGCTTGAGCTCGCCCATCACGTCCGCCGTCTCGCCGCCCTGGAAGGCCTTGGCGACGAAAGCGCCGCCGGGCTTCAGGACTTGGACTGCGAAGTCGAGCGCGGCCTCGATCAGGCCGACAATGCGCAGGTGGTCGGTCTTGCGGTGGCCCACGGTGTTGGGAGCCATGTCGGACAGCACGACGTCGGGCGGGCCGCCGAGCGCGTCGATCAGCCGTTCGCCGGCCGCGGGATCGGTGAAGTCCATCTGCAGGATGCGCGCGGGCGGAAGCGGCGCGACAGGCAGGAGGTCGACGCCCGCGATCCCGGTGACGCCGCGCTCGATGGCGACCTGGGTCCAGCCGCCCGGCGCCATACCGAGGTCGACCACCCGCGCGCCCGGCCTGAGAAGTCGGAAGCGGTCGTCGATCTCGGCGAGCTTGTAGGCGGCGCGCGAGCGGTAGCCATGGGCGCGGGCCCGGGCGGCGAAGGGGTCGTTGAGCTGACGCTCGAGCCAGGCCTGCTGCGAGGCGGTGCGCTGCCTGGCCGTCTTGAGCCGCTGCGGCTTGCCACGGCCGGCCTCGGTCCCGCCCGACGGCGGGCGGACCATGCGCTTGCGTGGCGGCTCCGTCATTCAGGGCCCCCCGTTCTTGTCCCACGGCGACGCCGGCGGCGACGGCGGCCGCGCTCGGCCATCAGGGAGATCAGGATGCCTTCGCGCAAGCCGCGGTCGGCGACCCGCACCCGCGAGCAGGGCCAGAGCTCCTGCACCGCCTGCAGGATGGCGGCGCCGGCGAGGACGAGATCGGCGCGGTCGGGCCCTATGCAGGGCTCTCCCGCTCGCTCGCGCGCGCTCAGGGACAGCAGTCGTCCGGCCGCGGCGTCGCACTCGTCCCGCGTCATCCAGATGCCGTCGACCCTGCTGCGGTCGTAGCGGGGCAGCTTGAGGTGCAGGCCCGCCAGGCTGGTGATCGCCCCCGAGGTGCCCACGAGATGGGCGCGGTCGGCCTCGAAGACGGGCCTCAGCGAATCGGCGCGGCGGAAGGCGGCGATCTCGTCCTTCACTGCTTCGATCATCTCGCGGAACCACCCCTCGGTGGCGATCTCGCCCTCGGGGAAGCGCTCGGCGAGGGTGACCACGCCCACCGGGATGGAGAGCCACGCCCGGACCGGCGGTGGGCCGGAGGGCGGCCCGGCCGTCAGGTCGACCCAGGAGAGCTCCGTCGAGCCGCCGCCCACATCGACCACCAGCGCGGCCTCGGCGGTGCGGTCCAGGAGGTTGAGGCAGCCCGCCACCGAGAGCCTCGCCTCTTCCTGTGGCGAGATGATCTGGAGCCGAAGGCCGGTCTCCTCGGTCACCCGCGCCACGAAGGACTGGCCGTTCTCGGCGATCCGGCAGGCCTGGGTGGCGATTGCGCGCAGTCGGACGACCCGGCGGCGGCGGACTTTCTCGGCGCTGATGCGCAGCGCCCCCAGCGCCCGCTCCATGGCGGCCTCGGAGAGCCGGCCGGTCTGGCTCAGCCCCTCGCCCAGGCGGACGATGCGGGAGAAGGCCTCGACAACCCTGAATCCAGCGGCGGTTGGGGTGGCGATGAGGAGGCGGCAGTTGTTGGTGCCGAGGTCCAGGGCCGCGTAGCAAGGCCCTTCGCCCATAGACCTGTCCCGGCCGCGCTGATCGGCGCCGGGCGCCCGAGGCGCCTCGCTCATGGACCGCTACCGTCCCTCGCAGGCGCGGCCAAGACAGCGCACGCCTCATTTCGACGCAACTGTAGCAAGATGGGGCTGGCTCAGGAAGCGCGGCCTTGAACGGAAGGCTTCGCGCGCTACGTTCACCTCCCGGTCAGGAGACGTGAGGTAGATTCGGTCGCATGACTACGCGATTCGCCAAATTTGCGATCGGTCAGGTCGTCCGCCACCGCGTCTATCCCTTCCGCGGGGTGATCTTCGACGTCGACCCGGAGTTCAGCAACACAGAGGAATACTGGCTCTCCATTCCGGCGCACATCCGGCCTCACAAGGATCAGCCCTTCTACCACCTGCTCGCCGAGAACGATGACAGCGCGTACGTGGCCTATGTTTCCGAGCAGAATCTGATCCCTGACGAGTCCGGCGAGCCGGTGGGCCACCCCCAGGCGTCGCTGATCTTCGAGTCGTTCCGCGAAGGCCACTACACGCTTCGCCCCCGGATCACCCACTAGACGCAAAGTTCTTTCGCGCGGACGCCTTTCGGCCGGTCACTTCGAACGGAACTTCCGTACGAACGGAGCCATTCTGACGCCATGAGCGCGGACGGCATCGCCGGCGGCCCGCCGCCCGGTGCGCGGGCAGACTGGACCATCGACCAGGGCTGGGAGCGCTATGCCCCCGGCGAGCACAGGGTCTGGATAACGCTCTACGAGCGCCAGGCCGCGCTGCTGCCGGGCCGCGCGTGCGACCCGTTCCTCCGTGGTCTCGAGGCGCTTGACCTCCACCGCACCGGGATTCCGGACTTCGCCCGCATAAACGAGGAACTGCGGCGCCTGACGGGCTGGACGGTCGTCGCGGTTCCCGGCCTCGTGCCGGACGACGTCTTCTTCGAGCATCTCGCGAACCGCCGCTTTCCGGCCGGCCAGTTCATCCGCAAGCCGGAGCAGCTCGACTACCTGCAGGAGCCGGACATCTTCCACGACGTCTTCGGCCACGTGCCGATGCTGACCGACCCGGTGTTCGCCGACTACATGGTGGCTTACGGGCAAGGTGGGCTTCGCGCGCTCCACCTCGGCCGGCTGCACAATCTCGCCAGGCTCTACTGGTACACGGTCGAGTTCGGGCTGCTGGACACGCCGCAAGGCCTCAGGATCTACGGGGCGGGCATCGTCTCGAGCCACGCGGAATCGATTTTCGCCCTCGACGATCCCTCGCCGAATCGCCTGGGCTTCGATCTGGAGCGGGTGATGCGTACGCCCTACAGGATCGACGATTTCCAGCAGAACTACTTCGTGATCCCCTCGCTCAGGCGCCTGCTCGACGTGACGGTGAACACCGATTTCGGGCCCCTGTACGACCGTCTCGCCAGGGCCCCGGACATCCCCATCGCCGCCATCGAGCCCGGCGACAAGGTCTACACCCGCGGCACCCAGGCCTACGCCCGCGCCGGCGGCCGGACCGGACGGGCGGCCTAGAGATCCTCTCCCGCAGGGGGCCCGGAGGGTCCCGTGGAATCTGCGGCTTGCACCCCGCTAAGTCGACAGCTCCCGTCCATCTGGGGCGATCAGTAATCCCTGCGCCAGCGGACGGATAGGGTGCCTTCGCCCTGTCCGGCGACCTTGGAGATGAGCGACAGGTTGCGTTTGACGCGCCACTCGACCTGCGCCGAGGGACCCGTGCGACCGCCGCCCGTGAGTTCCAGATAGACGTTGGTAGTCAGGTATTTGCCGCCGGAAATTGTGGCCCCCGACTGGGAGTCGCCGCCGAGCGCCAGGCGGTCGAGGCCGGCGAAAGTGCGCAGGTTCCCGAACACATCGAGCCCGCCGCCGCCGGCGAAGGAGGAGAGCGCGCTCGCCACCTGCGCGGCCTCAAGGCCGGAGAGCTGGGACGCCGAGCGGCCGAACAGCACCTGCGAGAGGATCTCGTCGCTCGGAAGGCCGGGCGACGAGGTGAGCGTGACCTCCGGCTTCTCGGCCGAGCCGCGAATGCGGACGTTGGCCGTAAGCGAGGGATCGGAGCGCGTGGCCAGCAGCTCCAGCCGGATCAGCCGGGCGTGGGTCGAAAGGTAGACGACGCTGGTGGGATCGAACTCGAAGCGTTTTCCGGCGAAGTCGTAGTCACCGCGCACCACCCGGGCCGTGCCGGTCAGCAGTGGGTCGGAGGTCGTGCCGCCGACGTGCGCGTCGAGCGACAGCTCGACGTTCAGCCCCCTGCCGCGCAACATGATGCCGCCCGGCGACCGCAGCGAGACGTCGAGCAGCCAAGTCGCGCCCTCCGCCCTGGGAACCGGCATGGAGACGGGCAGCTCCGGCGGCCGGTTCTTCTCGATCACGTCCATGGTGACCACGCCCGAGGGATTGGGCAGGCGGGCGTTGAGGTCGGCGCGGTCGATGCCCAGGGCGCCGGAAAGGCGGACCTTGCCGTCGGCGGCGCGGTCGATCGTCGCCTGACCGCTGGCCGAGGCCGTGCCGAACTCGTTGTCGATGAGCCGGAAACCCTTGAGGTTCAATCGGAAGCTCGAGACGCCGTCGCGTTGCAGGCTGATCCGCCCGGAGCCGTTGACCGATCCGCCGTGCCCGTCGACGCCGCTCGCCTGCGTCACGTTCACATCGGTCTTGGCGAAGCCGGCGCGGAGCGAGACCTGGCGCAGCGACAGACCCGTCTCGCCGTCGTCGAAGCGGCCGTCGTCGACGGCGACCTCGCCGGAGGCCGTCGGATCGGCGAGCGTGCCGCCGAGCGTCCCCTGCGTCTGCACCCGGCCCGAGAGGCTGCGCTCGCCGCCCACCAGCAGGTCCCATAGCGGCCTGACCTCGCCCTGCGCCTCGAAGCGGCCGCGCATCGGCCGCTCACGCGCGATCGCCACGCGAAACGGCGCCGCCGTCGCGACCGCGGGCAGCACGAGCTCGGCGTTCGCCTTCAGGCCCTGGGCGTTGGTTCCGCTGGCGGTGAGCTGCAGCGTGTCGCCGACGAGCCGCCCCTGAAGCGAGCCGTCGACACCGGAGGCGCCCGGCGCGCCGCGGCCCCGGGCGCCGGCGAGCCGGGCGTCGAGCGCGCCATCCATGCGGCCGCCCCTGCCCGTGAGCGTGAACGTCGCGTCGACCTTGCCGGCAAGGTCCTCGTTCAGCATCTGCAGCCCGAGGCCCGCCACCGCGGCGCGGACGTCCGCTGTCTGGTCGGTGAGCTTGCCGTCGAGGTCGATGCGGCCGCCGTCGGAGGCGGCGAGGCGCAGGCGTGCGGAGCGCTCCGGGCCGCCGAAACGGAAGCTCGCAGGCTCGAGCGTCCGCACGTTGCGCCGGCCCAGCCGGCCAGAGCCGTCGAAAGTGGCGGAATAGCCGGGGCTCGCTTCGGCGAACACGCCGCGGCCGTCGGCCGCCCAGCGCCCCTGGGGCGCGCTGCCTTCCGCCGTCAGGGCATAGGGAAGCCGGCTCATGGGGCCCTCGGCGCTCGCCCTGGCCGCCTTCACCAGGATATCGGAGCCCGGGAAGCGGGCGTTCTCGGCGGTGAGCTGCAGGTTCGCCCGCGGTCCGTCGGGGGCGTCGGCGATCTTCACCTTGCCTGCGACGCGGCCCGCGTCGAGGAAGGCGCCGCGCGTCACGGAGACGTCCAGGTCGGCGGCCGAGGCCGTGGTGTGGCGCAGCGACAGCGCCCCCGTCGCCTTCACGCCGCCCGCGTCGACCGACAGCTCGGTGAGGTCCACGCCGCCCTCGGGGAAGCGGAAGGCCGAGCGGCCGCGCGCCGGGCCGAACCCGCTCTGGGCGGTCGCCGCGATCACGCCGCTCGATCCGTCGGCGCGGCGCATGAAGCTGAGCGTGACGTCGGCGTCCTTCAGCGGCAACCGCGGGATGTCGACGGCGTCGAGGCGCGCCACGAGGTCGGCGCGCGGCTCGCTCACCGTGCCGGTGACCGAACCGGAGCCCTTCGCCTTGCCGGAGATTTCCACCGGGCCGGCGTGGAATGGACCGCTCGCCGACCAGTCGAGCTTGAAGGCGAGCGCGCCGTCGCGCCCGAGCACGCCTGCGGTCGTGGCCTCGAGGTTCGTCCCTGCGAGCGAGGCCTGACCCACCGCGATCCGATTCTCCTCGACATTGGCCTGGGCCTTGAGTTGCGGCCCCGCGCCGAGCAGCCGGTCGAGCTCAGGATAGCCGGTGGCGAAGCGCTCGCCACGCGCATCGAGACTAACGGTCCAGGGTTGGCCGCCGCGCGACTGGGCCGCCGCCCAGGACGCGGTCGCGGCGCCCGAAGCGCCCGCGCGGGCGGCGGCGAGGTTGGCGAGGCTCGCCTGGCCCTTGAAGGTGAGGCCGCCCAGGAGGCTGCGGCCGCCGGTGGCCGCGAGCTTCAGGCCGGAGCCCGTCACCTCCAGGCGGCGGAGCGCCAGACGCCCGTCGGCGAGACGCGCGCCTTCGAGGATCGCCTTGGGAGCGGCGCCCAACGCAGTCGCGACGAAGCCTGCGCCCCGACCGCCCGCGCCCGTCAGGCCGAGCCGCAGGTCGGTGGTCCCCTTGCTGCGGGTGAGCACGAAGGGGCCGGACGCGCGCGCGAGGCTGTAGGATCCGAGGGCCGCGGGGCCGGCCTGCGCCTGACCCGCAATCCTCCAGCCGCCCGGAACGACGTTGAGCACGCCCGTCACGCGGGCCGGACCGATGCTCGGCCCGCCGGTGATTCGCGAGAGATTGGCGATGGAGAGGGCCAGGTTAAGGCCCTTGGGTCCGAGCTTCCGCTCGCCGATATCGCCGAGGCCGCCCGCGGTCAGCGTCAGGTTCTCGGTCGCGAGCCGGCCCTCGAGGGCGAAAAGGTCCGGGCCGGCCTTGCGACCCGAGAGCTCGAATGTGGCCTCGGGACCGATGCGCCGCGCGAAGGGCGCGGTCAGGCTGGAGGCGGTAAACGAGATGCGTCCGCTCGCCTGCCCCCCCGTGGGCGTCCAGGCGCCCTGCGCCTGCAGGGGGCGGAGCGCGCCGGACGCGGCCACGGCCGTGAAGCGTCCATTCGAGGTGAGCCCGCTCGCCGACACCTGCAGGTTGAAGGGCTGCTTCGCGGGCAGGCCCAGCGCCCCAGCGATCGCCCCGCCCTGCGCCTCCACGGCATCGACCTTGAGGACCAACGGGCGGCCCTTGGCGACGTCGAAGTCGGCGTTGAGGTGATCGCCCGGGTGCAGCACGCTCGCAGCCCGTACGCGACCGCGCTCGCCGCCGCTCCGCTCGACTTCTAGCTTGAAGTCGAGATCGTAAACCCCTCGTTCGTAACTGAAATCCGGCATCAGCTCGAGCCGGCCGAAGGCATGGTCGATGTGGAACGACAGCGGCAGCCCGCCTGCCTCGCCGCCCGGGCTGAGCGTCGGGCGGCGGATCAGCTTGAGGTCCTGGACGGAGATCTCGTCGGCCTGGAAGTTGCGCCGCACGAGCTCGAGGTAGCGCCACTTGAGGTGGACGTTGTCCGCCTCCAGCCAGACGCCCTTCTCGTCCCGAAGCGTCAGCCGCGCGACGCCCAGGTCGCTCCAGATATCGCCGGAGAGGCCCTCGATCTTGAGCCGCCCGAAACGGCCGATCTGGAGTCCGTCGGTCGCCGCCTGGATCAGCAGGCGCGCTTGAGGCAGCAGGACGCCGTACCGCATGGCCGCGAGCAGGCCCGCGAAGGCCAGGACGGTGACAGCCGCGATCACCAGCGCAACCTTCGGCCACGAGCGCTTCACCACCTCGGCGGCTTCGTGGACGATGTCCTCCGGGGCGCTCAAAAGCTCTGTCCGATGCTGACGTAGATCTGGAACGGCGCACCGCCGCGCCGGCCGCTGACCGGCACGGCCACGTCGACGCGGATCGGCGCGAAGCCCAGATTGTAGCGCACGCCGAGTCCCGCCCCGACGCCAACATCCTTGAAGGAGGGCGCGACATTGGAGCCCACGTCGCCGGCGTCGACGAAAGCGGCGAAGCCCCAATCGCGCGTGAGCTGGTGGCGGAGCTCGAGCGAGCCCTCCAGGAGGGACATCCCCCCTTGCGGCGTGTTGTCCGGAAGCCTCGGCCCCACGGCCTGGTAGGCGAAGCCCCGGACCGAACCGCCGCCGCCGGCGAAGAAGCGTTGCGGCGCCGGGATATCGGCCACCGTGCCGTCGAGAATCGAGCCCGCGTGCAGCCGCGCCGCGATCACCGTGCGGGCCTCCTTGTCGAGCGGCAGGTAGCCTGTCCCCTGGGCCTGGACCTTGAGGTAGGGCACGGTTCCGCGCCCGGCGAGCAGGGTGGGCTCGGCCCGCGCGGTCAGCCGCCACCCGCGGGTCGGATTCAGGGGGTCGTCGGAGCGGTCGAGGGAGAGGTCCGCAAGGGCGCCCACCGCAAGGACGTCGCGGCCGAGGCGGGTGAGCGTTCCCGGCTTGATCTCCCGCGTGCGGCTGTAGTCGATCGAGGCCCCCAGCGTCAGCCACGAGGTCTTGGTGAAATGGTGCTGGGCGTCGGCGTGCAGGTTGACGCCCGCCACGTCGTAGGCGTCGGTGTTCGACTGGTAGAGCGCGCTGGACAGGGTCAGCGTCTGATCGGGCTTGCGCCAGTGCGGAAAGCTGAGATCCGCCTCCGCCCGGTTGTCGATCTTCGAGGCCTTGCCGATCAGGGCCAGGGTGTCGGCCCGGCCCAGGATGTCATACCGCGTCCAGCGCACATCGGCGCCGGGGCCCTCGTTGGTGCCGTAGCTCGCGCCGAACTCGATGGTGTGGCGCTTGCGTTCGGCGAGGCTCACGACCACGGGCCTCCGACCGTCGGGCGTCGATTGCGCGGGGGGCGCGAGGGCGACAGTGACGTCGTCGTAGACCCCGGTGTCCAGCAGCCTGCGCTCGAGCTCGGCCACGTCCTTGGGCTCGTAGAGGTCTCCGTCGCGCCAGGGCGCCAGATGCTGCAGCCATTGAAGCCGGGTCCGGCTCGGGCCGGAGAGCCGGACGCCGCCGAGGCGCACCGCCGACCCCGCGGCGAGCCGGAAGGTGGCGTGCATGGTGCGGTCGGCGTGGTCCACGACGACCTCGCGCGGCTCGGCGCGGACGTCGGCGTAGCCGCGCTTCTGCACCATGGCGACGGCGCGGCCCTCGGCGGCGACCACGTCGGCGGCCCGCGCGGGGGCCCCCGGCCGCAGCGCCAGGGCGTCCAGCGCCGCCGTCTCCGCCTGGTCGTCGGGCGGCGGGCCGACCCACTGGATCCTGGGCGCCGCAAGCGCGAAGCGCGGGCCGGGCGTGACGTCGATGGCGGGCGTCGGCGCGTCGCCCTCGCCCACGTCCGGCTCGACCACATAGGCGTAGTAGCCTTCCGAGCGGAGCACGGCGATGGCGTCTTCGGCGGCCGAATTGGCGC
>Ga0316628_100000942_pt1 | contig 19559 bp, 15 predicted proteins | sample OWC_Aug_M2_C1_D5_FD_207648 | JGI IMG/M metagenome (GOLD analysis project Ga0316628, IMG submission 207648) | Wetland soil microbial communities from Old Woman Creek delta, Ohio, United States - OWC_Aug_M2_C1_D5_C | ecosystem: Environmental > Terrestrial > Soil > Wetlands | place: USA: Ohio... | reverse complement strand
CAAGGCGAGCGAAGAGGAGTCACTTCCCATATACAATTTCATCTATGAGCCTTCGAAGCAGGAGATATTCAGCAGGCTCGTGCCGAAGAACGTCGAGATTCAGGTCTTCAGAGCGCTCCTCGAATCGCAGGCGTCCGAAGAGGCCGCCAGGATGGCTGCTATGGAAAATGCTACAAGGGCGGCCAACGACATGATCAACGCTCTCTCGCTCCAATACAACAAAGCGAGGCAGGCCAGCATCACGAAGGAGCTCATGGATATAGTCGGCGGTGTCGAGGCTCTGAAGGGATAGAGTAAAGAGACAATGATAACGAGATGCAACGAAAATAAATCCGGGGGTAGAGAATGAATACAGGAAAAGTTTCACAGGTTATCGGTGCAGTTGTGGATCTCGAGTTCGAAGGCAAGATGCCGGAGATACTCAATGCGGTAACGATTGACCAGAAAGGCGATGCCGCAAAGGGCATCCCCGATATCAGGATTACGCTTGAGGTCGCATCGCACCTCGGCGACAACAAGGTGAGGACGGTCGCCATGTCCGCCACTGACGGACTTGTCAGGGGTATGCCTGCGGTCGACTCGGGTGCACCTATAACGGTGCCTGTCGGAAAGGCCTCTCTCGGCAGGATCATGAACGTCATAGGAGAAGGCGTCGATAACCTCGGGCCTATAAACTCCGAAACGAGGCTTCCGATACACAGACCGGCCCCGGATTTTGCATCACAGGAGCCTGTTACACAGATGTTCGAGACGGGTGTTAAGGTCTTCGACCTCCTCGTCCCCTTCGTCAGAGGCGGTAAGATGGGGATGTTCGGCGGCGCAGGCGTGGGCAAGACCGTCGTCATCATGGAGATGATCCATAACATCGCCATGAAGCACGGCGGCGTCTCGGTCTTCGCGGGCGTCGGCGAGAGGACGAGGGAAGGAAACGACCTCTACGGCGAAATGAAGCATTCGGGCGTTCTCGAAAAAGTTGCGCTGGTCTATGGGCAGATGAACGAACCGCCCGGAGCAAGGGCGAGGGTTGCGCTCACGGCCCTTACCTGTGCGGAATACTTCAGGGACGAGGGACAGGACGTTCTTATCTTTATCGACAACATATTCAGATATACGCTTGCGGGCGCTGAACTCTCGGCACTCTTGGGCAGAATGCCTTCTGCCGTCGGATACCAACCCACACTCGGTACAGACATGGGTATCCTCCAGGAGAGGATCACGACCACAAAGAAAGGCGCTATCACCTCCATGCAGGCGATCTACGTCCCTGCCGACGACCTTACAGACCCGGCGGTCGCAACGGCATTTACCCATCTCGACGGTACCGTCGTTCTTTCGAGGCAGATCTCGGAACTCGGCATTTACCCCGCGGTTGACCCCCTGGATTCGACCTCCAGAATCCTCGATCCCAAGATCATCGGGGACGACCACTATGCGGTCTCAAGAAGCGTCCAGAAGATCCTTCAGAGATATAAAGAGCTGCAGGACATCATCGCGATCCTCGGTATGGAAGAACTTTCCGAAGACGACAAACTTATCGTCTCCAGGGCGAGGAAGATACAGAGGTTCCTCAGCCAGCCGTTCCATGTTGCAGAGGTCTTTACCGGCAGGCCGGGCAAATATGTGAAGATCGCAGATACGATCAAGGGCTTCAAGGCGATCTGCGACGGACAGTACGACGATGTCCCCGAGCAGGCGTTCTACATGGCCGGAGGGATCGAAGAGGTCGAAGATAACGCAAGAAAACTCGGCTGGTCGAGGTAAACGATGGCAGAGGGAAAAATCCTTCTCGAAATAGTGACCCCGCAGGGTCTGGTCTTCAGCGACGAGGTCGACGAAGTCACGGCGGCCGGAAGCGAGGGTGAATTCGGGGTCCTCCCCGGTCACGTGCCCTTTGTAACGACCCTTAAGATAGGCATACTTACCTGCAAGAAAGGGAATGAGTCCAGGTTCTTCTTTGTGAACTGGGGCTATGCAGAGGTCAACCACGAAAAGGTGATGATCCTTGCCGACAGTGCCGAAAAGTCCGAGGAGATCGACCTTGAGAGGGCCATGGCGGCCAGGAAGAGGGCTGAAGAGAGGCTTAAACATGCCGAAAACGTCGACTTCGCGAGGGCCGAGTCCGCGCTCGAACGGGCTGTCACAAGGGCCCAGCTTGCAGAAATCAGAAGATTAAAATAGCATATCGGGAAGTACTTAGATTAACGGAGGGTCTGCGGATTTTATCTGCAGACCCTTTTTTATTCTCTGAATTGAAGCCGCTCAAGTAAAGTCCATTGCGGCATATTTCTTATATTGGGAGCGAGGTTTGGCAATGAGTGACCCCCTACCTTGGTAGGATTGATCTAATCAATTGTAGACCGTATAGTATACGACGATGCAGATTCGAAATATGTTTATTAGTAAAAGCGCATTCGCTCTTTTTTTGATCTTTATCCTGTCACGCCTATCTACGCCTGCCTTTGCCGTCTCTGAAGAGGAAAAGTCGTTCCTGGCGATGTATTTTTCGGACGAAGAACTTGCGGTGGTTTCGGCCACGAGGAGCCTCAAGGCGGTCTCCCGTGTCGCCGAGAATGTCGAGATAGTGACAAAAGAAGACATTGAACTGATGAACGCCCATACTGTTGCCGAGGCCCTTTTTTTTGTGACAGGCATCGAGATGGCGCCTTTTGTCGGGCCCGGGGTCGGCGGCCTGGCGGGCATCCACGGAGCCGAGTGGACCCGCGTCACTGTTTTGTTGGACGGGGTGCCTTTACATACCGCCAACGATAGTGTCGAGACGGCGGTCCTGCCGGTCCAGATGATCGAGAGGATCGAGATCATAAAGGGACCGGCCTCTTCTGCTTGGGGCTCCTCTTTCGGTGGGGTGATCAACATCATCACCAAATCCGTCGGTCGGGAGGATCATAACGGAGGTCAGCTCTATGCTTCCGGGGGAGAACGAAGCACCAGCGACGCCAGGGCGGAAGTCTTCGGAAGGCGCGGGAATGTCGGGCTCTATCTGTTCGGCGGCACGCTGAACTCATCCGGCCTCAGGAGCAATCATCCTTTCTGGCACAACAACCTCTTTACAAAGGTGACGGTCGCCGGCCGGAAAACGGTTATTGATGCCTCGTTTTTCTACCACAAGAGCGATAGCATTAATCTCTTCCTGCCGGATGTGGACTATGACTTTCTTGAGGGCTTTCTGGAAGAGAACATCTACGGCAGGGTGGGAGTAAGGAGCGAACTGTCGAAAGATTTGCACCTGAGTCTTTCGGGGTGGCTGTTACGGCAGCATGGTTCGGTGTATGACACGACCATCAGCACCGGAGAGGGTCTTTTTGATAGCAGCGACACATACAATAAATATGGGTTGAGCGGCAACATCTCATGGCATACAGGGGCGCACACCGTTGTTGTCGGCTCTGATCTTATGAAGGGGCGTTTCAGCTCGACATATACAGGCGAGACCGTAAAACAGTGGAAATACGCCCTTTATGTCAATGACACAATCAACATCGGCGATCTGAGCGTCACCCCGGGTCTGAGATACGACAAGACTAACCTCGGAGGAGATATCCTTAGCCCCAGTCTAGGCATGACCTATGCGCTTGCTAAGGACCTTCTTGTAAAGGCGTCGGCAGCGCGGGGATTTCATAACCCATCGGTCGCGGACTTTGTCTCCTATCCCGAATGGCCCTTTAATCCGGATCTGGGGTCGGAAAAGATATGGTCCTATCAGGCGGGGGTTGAGGCGAACGTGAAGGACCTCTTCTGGCTGATGGTGGTCTTCTTCAGGCATGACATATCGGACATCATCACGCAGATCGATCGTAACGGAGACGGCTATGCCGACTTTACCGTCAACGCAGGCAAGCAGAGGGTATATGGCGGCGAGGCCCGGATCAGGACTAAGACGTACCATGGCTTTACGTTTGAGGGTGGGTTTTCCTATGAGGAGATACGGAGGCTGAATTTCAGCGACGACAGGGCCTTCGATGTCACTAGGCCGTACGGCGGGAATGTGTCTCTTTCATATAACAACGGAAAGGGCATGCGTGCGGTGCTGAACGGCCATTACTTCTGGTGGAACGAGCCGGCATTATGGGAGGGCAAATACAACGGGTTTATCACCGATATCAATATCATCAAGGAGATCATCAGAAAGAAAGATGTATCCCTCGAGGTCTTCGTCACGGGGCATAACATCTTCAATGCCGCAAGTTCATACGACAATACCTTTTATAAGCTGCCGTCGCGGTGGTTTGAGGCCGGCGTAAGGATGAAGTTTTAGGAAAGAATTTTTTCCCGTGGGCTGATTCCTGAGGGGCTTCGCCCCACACCCCAGTCACCTTTCTTGCCGCCCAATAGAGGTGACCGAAAGAGGGCGCCCCGACGAAAATTGAAGCCCCTTCGGTGCTTGATGCAGGGAAGCGGATTATTAGAATCTGCGCGCTGGCTGCTCGCACCCCATCTCTTACGGCTGCGCTGGTTGTCCTCGCTGAATTTTAGAACGCGCCCCTAACATCGGTGCTCAGACATGCTAAAATTCTTTACGCTCCGTGTAACCGTTCTCGCCTAAATTTTTGAAGGGGTATCCGGGAGGTAATTGCAGCGTAATCTCTTCCCTTGACCCCCTACCAGGATTGATATCTTCACGTAAGAAACCGCATAGTATACAACGACGTAGTACCTTATTTTATTCCCCTCTTGGGAGGGGTGAAGGGGTGGGTTCTCTCCCGTAACTGAAGGGATGCGAGTCTTTATTTTTCTCTGGACAGCAGCGGTTTGAATAGAATATACTTCAAAAAATTAATAATTAGTAGTACTGAAAAGACAGCTCAAAAATTGACATAAAAAGTCTCAAAAATACTTTCGGAGGATTCGAAATATGTCTTTCAGTAGGACCGCATTCATTCTGTTTCTGATCTTCATCTTGTCACCGTTCTATACACCCGCCTTTGCTATTTCTGAGGAAGAGAAGAGTTTCCTGCTTATGTATTTCAAGGAAGAGGAGATCCAGGTCATCTCCGCCACAAGAAGCCTCAAGTCGATCTCGCGGATCGCGGAGAATGTAGAGGTCGTGACAAAAGAAGATATTGAACTGATGAACGCGCATACGGTGGCGGATGTGCTGAATAAGGTCAACGGGGTCCAGATAAATAATCTTGGAGGTCCTTCCTCCTTTGCTTTCGCCTTTATCCAGGGGTCTGCATTCAGGCATGTCGCTGTCTTCATGGATGGCATATTGATCAATTTGTTTTCGGATAATGTAGCTGACATAGGTATGATCCCGGTGCAGCCTGTCGAAAAGATCGAGGTCATAAAAGGACCGGCCTCATCCGTATGGGGTTCATCACTTGGGGGAGTTATCAATATCATTACGAAATCCGGCGGCAATAAAGAGGGTTCCAGAGGGACACTTTACGCTTCATACGGTGAGCAGTCTTTCCATGATTTAAGGGCTGAGATTTACGGAAAGAAGGATAAGATAGGGTATTATTTTTATGCCGGCAGGACGGGCGCAGATGGGTTCAGGGGCCTCCCTGACCACAGCGGTAACGGCTTTAACGACTATTATCTGAAAATATCCCATGACCTATCGAACGACGGCGATGTTGAACTGACTACTTTTTACAATGTAGGCAGGAGGGGAGAAGGCAATCCCGGACAGGATTTTCTCGATGACAAGCGGGTGGAGAATCTGTTTGCCACTTTGTCTTTTAAGACGGCCCTTGCGGACGGAATAAAGCTCTATATTTCTGCCCGGTCGGCCATGAGGGACTGGAAATACAATGGCGAGACAATAAGCGATAACTCGCTTTATACCGCATATCATTCCCGTGATAACAATTATGGCGCCAGCGCTAAGGTGACCGCTAATCTGCCGGGCCATGCTCTGGTTGCCGGGGTTGATTATGACAGTGGAGTGGTGCACATAGAGGATCCTGTATGGGAAGTCAGCCAGGGCAGTAAGATCAGGAGATTCGCCGCCTATGTAAATGACACTATTGCACTTGGCAAATTTTCGATTACCCCCGGTGTCCGATACGATAACGACAACGTGATAGATAACTTTGTCAGTCCGAGCCTTGGCGTTACATATGAACTTTATAAAAATACGCTTTTAAGGGCCTTTGTTTCAAGGGGGTTCAGTTCACCGCCGTCTCCATGGGCGACCGACACGATTCCATACGGGTACAAAGGCAATCCCGGTCTCGAGCCCGAGAAGGTCTGGTCCTACCAACTTGGGGTTGAAACCGGTGTTTTGAAGTATTTCTGGTTGAAGACTGCGGTCTTTCACCATGACATAAGTAATGTCATAAATGAGAACAAAGAAATAGTGGGCGACCCTGTGTATGTCTATACTGTTGAAAATGAGGGGAAAGCGAGGCGGCAGGGCGTTGAGGTGGAGATCAGGACGCTGCCGTTTTTCCATTTTACCCTTTCAGCAGGTGCGACATTTATTGAAGCAAGAAATGTGACTACTGATGAAACACTGCTCGATGTCCCGAAATATACATATGACATTGGCGTCAAATATGACGACGAAAAATCATTAAAGGCGCTCCTCACTGCGCACTATATCTGGTGGAATTCTACCAAGGCGGGCAAATATGATTCTTTCGTATTCGACTTCAATGCGTCCAAAAGGATTTACAGTCGGGAAAAGTCCGAGGCCGAACTCTTTTTTACGGTCCACAATATTTTTGATGGTAAGCAACATATTAATTCTATTTATCTTAACCCTGACCGGTGGGTTGAGGGAGGGTTGCGGTTAAAATTCTGAGTTTTCTGCTCTCATAGCGAAGGCCTTATCAGTCCTCTTTGAGACTGTTGATCGTCAAAGAAAGGAGGGTGGTCATGAAGAATCGTATCGCAGTACTTGACAGTGGCGTCACGAAGAAAGAGATTGCGGAAACAGCATGCTGTCAAAAAGGACCTGCTAAATCGGGATAGAGTTACATTTTAACAGGGGAGAAGTATTCTCCCCTGCTCTCTTAGTCTGGCTGATTGTGTGGTGCTGAAAATAACTCCTATATTGGCGGGCGGCAAATCTAGAGACAAAAAATGATCATATCGAGATACTGCAAAGTCTTTACGGACGCAGACAATACGGACAGTGTTGTCCTCTTCTCTACTAAAATGGCGTCAATGATCACTATCCCTAAATCGATGGTCGACGACATCGGGCAAGACAAACTGTCCGAAGAGGAGAGAGGCACTCTTACCAGACTGGGCTTATTGGTGAACAGCCAGGACGAAGAGAGGCTGGAGATACTTGGCTTTTTAGATGACGTGAACGCCTCATACAAGGTTTTCTCTGCGCACTTAGTCATGAACCTTGACTGCAATCTCAACTGCGGGTACTGCTTTGAGGGGAGCAGAAAAGGGAAGTTATACATGACGAAGGAGACAGCAGGGGCATTTGTGGAATTCGTAAGAAGTGCCGTTGGTCCGGACATTCAGGAAATAAAGATTACCTTATACGGCGGGGAGCCGCTCCTTAGCCAGGCGATGATAATGGCTGTATCAAATGACATAAACTCCTTTACGCAGGAAAGAGGCATAAAATATACGGCGATGCTGATAACTAACGGGACTCTCCTTACCCCACAGGCCGTAAAAACTCTTGAACCATCTGGGGTTAAGATTGCAAGCGTTACCCTCGACGGGCCTGAAGATGTCCATGATTCATCCAGACCTTTCAAAAACGGAAAAGGCAGCTTCCGAATAATCATAAAGAACCTGAAGGAAGTTCGCGGAATGATCAGCATCGACATCGGCGGGAACTACACAAAACGGAATTATCGAAGATTCCCTGCGCTTCTCGACGGGCTTATGGACGAGGGCCTTACACCGGAAAGGGTTTCATCCGTTCACTTCTATCCCGTCATACAGGAGGTCAAAGGGATTGTGAACCGTGACTTTAACGACGGATGTAATTCGATAAAAGAGCCCTGGATATTTGAGGCTGAAATCTTTCTCAGAGAGGAGGTCTTGAAGAGAGGATATAAGACGTCCAGGATTATCCCTGCAACCTGTCTGATGGAGCTAAAGAACAGGTTTGTCGTGAATTACGACGGCACGCTCTTTAAATGCGCCGGCCTGATAGGTAGGGAGGATTTCAAGATTGGTGATTTGAAAACGGGGATTAAAGATTACAGTAGTACCCACAACCTGAACAACTGGAAAAATGATGAGTGCCTTAATTGTGAATACCTGCCGCTCTGCTTTGGGGGATGCAGATATATGAAGTTCGTGCGCGAGGGAAATATGGAAGGCGTGGACTGCAAGAAAAAGTATCTAGACGCGACTTTGGAGAAAGCCGTCATGCAGGATATTAAATACGGCCTCGCAGGGAAGTGAACCTACACCTGCACCTGCCTACCGGGCAGGCAGGCCCCTCCCTAGAGGGGAATAAAATATTGACCTCCCCTCAATGCTCCTCGCTAAGGAAGGGATAAAACAACGGAACAGGCATCTCTGAAATCCTCCCTTTTACAAGGGGAGATGTGGAGGGGTTAGGCGTACATACGTATATGTGTGTATATATTGTGTTATTCAGCCGACTTTTGCTATAGTTTGAAGTGATTAAATATGTTCCGTGGGGACGGATGGACAAGAGATCTTCTCTCTTTATATTAATTACATTGCTTCTCCTGACGGGTTTCTCTGCCTTATCCGAGGCGGGCGAGATTATAGCGATAAAAAGCGCCGAGATAAAGCCCTATAACGACGCGCTGGAGGGGTTTAAGACTTCCTGCAATAATGACGTAAGTGAAGTGGTCATGACCGAGGCCGACTCTTCCGACATCCTTAGAAAAGTCCATGAATCCGGTACCTTGGCGGTCTTTGCCATAGGCATGGACGCCCTCAACCTCGCGAGGTCGGTCAGGGAAATCCCTGTTATATATGCAATGGTCCCCCACTCCCATGCCCCAAATTCCAGCCAAAAGCCACTTTCAGGTGTGAGTATGTATATAGCTCCGGACAGGTATATTGACTCCATGCTCGACGTCTTTCAAGGGGCGAAGAGGATAGGCGTGATATACGACCCGAAGAACTCGGAGACATATATCAAAGAAGCGATGCAGTCCGCGCAGGGCAGGGGCGTCGAACTTGTCATCAGAAAGGCTTCAAGACCGTCTGATATCCCCGCTCTTGTCGACTCAATGAAGGACAAGATAGACGTCTTCTGGATGCTTCCCGATACGACCGTGGTCAACCCAGAGACAGTGAAATACCTTCTCCTTTTCTCATTCCAGAATAAGGTGCCCATATTTACATTTTCGAAGAAATATGTCGAGATGGGGTCCACTGCCGGGCTCTATACCGCGCCCTTCGATATCGGCGTGCAGGCAGGAGAGATAGCCAGGAAGCTCGTCTCGGAGAAAAACCCGAAGACGATCAAGACAGACGCAAGACGGACGGTCCTCGCGGTCAACAGGAAGATAATCAAGAAATTTGGCATAAGGGTGAGGGACGACATCCTGAACAGGGCGGAACATGTCGACTGACAGGTTCAAGGAGAGCTTCAGCTTCAACGTCTTCAGGTCCTTCGCGATCTCGATCCTCGTTGTCTTTACGGCCTTTACCGCCTTCTTCATCTATTATGAAAACAGGGGCGCGCGGAACGACCTGTGCAGGGAAGGAAAGATGCTTGCCGACCTGCTTGCATACAACACGAGGACGTGGGTATTCGCCGAGAACAGGGAGATGCTTAAGGACGCGGTCCGGGGGATAATGGGGCAGAAAAACGTCCTCGCCGTCGCGATATATAACATGGAGAAGAAGGCCCTGCTTGTCGAGACAAGGAAGACCGAGGAGCAGGGGGCCGGCAATGCGGTTCCGTTTGTCCCTGAATCATTCGCGCTCGACCCCGGCGGCAAGATATCCGGACTTGTGGAAAGAGAAGATACCATCGATTTTATCGCACCTGTTTATCTTGAGACATATGGAGATGCAGAGGAAGCGCTATATTTTGACATCTCCGGTCGGGAAAGCAGACAGAATGTGATTGGCTATGTAAAGGTCATTCTGGACAAGGAAGTGCTCAGACGGGAGATGAGGGCCATTTTGGTCAGGAACGCCCTCATCGCGATAGTTTTTCTCCTCGCCGGCAGCATCGCCATTTATGTCGCCATTAAAAGGGTTACCCGGCCGCTCACGAGACTTGCCCTATCGGTGAGATCTATGGGAAAGGGGGAGACAATCGAAAAAGTCCCTGTGGAGTCGATGGACGAGATAGGAAGACTGGCCGTCGATTTCAATACCATGTACGAGGACCTTAAGAAGAGGGAAAAGGAAAAAGAGGCGCTTGAAGAGCGGCTGAGGCATGCGCAGAAGATGGAGGCGATAGGCACCCTAGCACGGGGGATCGCGCACGACTTCAATAACATCCTCGCGACACTGAGAGGTTCTATCTACCTCATGGAGAAAAAACTGCAGGAGCAGGCCAACGTGAAACAGTATACAGGCCAGGTGCATAATTCGATCACAAAGGCGCAGAACCTGATACGGGGACTGCTTACATTCAGCAGGACACAGACGATCAGCTCGCGACCGATGGACATAAATAAAATCATTAAAAGGCTTCAGCCTATGCTCGACAATATCGCGGGAGAAGATATCGGCGTAAATATCTCTCTTTTTGAGGTACCCCTGATGGTGCTGACCGATAGCATGCAGATGGAGCAGATCCTGATGAACCTGTGTTCGAACGCGCGGGACGCGATGCCGGATGGAGGCGTTATTTCCATATCGACGAGACCGGAGACCGTCCCTGAGGGCAAGCAGACCCTCGTCCCGGGTAAATATGCCGTTATTTCGGTTGGCGATACGGGTCCGGGCATGGATGAGAAGGTAAAGGAGAGGATCTTCGAGCCTTACTTCACGACAAAAGATGTGGGAAAGGGAACGGGCCTCGGACTTTCGATCGTATACGGTATAATAGAACGGCATAAGGGGCATATCGAAGTGTACACAAAGAAAGGGGAAGGAACGGAATTCAGGGTATACCTGCATCTCCTCGATGCACAAAAGGGAGATGCGGAAGGCGCGGCTGAGGCCGCGGCAGAAGAGGTGTAACGAATGGAGCGAATACTCGTCGTCGATGACGACAAGGATTTAAGAGGAATAGTCAGGGAGGTGCTGAAAGAGGAAGGCTACGCGATCACCGAGGCCGAAGACGGTATCGGCGCGGTCAAACTTTTCAAGAAGTCTCCCCCTGATGCGGTGCTGCTCGATCTGAACATGCCTTATATGAACGGGATCGATGCCATGCACGAACTCAGAAAGATAGGCCCTGATGTGCCCATCATTATTCTGACCGCGTACGGCGACATCCCCACTGCGGTCGATGCAATAAAACATGGGGTCTATGATTTCATGATCAAGCCCCCTGAGTTTGACAGGCTTATTTTTACCCTCCGGCGGGCGCTTGAAAAGCGGCGGCTCGAGATGGAGGTCAAAAGGACCACGACCGCGCTTGAGTCGTCGCTCGAACACCAGCTTGGCAGAAGCAGCGCAATGAAGACTGTCGCGGATCGGATCAAGCAGGTGGCCCACACGAATTTTTCGGTCATCATCCAGGGCGAGACGGGCACAGGCAAGTCGGTGGTGGCGGGCGCCATACAGAGCCTGAGCGCGAGGCCCGACAGGCCGTTTGTGAGCGTAGACATAGGGCTGATCCCGGACCTCCTTGTAGAGAGCGAACTGTTCGGATATAAGAAAGGGGCCTTTACGGGCGCCGAGAGGGACAAGGCAGGCTATTTCGAGAGCGCCCACAGGGGCACCATATTCATAGACGAACTGGAAAACATGTCGCCCCATGTTCAGGGGAAACTCCTGAGTGTCATCGAAAAGAAGAAGATCTATCCCCTCGGAAGCACAAGCCCGGTGGATGTGGACATCCGCATCCTTGCAGCGACCAACAAGGACCTGAAAGAAAGCGTAGAGAGGAAGGAGTTCAGGGAGGACCTTTTTTACCGCCTGGGAGAATTTTTCATTACACTGCCGCCACTCAGGGACAGGGTTGAGGATATACCTTTTTTTGCGCGAAAATTCTCCTTCGAGGCCGGCACGGAACTCAACAAGCAGATAAAGGAGATTGACGGGAACGCCCTCGGGCTGCTTGTGAAGTATTCATGGCCCGGCAACTTGAGGGAGCTCAAGAACGTAATGAGAAGGGCGACCCTCCTTGCCGAAGGCGATGTGATCGATCAGACATGCGTGGAGGCGTTGATCAGCCGGCAGGGAAGTGAGAAAAGCGCATGTGCGGTCGTGCCGCTGAAAGAGGCGGTCAGGGACCTCGAGAAGAGGATAATTATTCAGGCCCTTGCCAAGACGGGGGGGAACAAGACAAAGGCGGCGGAACTGCTCGATCTGAGTTACGCCACCCTTTTTGCGAAGATCAAAGACTACGGCATCAAGTAGGTACACCCGGGAATACCCCTATACGAATTATTTACGAACGCGGCATGGGTCCGCTTCTCGCTCATTCTCGTTTGCCCCGATTAAAAAGATGACTATATGACTTCCCACATACCTTTATAGACTTCTTTTTAGTAATCCGCAGTCTGAGCAGGCAGTTGCTCTGAAATTATCTCTTTAAAACAAGGCCTTGTGTCTTATCGGTTTTCTGGCCTTTTCTTTGCAGTAATTTTTGTAGCCCTTTTCTTACATTTATGACGGAACGATGAAAGAGGACATGACGGTAAAGAAGGGTACTGATAGAAACGCCTTGCAGCCCCTTTCTCCAAGGGAACGGGAAGTTCTCAAGTGGCTGAAATGCGGTAAAACGTCCTGGGCAATATCGGTTATCCTCAGGATAAGTGAGAGAACGGTAAATTACCACGTCAACAATATCATGCGCAAGCTAAATGTCATAAACAGGATTCAGGCGGTTTCTGAGGCCGCAAATAATGAAACGGGAGAGGATTAATAAGAAGGTCCCCACTGTTTCGCATCCGCCGTATGTTGAGGGGTCGGAGGTGAAGTAATGAACGAAGAGGTGTTTAATCGAAGTGGCAGCGCATTAAACTCGAATTGCCTGCTGGATAGAAAGGTGATCGATATACATGCTCACATGGTTGGTATCGGGGATACAGTAAAGGGGATGTTTTCATCGCGGGAGTTTTTGTCCAGTCCTGCTTTCTCTTCCATGCTTATGTATCTTAAGACCCCTCCTTCTGCGGCGACCGACGCTAAGATCAGGCAAGTCCTTTTAGAAGAGGTCGACAGCTCCGGGAGCATCGACTACGCGGTTTTCCTTGCTATGGACGGTGTTTATAAAAACGGTAAATTCGTGGCAGCCGAGACGCATCTCATGGTCCCAAACGATTACATAATCGATCTTTCAAGGATGAACAAAAAGGTGCTCTTCGGCGCATCGGTCCATCCCTACAGGGAGGCGACGGAGATGTTGTCTGTTGCGAAAAGATGTGTAGACGAGGGGGCGGCGCTATTTATGTGGTCTCCCTCGGAGCAGCAGATAAACCCTGAGGATGACAGGTGCATCCCGTTCTATGTATGCCTAGCGAGAGAGGGTATTCCGCTGCTGGTGCACTCGGGCACCGAGTTTACGGCGCGCACAACCGCGTTCAGGGCGGACGCATACAATGATCCGGGAAGGCTGAAGATAGCACTCGACATAGGCGTGAAGGTCATTGCTGCGCACTGCGCGCCGTCACCAGGAGAGGACGCGATGCCAGGCCGCGGCTATTGGGAGGTATTGCTCGATATGCTGGGGACGGCGGAAGAAAAAAAGTGGGGCCTCTATTCCGACATATCGGCCTGCTGCGCGCCCTCGAAGATAGGTTATCTCGAGAGGGTCAAGCTGGAAATAAATGAGGGAAGGATAAGCCCCAAAAGATTCCTCTACGGAAGCGATTTTCCGATGCCTGCGGTGGACATCAATTACGTGAAAAAGCCCCTTACTCCCGGTGAGATGATCGAGCATATGAGCGGTCAGGGCAACCATATGGACAACCATTACAGGATACTGAAAGATTTCGGAATCCATGGGTCGATCTTTACGAATGCCTCCGCTGTCTTGAGACTTTGATTCGATACCGCCTAACTGCGTGAAGCCCCCCTAATCCAGTCCCATCCTGAATATTTACACAAACGGAAAAAGTTGGCGATTATGCGCATAATCGCCCAAAAGTCTATAATGAAGTATGTAACCGGTTTTCCCGGGCGGTCGGTTGAAATAATGCGGCTTTTTTTATTACCATAGAACCAATAGCACGCATGCTTTTTTATAGACTATGAGGACTTCTAAAAATATTCCGCTATCTCTCGTGATCTTTCTCGGCCTTTCCGGGATACTCCATGCCGCCGCCGTCTTCTCCATACCCTGGACGGGTGTGTTGGGCCTCGCCGGCCTTTTTTCCGAAAAGATGTTCTCTGCTTCTCTGGTGCTGGAGATGCCTGGGAAGTTTTCTGCGAAAGTCCCTGCCGGGAAATACTCCAGAGTGTATTCTCCTCCAGCCTTGTCCGGTGAAGAAGGTCCTGGGACCGATGGAAAAGATGAAGGAGGTGCGGCAGTTCAGGGAAAAGTCCCCGCAGACCCGGAAGAGACGCCGGAGGTTCTGCCCCCGGGTGAAGAAAAGAAGGCGGCGTTGTCTGAAGACCCGGTGAAAGAAAAGGATAAAGAAGACGCTGTAATAGTGGCCAGGAATATTTTGCCTGAAGGGGCTGTAATACCCCCTAAACCAAGCACGGTCCCCGTTATAATCAATTTTAAGAGAGAGAAGTTGTATTACGACATATACTGGATGGGGATCTACGTCGGGAATGCGGTCCTCGATGCGGTCAATGAAGGCGGAGTAATAAGGATCACTTCCCAGGCCCATTCCGCTCCTTTAATATCGGCATTCTACAAGGTTGAAGATTATGCCGAAAGCAGGGTCAAAGACGGGAGGCCCTTTAACTTCAGGATAAGGCAGCGCGAGGGCAAATATAGGAGCGATAAGGAAACCATGTTCGACGCGGACGGCAGAAAGATCACCTATTACGATTACCTGAAGGGAACCAAGAAGGAGCATTCCGTGGAGGGACGCATTCTTTGGGATGTTATCTCAGGGTTTTATCATCTGAGGACAAGGGGCCTCGAACCCGACAAGACGGTCTTTGTCGATATCTTCGACAGTAACAAGGTCTTGAACGCCGAGGTGAATGTGCTGGGACGGGAAAGGATCGAATTCCCTGAAAGGGGAGAAATAGATACCATCATCGTCAAGCCCATCCTGAAGTCCGATGGACTTTTCCAGAATAAGGGTGACATAAGGATATGGCTTTCAGACGATAAAAATAGAATACCTGTCAGGGTCGAAACCAGGGTGTCGATCGGTAACGTCATAGCCGCACTGAAGCGTGTGGAAAGCGAGAGGTAGGCAGACGGCCCGCAGGCGAGTCAGCTCTTCCTGTAGAATGCTTCCGATACTGAAGCGTGGACAATCTTTCCACGGTACGTATTCAGCGCGGTTTTAATGGACGGATCTTCACCGATCGCCTTTTCGATCCCTGCATTTGCGATCGCTTTAATATAAGGGAGGGTCGCGTTTGTCAGAGCCAGCGTCGATGTCCTGGGGTAGGCCCCCGGCATGTTGGCCACGGTATAGTGAATAATCCCATCGACCGTATAGATAGGTCTGTCATGGGTCGTAGGCTTTGAGGTTTCGGCACAGCCGCCCTGGTCTACGGCGACATCGACGATCACCGCGCCTTTTTTCATCGTCCCGAGCATTTCCCTGGAGATCAGCAGAGGGGTCCTGGCGCCGGGCACGAGCACGGCGCCGATCACGATATCTGCTTCCCTGATCTCCCGGGCGACGTCGTGCATGGTGAAGGGCAGGGTATGCAACATGCCCATGAACAGCTCGTCCAGTTTCTGAAGTTTTTCGATGCCTTTGTTTATGATGACCGCGTCCATCCCCAGTCCGATGCACACCCGCGCCGCGTTTGACCCCACTACTCCCGCCCCGAGTATCAGGACCTTTGCCGGCCTCACCCCGGCAACGCCGCCGGCGAGAACGCCGGAGCCCCCGTGGATCATCTGGAGATAATAAGCGCCCATAAGGGGGGCCATTCTCCCTGCGATCTCGCTCATGGGAGAGAGGAGGGGAAGTCCGCCGTCTTTTTCGAGGGTCTCATATCCGAAAGACGCCACCTCCTCCTTTAAAAGGAACTCGGTGAGTTCCCTGTTCGGCGCAAGATGCAGATATGTGAAGACGGCCTGTCCTGACTTGAAGAAATCATATTCCCCGGGCAGCGGTTCCTTCACCTTGACGATAAGATCGGACTTTTCGAACAGGACCCTTTTCCCCACGACGTCGGCGTCCGCATCGAGGTACTCGCCGTCTGGAAATCCGCTTCCCTCGCCGGCGCCTGTTTCGACGAGGACCATGTGGCCCGCGCCCTTGAGCTCCTTTACCCCTGACGGTATGATACCGACCCTGTATTCCTCTTTCTTTATCTCTTTCGGGACCCCGATGACCATATCAGGCCAGGGTCTCGAAATGGCCCAGGATCTCCGACTTCTTGGTTTTTGTGAGATCCTCCGTAATATTCTTGGCCAGTCTGCTTTTGACGGAGGGATTGAGGCATTCTATTATCTGTTTGTTTATTTCTTCAGGTGCGGCAAGGTACCATCTCTCGTTGCCTTCCTTGACTATAAGGGTGTTAATGTCCTTTGCAATCAGCTTCGTCATTCTCCTTTCGGCCTCCGACCTGACGTTATGGGACTCGCCGTTGCCGCATGCCGCGCCCTTTTTCCCGCCCATCATGCCGAATCTGCCGTTGGCATCACTGTATTTTTCCGATAATTTCCCGTGCGCTTCTGTGGAGTCATAGCTTTCGATAAGTTCCACGCGCGGGCTTTCCCATCTGTCCTTCGTTAAACTGTATGCCCTGAAATGTCCCAGATCCGCTGTGATTATTATCTTCTTCATACCAACCATCCCTTCTTTCCCTGGATAAGATGATTTTTCGCTCTCCTAATTTAATTTTAGCCCTTCCAGGGGCCCTTTGCAAAAGAAAAAAAAGTGATAAAAAAGACGGAGACGCCCTTCTTTGCCGGCCTTTGCGACGGGAGAAACCTGCGGATCCCCCTTGTAATTAAAGGGGAAAATGATACAATGAATCCATGGCCGAAGAAGGAGATCCGCGGGAAAGGGAGAGCATCGCCGACAAACTGAGAAGCCCTCAATGGAGGGCGAGCATTGTTGCCATTCTCGTCTTTATTATCCTATTTGTCTGGACGCAGTATTTTACGCCAACCGGGCCGGAGCGGTACGAAATAAGCTATAGCCAGTTCTTCGAACAGCTAAACGCAGGCAACATTAAATCCGTTTCAATAAGGAAACTCCAGGTAAACGGCGAGTTCATCAAGGAAGTGAATATCTCCTTCCCCGGAGCGAAAAAACCGCTGGCGGTAAAGGATTTTCAGACCTACCTGCCTTCTTTTCAGGGCGAAGGTCTGCTCTCAGAACTCGAAAAAAAGAACGTGATTATCAATGTCGAACCGGCGGAGGAAAAATCGTTCTTCTGGCAGTTTATTATCGGGCTTCTTCCCTGGGTCGTGATTATCGGGGTATGGATGCTGATTATGCGCCGCGCCCAACAGCAGATACAGGGCGGACCCGGCGGGCTTTTTACGTTCGGTGCGAGCAAGGCAAAGCTGTTTGATGTAAAGAAGCCGGGTGTGACGTTCAAAGACGTTGCAGGCATGGAAAATGTGAAGCTGGAACTCAGGGAGACGATCGAGTTTCTTAAGGACCCTTCCCGTTATTTGAAGATCGGTGCAAAGGTACCGAAAGGAGTTCTCCTGATCGGGCCGCCCGGCACCGGGAAGACACTTCTTGCCCGCGCCACAGCGGGAGAGGCGGGGGTGCCTTTTTACAGCATCAGCGCCTCGGAGTTCATCGAGATGTTTGTAGGTGTAGGGGCGTCCCGCGTACGGGACATGTTCCAGAAGGCGAAGTCGTCGCATCCAAGCATCATCTTTATCGACGAGATCGACGCGGTAGGCCGCACCCGCGGCACAGGGCTCGGCGGCGGACACGACGAAAGAGAACAGACGCTGAACCAGCTTCTGAGCGAGATGGACGGTTTTGACCCTCACGACGAGGTGATCGTCATGGCAGCCACGAACAGGCCGGACGTTCTGGATCCTGCGCTTCTGAGGCCGGGACGTTTCGACAGGCATATCGTGATCGACAGACCAGGGTGGAAAGAGCGCAAAGCGATCCTGGGAGTGCATGTGAGAGGGAAGGCCCTTGCCGATAATGTCGATCTCGAAACCATCGCGAAGGGGACGCCGGGCATGACCGGCGCGGACCTGGAAAATCTTGCGAACGAGGCAGCACTCGTCGCCTTGAGAAAAGATAAGGACAGGCTCGATATGAGCGACTTCGAGGAGGCGATGGACATAATCCTGATGGGATCCAAGCGAGAAGAGACGATCAGCGACGCGGAGAAAAAGATAACGGCCTATCACGAGGCGGGCCACACCCTGGTCGCATGGGAACTGCCGGGCACCGACCCTATATACAAGGTGAGCATCATCCCGAGGGGAGTTGCGATGGGCGTAACGCAGCTCCTCCCGGAGGAAGACAGACATTATTATCCCAAGACGTATCTCGTAAACAGGTTATGCGTGGCCCTTGGGGGCAGAAATGCTGAAAAACTCGTCTTCGGCGAGGTGAGCAGCGGAGCCCAGAGCGACCTGAAGGAAGCGACGTCCCTTGCCGAGAAGATGGTCTCCCAGTGGGGAATGAGCGATAAGGTCGGCCCCGTGAATCTGGGGAGGGGCGAGGAACATCCTTTCCTGGGGCGTGAACTTTCAATGCCGAAGCGCTATAGTGAGGAAATGGCCTGGCTCATGGATCTGGAGATACAAAGGTTTATAATCGAAGCTGAGGAAAAGGCGAAGGAGATACTCGTGCAGAACAGGCATGTTCTAGATAAACTGGCAGACGCCCTCATCAAAGAAGAGGTTCTCGATAAGGACGACATCGAAAGGATCATAAGGGGGACGGAGGAAAAAAAGGAGAAGCAGGGGGACTGAAAATCATCCCCTGGCCGAGAAAAGAGGCTCTCTTATGAGTTCTCCCTTACAGACCGGACACTTCCCCGGCTTTTTGAGCCTCTCCCTCTTGCTGAAGGTAAAACCGCATTTTGCGCACTCAGCCGGTGTCACGTCAAGCTGATGGTCTTTCTTGCTCATCGTCTTCCTGATATGATCGAGATGTTCGTAGACTTCCTTTTCGGGGATCTTCACCTCCGCGGAAATATCTTTTGCCGAGACAGTCCCCGCCGCAAGTATCGACATTATCTGCCGGCGGACGGTCTCCCGCCTCTCCTCAGGTATGAATGGGCCTTTTATTTTCTTTTTCACGCAACTCCGGAGCGAAGCCTTAACGTTTATTTCTAGATTAGGGCAGGCCGCCTAAAAAGACAAGACAATTAACTCAAATATTAAGAGTACTTCGCATAATTACGCGGGAACACGACTCCAAAAAACTTTATAATGTCGCGACTGGCATGCTTATGTCGTCAGACCTTCTCCTTTG
>Ga0316628_100000941_pt1 | contig 19560 bp, 15 predicted proteins | sample OWC_Aug_M2_C1_D5_FD_207648 | JGI IMG/M metagenome (GOLD analysis project Ga0316628, IMG submission 207648) | Wetland soil microbial communities from Old Woman Creek delta, Ohio, United States - OWC_Aug_M2_C1_D5_C | ecosystem: Environmental > Terrestrial > Soil > Wetlands | place: USA: Ohio... | reverse complement strand
CTGCTCGAGGGCCGGATCCTTTTCGGACTCGATGGCATAGCGCACATACCACTTGCCGACAAAATGGTCGCCCTTCATGCCTTCCGACTGGGGTGTCGCGCCGTTTCCGAAGCGCTCCCAGGCGAGCATGCTCTTGCAGATGTGCACCCCGCGGTCGTTGATCAGGATGGATTTGACCAGCCAGTGCCCGGTAGCCTCAAGCAGCCGCGACACCGATATGCCGAGGGCAGCGTTGCGCAGGTGGCCCAGGTGCAGCGGCTTGTTCGTGTTGGGAGAGAGGTACTCCACCATCACGCGCTTGCCCTGCCCCATGGGCACATCGCCGTAACGGTCGCCGGACGCGAGGATGGCGTCGATGGCGCTGCCGAAGAAAACCCGATGGGCGAGTTTGAAATTGATATAGGGCCCGGCCGCGCAGACCGACTCGATCACCTCGTCGGCGGATATGGCGGCAGCGAGCATCTTGGCGATTTCAGCAGGACTCTTGCGCAGTTTCTTGGACAGAGGAAAACAGCCCACGGCAAAGTGCCCCAGCTGCAGGTCCGGCGGAAAACCGATCTCCAGCCCCTCCGGGGCTTGTCCGAAAGCCTTCCGGCCTGCCTCCGCGATGCGGGCCAGGACATGTGTTTTCAGTTTCTCTGTGCACATGGAAGCTTCCTCAAAAGCAGGCTCTGCTGCGCCCGCCTAGGGCGTCATGAAGCTCATTTTTCTGCGGGAGTGGCGTTCAGCCACTATTCCCAAGCGCCGATGTTATTGCGGCTGGAAAGCCGCTCCCACAAACCCGTCAAACAGCGGCTTTCTTGAAGAGCCGACAGGATAAGCGCTCAGGCTGGGCAATATGGCAAAAATCTCGATCCATATCAACTTCAAATTGGATTCCGAGCCAGCGGTTTTCTCGGTGCGATGAAAGGGAAGCCGGGAAAAGCCTGCCGTCGGCTTCAACCGACGGCAGGCTTACCCATAAATGGCGTATGGCACGAGAAGGCCGTCATTTTTCAGAGCAGTGATTTGGCGAGTCGTGCCGCGCTGCCGGCGTCCGGAGCATAGCCGTCGGCACCGATTTCGGTCGCATAGGCCTGGGTCACTGGGGCGCCGCCGACAAGGATTTTAACCTTGTCGCGGATGCCGGCCTTGGCCACTGCCGCTAAGGTTTCCTTCATCATCGGCATCGTGGTGGTCAGCAGGCCGGAAAGGGCGAGAATGTTCGCGCCCCGGGCTTTGACCTCGCTCACGAATTTCTCCGGGGCAACGTCCACGCCCAGGTTGTACACCTCGAGGCCGGCGCTTTCGAGCATCATGGCCACCAGGTTCTTGCCGATGTCGTGCAGGTCCCCCTTGACCGTGCCGATGACTACCTTGCCCTGTGCGCCCACGTCGCTTTCCGCCAGCAGGGGTTTGAGGATCTCCACGGCGGCGCTCATGGCCTTGGCGGCCATGAGGACCTCCGGTATGAAGATCTCTTCTTTTTCCATGCGTTCGCCGACCACGTCCATGCCGGCAATCAGTCCCCGGTTGAGGAGATCCTTGGCAGGGACCCCCTGACCCAATCCGCTTTTCACCAGCTCCAGCACCTTGGCCGCATCGCAGGTAATCAAGGCATCGCTAATCGCTTTGAAATCGAACATGAAGGTCTCCGTATAAAAAAAGGGTTCAAGGGGTCGAGGGGTCAAGGGGTCAAGTGTGAATGAATACGACGAATTCTCGGCTCCTTGAGTCCTCTTTGCATCCCCTAACTTGGGCGATTCTGTTCTGAATTCGGGTGGCAAGGCCCGGAGGGGTCTGCGCCCCGCATAGGCCGCTGCAATTTCGCCGGTAGCCGTCGCAACGGCAGCAAGTGCCGCTCCTATATGCCCAGACAGCCCCCGACGGAAACATCCCACGACAGCCACTGCCGGCGCTGCCTGTTCGGATTCATTCTAGAATCCCTGGGGGCGTTGTCGAAGCCATGGTGTCTTTTGCAGCGGCCCATGCGGGGCGCAGACCCCTCCGGGCCTTGCCGCATCTCGATAAAACCGATCAATTTAAGTATTCGTTATTTAGCAACAGACAGCTTTATCAGCTGCCTTGCATCGTCCGCCTTCTCAAACTGCCAGATCAGCTGGAGCAGTTCCTGGGCACGGGACCGGCCTAAGACAGGGCCGGCCAGCCAGGTGAATTTCTCCTTGAGCTCGCCGTCGCTGGGCAGGGTGTCCGGCGGCTCCCAACGCGCTTCCACGGCGCCGGAATCGTACCGTTTGCCGCCGCGGGTCGTGATCTCAACGGAAGCAATGGCTTTGGCCGGAAAACGATCTTCGAACTCCTGGGCCACCTCGACGTCCAATCGGCCGGCCAGATCGAGAATGTCCTGGTCGAAGAGCCGCGGCGGCAGCACCTGGGCCGGCCCGACCGCACCGTCCAGCAGGGCCGCGGCCACGGGGAAGGCCAGGTTGTACTGCGCCTCCTCGGTGTTTTGCGGCGGCTTGCGGGTCAGGGCGGCCGCGGCCGCAAAGGTGCGGACCTTGACCCTCGCAAGATCGCCCGGCTTCAAACGGTTCTCCTGGACCAGCCTGAGGCAGCCTGCGACGGCGGGCTGAGCCCAGCGGCAGGCCGCGTACGGCTTGAAATACAGGTTCAGAATTTCAAACTGCCGCCCCAGGCCGGTAACCCAGTCCTTTTCGGGTGCTTCGCTGAACAGAGGCTCGACCCCGGTGAAGCCGCGCTGCGCCATGAATACCGACGCGAGCCCCGTCATGTTCCCCCAACCCAGCGAATCTTTGCCCATGCAGGGCACGTCGATGCCTTTCATCATCGGTGCGATGGGGGCATGATACTCCGCCGTGCCCAGGGCCTCTCTCAGCTGAGTGCGTTCGAGGCCGAGCAACCGGCCCGTGCAGGCCGCCACAGCCACTGCCCCCCAGCTCCCCGATGAGTGGTAGGTGAGGTAGGCGGCATGGCGGATGAGACCGGCACGGATGCCGATCTCGTAGCCGACCACCAGCGCCGTCAGGAATTCAGCGCCGGTGCAGCCCCCCTTCAGTTCATGCGCCGCCAGCAGCGCCGGCAGAAAGGCTGCGCCGGGGTGCCCCTTGACCCGGCGGTAGCCGTCGTCGATGTCGAGCGCGTTCTGGGCAAACCCGTTCGCCAGGGCGGCGCCGATCGCCGAAACGCGTTCGCCGGAAACCAGGATGGTCGCCTGGTCGCCGGGGAAATGATCGCAGGCGACGCCGGCCATGATGTCGCCCACGGGTGTCCGCCGGCCGGCGATAAGCGCCCCGCTCAGGTCGAGCAGGCAACGTCGGGCTTGATGCTGCACGGACGCTGGCAGGCCATCCCACGTGATGCCGCAAATGAAATCGAGGGCCAGCTCGGTGCCTTGGGCCCAATGTCGGTTCATGGAAAAACCCTCTGGGGGTCCATGGCGTCGAAGGGCCGAAGGTTCAAGAGGAAATAGGCGACTCTTTCCCCTCGAACCCTTGACCCCTTGAATCCCAGAACCCTTCCTTTTTACAGCAACCCGGCTTTGGTCAAGAATTCCTTGGCCACATCCTTGGCCGACTTGTGCTCGCCGTCCACCTGGAAATTCAGCTCGGTCATAGTCTTGGTGTCGAGCTTCTGGGACAGCGGCGCAAAGATCCTGGCCAGCTCCGGGTAGGCGTCCAGGGTCTCCTTGCGCACGACCACGCTGGGGTTGTAGACTGGAAAGTACGCCTTGTCATCCTGAAGGACAACCAGGCCGAACTCCCGTATCCGGCCGTCGGTGGCGAAGCCCATGGACACCTGCAACTGGCCTTCCTTCAGGGCCTTGTAAACCAAGCCCGGGTCCATCTTCACGATTTTGTCCTCGGGGAATTTGAATCCGTACGCGGCCTGCAGGGGCTTATACCCGTCTGGGCGGGAGTAGAATTCAGCGCTCACCCCCAGAGAAATTTTGCCGGGGTTGTTGGTCACATACTTCGACAAGTCCGAGATCGTCTTGATCTTGTACGTCTCGACGTCGGCCCTGCGCATCATCAGACAATAGGTGTTGTTGGCTGGCATGTAGGGCAGCCAGACCATCCCATTCTTTTCATCCAGTTTCTTCACTTCCTCGAAGCACTTCGCCGGGTCGGTGATGGTCTGCTGGGCCTTGAGAATGGTCAACAAGCCGGTACCGGTATATTCGACGCAGATGTCGACCTGCTTGTTGACCAGAGCTTCACGCACCACCAGGGTGCCGCCCAGACCGGTCTTGTCCTCGGCCTTGAAGCCGTTCTTTTCTAGCAGCAGGATCAAGATCTGGCCGAAAAGCCGCTGTTCGGTAAAAGCTTTTGAACCGACGACGAGCTTCTTGTCGGCGGCCGCAACCGGAAAAATAAGAGCCATGGATACGCCCAACACCACTGCCAAGGACAGGATCTTCCGCATAATATGCCTCCTTTGCTCATGATGGTTAACGAAGCCACTATTGACAACGCGGAACCCCTTTTTCGGGGAAAAGTGGCTTAAGAACCCCAGATCACGCCCGCGAGCAAGGCGTTCGGCGAAAGGAAAGCGGGGCGTACACGGAGTACGCGAGCATTTCAACCCGCCGAACAACGCAGCTCCCGGGCGTTAGATGGGGATTATGAAGCCACTTTCACTCGCCCCGCGGGATACCCGGTGATATGAGCAGGTTCTCCAGCCTCTCGAAGCCCCAGTTCAGAAGGACCGCCAGGCAGGCCGTGGGCACGGCGCCGGCGAGCATGAGTCCGGCATCCACCATGGCGATGCCGGTGAAGATCAAATCGCCCAAGCCGCCGGCACCCACCAGAAAGCTCATGGCGGCGGTGCCGACGTTGATGACTACTGCCGTACGGATTCCGGTCAGGATGATGTACATGGCATTCGGGATCTCCACCTTGAAGAGCACCTGCCGGGGCGTCATACCCATTCCTTGGCCGGCGTCCACCAGAGCCGGGTCCAGCTGGAAGATCCCCGCCACCGTGTTGCGAATGATCGGCAGCAGGCTGTAGACCACCAGGGCGAAGATAGCGGTCTTGCTGCCGATCCCCAGGTAGGTCATGGCGATGGCGATCACGGCGATCGAAGGCACTGTCTGGCATATCCCTAATATGCTCAAGGTCACTTCGCGATAGCGACGCATGAACCCGCGGGTGAGCACGATGCCGATGCCCAGGCCCAGGGCTACGGCAATCGAACCGGAGATGAACACGAGCTGTAGGTGCTGGATCAGAAGTCGGTAGATTTCCCGCGGGTTCTCCCGGGCGAAATTCACATAGCCCCGGTGTTGGGCTTCGATTCCCAGCCAGAAGGCAAAAGCCAAGCCGAATATCGTAAAATAGGGGCGCCGGCCCTTCGGCTTCACAGGATCCTCCCGCCGGCCGTGATCCGCTCCCAGTGGCCGCCGCGCTCGTCGTAGGTGTCGCCTACCAGTTTGAAAAGCGTCGTGGAGTTGAGCACGCCCTGGATATGGCCAGCCTCGTCCACCACCACCAGAATGCCCAGGTCGTAGCTCAGCATCTGGCTCAAGGCCTCCTTGAGGTTGCGCTCCGGGGAAACCGTGAGAGTGAGCCTGCCGGCCACGTCGCCCACTTTGCCCTTGTGGCCGCGCAGGTCGCGCCGGTTGACGTAGCCCCGGAGTCTATGATCCCGGTCGGCGACGATCAGGAACGCCAGATCCTGCCTGATCATCTGCTCGAGGACCTTTTCGCTCGCGTCGTCGTCCAGGCAGTGCACCGGGTTCAGCATCATGGCGTCCTTGACCTTCAGCAGGTTGAGGCGCTTAAGCACCCGGTCGGTACCCACGAAATTCTTGACGAATTCGTTGGCCGGACGATTGAGCAGCTCATCCGGCAGCCCGGTCTGCACGAGCCGGCCCTCGTTCAGCAGAGCAATGCGCTGCCCCATCTTGATGGCCTCGTTGATATCGTGGGTCACGAAAATGACGGTTTTCCGCAGTTTGGCGTGAATGCTGAGGAACTCGTCCTGCAGCACCTCGCGGTTGATGGGATCGATCGCCCCGAAAGGCTCGTCCATGAGCATGATCGGCGGGTTGGCGGCCATGGCGCGCGCGACGCCGATGCGCTGGGCCTGTCCGCCGGAAAGCTGGCGGGGGTATCGGTCGCGAAACGATTTCGGGTTCAGGTTCACCAGGGTCAGCAGTTCATCCACGCGCTCGTCGATTTTGGCCTTGGTCCAGCCCAGAAGCTTCGGGACCGTGCCGATGTTGTCCCGCACCGTCATGTGCGGGAAGAGCCCCACCTGTTGGATGACATAACCGATTCGCCGCCGCAGCTCGATCGGGTCGAGGCCCATGATATTCTGCCCGTTCACGGAAATGCTGCCGGAGCTGATCGGGATCAGTCGGTTGATCAGGCGCATCAGCGTGGTTTTGCCGCAGCCGGAGGGACCGATGAATACGCAGATCTCCCCTTCCGGCACCCTCAGGCTGATGCTCTCCACGGCCGGCTGGGTGGCTCCGGGGTAGGTCTTGGTGACCCGATCCAACTCAATCACGGCGCAATCCTCTGCTGACAAGCTTTTTTTCAAGCCGGCCGAAGAGAAAGTCGGCCAGAATGGCCATGGCCGATACGGCCACGGCGCCGGCGTTGATCATGGCGTCAAAGGTCTGGGTGATCCCGTTGAAGATATATTGACCTAAGCCACCCGCCCCGATGTAGGCGGCGATGGCGCCGATGCCGATGGACATGACCACGGCCACCCGCACACCGGCGAAGATGACGCCGAGCGACATGGGGATCTGGACCTTCAAGAGCACCTGCGCCCGGGTCATGCCGATGCCGAGTCCGGCCTCGATGATGGCCGGGTCCACGCTGCGGATGGCGGCATAAGTGGAGCGCAGGATGGGGAGCTGGGAATACAAGACGAGGGCGATGATGGCCGGAACGGTGCCGATGCCATGGCCGAAGACCGAGAGAATGGGGATCATCAGGCCGAAAAGCGCAACCGAGGGCACGGTCATCATGATTCCGGCGAGGTAGAGGACGGTGTCGGCCAGCCGGCGATTGAAGGTGAGATAGACGCCTAAAGGGACGCCCGTGACGATGGCGATGGCGAGCGCGATGCCGACGAAGACCGTATGCTGCCAGGCCAGCTGCGTCAGCTCGAGCCAGTTTCTCGCAATAAAGTCGTAAGTCGTCACGCGCGCTTGCTCCGGCGCAAGGTGGTGAGAGCGGTTATATGTACAGCGTGAATTTCTTTCGTATGGCCGCGTCTACTTCCGCTGAGAAACAGGGCGTCTCGGGTTGCGCCAGTATCTTCCGGGCGATCTGCCGGGCGCGCTCACGGGCATCGAGCCGGCCGTCCTGCTCCCAGCGGGTGCGGCTCTTGCGGTCGGTCACGCCGTTGCCGCTGAAGTACTCCGTCCGCATGTGTTTGAGCGTGTGGGCGTGGGTCATGAAGTTGCCTCCCGGCCCCACGGAATCGATCACCTCGAGCGCCAGGTGCTCCGGGTCGACGTCAATCCCCTTCAACACCTTGCAGCTCATGCCGATGATCTCGTCGTCGATGACGTACTGCTCGTAGGCCACGGCGATCATGGACTCGAGCATGCCGGCCGCGTGGTGCACGAAGTTCGACCCGCCCATCGCCGCCAGCAGGGTCGTCATGCCCTTCTCCCAGGCGGCCTGCTGGTCCGGGATCTTCGCATCCGTGAGAGCCGAGGAGTTGTAGTTGGGAACCTTGAGATGATGGGCCATCTGATGGATGGCGGCATTCATCATGCCGCATTCGACCGAGCCGCCGAGATAGCCCATGGTGTTCAGGTTGGCCCGGCCCGGGATTCCGCCATACAGCACGGGGGCTCCGGGCTGGGTCAGCTGGCAGATGAGAATCCCGGCGAGCTGCTCGGCGTGGATCTGGACCAGGTTGGCAGCCATGGTGATCGGTGCCGTAGACCCGGCCATCGGCGCGCAGGAAAGCGCTACCGGAATCCGGTGGCGGTTTGCCTCCTGCATGATGAGGGTCGACGCCGTGCAGAGCTTGAGCGGGCTGATGGCGAAACAGGTGATGACGGAAATGAACGGTTTTTCACTAAGCTTTTCGCGGCCGCCGGCCACCATCGACGCCAGCTCCAGCACCTGGTGAAAGCTTTTGATGTTGTTCACGCCAGCCATCACATGCTTGCCGGTGCCCTTCAGGCAGGCATAAAACCCATTGACATCGTACTCTGTCTCCGGGATGTTTGTAGGGATGCAGGGCCGCAGGAAGAAATGGATGTGGTCCAGCTTGTCCGCCAACCGCGCCACCTGGTAGAGGTCTTTTAGCGTGCTCGGCCGATAATCGCCGGTCTGCAGGTCGATGATGCGGATGGCGGCACCGCCCGTGCCCAGATACACGTGGTGCTCGGCGAGGTCCAGGTCGTCCTTGCCGGTCCGGCTGTAAAGCACGACCTGCTGAGGCGCCTTGCGGATGTGCTCCAGAACGAGCTTTCGCGGGAAGCGGATCCGGGCGGCCGTGCGGTCCACCTGGGCGCCGGCCGCCGCCAGCATGCGCAGCGTGTCGTCGAGGCCGGATTCATAGGTGAAGCCTGTTTTTTCAAGGATGGCGAGGGCTGCCTCGTGAATGGTCTGGACGTCCTTGCCGGAAAGAGGCTTGTATTGTCCGCCGGATAAACCCTTTAAATCCATCTTCTCCCCCTTATCCTATTTTTCAGGCGGTCTTCTTCGGCCGGTCGCGGCCGGGAGACTTGGCCTTTTCGCCCACGGTCAATTTGCGCGTAGATGTCTTGGGTTTGGCCGGGCGGTTTGAGGCCGGTGTCGACTTGAGATGTTCCTTGAATCGTTTTTCCCCGGCAGGCCGCAGCCCGAACTCCTCTCCCGCCTTCAGCACCGCGTGGACCATGTCATCAGCAAAACCGCGGCTGCAGGCGACCAGAACCGCCCCGTCCGCGGCATCGTTCTTCAAGACCACGATCTGACAGGTCACGTGGCAAAAGGGGCCCAACAGGAGAAAGGGGGCTTCGCGCTTCGGGTCGCCAAGGTCGAGGTACGTCAGCTTCTCTGTGATGTGAAAAACATCTTTGCCCAGCAGCGCCAGGCACAGGCTCGCTTCGGTAGTTTCGGTGCACCCGCTGCTCTGGGCCGTGGCGCCGTCATGGAAGATCCACATCAGGGCCTGTTTCTGCCCGGTTCGGCCCAGCAGCGCCCCGCCTGCCAACGTGACGGTTCCGGGAGCCTCCGGAAGCGAAAGCCCATCCGGAACAACCTGGTCCAGCCGGGCGCCTTGGAGATCCCATCGGGGGCAGTGGCTGAGATCGACCACCCAGGGTCCGGGGCCTTCATCGGCATATTCGAGAATCACCGGCCAGTGATCCCGCATTTTCGTTTTCCCGGGCCTGCCCGGCAGGCGAACCGGAGACTGGCGCTCCATCTTTAGGCTGGTATCCTTCATTTTTCTTCTTCCTTGTTTCTCCACTTGAACCCTCGAACCCTGCTTTCTCAGGATCGCAGCCGCTCACCTTCCGGATCATAGAACGGCTTCTTAACGACCTTTGCGTAGATGAGCTGCCCCTGGCAGCCGTCTTCGTAAATCGCCAGGCGGGTTCCCTCACCGGCCAATTCGTCATCCACCCATGCCAAGCCGATCGCTTCCCTCAGCGCAACGCTGGAACGGGCGGTGCACACATAGCCCCGGATGCGTTTGTCCACAATGGGAGACCCGTCCTTTGGGGCGGCGGCGGTAGGGTTCTCCATTTTGAATCCCACCAGCTTCAGGCGGCCGGATTGGTGTTCCGTGTGCCGCAGGGCGGCATCGCCCACGGTTTTGGCCTCGAGCTTGTGGCGGTGCCAGAGAAAGCCCAGGCCCAGGTCGTGAAGCGTCGTGCGCTGGTCGGACTCGGAGCCGATAATGATGTGGCCCTTGTCCAGCCGCAGCGCGTTCTGGGCCTCGAGCCCGAAGTTGCGGATGCTGAACTCCTGGCCGGCTTCCATCAGCAGCTCCCACACATAGGCCATCCACGATGAGGGCACGTGCAGCTCGTAGGAAAGCTCGCCGACAAAACCCAGGCGCAGCAGGCGCACCTGCACTCCGCTGGTCTCGAACTCCCGGTAGCCCATGTAAGGGAAGGATGGGTTGTCGACAGCCGCCTCGGTGATCTTGGACAGGACCGCCCGGGAATTGGGTCCGGCGATGTTGATGACCCCGTAAGCATCGGTCAGGTTGACGATGCTGAAGTCCCAGTTTTCAAAACGGGTGTGGTAGCGGATCCACTCGGCGGTCACCCCCGCCCGGCCGGTGGAGGTGGTGAAGTAGTAATCGTTCTGCCCGGTTTGAACGATGACGCCGTCGTCGGCAAGGCAGCCGTCCTCGTTGCACATGGCCGAGTACTTGGCCTTCCCGGCATGCATCCGGCTCATGTCGCTCACGTAAACCCGCTGCAGGGATTTCAGCGCATCGGGCCCGAAAAGGCGGAACTTGCCCAGGGTGGAGGCGTCCAGCATGCCCACGTTGGTGCGCACGTTTTCGGTCTCCTCCCGGCAGCGGGCGTCATCCGAGAACCGGCGGGCTCGCTTCCAGTCGCCGACGATTTCCATGCGGCCGCCGGCGGCCCTCTGAAGCTCGTGCAGCGGCGTGTGTTTGACCATGGCATGGTTGGCGCCGGCATAGGTGGCCATCAAGGTCGGCACCAGGGGGGGACGGGCCAATGTCGGCCGAGGCTGCAGGTCGGGCGATGACCCACTCTGGTTGACGTAGAGCGGCAGGTTGTGGCCGGGGATGCCGCCCTGGCCCGGGCCGGTGCCGGCCGAGGTGAAGCGTTTGATCAGCTCCGGCACGTCGAAGCCCATGTCCATGGCCTGGTCTATGTTCTTGAGTGTCGTGTCCTCGTCGAAGCAGATGAAGGCCTTCTGGCCCGAACGCGGCGCCGAAACGAACTTGGAGCCGCGTGCCGGCCCCGGCAGTTCTTTCAACTGCTTTTGGCAGTCCCGGATGAGGGCGGCAGTATCGGCCCCGCAGCGCTGGGCCGCCTGGAGTCCGGCCAGGCGGCCGGAGGCCGCGATCACATCGAAGTCGCCCAGGCCCAGCACGCGGCCGGCAGCGTAAAGCCAGGCCGGCAGTTCCTTGGGCAGGAAAAAGCCGGTGCGGCTGTCGTAGGCGAGCTTGGCACCCGCCAGGGTCAGAGGGCCGGTCACCGGAGTGAGGCCGGCCGATGCCACCAGAAGATCACAGGGCAGCTTGCGGTTGAAGTGGCCGTTGACCGAGGAAAGGGTCACCTGGGAGACCTCTTGGCAACCATGGGCCTTGCGGGCCACCCAGCCTTTCAAAATCGGGATTCGGCGGTGGGCCAGCGCCTGTAAGAGCCCCGCATCCTGGCCGTCCTCACGGGCGTCGACCACCCCGGCAACCTTGAGGCCGAGATCGCAAAGATCGATGGCGGCTTCCAGTCCCTGATCGTGCCCTATGCTGAACACCGCTTCGCGGCCCGGCAGAATCCCCCAGGTGCGGGCCAGCCGCAGCGCGCACTCGGTCTGCATGACGCCGGGCCGCTCGTTGTTTTCGAACAGTAGCGGCCTCTCGATGCAGCCGGTCGCCGCCACCACGCAGTTGGCCCGAATTTCGATGTAGCGCTCATCAAAGCTTTTATCCGCCCCCCCATGTTGAAAGGCCGTCACCTGGCCGTCGCTGTAAACACCGATGGCCGGCGCATGGGTGAAGACGCGGATGTTGGCGGCCGATTCGACCTGCCGTGCAAGCTCCCGGGCCCTCTGAAAAAGGGGCGCGCCGGAGCGGTCGGCCGTTGCACGATAGTCGAATGCCCCTCCCAGCCAGGGCCGCGATTCGATCAGAACCACCCGCAGGCCCCTCTCGGCCGCCGCCTGCGCAGCTGCCATGCCGGCCGGCCCACCGCCAATGACGCAGACCTCCGCGCAGGGATAGATCTCGTCGAACCGGCCCTTCATGCGGAAATCCGGCGAAAGGATCCCCAGGCCCGCGGCCTGCCGGATCTGCTTGATGGCGGTCGGCCAGATGCGCGCAGGTCTGTGGAAGACCCGATAGTAGAATCCGGCAGGCATGGCCCAGCTCAGCCCGTCCATGAATCCCATCAGATCGAACTCGGGGCTACCTTTGACGTTCTGGGGCTTGACCGCCGTGCCGGAGGCGAGAAACGTGGTCTCGGCCTGGACGTTCGGGACGCCGTCCACCTCCATCAGGGTGTTGGAGCACTCCCCATCCAGGCTGTAAAGGCCCCGGGGGCGGTGGTATTTCAAGCTGCGGCCGAAGACCCGGATCCCGTTGGCATAGAGTGCCGTAGCCACGGTGTCGCCCGCGAGCCCCGGGCAGGTTTTCCCCCGATAGGTAAAAGACAGCACACGTTCCACATCGATATGCAGCGTCGGCAGGTTCTTCAGCCGGGTCATTTGTCATCCTCCAGCTCTTTATAAGTGGTTTCATAACCCCGTCTGACGCCCGATGTCGGCGTTGCAGGCCTATCGAAATGTACTGCTCATCCCGCCTGTGGCGGGACTGCGCTTTCGAATCGGCCTGCGCCTTGACCTCAGGCGTGATCCGAGGTTTTTAAGCCACTTCTAGGAGATACTTCGATGTTCCTGACCGTGTCGCGAAGGGTGGTGAACCAGGTGCCGCAACCCTTGCGGTGGTACCACCACTCCTTCTGAACCCCCAACCGGGAGTCGGCCATGTGCACATAGTCGCACCATGCCTCGGGGCTGAGAGATTCCTGATCCGGGCGCGGGCCCTTGTCCTCGCCGCCGAATCGAAACTCGTAGGCATCCCTGGGTCCGCATAAGGGACAGGTAATGAGGAAGGCCATGGTCAATAATCTCCTTATTAAAATTGGGAGAGATGTCCCCGTCTTAAGTCTTCACCGAGAAATCCGGTGAGAGTTCAAGGGGTCGAGGCTTCGAGGGTAAAAGAATTTCGCGGTGAAGGTTTTCACTTGAACCCTTGACCCCTCAAATCCTTGAACCCTGCATTTTAATTGTTCGCGCTATAGTCCACGAGCGCCGCGGTTTCGCCCATCAACCGGTGCTCCTCGTAGCGCTTCAACCGGAAGGGCTTGAGGATCTCCGGGCATGCGCCCGTGGCCATGTACTGTGCCATGTATTTGCCGGTCACGGTGGAAGATTTGAAGCCGAAATAGCCCCAGCCGCAGTCCAGGTAATAGCCTTCCACCGGGACATTGCCGTCCATGATGGGCGCCATGTCCGGTGTCATGTCGGCAAGCCCCCCCCAGTTGCGCATGAACTTCACACCCCTCAGACAGGGCATCATCTCGCCGATGGCCTCGGCCTGGTGCTTGATGTAATGCGCGGTGGTCTGGTTGGTGTAGTTGGGCCACGGGTCCATGTGGGCGCCGGTGGCGATCTCGCCCTTCAGGGTCTGGTTGGCGTAGGCGTGGTAGGCGCCCGAGGAGACCACATGATGCAACAGCGGCTTGAGCGGCTGAGTGACCATGGCCTGGATGGTGAGGACGCTGATGGGTAGCCGCTGGCCGAGGCACTTGAAAGCGATGCCCGCGGAATAGGCCCCGGCCGCATTCAGAACTTTAGGGGTGTGGATCCGCCCTCTGTCGGTGTCCACCCAGGCCACCTTGCCGTTCTTGACACCAATCCCGGTCACCTCGGTCCCCTGGTGGATGTGCACCCCCCGCTTGGCGCCACCCTTGGCCAGGCCCCAAACCACGGCATCATGGCGCACGATCCCGCCCGGCGGGTGGAACATGCCGCCGAAAATGGGGTAGCGTGGCCGGTCGGAGATGTCCAACGCGGGAACGAGTTCCTTGCACTCCTTGGCATCCACAAGGCAGCTGTCGATTCCGTGGAACTGGGCCGTGGCCACGTTCATGCGGAAGGCCTTCATGGCGGCGTCGCTATGGGCCAAGTTCAGGTTGCCGCAGTTGTAGAACATCAGGTTGAAATCAAGCTCGCGGGTGAGAATCGGCCACAGCTCGAGCGCCTCTTTATAGAGCGGCAGATTCTCCTGGGTGCGCTGGTTGGCGCGCACGATGGCCGTGTTGCGGCCGGCCGCGCCGCAGCCGATGAACTTCTTCTCGATGACGGCCACGTCGGTGATGCCGTACCGGCTCGCCAGAAAGTACGCGCTGGCAAGACCGTGCAGGCCGCCGCCGATAATCACGGCATCGTAGCTGGACTTGAGGGGGGTCTCTTTCCACAACCGGTTGAACTTGAGAAACATGGGCTCACCTTGCACTTCACGGTTGTATAATGGAGCGTTGGACGTATGGAGGAAGCGACAGATATGAAGTATTTATTTCGCAAATGAAATAAAAATTGTCAAGAAAATTTCGTTATGACAATTCTTAGAAGATTCCATGCTGTGGGTTTAGGTGTGTTCTTATTGCTGGAGCCACAGTCTAATATCATCGCTCAATCGAATAACATATCTGAATTATTTTAGTTTGTTTATATAACCCATGCTTGAGAAATTAGTTGACAGCTGTTGCGCCGAGATTGTAGATATAACATTAAAATTCACCCTCTGATTATTATTCATATCATATGTAACATTTATTTCATCGGAGATATACCGATGCCTGCCAACCTCCTGCTGCAGAGGATCTCCTCCCGCCGCACGGACCTTACCCCCAAGGCGCGCCTCATCGGAGATTACATCCTCAACCACCCGCGCAAAGTGATCTTTATGACAACGAAGGAGCTTTCAGCAGCCGCGCGGGTCAGCGAAGCGACCGTCATCCGCTTCGTCAATCAGCTGGGATACAAGGGATACGGCGACTTCCTCCAGGAACTCCGGGACATCATCGACACGGAACTGACCCTGATCGACCGGGTGGGCCTCACCGACATGAAGGCATCCGAGTCCGAACGGTTCCGCAGGGTCGTGTTTTCCGAAATCGACAACCTCAAGCAGCTGCACGAGAGCCTCGACCTGGAGAAGGTGAACCGGGCTGTGGAGCTGCTGCATGCCGGCAGTGCCGTCTACGTTATCGGTTCACGCCTGTCTTATACCTTCGCTTATTATTTGGGGTGGTCGCTGACGAAGATCCGAACCAAAATCCACATCATGCGCGGCAGCGATTCGACCTGCATCGACTTCCTTACCATTGCCCCGGAGGAGTCTCTGGTAGTCATCTTCGCCACCACGCGTTATCCCAACGAGTTGATTCGGCTGGGCAAGCTCGCCAAGCGCCTCGGCCAGACGCTTCTGGTGATTACCGACGGCGCCCTGTGCCCGCTGATCCCTTTCGCAGACCTCTCGATCATCGCGCCCTCGCGCCACATCCCTTTGATCGGCAGCCCGACGACCCTCTCCTGCCTGATCAACTGCTTGGTTGTAGAGCTTGCCGCGCGTTGCGGCGCGGATCTGAAACTGCACCAGGAACGGCTGGAAAAGGTCTACCTGGAAAACAATGTCTTGTTCAATCTGAGATAGTTCTGCTAATAACGTGTTCAGTTTACAGGCCTGCCGCTTCCTCAACCTGAAAGAAAGGAGAATTGAAAGATGAGCAAGATCGTTCGCGTGGCTTTATTGGTTCTTCTGATTGCCGGACTGCCGGCCGGTTTTGTCGGCGCGGCCGATCTGGCAAAAGACCAGGTGCTTAACATCGCCTTCGATGCCGGCGATCTTAAGAGCCTCGACCCCCATCGGGCGGCAGCCACCGCCGACCGGGCTATCGTGGACATGATGTTCAACGGCCTGGTGCGCTACCCACCGGGCAACCAGGTCAAACTGGAGCCGGACATCGCCGAATCCTGGACCGTGTCGCCGGATAAGAAGGTATGGACCTTCAAGCTCCGCAAGGGCGTTTTTTTCCATCCGTTCCCGGGCAGCCCCAATGGCTATGAGCTGACCTCCGAGGATGCAGTCTTCTCCCTGAAGCGCGCCGCCAACAAGGACACCTCGGCCTACGCCGGAGACTTCGCCGGGGTCACCTTCGAAGCGGGCGACCCGCTCACAGTGAAGATGACCATCGAGAAGGCCATTTCCGATCCCCTGTTCCTGGCCAAGTTTGCCAACTATGCCGGTGGGTTCATCGTCTGCAAGAAGGCGATCGAGGCCAAGGGCGAGGACTGGTTCAAGACCAACCCGGTTGGTACCGGCCCGTTCAAGTTCGAGTCCTACGAGCCGCGGCAGAAAGTGGTATTCGCCGGCAATCCCAAATACTTCCGGGGTGCCCCGATCTTAAAGAAGGTCACCGCCCGGTTCATGCCGGATGTGAGCTCACGCGAGTTCGGGCTGCAAACCGGCGAGCTCGACATCATCGAAGGCCTGAAGGAGGAAAAGTGGATTGAAAAAGTCTCCACCTTCAAGGAGGTAAAGGCTCCCACCTTCGGGCCCTGCGAGACGCAGGTGCTTTTCTTCAACATGACCATCCCGCCCTTCAATGACCTGCGGGTCCGCAAGGCTTTCTCCTATGCCCTGTCCAGAGACGTCATTGCCAACTTCATGGGCAAGAGCCTGGCCGTTCCGATCTATTCCCCCTCGCTCGCGCCCCCTGCACTTGGCGCCTTGACCAAGGACGAAGCGCTGAAGGCCGGGCTCGTCTACGACAACAACGTCGAGCAGGCCAAGAAGCTGCTCGCCGAGGCCGGCTTCCCGAACGGCTTCAAGACCGAAGTCATCATCAGCGAGATGTCCAGCAGCTACCAGAAGCCGATGGTGGCCATCCAGGCCCTGGTGCGCAAGGCCGGCATCGACATGCAACTCAAGGTGGTGGACCATGCTTCGTTCCACAGCAAGATTCGCGAGAATGCGAGCCCCATCGTCTACTACGCATCCTGGCGGCCCAACGAAGACGTCTACCTGACGCAGTTCTACTATTCCGAATCCGTTGTCCAGAAAGGCAAAAAGCCCATCACCAATTTCTCGCACTACGGCCTGGTGGATGCCAACGGCGACGGCAAGATAGATTCGGTGGATCAGCTCATTGAACAGGCCCGCTGGGAGCTCAACGCCCAGAAGCAGGAAACGCTTTGGAAACAGGCCCAGATCCAGCTGTTGAAAGATGCGGTATCGGTGCCGATCATCCGGCTGAAGTACACCTTCCCGCAGAAATCATACGTGGACCTGGGGTACCCGCTGGAATGGTCCTGGCAGACTTACTCACCGCAGATCATTGAAAAGACGAAGATCATGGCGCACAAGTAACACGAGGGGTGCAGGGGTCGGGGGTTCAAGTGGGCCATATCCCGTTTGACTTGAACCCACGAACCCTTGAATTCTCGAACCTTGAACCCCATTCCCCTGCCAAAGATGATTAAGGCCGAGCTTTGGCACCATCTTCTGTGAAAACCCTTTCGGAAAGCCGCCCATGTTCCAATTTGCCATGCGCCGGGTTCTGATCAGCATCCCCATTCTGCTGGTCGTGCTGACCCTGGTGTTCGTTGTGGTGCGGGTCCTGCCGGGCGACCCGGCGGTGGCGGCCTTAGGAGACCAGGCCAGCAAGGAGGCTGTTGATGCCCTCCGCGCCAAGATGGGCCTGAACGACCCCCTCTGGCTGCAGTACCTGAAGTTTCTGGGGAGCCTCTGCCGGGGGGACCTGGGGACATCCATCATCAGCGGCTTTCCGGTGGCGACCCAGATCGCCAGCGTTGTCCCTTACACCCTGGAACTGACGTTTCTCGCAGTTTTTTTGGGATACCTGTTCGGCATCCCGCTGGGCATCTCGGCCGCAGTGCGCCGCAACAGCTTCGTGGATTATTTCAACCGGGTATTCTCCCTGCTGGGGCTTTCGGTGCCGGCCTTTTACCTCGGGATTCTTCTGATCCTGGTTTTTTCGGTCAAACTGAGGCTTCTGCCGGTAGTGGGCGGCGGCGAGTTCTGGGACCTGGAAGACAACCTGATGCACGTAGCGCTCCCAGCCTTGGCGCTCGGCATGATGATGACGGCCTACGTCACGCGCATGACCCGCTCCTCGATCCTGGACATCATGCGGGAGGACTATGTCCGCACCGCGCATTCGAAGGGGCTTTCCGACCGCAAAATCCTTTACAAGCACGTGCTGCGCAATGCCCTGATCCCCATCGTTGCCCTGGGCGGGCTTTACGTCGTCATCCTGATCGGCTCATCGGTGATGGTGGAGATCGTGTTCTCCCGGCCGGGCCTCGGCAAGTTGCTGGTCGGGGCTATCAAGCAGCGGGATTACACGACCCTGCAGTCGGTCATGGTTTTTTATGCATTCCTGGTGGTGGCGTTCAACCTGATCACCGAACTGGCGTATGGAATGGTGGACCCGCGCATCAAATACAACTGATAGGGTTCAAGGGGTCCAGGATTCAAGGGTTAACCGGATAATTTCCAATGCGCATAGAGATTACTCAAGGCCAGCGGATGTGGCTGGCGTTTATCCGGAACCGCACGGCCATTGCGGGTGGCGCGATCGCCGCCTTGATCTTTTTGACGGCTATCTTCGCTCCCTGGATCGCGCCCTACGACCCGCTGGACCAGGACCCTATTTTCAGGCTCGAAGCGGGCAATGAAGAGCACTGGCTCGGGACGGACGATTTCGGCCGGGATGTGATGTCGCGTCTGATCTGGGGCAGCCGTATCTCGCTGGTCATCGGGTTCGCATCCGTCCTGATCGGGATGATCGCCGGAACGGCCCTGGGGATGATCGCCGGCTACTACCGCGGGCGGGTGGAAACGGCGATCATGCGCAGCATCGACGTGGTGATGAGCTTCCCGGACCTGATCCTGGCCGTGGCCATCACGGCTGCCCTCGGCGCCACGCTGCTCAACCTGATCCTGACCCTCGGTATCGTGATGACCCCGGGCTTCGCGCGCATGGCCCACAGCGCGCTGCTCTCCATGCGCGAACGGGAATTCGTTCTGGCGGCCCGGGCCGTGGGCGCCCGGGACCGGAGGATTATCTTCAAGCATATCTTTCCCAACATCTTCGGCGAGCTGCTGGTGGCCGCGACTCTCTGGGTGGGAGTCGCCATCCGGCTGGAGGCGAACCTGGCCTTCATCGGCCTGGGGGTCCAGCCGCCGACCCCCACCTGGGGCAACATGATCCGCGAAGGGGTGGATGTGCTGATCAATGCGCCCGGGATTTCGGTCTACTCCGGGCTTTGCATTCTGATCACGATCCTGGCGTTCAACATGCTGGGCGACGGGGTGCGGGACATGATCGACCCCCGCCTGAGAGGGATTTGAACTTAAATTGAGCGATTTTATCGAGTTGCACCCAGGCCCGGAGGGGTCTGGGTAGAATTCCTAGTATGAAAATGAAAACGATCGTTTGAAATGCACCCCGGCCCTGGCGTTTGCCAGCCGGCGCGCTGATTAGGCGCTGCAGCAAGCAGTCTCAGGAACCCGGCCCGAGGGGATGCGGCCCGGATCCTTTGAATACCCTTTGCGGATGGGCATCCCCCCGGGCGGGTTCCGCGGCCACCGACCCCATTTCAGCGCGCCGGCTGGGAAATGGCAGGGCTGGGGGCGCACCATAAGAGCTTGGGTGCGGTATTTTCAGGCACCACGGCAGCCGCCAAAAGCGGCCATGAGAGTTTTGGTTGAACCTGGCTTGAGCGATTCTGTTCTAGATTCCGGCAAACAGGTCCGGAGGGGCCTGCGCCCCGCATGGGCCGCCGCAAATGACACCGTGGCTGCGACAACGCCCCCAAGGGTTCTAGAATGAATCCGAAC
>Ga0316628_100000940_pt1 | contig 19572 bp, 12 predicted proteins | sample OWC_Aug_M2_C1_D5_FD_207648 | JGI IMG/M metagenome (GOLD analysis project Ga0316628, IMG submission 207648) | Wetland soil microbial communities from Old Woman Creek delta, Ohio, United States - OWC_Aug_M2_C1_D5_C | ecosystem: Environmental > Terrestrial > Soil > Wetlands | place: USA: Ohio... | reverse complement strand
GGGATGGAACGATTCCGGAGAGGGTTGGCCGGGTCCCGAGACCCCTGCGTTCGAAGACATCAGCAGCTTCGAGCTCGGTTTCCGGGCGGAGGCACCGCTCGAAGACGAATCGCAGAGGAGCAAGTAACACTTTGACCGCAGCAGGAAGGGATCCCCAGGGCTATTTGGCACTCGTGCTGCACGCGCACCTGCCTTTCGTTCGCCACCCGGAGCACGAGGATTTCCTCGAGGAAGACTGGCTGTACGAGGCGATCACCGAGACCTATATCCCGCTCCTCTGGGTGCTCGAGGACCTGGTGCGCGACGGGATCGAGATTCGCCTGACGCTGTCGCTTTCGCCGACCCTCGTGACCATGCTCGATGACGAGCTGCTGCGCCGACGATATACCCGGCATCTGGATTCGCTGTGCGAACTGGCCGCCAAAGAAGTCCATCGCACGCGGCAGCAGCCCCGGTTCCACGACACGGCCCGGATGTACCACGAGCGCTTCGAACGAGCCCGCGCCGGGTACCAGGAGCGCTGGAAGCGCGATCTGGTCGGAGCCTTCCGGGAGATCGAACAATGCGGCAAGCTGGAGATCATCACCAGCGCCGCCACGCACGGGTACCTGCCTCTGTTGCGCGTCAACCCGGCTGCCGTGCGCGCGCAGGTACGGGTGGCGGCGCAGTTTCACGAGGAACGGTTCGGAAAGCCCGCGGACGGAATCTGGCTGCCGGAGTGCGGATTTTATCCCGGCCTGGACGAGGTGCTGAAGAAAGCCGGCTTCCGCTACTTCTTCCTCGACGCGCACGGGATCTACCACGCCGATGGCCGCACGAGCTTCGGCGTGCATGCCCCGCTGTATTGCCCGAGTGGAGTCGCCGCCTTCGGAAGGGACCTGGAATCGGCCAAGCAGGTCTGGAGCTCGAAGGAAGGCTACCCCGGCGATTTCGACTACCGCGAGTTCTATCGGGATATCGGGTTCGACCTGAACCTCGATTACATCGGGCCGTACATTCACAAGGATGGCATCCGCGTCAACACCGGAATCAAGTACTACCGGGTTACGGGACCGGGCGACGGCAAAGAACCTTACGTCCGGGAACGCGCCCTGGCGAAAGCGGCGCTTCACGCCGGGAATTTCCTCTTTAACCGCGAACGCCAGACGGAGTGGCTGCGCGGCTGGATGGGCCGCAAGCCGATCATCGTCGCGCCATATGATGCCGAGCTCTTCGGCCACTGGTGGTTCGAGGGGCCGGAGTGGATCGACTGCCTGTTTCGCACCATCGACGAGGGCCGGCGGACCGTGGGGCCTGCGACGCCTTCGGAATACCTTGCCGAATATCCCGTCAACCAGGTCGAAATGCCTTCGGCGTCGAGCTGGGGATACCAGGGCTACAACGAAGTCTGGCTGAACGGATCCAACGACTGGATTTATCGACACCTTCACGGCTGCGCCGACCGCATGGTCCAGCTGGCCGGGCGTTTCCCGGATGCGTCCGGACTGACCCGGAGGTCTCTGAACCAGGCCGCCCGAGAACTGCTTCTGGCCCAGGCAAGCGACTGGCCCTTCATCATGAGCCGCGGCACGGTGGTCGAGTACGCCGTCCGACGCGCGAGAGAACACCTCCTCGGATTCAACGATCTCTACCTCATGCTCCAGGAAGGCCAGATCCGGAAGGACCGGCTCAGCGAACTCGAAAACAAGGACAACATCTTCCCGCGCCTCGACTACCGCGTCTACGCGGAAACGCCTCACCGCTGAGACATGGAGAACGCAGAGGCCTGATTTCTTCCGGGTAAACCCCAGCTTTGCTGGAGGACTCTCACAGTTTGACGTTTCCGGGAGGCAAACAATGGCCCACGGATGAACACGGACGCACACGGATTTTACGTTGTGAAGGCGAGCTCGCCCGATCCGTGTTGATCCGTGGGCCGTTGGACTTAGATGTTCCACCAGAAATTGGGTCCGAAGTACCAGCCCCTTTGAGGGGCTCACAAAACCAAGCCGCCGGCTTTGCCGGAGGTTCTGACTGGTTTTCTCTGCGCACTCTGCGTCCCCGCGGTGGAATGATGCGAAAAGCTGCGTATTGAGGTATGCGCGCGTCTCTGGTATTCATCAACATTTGGATACGTCAGAGAGGGTGAGAGAAATGCACGGAGCTCAATTGGAGACCATCCCGGAGATCGTCGACGGCCTGCCCAACATCTCGGGCTGGGAGAACCGGATCGAAGAGCTGACGCGCCGGAGAGATCCGGTGTTTCTCGAAAGCACGCCGTTCAGGATCGATCGACTGCAGTCGGGATTCGGACTTGCGTTGCACATGCATCAGCCGCTCATCCTGCAGGATGGCGACCTGCAGCAGGCGCCGATGGTAGGGAACCTTCAATACATGATGGAAAGGCAGCACATCCACGGGATGCACGACGCCCCGGTGTTTGCCTGGTGCTACACGCGCATCGCGGACTTCATTCGCGAGCTGGCCGACGCCGGCCGCCAGCCGCGGATCATGCTCGATTACTCGGGCGAGCTGCTCTTCGGGCTGCGCCAGATGGGGCGCGGCGACATTCTCGACAACCTCAAATCGGTGGTCCACGACGAGCGCTACCGGCCCTTCGTCGAATGGCTGGGGGCGATGTGGGGGCACGCGGTGGTCCCGTCCACGCCGGTGCCCGACATCAAGCTTCATATCCAGGCCTGGCAGCACCACTTCGCAGCGATCTTCGGGTGGGAAGCGCTGAGCCGCGTTCGGGGCTTTTCGCCGCCGGAGATGCACCTGCCCAACCACCCGGACGTCTGCTGGGAGTACGTCCGCGCACTGCGCGAGTGTGGCTACCTGTGGCTGCTGGTCCAAGAGCATTCCGTGGAAGAGCCGGACGGCGCAGGCCTGAAGGAGCGCTACCTGCCGCGCCGGCTGGTCGCGCGGAACTCGCGCGGGGAAGAAGCCTCCATTACTGCCCTGATCAAGACCCAGGGCTCGGACACCAAGCTCGTGGCGCAGATGCAGCCGCTGGGCGAAGCGCGCGGAATGTCCCCCCGCGAGCTCAAAGGCCGGCGGATTCCGCCCCTGATTCTGCAGATCAGCGACGGCGAAAACGGCGGCGTGATGATGAACGAGTTCCCTGACAACTACAAAGGCGCGTGGTTTCAGCTCGGCACCGAAGGCGTCGTGGGAATCAACGGCACCGAATACCTCGAGCTGCTTGCCAAAGAGGGATTGCCGGAAAGCGCCTTCTCCCCGATCCAGCCGCTGCATCAGCATCAGATCTGGCAGCGCGTCGGGAGCCGGCCCACACCCGAGAGCGTGGAGAAAGCCGTGCAGGAAGCCCGGCGCAGCGATCACCGGTTCGATATGGAAGGTGGGTCGTGGACCAACAACCTCAGCTGGGTGCGGGGCTATGAAAACGTCCTCGACCCGATGAAGAAGCTCAGCGCCCTGTTCCACGAAAAACTCGACGGCCGTCCGATGGACAGGCGCAGCCACGCCTACCGCAACGCCCTGTTTCACAACCTGGTGGCCCAGACCAGCTGCTATCGTTACTGGGGGCAGGGCCGTTGGACGGAGTACGCCCGAGAGATCTGCCGGCGGGGAGTGGACATCCTGAACCACGACTTTTGACCGGTACGAAAGGATCCGAAAAGATGAACCGCGAAGACCTCAAAGACCCCGAAGACAAGACCGCGGCATATGCTTTCTTTGAGGTCTTGGAGGTCCTTGCGGTTCGGTTTTTTGGACAATTCCTGGAGTGAGGAATGATCGTCTACAACCTTTTTCCGCTGCTGGCCGGGACCTTCGACAAGTGGGACGGGCACATTGCGCGCGCGGCGGAGATGGGATTCGACTGGATTTACGTCAACCCGATCCAGCTCCCCGGCGCCTCGGGCAGCATTTACTCCGTTGCCGATTGCTTCCGGATCAACCCCATTCTGGGTGACCCGGGCAGCAGCGCCCCGCTCGACGACCAGGTCCGGCGGGTTACAGCGCAGGCACGCGCATCCGGACTGAAGATGATGACCGACCTGGTCATCAATCACTGCGCCGTCGATTCCCCTCTCACGCGCGAGCACCCGGATTGGTTCGTGCATGGCTCCGACGGCCGGATCGCGAACGCTTCCTGCCTTCGGGATCAGGAGACAGTCGTCTGGAACGATCTGGCTCAGTTCGATCACCGTCACACGCGGGACCCGGAAGGGCTTTACCTTTACTGCCTCGGCATCGTGGACCACTTTCTGGCGCTCGGCTTCGAAGGATTCCGCTGCGACGCGGCCTACCAGGTTCCGCAGCATCTGTGGCGGCGCCTCATCCGCGAGGTCAAGTCGCGCCGGCCCGGCACCCGCTTCGTCGCCGAGACGCTGGGGTGCACCGCAGACCAGACCAGGGAAACCGCCCGGGCCGGCTTCGACTACGTCTTCAACAGCTCGAAATGGTGGAATTTTCGCGACTGGTGGCTGATCGAGCAATACAACCTCATCCGCGAAGCCGCTCCCTCGATCGGGTTTCCGGACAGCCACGACACCCCCCGGCTGTGCGCGGAGACCGGTGGAAACCTCAACGCCCTGCGACAGCGGTACCTTTTTGCGGCTCTCTTTTCGGCCGGGGTGATGATGACGATGGGGTATGAGTTCGGGTTTCGAAAGCCCCTGCACGTGGTGCATTCGAGGCCGGAGGATTGGGAAAGCACGGACATCGACCTGCGGCCGTTCATAGCCAGGGTCAACGCGGTCAAGAAGAGCCGCACCGCTTTTCAGGAGGAAAGCCCGACGATCATCTTTCCCTGCGGCAACCCGAACATCCTCCTGATGTCGAAAGCCGCGGTAAAACACAAGGACGAGGCGCTGCTGATCCTGAACAAAGACCCTTGGAACCACCAGGAATTCCACACCGACAGTTTCCGTCACTTCGTGCAGGCAGTCGCCCCGCTGAACGACGTTTCCCCGGAATATCCCCTCGAATACGTCCCCGAACCTTTTCACTACGCGCTCAGGCCCGGCCAGGGCATCGTGCTGGTCACCGCCCGCAGCGGGTCCTGATCAGGGCTGTTCCCCGCATACTCTGCGCCTCGGCGGTAAGAAAGCCCGGGCTACTTGTCGCGGATGAAATCGTAGATGTTCAGGTAGTGCTTGGCGGGCTCGCTCCACGAGTAGTCGCAGCGCATTCCGTTGAGCATCAACTCGCGGAAATGATGCGGATAGGAATACCACATTCCTATGGCGCGCTGGAGCGCCGACTCGATGCCCGACCCGTTGAAGTCGTTGAAAACGTAGCCGTTTCTTTCGTGGTAAGGCCGGGGGGCATAATTGGCGTCGAATACGGTGTCCATCAGTCCGCCCGTCGCGCGCACGATCGGAACGGTTCCGTACTTCAGCCCGATCATCTGCGTCAGGCCGCACGGCTCGAAAAGGCTGGGGACGATGATCATGTCCGAGCCCGCGAAAATCAGGTGGGAGAGTTCCTCGTTGAAGTTCAACTCCAGGTGGCAGTCGGGGTTGTCGGTGTACTGACGCTTGAGATTCCAGAAGTGGTGCGCGATGCGCCCGTCCGAGCTTGTCCCCAGGAGCACGAACTGGCATCCGTTGCGCAGACTGTAGTGAATGGCGTGGGTGATGAGCGGCACGCCCTTCTGATGGTCCAGCCTTCCCACGAAGCAGACGATCGGTTTGTACGCGTCCTGCAGCCACAGTCTCTGCCGCAGCGCTTTTTTGTTCTCGTACTTGTTTTCCAGCGAGTCGATGCCGTACTGGCGCGGGATGTGGCGGTCCAACACCGGATTCCAGACTTCATAGTCGAGTCCGTTGAGAATTCCGCCGACCTTGCCGCGGTGGACATAGAGGGTGTGCCCGAGGCCGTAGTTCTGCGTCGTGTTCATGATTTCCCACGCATAGCGCGGGGAAACCGTCGTGACGAAGTTCGAATAGACGATGCCGCCCTTCATCAGGTTCAGTGCGGTATGGTTGAAGTTGTCCTGCAGGCGCTCCTGGCTGAAGAAATAGGCGTGCCTGTTCAGGCCGGTCGCGCGAAGGATGTGCTCCCCGGTCATCCCCTGGTGCTGGAGGTTATGAAGCGTATAGCAGACTCGCGGGTGAGTCATCCCCTGCTGTTTGTACATCTCGTAGAGGAGCACGGGGACCAGACCGGCCTGCCAGTCGTGACAGTGAATGATCTCGGGGTGCTTGTTGCTCTTCTGCATGAACTCCAGGGCGGCCCTGCAGAAAAATGCGAAGCGCTGGTCATCGTCGCGATGCCCGTAAAAGACCTGGCGATGGAAGAAATTCTGGTCGGAGTGAGGCTCGATGAAAAAACATTTGCGCCCGTGCACGAAGCCGAAATAGACGCTGCAGTGAACGGCATGGGCGTACCACGGCACCCAAAGGTCCTTATGGGTGAGCTGCAGGCCGTAGATCTGGTCATAACGCATGCAGTCGTACTTGGGCAGGATGACCTCGACGGAGTTCCCCCGGATTTCTAGTTCGCGGCACAGGCCGAAAACGACATCGCCCAGGCCGCCGACCTTGGCCACCGGGGCGCACTCTGAAGAAATCATCACAATGTACATTGCACCAGCCCGAAATGCCTTACCGCAGCGACGCAGAGCAACAATTCAAACAATACCATTTGGGCGCGCAGGAACTGCCCATCATTCTCCCTTGCGCAGTTTGGCCATGGCGACATCGAGCAGGTGGTAGGCTTGCTCCAGATCGTCGAATGACCGATGTACCCAGCGGCTGCCCCAGTAGAAGTTGCAGCTCGTTTCGGCTGCGAGCAGGTGATCGAAAGCGCGCACGATCAGGCTGCGAATCTCCCCGGCGTCGCCGCCCGCGTCCTGCGCCGCGTCGAAAGTCTTCTTGACCTGCCAGTAGTACTCACTCGCGCGATGCACCTCGTCCCAGCCTTTTTTCTGGAGCAGAGAGCCGGTCCACTGCGTGAAATCCCCTCCCCAGTGGTGCTCCGTGTTCCATGCGCCCCGGTGCACCTCGACCTCGTCGACCGGCGGAAATCTCTCGAGGAAGTCGCTGATGTGGATCGGGGTGAAACCCAGCGTGCCGCTGCGAGAGCGGTCGAGCAGCGGCAGGTAGAAGAAGCCCCAGAAGCCGCTCTCGACCTGTGTGGTGCGGAACCAGCCGCCGTTTTCGCCGTCCGTCCAGGTCGTGACCAGCGCAGGGAAGTCGCACCACTTGGTTCGTTCCCCGACTTCGTACTGGAACCAGGACGGGTCGAGGCCGGACAGCTGGGCGTTCGACAGCTCGCGGTCGCGCGGAACCACCACGATTTCCACACCGCCGTATCGGGCGATGTGCGGGCGATAGCGCACTTCCTCCCAGCGCATTTGCCGCTTCGGCTTGATGAAGATGGAATCGACGAGAACATACCTGTAACCGTGGCGCACCAGCATCGGGATCATTTCCATGCTGAAGCCCATCTCCGGCGGCCAGAATCCCCGAAAGCTTTCGCGTCCCAGAAGGTGGCGTCCCAGCCCGATCCACCAGGAGGTCTGCGCATCCCAGTCCTGCGCCGGGGTCAGCGGATAGACGGGATGGTACAACCCGCTTCCTATGAACTCGACATTCGAGCGCCGGAAGCGGTCGAGGAAGTCCTCGATGTCCACGACGTCCCGGAACGTCTGGCGCACACCGGGATCTTCGAGCTGCTTGAGGAGCGTGCCGGAAAAGCTGACGTGGAGGCGCGCGACGTCGCGGTACCCTTCGATCATGCGGGTCACCCGGTCGTAGCACCAGAGGATCTGCTTCGCTTCCCAGCTCTCGCCCGAGTTGTGGAGCGCGACGAGGTTGCCGAGCGGCTGGTGCATGTGAAGCCCCAGCGCGTGGTAGACATCTGCCATCGGAACACCCCTTGTTTTTTCTCCGCGACCCCTGCGCCTCTAGGTGAGAGGGTGTCATAGCGCACGCGCTACGACGATCGTGATGTCGTCCTCCTGGCTCTTCCGGTCGCTGTGCCGGATGACGCTTTCGAGAATGATGTCGATCAGCCGATGCGGAGGCTCGCCGGCGTTTTCCAGCAGGACCGCTTCCAGGCGCGAGCCGCCGAATTCCATATCCTCTGAATTCAACGCCTCGGTGATCCCGTCCGAGTACATCACGAGAGTGTCGCCCGGATGCCATTCCGCATAGTGGTTGCCGAACCGGGAGTCCTCGGCGTTGGGCATGCCGAGCAGCAGGTCGGTCGAAGGCAGCCTGCGGAGCGTGCCGGACCGTTTGTCGAGCAGGTAGGGCGGAGGATGACCCGCGTTGCAGTAACTCAGGTTGCCTCCGGCGGGGTCGAGCACGACGAAGCAGCAGCTCATCAGCCGGTTCTCGTTCAGGGTCAGTAACAGGGTTCGATTCATCGCTTCCATCACGCTCGACGGCGCGGAATCGGTCCGGAGCTGGTTGTGCAGGCAGCTCTTGGCCATCGCCACGAACAGGCCGGAATAGAAGCCGTGTCCCGTGGCATCGCCCAGGATCAGGGCAATCCTCCCGCCCTCCAGCGCGCAGTAATCGAAATAATCGCCGGCAACCTGGTCGGCCGGACGGCACACGCCGAACACCTGCGCATGCTCTGTTCGGAGTTCCTCCGCGGGCAGCATGGCCATCTGAATCTCGTGGGCGCGCCGCAGGTCCTGGCGAAGGCGCTCGCGATCGATAGCTTCCATGACCTGGCGGAAGCCGTCTTCCCGAAGCCGGAACGTGAGAATTCTCAGGATTCCGTGCTTTACCTCGGGCGACTCGGAGAGCGCCCGGATGAAATCTTTCCGCTCCCACCTCAGAAGGGCGGAATCCCGTTCTGCGACCACGGTGGCGCTGCGCGGCAGATCGTCAATCAGGGCAAATTCGCCCACGCAATCGGGAGGAAGCAGGCAGACGATCGTCTTCCCCTCTTTCTCGACCCTTACCTCTCCTTCTACGATGAGGTAAAGAGCGTCGCCGGGCTCGCCTTCCCGGCACACGACCTGCCCGGAGCTCGCGGGAAATGTCTGGACTTCCGACGCGATGCGAGACAGGAGCGGCTCCGGCACCGTGGACAGCAGCTTGGTCGTCCGCAGGAATTCTTTTATGTCTGCCATAGATACGAGACTCAGCGCCGTGGAGGTGGATCGCCATCCTCCCCGGCTCGATCGAACGGGCCCCATCCGGCAGGCGCTGGGCCGGCGACGGGCATCGTCCTGTGAATGCGCCCACTACTTCTGGTCGAAAGCAGGTTGGGATGCGAAAACTTCACGAATCTTCTGCTTCAAGGGCTCGAGATCGGAGGATTTTATGAGATATCCCTCCGCCGCCCAAGCGAGAAAATTGTCCTGGTAGCTCGAGTAGGCGGAGTTGAGCAGAATCGGGATCCGGCCGTGCTTCTTCAGTGCATGCGCCAGAGCCTCCAGCCCGTCCATCTCGGGCATGCGTATGTCCATCAGGACCAGGTCGGGGATTTCTCTGGACACCACTTCCAGGGCTTCCAGGCCATTCTCCGCCAGGACCACGCGATAACCCTCGGCTTCGAGTTCAGCCTTGTACAGCCTGCGAAGATTCTTGTCGTCGTCGACTACCAGAATAGTTTTCATGGCAGTAATCCCTTGGTTGTCACATCGGCCGGTGCCGCCTCCTCGATCTCCTCGATCGCGGGATTTCTGGCCAGCCGGATGTGGAAGGAAGTGCCCTGCCCGGGAATGCTCTCGAAGCGCAGAGACCCTTTGTGGCTTTCTATGACCTGTGAAACGATGGCCAGCCCGAGGCCCGTCCCTGACGCCTTGGTCGTGAAAAAGGGGGCGAAGAGTTTGCTCCAGTGCTCCTGTGCGATGCCGACACCCGTGTCCACGATCCCGATTTCCAGATATTCGCCTTCAGACAACGCAGTCACCGTCAGGGTGCCCCCCGATGGCATCGCGTCCACCGCGTTAACTATGAGATTGATCAGCGCCTGCTTGAGCTGGAATTTGTCCGCCATCGCGGTCGGCAGTCGGGGATCGATGTGCACGACCGCCTTTACGGAGGCCTTCTCCAGAGTTTCGGCCATGGACGCGATCACGCTGCGCACGAGGTCCCCGATGTCCGTGCTCTCCATGTCCAGCTTCGAGACTTTGCTGAAGCCCAGCACTTCTCCGATCAGGAGCTCCAGTCGCCGGACTTCCTCGACGATGATTTTCAGATCGTCGCGCCTCGGATCGGCCTCGTCGGTAGCGCGCAGAAGCTTGCGGGCAAATCCGCCGATAGCGACGAGCGGCGTGCGGATTTCGTGGGCCAGCAGAGCCGCCATCTTTCCGATGATCGAGAGCCGTTCGGCATGAAGGAGGCGCTGCTGGCTCTCGCGCAGAGTGCGGTTCGACGTCTCGCACTGCACGACGCGCTCCCGCAGAAGGCGATAGAGAGAGGCGTTGTGGATCGCCGTGCTGGCCGCCTGGGCATAGATCTGCAGCAGACGGAGGCTGTCGGGCTCGATCGGCGCGTGCGTGATGAAGTTGTCGGCCAGCAGAAGTCCAAAATCGTGCTCCCCGTGGAAAAGCGGGGTCGCGGCAAAATCCGCGCTGCCGAGGATCTCGACGGTCCGGGGATCGACCGCCAGGCCGCGGGCCTTGAACACTCCGCCCGATGCCTCATCCGGCATGCGCGAGCGCAGGATCTGGAGCAGGCAATGCTCCGTATCGGAAAGCGGTACCCGGAGCCGGGAAACAATCTGGTTGACGCGCAGATCCCTCTTGATAGCCGTGTGCGGGACTTGCTGGAGCAGTTCGCCCAGGGAACGATATTTGTCGCGCAGCTCCATCCAGATGCTCGAGGCCTCTTCCGGCGATGACGGGCCTATGGCCAGCCTGCCCTTGAGCGTATGTTCGACAGGATCCGTCAGGAGAATGAACGCCCGGTTGAAGCCGAGACCGCGTCCATGGGTCAGCCCGACGAGAATCATGTAGAGGATCTTGTCCTCTTCGAGGGTGTTCTGGAGGGCACAGCTCACCTCGTAGAGAATCGTCAGGTCGGCGATCCGGCGTTCGTTTGATGTGCTCCCGTGTTCCATCCTGCTGCCCTTCATGAAACCATCGATGCAAGCGCGGAACCACGCGGATGACGCGGATGCGCTATCCGTGACCATCCGTGTCCAACAGTGGTTCCAATTCAGGTCTTTTCCTGACGGCGATGGTCCGGTACAGGTCCATGTACTTCCGGGCGGATGCCTCCCAGGACCAGTTTTCGGCCATACCCCTTCGTATCAATCTCAGCCAGCGATCCGGAGCCGAATAGATTTCCAGCGCCCGCCTCAGGGCCGCGACAAGATCCGGCGCGCAATACCGCTTGAACCTGAAGCCGGTTCCGGATTCGCCGTCCCCATCATAGTCGCGCACCGTATCGACGAGTCCGCCGGTTGCACGCACGACGGGTACTGTCCCGTAGCGCAGCGCGATGAGTTGGTTCAAACCGCAGGGTTCGTACAGGGAAGGCGCCAGCAGGAGGTCCGCCCCCGCGTAAATCGTGTGTGCAAGCGGGTCGTCGAAATCCGTTTTGACGGCGACTTTGCGCGGGTGGTGCGCCGCAAGCCGGGCCAGCAGTTCATGGAATCTTCTCTGCCCGCGGCCCAGTACGATCAGGCTCAGATCGAGGCCGGCGAGGTCGGCCTCGGCTTGCTTCAGCAGGTCGAATCCCTTCTGGTCCGCCAGCCTGGAGACCATCCCGACGAGCGGAATCCCGCTGTTGGATTCGGGCAGGCCGAAGCGCCGGAGCACCTCCGCCTTGCAGAGCGCCTTGCCCGACAGGTCTTCTGCCGAGAAGCGAGCGGGAATGTGCGGATCGGCGGCGGGATTCCACTCCTCATGGTCGATTCCATTGATGATGCCGTGGAGTTCGTTACGCCGGTTCTTCAAGACGCCTTCCAGCCCGTAGCCGTGCTCGGGCTCCTGGATTTCGCGCGCGTAGGTCTCACTGACGGTGTTTAGAAGATCCGAGCACTCGATCCCCACCTTCATGAAATTCACCTGGCCCCAGAATTCGAACGGCGCTCCGAGGTGGTGGTAGCGCGTGTTGATGCCCGCCCAGTGCAGCGCCTGTTTGGGATAGATCCCCTGGTAGGCGAGGTTGTGGATGGTGAAGAGGCTCCCGGTCTTGGCGAAGAAGGGATCGTGCAGGAGATTGGTGCGAAGAAACCCTGGGATGAGCGCCGTTTGCGAGTCGTGGCAGTGGATCACGTCCACGCGCTTCCCCAGCCTCTGCTGCAGGGCCAGCCCCGCCTTCATGAAGAAAATGTACCTTTGCATGTTGTCCGCGAAGCCTTCGCCGGTGGCCGGGTTATCGTAGATCCCGTCGCGGGAGAAGTACTCGTGGCAGCCGATCAGGAAAACCTCGATCCTGGTTTCGGGCATCTTCGTGTGGAAGATCTCCGCACGGACGACGCGCGGCCCCATGGGGACGTCGAATCCGGGGACGGCCGCCAGGGGCCGGATTCCGTGCCGGTCGTGATGGATGTCCCGGTAGGCAGGAATGATGATGACCGGTGTGACCCCCAGCTTCTCAAGTGCCCGCGGCAAGGCTCCGACCACATCGGCGAGGCCGCCTACCTTGACGTAGGGAATGGCCTCGGCGGCTAGCATGACGATGGTCAAGGGCCAGATCCCCATTCAAACCCCCGTTGGCGGCAGGTGCAGAAAATGTAACCTTTGCCCGGTCTTCAATCCAGAGGCCAGTTCAGAGGGTCAACCGGAGCCCCGACGGCTGGCTCCTGCATCACAACTCCACCTCGCGAAGGTACTTGGCCGCCTCCTCGGGGGCGGTGGGATTGATATAAAATCCGGTGCCCCACTCGAAGCCCGCAATCCGGGTCAGGCGGGGCATCAACTCGATGTGCCAGTGAAAATCGGACTCGATCGTGTCCCAGTAGTCGCTGCGCCGGGGCCTGACCTTGACGTTGGGCACCGTGTGGATAAGAAAGTTATAGGGGGGATTGTTGAGGCACTTCTTGACGCGCAGAAGCACCTCCTTGAGGACCTGGGCCAGGTGGCGGATCATTTCGTCGCTGATTTCCGCGAAGCTGTGGTGATGCTGGCGCGGAGCAAGCAGGATCTCGAACGGAAAACGCGAAGCGAACGGCGTGATCGCAACGAACTCCTCGGTTGCCGCCACGATGCGATCGCGCGAATCGAGTTCCTGCTGCAGGACGTCGCAGAAAAGACAGCGCTCTTTCTGGAGGAAGTGTTCCTTGGCCGCCATCAGCTCCTGCGAGAGCGCCAGAGGCGTCACGGGAGTTGCGATGATCTGCGTGTGCGGGTGTTCGAGAGACGCACCCGCGGCCGCACCGTAGTTCCGGAAAATCAGGATGTATTTCAGCCGTACGTCGCGCAGCAGGTCGGACAGGCGCTCGCGATACATCCAGATGACCTGCTGGATGTGTTCCACCGGCGCATCGGCCAGGTTGAGATCGTGGCGCGGGGATTCAATGATCACTTCGTGGGCACCCACCCCGTTCATTTTGTCGTGAATGCCGATTCCCTTACGATCCAGGTTCCCCTCGATGCGCAGCGCGGGAAACTTGTTCGGCACCACGCGCACCTGCCAGCCCGGCTGGTTTCGGCCGCTGCCGTTTCTGCGGATCGCTGCTATTTCCGGCGGGGTCTTCCCTTCATTTCCTTCGCAAAAGGGGCAAAAGCCGTTGGACAAGGGTTCGCTCTTCACGGGAAAATCATCCGGCCTGCGGCCCCGCTCCGAGGCAATGATGACCCATCTCTTCTGGATCGGATCGTGTCTTAATTCAGGCATACCCTTAGCCCGGGCCGGTTCCGCTTGCGGCGCCGGCCTGCCTCCTTCGGAGTTGTTCAGAATGCTGCCCGGAAATAATCTCCCGGATAGTACAGACGCGCGTGATGCTACCACTCTTAACGAAGCCGTTCAACGCCGCCCTGCACAGCACTGGCTCACGCAGGGTACTCCTGGTGAGATTGGGAGTCACCATCGCCATTTTTCTTATGACCTGGAAGCCGAAACACATAAACGATATGGATCAAATGCCGGGATCGCGATCTTCATGGGAATCCGACCATGGATGCCTAACCGGAACAGTTTGTTAAATTTATCTCAGAAAATGCTCGCTCCCGTGTCATCGGGCACTAATCTTGCTATATTAGATCCTGCAGACGGGTGTGGTCACTCTCGGAATCAAACTCGACAGTAATCCATTGCGGCTCGGACAGCGGATTTTCTCGGAAGTTCGCCGGAACGGGCGTAAGCATTTTTGCCAGGGAGGAGAAGTATGCGAACGATTTCGTTGATTACTCTGCTGCTGGTTGCGCTGCCACTATTCGGCCAGAGCAATTACGCGGTCCTGAGCGGCACGGTCCTCGATCCGGACAAGCACGTGACTGTCGGAGCGACCGTTGAGCTTACGTCGGTAGACACCAAGGCGGAACGGCGCGTCATCAGCAACGAGCAGGGGATCTACCAGATCCCGGGCGTGCTGCCGGGTGATTACGAGCTGGCGGTTTCTGCGCCCGGGTTCGCGAAGTGGACCCGGACGTTGCGCCTTGAAGTCGGCCAGCAGGTGACCATGGACATCAACCTCAAGCTCTCGACTATCAGCAGCACCATTGAAGTCCAGGGGGGTGGTGCCGAGGCTATAAGGACGGCGGACGCCGCTGTCGGTGAGGTCATCGAGCCGGCCTCGATTCACAACCTGCCGCTCAACGGGCGGATGCTCATCGACCTGACCCTGACCGTGCCGGGATCGCACATCGGCCACGGCGCCCAGACCGGCGACCTGAACCCGCTCTACTGGCGGCCCGGGCAGCGCTCGGCAATCAGCATCGGCGGAAATCGGCCCAATGCGAACTACTACCTTCTCGACGGCACTACCGATACCGATCCGACATTCAACACTCTCAACCTGAGTCCCTCCCCGGATGCCGTCCAGGAGTTCAAGGTCGAGACCAGCAGCTACTCCGCCGAAATGGGCGGCGCGGGCGGCGGGCAGATCAACATCGTGACGCGGACAGGCACGAACCAGTTCCACGGAACCGCCTACGAGTTCATGCGCAACGGGGCGCTCGATGCCCACACCTTCAACGAGATGGGCACATCGAATTTTCTGGTGCAGAACAATTTCGGAGCGTCATTTGGCGGCCCCATCCGGCACAACAAAACATTCTTCTTCTTCAACTACGAAGGCTTGCGTCGTGTGAGAACAGACACCATGGTCGACACCGTTCCGACCGTGGATGAGGGGATGGGCGACTTCAGCATGAGCGGAACCACGATCTACAATCCGTTCAGCTCCCACCCGAATCCGCATTTCGACCCGTCGAAGCCCATCAGCCCGGCGAATCCCCAGATTCTGCGCGATCCATTTCCCGACAACAAGATTCCTTCGAACCTGATCAGTCCCGTGACGGCGTTGTTTCTTCAGAAGTACGTGCCCACCACGGGAATGGGCTCGGAGATGGGGACGGGGATGGGCGGCTGCGGCTCGACCATGATGGGGGCGCCGACCGTTGTCGGAGCCGGCGTCGACTGCAACAACTACCTGGACGCGCGCAACCAACGCCATCTCACGGACCAGGGGACCGTCCGCGTCGACCACACGCTTGCGCGTGGCGATACACTTGCGGCACGCTACACGGCAAGCGCCGAACGCGGCTTCATGCCGCAGTTCCTGCCCGGCTTCGGCACCTTTCACGACAACTTCTCCCAGCAGGGCAGCATCGCCTGGAACCGGATCATCAGCCCGCGCATGGTGAACATCGCGTCGATATCGGTTTCCCGGCTTGCGATGAGTCATCTTTCGGAAAACAACGCGGCCAACGACATCGTCAGCGAACTCGGCATCCAGGGCATCGGCTACGGCGGTAAAGGTGCCTACGGCGCACCTTACTTCAACGTCCAGGGCTATTCGCCCATGGGCGACAATTTCTCGGCGACACCCATGCAGGCGTGGGGCACGATCGCAGAAGCCCGCGACCTGCTGAGCTGGCAGCACGGGCGCCACAGTCTCAGCTTCGGCGGAAGCTACCGGCGTTTCATCTGGCCCATGTGGGGATTCTTTCAGAACCGTGGCTACTACCAGTTCACCAGTGGATACACCACCCAGACGGCCACGAACGACGGCACCGGGTCGGCCCTGGCCAGCTTTTTGCTGGGCTTGCCGGCGGTGAAGCAGCGTCAGGCGGGCATACCCACGATGCAGCTGCGGCAGTGGTACGCCGACGCCTTCGTCCAGGACAGCTTCAAGCTGACCCGCAACACCACTATCGAGATGGGCGTGCGCTACGAGTACATGAATCCGTTGGTCGACATCAGCTACACCAACACCAATCTCACCTTCAAGAACGGGGTTCCCTATGTCTTCGTGGGAGGTCAGAATGGTTATCCCGAGGGCCTGGCGAATCCGAACAAATTGAACTTCGCGCCGCGCTTCGGCATCTCCCAGAACATTCCCCGGCTTGGCGTGGTTCTGCACGGGGCCTACGGGATCTTCTTCACACCCGTCGACATGAACACCTGGTGTAACCAGCGCCACAACGTGCCCTATGTCTTCCCGGAGACGCAGCAGGCCGACAACTTCATCCCGCCCGCCGGGCTCATCGCGTCACAGTTCAACTTCGGGAAGCCCGTGCTGGGCCAGACCGTCGTCAGCTTCGCCGCTTATGATTCCAATGCTCCCGCTCAATACATCCAGCAGTGGAGCTTTTCGGCGGAAAAGAGCCTTGGCAGCGAGACCTCGCTCGAACTGGGCTATCTCGGCTCGCACGGCCTTCACCTCCAGCGCGCATCCCTCATCAACAACGCGACCCCGGGCCCCGGCCCTCTCGGGCCGCGGCGGCCGTTCAAGACCCTCAGCTTCGTGCCCGGTACGGTGCTCCCGGACAACATATCCGTGATCAACACCACCTTTCCCGTGAGCGGCATCAACCTGCTTCAGAACACGGCTCAGAGCTGGTACGATGCGGGATACGTCAACGTGCGCCGGCGCTTCTCGCGGGGCTTCACGTTCCTGACCAATTACACCTTCGCCAAAAGCCTGACCGATGCGCCGGACTTCCGTTCGACCATGTTCGAGTCTGCCGTGCCCCAGGATAACAGCAACCTCATCGCGGAGAAGGGCCCCGGCTGCGACATCCGCCACAGGGTTGCAGTCAGCGCCGTCTACGATTTTCCGGCGCTGAACCTTTCCGGCTCGACCGGCATGGGCTTCGCCCGCGCGCTGCGGATGCTGACCGAGCACTGGCGCCTGTCGACGCTGTACCAGGCCCAGTCCGGATTCCCGCTCACCATTTCGGTTTTCGGCGACACGGCGAACGCCGGCACATTGCTGGGCGACAATCCGGTGCGCGCGAATGTCACCGGCCAGCCGGTATTCGGCCCGGGCACCAAGACCGCCGATCGCTGGTTCAACCCCGCGGCTTTCGCAGTGCCGGCGGCGTATACGTTCGGGAATGTCGGGCGGAACACGGTTTACGGACCCGGGCTGCAGACGCTGGACCTGGCGCTCGACCGTGAGTTCGTCATCACCGAAAAGACGAAATTCCAGTTCCGCGCCGAGTTCTTCAACTCGCTCAACCACGTGAATCTCGGTACCCCCGACCGCTTCGTGAACACGCCCCAGTTCGGCACGATCACGGAAGCGGCAACGCCTGGACGGGAAATTCAGTTCAGCGCGCGCATATCGTTCTAAAACGACTGAACCGCGAAGACCTCCTAGACCACGAAGACGGAATACGGAGTGCTTTTCTTGGAGGTCTTAGAGGTCTTTGCGGTTCAGTGTTGTTTGTAGTACTTCTGCACGTATTCCTGCACCATGCGCCAGGTGTTGAAGCGGGGGACGAGGGTGGCCATCGCGCGCCTGATCATCCCCACCCAGCGGCGGGGTATCCCGTATTCGTCGCGGTCGTAGAAGCACGGAATGACCTGCTCGGTGAGGACGCGGTAGAGATTCTCGCTGTCGCGCCGGTCCTGTTCCTCGATGGAGTCCGGGTGCGAGTCGTCGCCGATGGCGAAGCCGTTGGTGCCGTCGTACCCTTCGCGCCACCAGCCGTCGAGGATGCTGAAGTTCAGGCCGCCGTTGCAGCCGATTTTCTGCCCGCTGGTGCCCGAGGCCTCCAGCGGGCGGCGCGGGTTGTTCAGCCACACGTCGCATCCGGAGATCATCTGGCGCGCGATGTGGACGTCGTAGTTCTCGAGAAAGACGAGGCGCGGCCGCAGCTCGGTGTTCGTCGCCAGGTGCAGGATTTGCTGAATATAGCGCTTGCCGTCGTGATCCATCGGGTGCGCCTTGCCTGCGAAGACGAACTGGATGGGGCGCTGCGGGTCCTTTGCCAGCCGCACGATCTTTTCGAGGTCCTTGAAGATCAGGGGCGCGCGCTTGTAGGTCGCGAACCGGCGCGCGAAGCCGATGGTCAGCGCGTCGGGATTGAGCAGCTGGTCGAACGCGATGAAGTCCCTGTGATGCACGGGCTTCGACTGCATTTCCAGGCGGCGCCTGGCGAACTCGATCAGGGCGCGGCGCAGCATGTAGCGAAGCGCCCACAGCTCTTCGTCGGAGACAAATCCGGGATCGAGAGTGCGCTCCCAGAACTGCGCGCTGTTGATGTCCCTGGCCCAGTCGGGCCCGAGCTTGCGCCTCCAGAAGTTGCGCACCGGGCCCTTCATCCATCCCATCAGGTGGATGCCGTTGGTGATGTGGCCAATCGGCACCTCGTCGACGCTGCGGACTGAGAACAGCGGGCGCCACATTTTGCGGCTGACCTGGCCGTGCAGCTCGCTGACGGCGTTGGCGGCCCGCGTGGTTTTCAAGGCCAGAACGGTCATGCAGAAGGTCTCGTTTTCGTCCGCTGGATTCACGCGACCCAGCGCCAGGAGGTCGTGGAACGACGGGGTGATATTCGGCTGGAGGCTGTGCATCGTGTAGCGCACGAGATCCGGGCTGAACCGGTCGTGCCCCGCCTCGACGGGGGTGTGGGTCGTAAATATGCATTGCTTCCTGGTCTCTTCCAGGGCTTCGGCGAAGGGCCGCCCCTGAGCCACTTTTTCCCTGATCAGCTCCAGCGAAAGAAATGCCACGTGACCTTCGTTCATGTGGAAGACCGCGGGCCGGATGCCCAGCGCGCGCAGAAACCGCACGCCGCCGAACCCCAGCAGCAGTTCCTGCATGATGCGCGTCGAGCTGTCCCCGCCGTAAACCCGCAGGGTCAGGTCGCGATAGAGCTGCTCGTTCTCCGGACGGTTGGTGTCCAGCAGATAGACGATGCAGCGGCCGACTTTGACCTTCCAGGCCTGGAAATACACGCGACAGAGGTCGATCTCCACCGAGCAGACCACCGGCTTTCCCTCCGCGTCCAGCACCGGTTTCATGGGCAGCGTCTCGGGATTGAGCAGGGTGTAGTATTCCGTCTGCCAGTTCTCCGGGTTGATGGTCTGGTGGAAGTAGCCCTCGCGATAGAAGAGGCTGATGCCGACGAAGCCGATTCCGAGGTCGCTGGCGGAACGGGCGTGGTCTCCCGCCAGAATGCCGAGCCCGCCCGCCGCGATGGGCAGCGTTTCGTGGAACCCGATCTCAGCCGTGAAGTAAGCCACGGGGTTTGCCTGAAACTCCGGGGCGTGCTCTTTCGCCCACGTGTCGGTATCCTTCAGATAGGAGTCG
>Ga0316628_100000939_pt1 | contig 19573 bp, 15 predicted proteins | sample OWC_Aug_M2_C1_D5_FD_207648 | JGI IMG/M metagenome (GOLD analysis project Ga0316628, IMG submission 207648) | Wetland soil microbial communities from Old Woman Creek delta, Ohio, United States - OWC_Aug_M2_C1_D5_C | ecosystem: Environmental > Terrestrial > Soil > Wetlands | place: USA: Ohio... | reverse complement strand
TTATTGTCGTTTCAGAATAAAACCAATAAATAACCTTGGCTATACTCGATTATTGGGCTCCCCGCCCCTTCCATCACCCCCTTTCCCAAAAGAAAACCAATGAGTCACTCTGAGACCCTGTTAAAAACCCCTTTCCTTCCATCACCCCCTTTCCCATGGATCTCCGGATCCGTTTACCAACCTTTGAACCAGAAGGCCCAGAAAGAACCAAACCGTCAACCTGAGACTCGCATCAGAAGGGCCAAGCAAGATCCGATTCCTTTTGCGTGTTGCCCATCCGAAGGCTCTTGGATCCGAAAACTCAAAAAAGAAGAGCGCGATGGACGGACAGAAAATATTCCAAAAAAGGGAAGAGCGCAATCAGAAAAAACCCGAGAGGTGAGGAAACGGAACCTGAGGATCCTCGATCGGTGATCGATCCCCATAGGTCCCGGGGGACTGCATCGCCCGAAATGGCGATGGGAACCAAGCCCCATAAATCGGATGGGCGTAGGGAACAAAGCATCTGGATCCTCTCGCCGGCCTCACTTGAGGGTGGTTATGATCTGACTCCGGGAAGCGACCTTCATTTTCCTGAAGATATGCTTCACGTGGTCTTTTACGGTCTGCTCGCTGATGAAGAGCCTTTCGGAGATCTTCCGGTTCGATAGCCCGTCGCACAGCAGCTCCAACACCTCGGTTTCTCTGGCCGTGAGCTGAAACCGTGTGCCTGCCCTTTCGAAATCGATATCGCGTTTTTCGGTGATCTTTTCGACCAGCACCATGATATGCGTCCCCTTTGTGTCAAGATCTTTTCCCACGAAAAAGGCACGCACGGAGTGGGCTGGTTGGCAGATGCCTATCAGAGCCGAACATTGTGAATCCTTCGGGTCCCCACCGGCACCCCCTTCTTGGTGCGCTTTCAATCGGTCGCAGAGGTCAGCGATCTCCGGGGGAATCTCTTGCTCCTTTCCTCGAAGGATCTCTTTCAGGGAAGGGATCATCCTCAATGCCTCGCCGTTGCAGTACTGGACCGCATTGTTCAGATCAAGGATGAGCACCCCTGGGGTTCTGCGCCTCCCGAGAATCTCCGAAAGCCGTCTCATAGGCCCACCCCTCAGCAAGAAGTCGAGAATCTGGCCGCCTTATCGAAGGGGACGATTCGCCAAAGGCCCATCGTCTTGTTTGCCAGAGCCTCTGAGTTAGCGAAGCAAGGACACGGCTTACAGGGAACGTCACCACAAAGTGGGTCTTCTTATCAGCAAGGCTTGCATGGGACGCGGGAATGTCTCTTGGATTTGCGGAGGCCTCCCCGCCCCCGAAGCAAATCTTGGCGTATTAGATTGCTTGTAAGGAAGAATTCAGAGGCTGTTTCGTCCCACCGTCGTAAGCCCTACCGGACGGAGGCTGGCAGCCGGGAAGATGCCCCACATGCTGATATGGCTTGGATGAGCTTACAGGATTTAAGCTGCAATGACAAGAGAAAAACCCCACTTTCGGGGGATTGACTAACCTCGGGGATGTGGATAGATTACAACTTGTCCGAGGAGTTACTAACTGAAAAGAGGCAATTACCTCATGGCCTCAAGAGCCGAAAGAAGGTCCAGTTCGCGGAAGAGTTTCAATAAGAGCGTTCCGATCGAAGTGATTGCCGAAAAGTCGGAGCGGGCTCTGCAGCGCGTTCCAAAGTCCGGCACTTGCCTGGATGTAAGTGCAGGCGGGTTAGGCCTGAAGGCAGCCTTTCCTCTGAAGAAAGGGCAGGTCCTGAAGGTTTTTCTTCCGATTCAAAAGGTGAGAACGAGCCTGCCGGTCTTTGGAGAGGTCGTGTGGTCAGAGGCTTCCGATGAGCACGCTTCCCGGGCTGGATTGCGCATCTTACATTAACCTGTTGGATCGACCCGGATCGAAGGTTTCCTCGCTGTCTCTGACCCAATAGGTGGGCTTGGTGGCGGGGGGAAGTCCTTTCGGGTCCATGTCAGAGAAGATGTTGACCCAGATGTTCGGTTTTTCGGGTTGCGAAATCGCTGGGGTGAGGCAACGCTTCTCTCTTCCATGACCTTAGCCCGATAGAATTTATGGCAGGTGAGACCTCGGATCAATGCATCCTAAGGAGGTGTCGGGTGATGAACCTCTTTAGGTGGCAGTTGTCGTCTCCCGGAGATCTTGGGAATTCAAGAGGGATCCAGAAGCGGGAAAATCGGCCCAAATGGCTCGACGGAAAAGAGTTGACGGCTGGAGAGTGAGACAATTGAGATGTGGAACGACACAAGGATTTTGCTTGACACACTAAGAGCCCGGTAGTACGTTAGATGTGATAACATCGGCTTCCGTCTTTCCCCCCTGAGTCAACCTGAACTTCAACTCCTGAAGGGCCGCTTTCAAGCGGTAGGCATTTAATCTGCGGTCTTCTAATTCCTCGGACCCAGGTCTTGACGAATGGATAATCGTCTCTTAGTGAAGCCGAACCTTCGAGCAAGGTTGGGTTTTCTCCTTAGTAGCTTTTCCTTTCATCCATGATTTATCCCTGAAATATACACGGTTAACCCCATTGACTTCCGACCACTATGGGGGGAATGTAATCTACACTTATTAAGGTATAATTGAAGGATTTTCTATCATCATTCCTATTTAGCATTTCCAAATAAGAGGCGCATGGGAGGCTGATTCCTTTGGTTTTTCAGTGGAAAGACTCTTTGAACTTCAGGTTATCGCTGACGATCCTGGGAATCCTGGCGGCAGTTCTTGTGGTGGCAAACGGCTATTCCGCCACCGTGGACGATGACCTGCAGACAGAGGAGAACGCACCGGCACCAGCATCTGAGCCCCCCGATTTCAGGAATACGCTGCCGGCTGCCCCGCCTGGCTTCGGGAAGATTGCTAATCATCTGCTCTTCTTCTCCAACCTCTCGGATATCCACTCCCGAAGCTCCCGCTCCTATGAGCTCTACCAGGTCAATCTGGACGGCTCCGATCTGATTCAACTCACACACTCTTCAGCGTATGACAGGGAGCCCGCCTGGTCCCCGGATGGGAAAAGGATTGCCTTTATCTCGAATCAGGGCGGGAGCTCGGAGGTCTTTATCATGGACGCCGACGGTGCGAATCCGAGACAGCTCACCCATTTTGGGATGAATTGCTGGTCCCTGGCCTGGTCCCCGGACAGCAGGTCCCTCGCTTTCGTTTGCGATATATCCGGCGACGACGAAATCTACCGCTTATCCGTAGATGGCGGTAGTCATGTTCCGGTTAACCTGACGCGATGCCCGGATGCCGGGGACGCCCTGCCCACCTGGTCCCCGGACGGTCGACAGATTGCCTTTGTCTCGGAGCGAGGAGGCAAAGGGGATATCTATCTCATGGCTGCGGATGGATCATCCCTGAAGCGGCTCACCGCCTCGGCAGAAACGAACACCTCGCCGAGTTTCTCGCCCGATGGCCGCCGGATTGCTTTCGTCAGCGGGCGCGATGGGAACTATGAGATCTATGTGATGAACGTGGACGGAGGTGGTGCCCGGCGGCTGACCAACCACATTGCGTATGACTGGTCGCCCGCCTGGTCGCCCGATGGAAAGCGGATCGCCTTCACCTCGACCCGCAATAGCCCCAGAGAGACCTATAACATTTACGTTATGGATGCGGACGGATCGAACCCAATCCAGGTCACTTCGGGTCCGGCAAACGACCTGATCCCCCGATGGTGGCCCTGAGCCGTGGGTCGCAGAAAAGGACGTTTTTCCAGGAAGTAGGGAAAGGAGGTGGTCGCCCCCAAGCCGATGGGTCCTGTTATTCCGCATAAGGTTCTTAGGCCAATCTTTCCCGGAGTGTTCGATGGAGATGGCCGCCTGAAGCGGACCTACCTGGAAGTTGTCTAAGATAAGGAAAGGAGAAGAGATAACATGCGTAGGATATCGGTTTTAGGTATCGGCTTTCTTCTGTTGACGTTTCTCTCTTTGGGATTGATCGTTGCTGCGCAGCAAGCCCGCTGTGAGGAGTTTCAAGCGGGTACCGCAGTGATGCCGGCTCCGGTCCAGGAGGTTGTGAGCGGGACCGCACCGTCGCCTCTTTCCGAGCAGCAGCAGGCGCAGCTGGAATTCTGGAGCAACAACACCACCCTCCCGGGTCCCCTACTGGGCAAAGGATTCGCACCCGAGGGCCCGCTTCCGGGAACGGAATCGGTCATGGAGCGGCGGCGAGCGATGGAGCCCCAGTTGCCCGAGACGGTGAGGATTTTGCGCAATGTCACCACCCCCGCCGTCTTCCCAGCGGGCTATGGCTCTAACGTCATGGAGAGCAGCGTCGCCACCGAGGGCAAGAATGCCTTTTTCACCGGCAACTGGTTTGCGGCTCGCTCCATCAATGGAGGTTCGACCTGGACCTGGGTCTCTCCCTTCGCGGGCTTTCCCTCCTATAACCAATTCTGCTGCGACCAGGTGACCCTCCCGGACAAGGCCCGCACGCGCATCTTCTGGGAGCGGATGAGCTCTCCGGGGCACAACCCGGCCAATGGGAATTACGAGAACATCTTCAAATTGAGCGTCTCGGCCAACGGGGGCCTCACCTGGGTGACCTACACGGTATCCCCCAGGAATACCAATTCCACCTGGACCAACCAATGGTGGGATTACTGCCACATGCAGCTCGCCGGCCGCTACCTGTACATCGCCTGGAACATGTTTAGTGAAGCCGGAGCTTGGACCCGGACCGTAATGCTGCGCTGGCCCCTGGATGCTTTGGCCGCCGGTGCGGGCTTCTCCTACAACTATTACCAAACCTCGAGCTGGTTCACCTTCGTGCCGGCGCAGGGATGTGACCACACCATGTACTGGGCCTCCAACTGGCCTATGACAGCACCCCAGAACAGCCGCATCGCCATCTGGAAGTGGCCTGAAGATACCACCGCCATCACCTCCGTCGTGCGTACCGTCCCGGCCTGGACGCTCACGGGGCGGGGTTCCGCCGTGTGCGGATCGGCTACGGGAAACTGGGCCGCCCGCTATGATATGCGGGTGCTGACCGGCGCCCGGTACCGGATCTGGAACACGAATCTCAAGTATTATGGCCGGAATGTGATCGGTTGGTGGTGGAACGTGGCCCAGGGGGGTAGCTTCGTCAAGCCGTACATCGAAGGAGCCGCCGTCTTCGAGGACACCCTGGCCCTGGTGCCCGGATTGCAGGGCCGGCCGTTCGTCTACAACTCGACGACCTGCTTCGCCTATCCGGCTGCCTCGGTCAACGAACGCGGCGATGTGGGGCTGATATTCAACTACAGCTCTGGCACCGCCTTGAATCCCAGCGTGGCCCTTGCTCTTTCGGACGACTACACGGCCGCTCCCCCGGGCTGGACCTACTATACCGTCCGAGACAGCCTCTTTCGTCCGCTCGACAATAAGTGGGGCGATTACAATACCTCTCGTCCCTTCTTCCCCTCCTCCTTGGTCTGGGCAGCCGCGTCCCACTACCTGCCCACCAGCGGCAACGCAAATTCGGGCATCCCGATCTACTTCGTCTTCGGGCGCGAGCGCGACATGAATAGCTGGACGCGCTGGAATACGAAGTAGTCTTCTAAGCTTGAAGGCTGGGTGACCAGTCGATCATCCAGTTCATCTCTACGTCGAGATGAGGCGGCGCTGCCCACCTGGCAGCGCCGCTGCCTTTTTCTTCCGGAGGAAGGATAACTCCTTACGCATCCCCTTAATGGCCCAGCGGATAGGAGCATGCGCCTTGGCCCTTTAATTAATGTTCTGACCCCGCGGGACAAAAGGAAAGCAGATATGAAGAGAGGCTTCAAGAAGGTCTTCGTGGCCGTGGGCCTTCTAACCGTTCAAATCAGCGCTGGCAGTGCAGCCAACTGGCTGAGCCACGCATGCTCCATAGAGGGCGAGCTGCCTGCCGATTTCCACGTGTTATCGCTGCCCCTGAACCCGGACTCCGAAGTTCTCGCTTCTCAGGTCGGCCAAGCCAAGGAGGAGTCCGGCCAGATTGGGCAATCCCAACAACCCGCTGCAAGCCCGAAAGAGCCGGTGAGCACGTCCCCTCCCCAAGGTGTCCCCGATGAAAAGGAGCGGAACGCCGTACTGGATCAGGTTAATAGACATCCTCCCCTTCCCGGATCCAGTAATGGGGCTGGCAGCCAGGTGCCCGCGGAAACGGAATCGCAACCACGAAAGTAGAGCGTAGAGGCCCCTTCGACTGACCTCTGACGATCGCCTCGCTGGCAACTCCAACGCCCAAAATCCATCCTCCCCTTCTCCTGCCACCTGAGATCTAAAGATCTGCTTCTCCAATCATCAATAGACCGGTGTGCTTTATCAGATGGCGCGCTGTGCTTCCGTCGGTTGAAACCGCGCTGCCCAAGATGGGGCGATGTCATCGGACAGTTGTACCGTGTTTGCCTCTTTGTCCCGTCAGACCCAGCGACAATAGGAGCCTTGGGTGGAGCCACCGACCATAGGGAGTTGACAAGGGGGGTCGCGAGGTGTATTAGGATTTGATAGGGGGTCATCTGGGCATACCCTGAAGACTTTAGGAGGAGATGGGGATACCCAGGTTCACTGGCGAGGGATGGCCGTAATCTTCGTCGCTGTTGCATCTGGTATCCGGGAAAGACAAAGGGCAAGGAGATCGTCGCATTGGAAGGTTTCCTGAGCTCGAAGCAATGTTGCGTATACTTTATGCTCCCCAGCAGAGGAGCGGCCAGGGAAAGGAATGGGCTATGATTCTTCCGGTTCAAGTTACCTTTCGTAATGTACAGTCGTCCGAGGCGGTGGAGGCAAGGATCCGTGAGGAGGCGGCCCGGCTGGACAAATTCTACGATCGAATCATGAGCTGCCGCGTGGCCGTGGAAGCCGTTCACCATCGCCTCGACCGCGGCAACCCGTATCACATAACGATTGACTTGACCGTTCCCGGAGCGGAGCTGGTGGTGAAGCAAGAGCCGAGCTTGCACAAGCCGACCCAGCAGATTGACGAGGAGAGGATTCCCAAGGATGTATTGGTGGAAGGTTCCCACCAAGACATGTACGTGGCGATCCGCGATGCCTTTGATGAGATGCGGCGCGAGTTAGAGGACTATGTCCGTCGTCAACGCGGCGATGTGAAGCACCATGAGCCGCCGCCCCATGCCGTGGTAAGTAAGCTCTTTCCCGAGGATGGCTACGGCTTTCTGGAGACTTCCGATGGACGGGAAATCTATTTCCACAAAAACGCAGTCCTGAATGGAGCCTTCGACCGTTTGGAGGTTGGGCAAGAGGTGGCCTTTGCAGAAGAGATGGGGGAGAAAGGGCCGCAAGCGAGCACCGTAAAGCTGGTGGGCAAACATCACCCGCACCTCTAAAATGCATAGCGAGCGCAACCCCCGCAGTCTCATGCGGGATGAGCGAGCGACTGCAAGATAGAAGCAAAAATTCCTTACATTTCAAGATCTCCCGGCTTTTGGGACGATCTTAAAATGCATAGCGAGCGCAACCCCCGCAGTCTCATGCGGGATGAGCGAGCGAGTATAATATAAAAGAGAAGTTCCTCACCTTGAAGCTCCTCGTGGCAAACCACGAGGAGCTTCAACCTTCCCTCAAGACCTTCGCTTCTTCTCCGTGCACGAGCTCGATGAGGGTGACCTCTGCCGGCGCCAATAAGCGAATGGGAGGGCCCCACGTTCCTGCCCCTCCACTCACGTATAGATACGCTCCCTTCGCCAGATATCCCGAATCAAGGCGATAGTAGAGGCGCGTGAGGAGAGTAAAGGGAAAGATCTGGCCCTTATGGGTATGGCCCGAAAGCTGAAGGTCAAAGAGCGAGAGGGCATCTCTTTCCACCAGGGGGCGGTGTTTCAGGAAGAGGACAAAGTGCCCGGGAGAAGTTGAGGAAAGAAGCTTGCTATCAGGGATATCCCGATAGGGGCCGAAGTATTCCCCAGCCGGATCATCCGCACCCGCGATCGATATACCCGCCACATCGGTCCTCTCTCCCCGGAGCCAGGTAAAGCCTGCATCCTTCAGAACTTGAAGCGACTGGCGCAGCCCCGCATAGTATTCGTGGTTGCCGACAACGGCGAATTTTCCGTATCGGGGTCTGATCTCTCGCAAAAGCGGCGTGATTGAGGCAAGATCGCTCGCCTGTCCATCCACCAGATCGCCCGTTGACACCAGGATATCCGGTTCAAATTCCTTCACCGGCCGAAGGATTCTCGAAAGCCTCGTTTTCCTAACGATCATCCCCAAATGGACATCCGAGACCTGGGCGATTCTGAGACGCCCCACCTCTCGGGGGATTTTGGGACTCTGGAATACAATTTTTTCCGCGTGTATGTCCAGGCCCTCGAAGTAGCCAAATATAGCCAGCGCCACCGACAGAAAGAGGGGAACGAAAAAGGCTGCGCGTGCCGAAAGGGATAGGGCAGGGAATCCCTTTTTCAGGGCGATTCCCCCCAGGGAGATAAGCAGTCGGTAAAGGTCGATCGGAAGGGAGATGGAGAGGAAAAGGAAGAAAACCCCGAGCCAGGTGTACCCGGCATAGGCGAGGAGGCGCGCCGCGAGGGGAAGGCCGCCTCTCTCCAGGATGCGGATCAGCGCAGGCGAAAGCACCATCAGGAGCATCAAGAGGACCAGGGGAAAGCCCCCCTTGAACCCGAATCCCAGCGCCGCCCGCGCCTTCAAGAAAACGTAGACGTGTGCCGCCCCGTACAGGGAGAAGAAGACGACTAGAAAGAGCCTCATGCTCTGAATCCTTTCCCGCTCAACTGGCCCGATAATCGAGTTTCCGGTAGCGGTCCTTCCTGCCTGTCCCCGCGTATTACGGTCGGAATCCTTTGTGGCGAGAAAGACCGCGAGGTACGCCAAGTGCTATGGCAAAGGCATCGGCCTGGGTGTCAATCCGCAGTTTTGCACAAGGAAGATGAAGTGGGGTATAAGGAGAGAGTCTCATCTAAAACAACAAAGCCCCAAGACACATTGGGGCTTTTCAAGTAAGGCATGGTGGAGGCGGCGGGAGTCGAACCCGCGTCCGAAGATGCTTCAATAAAGATGCCTTCATGCTTTTCCTGTGTTTTGTTCTCGTCCTGCAAATCGCCTACAGGCAGGCTAAAAGCAGGACCAGCTCACTTACATTCGCCCTTGCATCCCTGAGCGAGTCTGCAAGGACTAACCCATCTTGCCGACGCCTGACCCACCCCCGATAGGTGAGAGGCAGGAGGCGTTAGCTGCTTAAGCAGCTAAGGGCAGTTCGCTTAGATTCGCGATTACGTTTTTTCCACGTGTTTTACGAGGCCATGGAACCTCGGCATGCCATCTCTATCTCGACTATCCCCGTCGAAACCGGTGCGCCCCCCTTCTTTTCATCATTGGGTAACAATGAAAATATAGTCCTATTTCCCTCAAAAGTCAATCCCCATCTTAAGATGGCTCGCAGAGCGCAATCCTCGCAGCCCGCTGCAGGAAGCGGGGCTGCGAGGAGCTTCAACCCGCCTTCAAGAGGAAGTTCGGGGGTCCGGGCGGTATTGATCATTAAGCGGGATCTGCTGCCGGTTGAGATAGATCAGTATGGGCAGAGAGCGTAGCCCGTCGCCATGGGATCCCTTGAAGGTGTAGAGGCCTTGGATGAGTTCATAATTCGCGATGTTGGACAGGCTATCCCGGATCGCCTTCCGATCGATAAATTTAGCCGTGAGCATGGCCTTCACCAGCAACATGATGGCTTCATAGCCGGATGCGGCAAGGTCCGAGGGAGGGGGATAGCCGAAACGAGCCTGGAAGTCCGCGTAGAAGCTGGAGACCATAGGCCTGCGGTTCGCAGGGGTAAGAGGAGCTGGGAATACCGTATGATCGCCCGATGGGCCGGAGATTTCGATGTATGCCGCATCTCTCAGGTCCGGAGAGCCGATGATCACACCGCGGTAGCCGATCTGCCGGAGTTGTTGGGCAATGCACGCCGTCTCCGCAGGGGGACCCCAAACCACCATCCCGTCGGGTTCCTTCTGCAAGATCTTTCCGATGGGGACGGTGAAGTCCCTCTCTCCCGGGTCAAAGGTGGCCTGGCCGACGAGGGCTGCTCCCAGTTTCCTCATGTTCCGGGAGATATCCTTTACTATCTCCATGCCGAACTCGTCCTTCTGATTCAGGATGGCAATCCTTCGCCACTTCAATTCCCCGACTGCGAAACTGGTTATGCAGGCGGCTGTCAGCTGATCATAGGAGCCGACTCGATAGAGCCATTTGTTGCCTAACTGCGTGATCTCGTTGGCTTTGTTGGGAGCCAGGAGGAGGATCTGCTCCTCATTGGCAATGGGCATAGAGGCCATCAGGACGGTGGTTTGGGGGCTGCCGATTATGGCGACACATTCCTCTTTCTGCGCGAGCTCTCGAAGGGTCTGTGCTCCCGTTGCGGGATCAGAGGCGTCGTCTTTGGGGATCAGTTTCAGTTCGGCTCCCCGGATGCCCCCTTGGCGGTTGATCTGTTCGATGGCCAGGGTCGCCCCCTCCAGCAGGGTCTTTCCGGGGGGCTGCTCGCGCGCGGTTAATGGAGCGAGAAGACCGATCTTGATCGGCTTTTCGGCCGCGTGGGTTAGATGGGAACAGGAGACGATCAGGAAAGGGGGTATGAGAAGAAGGGCCAGAAAATGAATCGACAGCTGGGACTTGAACCTCCTGCTGCCTGCCTGAAGGCCGCGTTCCCATTCCGGGGTTCTGCCGATCATGGGCAGCTGCTCGCTAAAGGGGGAAGCTCTCTCTCGGAACACCATTCGGCGTGCATTCCTACGATGAGACCCGCTCGAGAATAGCCGTCAGACCTTGACCGCCGCCTATGCATAGCGAAACCAATCCGAAGTGAGCTCCGGATCGGCTCATCTCCGCCATGAGCTTGACGGCTAAGATACAGCCGGTAGCGCCCACGGGATGGCCTAAAGCGATGGCACCCCCGTTGACATTCACCTTCGCCTCCGGGATGCAAAGCTCTTGGAGGACCGCGAGGGTAGTGACCGCGAAGGCCTCATTCAACTCGATGAGATCGATCTGCTCCAGGTTTAACTCGGCGAGGTGCAGGGCCTTCTGGATCGAGGTTATGGGGCCCAGGCCCATCAGGGCCGGATCGACGCCCGTTGCCGCCGCAGAGCGGATCAAATAATACTCCCGACATGAGAGTTTCCTGGCCATCTCCTCCGACATCACGGCCACCGCTGCCGCACCATCGTTGATTCCGGAGGAATTCCCCGCAGTCACGGTCCCCCCGGACTTGAAGGCGGGCTTCAAGGCGGACAATTTTTCCGGGGTGGTATCCGGGCGGGGGTGCTCGTCCTGGGAAACAAGCTTGGGGTCCCCTTTCGGCTGGGGAATAGAAATGGGCAGGATCTGATCAGCAAACCTGCCGGCGGCGATTGCAGCAGCGGCCTTTTGCTGGCTTTTCCAGGCGAAGAGATCCTGTTCTTCTCGGCCAATTCGGAACTTCTCTGCCACATTCTCCGCGGTGACACCCATGTGCGCATTAGTGAAGGGATCGGTGAGGGCGAGGATGAGGCCATCCTCCAGGGTGGCGTGACCCAATCGCAGGCCCCAGCGGCCCTTTCGTACATAATAAGGGAGCTGGCTCATATTCTCCGTCCCCCCTGCCAGAATGACCTCCGCCTGACCCGATTGGATCGCAAGTGAGGCGGAAACTACGGCCTGCAAGCCAGAGGAACAGAGGCGGTTGACGGAAAGGGCCGGGATCGAATAGGGGAGGCCGGCCATGATAGCTGATCTTCTGCCAATGTAGGCGTCCTCGGCGACCTGACCAATGCAGCCCATGATCACCTCGTCGACCTGTGAGGCGTCAATTTTGGCCCTTGTTTGGGCCTCTCGAAGGACCAAACCTCCTAATTCTGCAGCCGAAACCTCGCGAAGGCCTCCTCCGAAGGCGCCGATGGGACTTCGTACGCCTCCCACGATGACCGCTCGCTTCATGCGTCCCCCTTCAGATCTTGTGAGAATCCCATCACTGCTTTCAGCTGAGTTTATAGATCCAGGTCACACTCTTATCAGGGGAGAGGAGCATTTCCTCAACTAAAAGGATCGCCAGTTCCTGGACCCCGTCGCCATCGAAATCCCCTTCGTAGTAATCAGCCATATACTGCGGAAATTCTTTGCTCTCCCAGGCCGGCACCAGGGCATCTCCATCCCAGGCCAGGCGAAAGAGCTTGGATTTGTCGAAAAGGCGTACATCCTTCATGATGTTATAGACGGGCTCGATGTTCCTGCAAGCATAAAGCTCGGCCTTGCCGGGGACGGGGATCAGGCGGGGCTGCAAAGAGACCGTTACGGGCTTCTGGGAGTCCGGCTGAAAGAAGGGGGTAGTGGGATTGGAAGGAGGAACCACGGAAGTGGAGAAGTCCAAGGAAAGCTCCGTCCCTCCATAAACCTCCGAGGTCCTATGCTTTTTCTTTCCGTCGGCCCCGTAAACCTGAATATGGGAGCCCTCGCCGGTCTGTCTCGATGCTACAGCCGACAAGGTAATGATCTCTTTCTTGCCGTCCCCATCCAAATCCATCAGTGCCAACCCATAGAGATTTATCTGGGAAGGGAGATCCAGCCTCGGGCCCTCTTGATAGCTGTTATTCGACCAGATGTACTGGTGGGCTTTGCCCAGGGGGATCTCCGAAAGATGCACAGCCTGGCCAAAAAGCTGATAACTTCCCCCCGGGCCCGTAGGAAGACAGCGAAGGAAGAGGCTCACATTTTCCCAAATCCTCGGGAATTTGCCGTCACGATATTCCAGGGCAAAGGAATTCAACCGCCCATTTGCATAGCTGGTGGCAAATATTTCGGGGATGCCGTTGCCATTAATGTCCGCCGCATCTAAAGAGATGATGTTGATTCGGTCGTCCTGGGGCGTGCTGTAAAGGAGGCGATACCCGGTCGGATCGATGGAGTAAATCATGATCTGATATTTTCCAGCAACCACCAGTTCCGATTTGCGGTCTCCATTGACGTCAGCCACGACCAACGACCGCATGGCCTTGTCGAATCTCGGTCCTTTCCAGGCCCCGGGTACTATGAAACGAGTGGGCTCCGGGGGATTGATCGATTCGGATTCGGGAGTGGTGATGGGCCGGGCGATCTCCTTGCCGATTGGTTCTTTGCTAACGTCTTTGCCGACGTATTCTTTGCTAATCTCTGTCCCTATCGACTCTCTTCCGGTTGATTCTTTTGCGACCTCTTTGCCGACAGGCGCTTCCGGGGCCAAAGGCCTCGCGACCTGAACCGGAGGCGGAGGAATGATTTGCCGGACTTCGGCACTGGCGATCGTGAGGATGGATTTCGTCGCTGTGGAGAAAACCTGAAGATCTATGAAGAGGCCGCTGAGCTTGCCCAAACCCAGCATATAGACGTTCAGTTTCTTGGCCATGATCTCCAGCACGCGAGGATCACTGAAGGAGACGGGACCGGATACTCCTTCCGCCTGCAAGGCAGAAAGGAGACGCCTTTCATCCCACACCTCAAATCTCTCGGTGCGCTCCAAGGCGAGTGTTAATTCCCGCGTGATGGCCTTAGCCTCTTCGCCTTTGGGATCGGGCGTCTCCACGGCAGGGAGGGCCAGAGGGATCCGAGCCCCGGTCATTCGGACTCGATCGCCCTTGGTCACTGCGAGGTCCTCTGCTTTGGAGATTTGCGTGGCGATGGAAAACTTGTCGCGGACCTCCAAGACCCTGATCTTCCCGAGCGGCGTCTCAAACCTTCCCAGGACTTCACCAGTCACAGGATGGGTGAAAGGCTTTCCCTCCCGGTAGAGGGTGAGCTCCATTCCCGGATAAACCCTTTCCTTCTCCCCCAAATCGATATAAACGGTTCCGCTTTCGGCGGACAGTACATATCCGGTCAGCTTGGGAAAGGCGGCGGCCAACTTTTGGGCCAGGTCGTTTGCCGCCGTGCTATAGCTCACATCCGTGGATTGAAGAGATCCCCCCATCGTCGGGAACAATAGAAAGATCCCGTAACAGAGGGAAAGGAGAGCAACTATCTTACTGACTTTCGTTGTCTTACGCATTAGAACCCCCAGTGATTCCTTCCCCGTGGTGATGGCTCAAAAGGCATGGCGTGCAAGTACGGCCAGATCATATCAATATGCTCCCGGAAAATCAACCCATTTCCCTTGACACCCTCTCGGATTGCCTTTTATATTCTCCTGGCCCACCCACGAAAATTCGAGATCATAAGATTTCGCCCGGGAGAGATACAGCCTCGTCTTTCAGTCCGTTTCCATAAAACGCGCGAGGCTTCCCTACCCCGGGGCGGAACGGGGAGTGTCCCCGTCTTTTGGAATTCATCCTCACGAGGAGAATAGAGATGACAGAAGAAAGGGTCCAGAGGCTTCTTCATGGCGTCATCGATCTTCACATCCATGCCGCACCCTCCCACATGAAGAGAAAGATGAATGACCTGGAGGTGGCGAAAGAGGCGCAGCTGGCTGGCATGCGGGCTGTCATGATCAAGGATCATCTGACGCAGACCGGGGATCGGGCCCAAATTGCTTCCCAGGTTTCCGCATTTCCGGTCTTCGGAGGTATTGTCCTCAACCTCTCCGTAGGAGGGCTCAATCTCCTAGCATTGAAGGCGGCCCTTCCCTACGGCATCAAGCAGGTTTGGATGCCCACCCTGGATGCCTCCCAATTTCTCCGCAATCGGGAGATGGTGCCCGGGTTGAATCCCTACCCAGACGAGGCAGGGGAGGGTATCTCGCTTCTGGAGCCAGGAGGGCTCCTGCGGGAAGAGGTCGTTCCCATCCTGCGGTCTATAGCGGAGAATGACCTGATCCTGGGAACCGGGCATGTTTCTGCGAGGGAAGGCAGGGCCCTGGTGAGGAAGGCAGTGGAATTGGGGGTGAAAAAAATCTTGGTCACCCATCCCCAGGCGCCTTTTTTGGACTGCCAATTAAGAGATATGCAGGAAATGGTGGAAATGGGAGCCCTTTTGGAGCAGGATATCGTCTTTTCTCTCCCGGGCCAAAAGGAGGGAGTTCCTTCCGGTGAGATCGCAAAGGTGATCCGCGCCGTGGGACCGTCCCATTGCGTGATGGCCACTGATGCCGGCCAGGCTTCCAATCCCGCACCAGTCGAGATGATGCGGTACTTCATTGGGGAGATGTTAGCGCATGGAATCTCGGAGGAGGAAATCGAACGGATGGCCCAGGAGAATCCGGCCCGTCTATTGGGGCTTCAATGAATCAGCAGGCCGGAACGATTTCCGCTCAAACTTTGCACGTACCTGGTTTTGCGGCTTAGAGCGGGGCGAGCATCTTCAGCATCACGCTGCCATCCGGCAGGACCTGTTCGAGGAGGATGCGAGCTCCGTAGACTTGGGCCCTTAGTGGGATGCCAGATTCGATATAGCCCTTTCCCAGAGCCTTTCTTACGAGAGCCAGCCAGTTTTGGGCATCTACCCGGGCCCCCCTCTTGGCCATGGGAAAAGCGACCTCTTCGGAGAAGATGTTCCAGGGCCGGAGCCCCAGGCCAATGACGGTGACATAGGTCCCTTCCGGATCCACGGCTACTTTGAGGAGATCCTGCAGGGCGGCCTCATCCTGGGGGTTCAGGGCGACCCTTAGCTGAGCTTCCAACAGGGATTGGTCTGGGGACCCGGTGGGAGTATAGTTTGATGCCAATCGGTAGAGACTGATCAGTATCTCGGTAGGAGGAAGGATCAACACCTCCTGGTAGGCCAGGTGGCTAACCGACTCGCTGCCTTTGGGCTTATTTTCCGGGCGAATCAGAACGCGGATCTTCTGCAGGCCGGGTCTTCGAGCCTCCCATTGGGCCTTGAAGGTTACCGACGATAGAGGAGGAAGGAAGGCGACGAGAAAGGAGTCTATGGGCTTATCCTCATTGTCCGAGGAGGTCTCCAGGACCTGGACCTCGAAGTTCCTGGCCTCTTCGTCTCCCTGGTTGTGGACGGTTATCTCGATGGGAATATTGCTTCCTTCAGGGAAGGTCACCTTGGGGATGACGATATCTCCCCGATCCACGACGAGGAAAGGCTTGATGCTTTCTTTGAGGGCGATCTGCTGCAGGATCTCGCGAGCAATCCTCATTCCCCCTTCTTTCAAGACTTTCTCGCTTGCCTGGAGCAAGGTAGCAGCGTCTGCGGTACGGAGGGTCTGGTAAGAGCCCAATTTGGAATAGCTATGGAGGTCGATGGCACTGGCGCTGAACCGGGCGATGACTTTTACCTCTTTTTCCTTGAAGTCCTGGAATTCCAAATAGCTCACGGCTTCCGAAAGGATCAGAATATCGGCATTGCTGATCTTGCGGATCTCATCCAATGCAGGAGGGGCCAGGGACTCCAGAGTGGAGGTCAAGCGGGCCAGAAACTCCCCCGAGAGTTTGGGCGAGATATTGAATCCCAGGTTAGAAAAATAGGCAGAGATCGTGTCGCGCACAAAGAATGGCGGAACCCGCTCCTCCGCATTGATCTCATTGGAAATAATGATGAGGTTTTGCAAACGATCCAAACGAGCCAATCTCGCCTTAACCAGGGGGGCGGAGTTCGGTTCTAATGCGATGGCCTTCTCCCAGGCAGCCCGGGCGTCTTTAATCCGCCCCATCCCCCAATACGCCTTTCCCAGAAGCATATAGGCTTCGGTAGAATCAGGCCGGTTCTCCACTTCTTTCTCCAAGTATGAGGCGGCCTGGGAGAACTGTTCGGTAGCTATCAGGACCCTACCCCAGGTGAGAAAGGAGAAAGCCGGCCCGGCTTCCTTATTCTTTGGCGGGGCTTCTTCGCCACAAATGGCAGTAGGAGCCCATAATGCCAACAACAGAAAAATCAGGAGGAGCATCTGGAGTCGGAGGGGCCCCTTCCTAAGGGAGTCCCTTTTCCTGCCGAGACCTCGCCTCCCAGTTGAGGTGCTGTTACGATCCGCATTTTTTGCGAGAAAGAAGCCTATTCTCCAGATTCCCATTTCCGCAAGATCCTTACCGAATGAGCCGAATCAGACAGATCAGGGGCCTTAGCGACCGGAAAATCCTTCTCTGCCTCCTATAGCACGAAGAGGGAAAGGAAGCAATCCAATTTTTTGGTTGACATTTACGAGGGGAACTGGTTATAAGGATCGAAAGGAAGGGAGTCGAACGGACTCCGATCCGATAGGGTAGCACGGGGCCGAAGTGGTGGAACTGGCAGACACGCTGTCTTGAGGGGGCAGTGGGGAATACCCGTGCGGGTTCGAGTCCCGCCTTCGGCACCACATAGCCATTTCAGGGCGCAATTTCAAGGAGTTGCGCCCTTTCTTTTTGGGCTGGTTGCGGACGGGTTGCGGAAAATGGCCGGTTCAGTCGGCTACTGCCTTCCGGTTGCCGCCCGGGATGAGGCGGCCTTAGATGTCCACAGTGATCTGGATGCAGGAGAGTAGCCTAACTGCTCTTCCACGCACGGGCGGCTTGCTACGTCGCTCAATAGCAGGCTTGCCTAACTGCTCCATTTCGCAAATGCTGCGACACATTCTTTCCTGGAAACCGAGCCCTAAGGACGCCCAAAGCTTGATGCCCTTTTTCGTAGTCGATCCCGCCTAAAGGGAAGAGCATTCTTTCCGTGGACGTCCTTTCCTTCGCGAAAGAGATCACTCACCTTTGTCATGCCTCCGTTCAGTCTCATAATACTGAGATACGTGATAACTGCGTATGGTTTTTTCGTCCTCCTTACTGAAGGCTTTTGCCATTCCTGCCATGGGTCCACACAACGTGGGCAAGAAGGGGATCCTCCATCATCCAGATTCTATGCGTAGCCCTCTTCGCTCTCACACCGGTGATTTTCTGAGGGGAATGCTTCCCCCGCTAAAGGGAGATTCCTCTTGACAACCTGCTGGAGGATGGGTTAGAAACTAATATTATAGAAGAGTCCACTAGTTTACGAGTGATCTTCGCCGCGGGAGAGGAAAAATGTCCGTGATCGTCGATATCGCCTTGATTGTGATTGCTCTGAGCCTTCTCACCCTGATTTTCCTTTTGATCGGACTCCTGATGCAGATGCGAGGCCTGGCCCAGACCGCGAAGGCATTTCTGGAGAAGGCCCAAAAGGACATGGAGCCTCTGGTTTCAAACCTGACGGTGACGAGTGTCCACCTGAAGGATGCCTCGGCCCAGGCGGGCGAAGGTCTTTTTAGGCTCCGCAATTTTTTTGGCGCAGTTGGAGAGGGGGCGGAGACGATCAGGATGGTCAATTCCCTCGTCCGTTCCGTGTTGCCTTCCAGTGTGATCGGGGCCGTTAGTTTCGTCGTCGGGGTAAAGGCCGGCCTGGCTGCGTTAGCAAACCAATTGGTTCGAAGGAGGAAATAAAATGAGCGAAGAAAGAGGCAATGCTCCTGTTATCCTTCTGGCCTTCCTGCTCGGAGGTGTGGTGGGAGCGGGTCTGGCCCTTCTTTTTGCACCTCTCTCTGGCAAGGAAACCCGAGACCGCATCAAGGATTTGGTTGAGGAAGTGAAGGAGAAGGCGGAAGGGGCGGTCGAGGAAATCAAGGATAAGGTGAAGGAGACCTTGGATGTGGGCAAGAAGACCTTAGAGGAAAAAAAGTCGATGGTGACGGCGGCCTTCGAGGCTGGCAGGGACGCGATGGAGAAGGAGAAGGAAAAGCTGTCCCGCAAGTAAGCTTGAGCCATCTGAGGAGATGAGAGAGGGAGCTTGAAGGGGCTCCCTCTCCTTTTGCAAACGTAGTTAATTTTATGTCCTATCGCCGCACAAAAGTCGTCTGTACCATCGGCCCCACGAGCGCTTCTCCAGGTATCCTGAAGAAATTGTATGGACCGGGGGATGGACGTGGCACGCCTCAACTTCTCTCATGGGAGCCAGGAGGAGCATGGCTCGGCCATCGAGACGATCCGCCGCATTTCCCAGGAGTGGGGAAAGGAAGTAGCTATCCTTCAGGATCTCGCGGGCCCCAAGATCCGGGTCGGGACCATACGGGGCGGCTCCGTCGTCTTGAAACCGAGGGCCGATTTCACCCTCACCACCAGGAACGTGCCCGGAGATGAGAAGGAAGTTTCCATCTCCTTCCTCGGACTGCCTGCCATGGTCAAGACCAGGGACCGGATCTTGTTGAGCGAAGGAGCACTGGAGCTTAAGGTTCTGTCTCGGGATGCCTGCAACATGTACTGCAAGGTGGCGGTGGGTGGTGCGTTGGGGACGCATAAGGGAATCAACCTGCCGGCAACGACTCTCTCGATCCCCGCTCTGACCGAAAAAGATAAAGAGGATATGCAGCCCGCATGTGAATACGGTCAGGCGGCTCTCGCTCTCCTGGGGGGTCATTCCCCTTCTATCTTCCGCCTACTTTGACACCGACGACATGATGGATCAGGCGGTGCAGAGGACCTTGAAATCGGGCATCGTGCGCAAAGGGGACCCGGTGGTCATCACCGCGGGGATCCGGGTCGGCCTGCCCGGCTCCACTAACCTCTTGAGAGCGACCATCGTAAGATAATGGTCGGCAACTCTATTCGGTTCGCTATTGCACAGAAGGAGGAAGGAGGAAGGAATGCGATCCTTAAGATACGTCCTGACTGTCATACTGGCCCTTTGCGTTGGGTTGGCGGGGGGATATTTCTATGAGCATCAGAAGGTTCGGGAACTGGAAGGTCAAG
>Ga0316628_100000938_pt1 | contig 19582 bp, 17 predicted proteins | sample OWC_Aug_M2_C1_D5_FD_207648 | JGI IMG/M metagenome (GOLD analysis project Ga0316628, IMG submission 207648) | Wetland soil microbial communities from Old Woman Creek delta, Ohio, United States - OWC_Aug_M2_C1_D5_C | ecosystem: Environmental > Terrestrial > Soil > Wetlands | place: USA: Ohio... | reverse complement strand
TCCCGTCGGCCCTGACGGTGCCGGCACCTCCGATGTTGATGATGCCCATTTCCCGCCGCTCGAGCAGGTAAGCGGCGCCGATGATCGCCTGGTCCGCCTCGAGCTTCGTTTCTTTGAGAGGGCATACCCCGCCGACGATGAGCCGGTCGTAGGTGGTGTAAACCATTTTGACCCCTCCCGGCATGAAAAGGTCCTGAATCAGGAAATGCTCCCGCAGTTCAGCCGTATCGAAATACACGGCCTGGTCCGGGTGGACGGCGTGTCGGATTTCCATGCTACGATCCTTTCTCAATTCGAGTTGGCATACCCGCTATCGGTCGTCGTGCCGGAAATGGCTGCAGCATGTCGGGTAACGGCTTCGATATCAGCCTCGATGCCGCGATCTTCGGCCAGATACGCCGGAAACGTAATGCTGATGGCGCAGATGATGTCTTCATGCGGGCCGAATACGGGCGCGGCGATGCAGATGATCCCCCGTGTAATTTCCTCGAAGTCCACCGCGAAGCCTTGCTTGCTGACCATCGACAGCTGCTGCGTCAATTGGCGCACATCCGTGACGGTCCTGGGCGTGAAGGACTGCATGGGCAGGGAAAGGACTCGCTTCCTCTCGACCGCAGAACCATATGCCAGCAAGACCTTTCCCAGCGCGGTGCAATAAAGCGGGAAGGTTTTGCCTACCTCTGAGAAAAGCTTGATGCCGTAATCCTGGGACTCGATCTTATCGGCGTAGATCCCCACATCGCCCTGCTTGATTCCCATGTTGCAGGTGTGCTTGGTTTCCTGGTGCAGCTTGATCAACTGGGGGTGCACGTGGTTGCGGAGATCGAAATTGGCGATGACCCCCGCCCCCAGGGAGGCGAGTTTAAGGCTGGCCCGGTAGCGATGGCTTTCGGTGCTGAAGTTGAGGATCCCGAGGTCGATCAGCTCTCCAAGAAGCCTATGAACGGTGGCTTTCGCGATTCCCGTCTCTTCCACAATTTCGGCAAACCGGATGCCGGCGTGCTGATGGGAGACCACGGTTTCGATCACCCGGATGATTCGCTCGGAAGAGCTCATCACAATTGTTCCGGTTTAAGGGTTCCGTCAGTTCCATATTTGGAACATAGTTTTATATATTGAACACTATTGCCCCGAACGGATGCGAATGTCAAGAAAAAACTCGCGGAAAAATCGTCCTTGTTGCACTCGAAAAGCATCATGGGTTATTGATATCTAATCTGAGCGATTCTTAATGCTGGATTTTTGCGGCAAGACCCTGAGGGGTATGCGCCTCCACGGGCCGGGGTGTAATTCGGCAGAGCCGCTCACTTCAGGTTATGGGTAAATTAAGCTTTTAAGATGGAGCCTTCCCCATGAAGATCATGCTCAGCGATCTGGAAAAATTGACGGAAGCCAGGGCGTTCCCGGATAAGACCCCCTACCAGAGCCTCTCCGTCAAGCATGTGCTCGAGCTCTCGCGGAGATCGGGCGAAAGCGGCCGGGAGATTGAAATCACCGCCCTTGAAAACGGCATGGTGCCCGAGCGCTATGCGCGCAATATGCGGACCTTCTCTCTCGGCGACCAGGCGACTTTGCTCAAGGCGCGTGCCGGCGTAGTCGGCCTGGGCGGCCTGGGCGGGACGGTGACCGAGATTCTGGCCCGGATGGGCGTGGGCCGCCTGACGCTCATCGACGGAGACCGCTTCGAGGACAGCAATCTCAACCGGCAGCTGTTCAGCTCCATTGCGCACCTGGGCAGCGCCAAGGCGGAGATTGCGCGGCAGAGGGTCGGTCAGATCAACCCCTCCATCGACGTCACCACCCATTCGCGGTTTCTGGATCCCAAGGACGCCCGGGAATTGCTTGACGGCTGCGATGTCGTCGTGGACTGCCTGGACACGCTGCGCGCTCGCTTCGAGGTGGAAGATGCCTGCCGCGCCATCGACCGTCCAATGGTGTCCGCTGCGGTGGCCGGCGCCTCCGGCCATGTCACCACCGTTTTCCCCGAAGACCGGGGACTTCGCCTGGTTTACGGTGACCCGCAGAAGCTGCCGCTCAAGGGGGCCGAGGCCACGTTGGGGACCGTGCCCTACGCCGTATTCCTGCTGGCCTCGCTGGAATGTGCGGAAGTGGCCAAAATAATCCTCGGCAGAGGGGCCCCCCTGCGCAACCAACTGCTGGTGGCCGACCTGACGGACGGTGTCATCGAGGTGATGAACCTACGCTGACCCGTACATGGCCTGAAAATTCTTCAGCATTCGCAGGGACTCAAAAGAACCATGTCGGGACGCAACCCCCACGGCTCAGCCGCGGCGCGCCCCGTTGCCGCCTTGACAGGCCCAGGGCTTTCCGCCATACTTCTAGTGCTTTGCTTGAAGCCATCTCAAAAATAGCAGATCACGCCCGCGGGCAAGGCGCAGGCCGATTCGAAAGCGCAGTCCCGCCAACGGCGGGATGAGCCGTACATTTCGAGAGGACTGCAATCCCGCCATCCGGCGGGACCATCGGGTGTCAGATGCATTTTTGAGATAGCTTCTTCTGAAAGGGTCAGGCCATGAAGATACCTCAATTGCGAAAACTCGGCTTCAGGTGGTGGGCTGCGATCGGAATACTGGCAGCGGCCTGCGCCGCTTCCAACGTGCTGAGCGTTCATTATCAGATGCCGGCGCGTCCGAGCGATGCCATCCCGCGCAAGGTCACCCTTGCGTTCGAGGACGGCAGGAAAACCGATGCGTTTCTGACTCCGATGGCACGCGACGAGCTGGAGAACTTCTCCAACGTCTACGCCTTGACCGTCTCGAAACTCGGCGGGAGTGGAGAGCTGAAGGGAGCCTATGAACTCGGCCCCCTTTTCAGAGAAATCCTGCGCGCTCGCCTGGAGAATGCCGGCCTGAAAGTGGTGGCGCCGGGCACGAAGGCCGATGCCGAATTCAAGTTGGTATTGAAAGAGTTCAAGCTGGATTTCGGCGACCGGAAATGGACCGCGGTGATCGCCTACGACGCCCTGCTGCTCAAAGACGGCTCCCTGCTCGCCAAGCAGGCGGTCAATGGCAGCGCCGAGCGGGTCAAGATCATCGGGAAGACCGATGCGGAGAAAGTGCTGGGAGAATTGCTAAGCGACACGATCAACCAGATGGACCTGGCCGGGCTGTTCAAGCAGGCCGGTCTATAGGAGACCTTTCATGGATGAAATCGCCCCGCGCCTGGGACGATTCAGCACCACGGCACGCCTTTTCGCCTTGGTGGATGAATTGCCGAGGGACCAGCAACTGATTCTCCTCAAGCAACTTCTGGGAGACCGGATCACCACCCATATTTACCAACTGGTCCTGGAAATGCCCGAGGAGCAACACCTGCGAATGTTGGAACAACTGCTGGAGATCCCCTTCGGCGAAACCCCGGTCATCACCCTCAATTTGGACGATGATGAAGGCCTCATCCGCCAGATCCATCGCAAGTCCTGCCGGCTGCGGGCCGTCTGCGTCCTCGACGCCAATACCTTCGATGGGATCATCACCGACATCAGCACCGTCGGAATGTTTATCAAGACCGAAAGATCGTTTCCGGTCGGCAAGCCGATCCGTGTCAGCTGCCGCTTGCCAGGCTTGGAGAAGGCGCTGATTCTAAAGGGCGAGATCCTTCGCATCGAGCCTTCCGGGATCGGCATCCGGCTGAAAGACCTGACGGACCACCAGGACAGGGCGATCCGCGCCTTCATCGCTTCCCCGCCGTAGATAACGATTCAGCGCATCGCGCATCGATTACAGCGGTTGTTAGAATTCCGCTCCGGCCTATGATGCGGGGAGGGGGTTTTGCGCCCGGTGCGCTGACCGGTCAGCACCCCCGACATCACTCCGGGACCCGACCGGGGGATGCGGCCCTGGCACCACGCACCGCCCGGCCGCTCGGGCACCCCCCGGACGGGCCCCGATGCCGCAGCGACCTTTCAGCGCGCCGGGCGCAAAATTCACTCCCCGTACCTCCGCTTCGATAAAACCTGTAGCAAGGGTGTTTTGTGCCGAGTGCCGTTAACGGAAAGCGCCCTTGCGGTACAGCTTCCATGCCAGCACACACAAGGCGAGGATCGGATGCTGCCGCAGGCGCGGCGGTACCTTCACCGTCACTGCCGTGTGGCGTTCGATCTTCCAGAGGATGTAATCCAACCCGCCTGCGAACGTGAAGGCCCCTTTCAGCAACCGGAGAAGCGACAGGATCTTGCCTTGAAGTGACCGGACCCTCCACCCCACCCGGCAGATCATCCGGCGGCCTGGAGATATGCGCGATTCATACCCGGGCTCAGCTCCTTGAATGCGCTCGACGGGAAAGGGCAGTTCCGGCAAGGCGGCCGTGGTGATCTGCTCGTAGTACTCTGAAGAGGATTGGAACAGGCCCGCCAGTTTTTCGGGGCGCTCCGCTCTCAGCTCGGCGCGGTAACTCATGGAGAGCCCTTTGAGCCAGAGATCCTTGGCGGAAAACCGGGCGGGCAGCGCAGGAATCACGCGGCCCAGGAAAGTCATGACGGCCTGCGCCAGCGCCGCTTGCACCTTCTCGGCAGCTTGGGGGCTGCGCGCATACAGCAGCGCAGCAGGTTGTGCGAACCGGCCCCACAGATAGGAATGGAACCACGCGGTGGAGGTTCCGCGCTCCAGGTCGGCCAGGGACAAGATGGCATACTTGGCCCGTACGAGGCGCTCTTCGGCTGAAATCTCCAGGTAGAAGACGTTAGGCGGGAGAATCTTGTTTAAGAGGGCCCACCTCCGCGATCGATAGGCGTTGCGGTAGCCGTCCACGATAACATACAAATCCACCATTCCGCCCCGATCATCCCCCGACCGCAGACATGAGCCATAGAACACGACGGCCTGCACGGCCTCTCCGTATTTCGCCGTCACGGTTTCCGCCAGCGCGCGAACCGCCACCGCGGCCGGTTGGCATGCCTTGCGCCGGATGAGGCCCGCTAGTGCTTCAGAGACAGCCATGCTCATACCAGTAGAAAATCCGCGACGCCGCCGCCCCCGACCAGGACCGGACCCGAGCGCGAGTCGGCGGCAAAGAGCTCGCCGTCAACCGCAAAGCCTCCGTCCAGGTCCAGTTGGATTTCGTCGGCGCAGCAGCTCAGATAACCGTTTTCGGCTGTTGCGTGCGAATTGCCGCCGCCATATATCAGGGCGGGCAAAGCGAGAAGCAGGCGTCGGGGCCGGGCGCTGACGGCCGTGAGCTGAAGCGGTCCGCCGCCCCGGTTCCAGAAGGGGCGCAAACCCAGGATCAGCCGCTCCAGCGTGGTGACCAGCAACAGCAGATAATCTTTCGAACCCAGGCCGGACCGGCCCACACGGATGCGGGCGGGCACCGGCGCGACTAACGCATCGTCCCGCCGGGCCAACGCCCAGAGAAAACGCGCCAGAATCAGCAAATGGGCCGGGTCGCCGCTCAGCCCCATGCGGTGGATCTTGGAATGAAAGAATTGGATGCCTTTGAAGATGCAGGCGGTTCCGAAAAAAAAACCGTAGAGCGGATGCGGGCAAGATGGGCTCTGCACCTTCAGGATGGTTCTCCGTCGAATCCGGGCTTCACCTTCGCCATGATACGCCCAGTTCATCAGCCGGCGCAGCGCCTTGAGCCGTGGGCCGCGCAGCCCCAAGTCCTGGTGGGTCATGTTGGTCGTGCCGCCGCACATCAGCGCCAGGAGGGGTAAGGGCCGGAAGGACCCGTACGTGAAGAGCGCGGTGAGCGCCGCTTGGACGGTCCCGTCGCCCGAATTCACGACGATGAGGTTCAAATCTCTACCGGCGAATTCCTCGAGCGTCGCCTGAACGTCTTCCACTCTACGGACCTCCCGATGGGGAACGTCGGGGTAATCCTGCAACAGGCGATGGACGGCGTTCAGCCGCCCATGGGCATTCGCGCCACTCAGCGGGTTGCTCATCACGCCCAGCCGCCAGGGTCCTCGGCCGGCCGGGATATCCCCCGGCCGACCGGCAACCTCGCCTTGCGGAATGGATGTCGACAATAACAGACTCATTGTACCTTTCGGCCCGCATCTACAAGCGGGATAACGATCCTAACCGTATATCGTTCAAACGCCGATGGCTTTCTTAGAACAGCGCCTCCGGCGTTGAAATGCAGGGCATCGTGGTTTATATATGCGCTCATGAGTTTTGTAAAGACTGGGCCAGCCTCCGCCGCGTTCACGCTGATTCACATTTCCGACTTCCACCTGTGCCGACCGGCCGGGGTTCACCCCAGCCGGTTTTTGAACAAACGAGCGTTGAGCTACCTGAGCTGGGAAATCCGCCGCCGAAGAGAGCACCGAGGGGAAGTCCTCGTCGCCCTCATCCACGCGGTACGGACGATGGCCGTCGAGCATATCGCCGTAACCGGAGATCTGACGCAACTGTCCCTGCCCCCCGAATTCGATCAGGCCCGGCTTTACCTGCAGGCCCTGGGCCCCCCTGAAAACGTGTTCGTGGTCCCGGGCAACCATGACGCGCTCGTCCCCACGCGGTGGGATGACGGATATGCACGCTGGGCCGACTACATGGCACCGGATTCCGCTGGATCCGCGCCCCCCGGGTTTTACCCGACGCTGAGAATCCGAGGCCTCATCGCTCTGATCGGGCTCTCGACCGCCCACCCCACCCGTCCGCTATCCGCCGCCGGCAGCATCGGTGCTGCACAGGCCGCGCGTTGCGCCGACATTCTGTCTGAAACGGCCCGGCGAGGGCTCTACCGGATCCTGTTGATTCATCATCCCCCTATCCCGAACGCCGTATCCCGCCACAAACGGCTCACGGACGTCGAGAGAGTTTACTCCCTCATCCGGCAGCATGGGGCCGAACTCATCCTCCACGGCCACTCCCACCGCCGGTCCCGGGCCGACTTGCCCGGACCGGTCGCCCGTGTCCCCGTGCTGGGCATATCTTCGGCCTCGGCCGCAAGCCGGGATCCCCTCCTCCGGGCCGTCTTCCGCGTCTTCCGTATCTCCCGAACCTCTGCCGGCTGGTCCACTACCTGCCAGGACCACGCCTACGATCACGGCAGCGGCCAGTTCATTCCTGAACCGGAAATCGCCTTATAGCGGATTCTTTTTAAAACGCTTTGCGGAGGAGCCTCAAGGCTACCAGCAGCATGACACTCACCGGCGCCAGGGTTATGAGGAGAGGAGGCAGGTCGAGAATCAGGCCCAGATGTCCGAGGATCTGGTTGGCAAGATAGAACACGACACCCACCAGCATCCCCGCGAAGATCCGCTGGCCGGCGTTGCGGATGCGGGTGGATCCGAAAATGAAGGTGAGGGAAAACAGCACCATGACGCCCGTCGTCAGCGGGAGGCAGACCTTCTGCCAGAAGGCCAGGGCGTAAGCCTTCGCGTTCTCGGATCGCTCCCTGAGGCTCCGGATAAGACCCCACAAGTCCGAAAGCGAGAGGCTGTCCGGAGGCAGTTCGAGAGTGGACACCTGGGCGGGGGTCAGGAACGATGTCAACCGGTATTGGTCCAGGGGTTTGACTGCCACGTTTTCCCCCTTGAATACCTTGGCCTGAATATCCGTCAGCAGCCAATCCTGCCCGCTTTGGATGAGCGCCTGCTTGGCCGACACGAATTGCTGCAGCCGGCCGGACTCGTCGAGTTCGTAGACTTCGATATCCGCCGCCCGCTCACGGGAGAGCGCTTGGCCCACATGCACGAAGGATTTGCCGTAGCGTACCCAGAAACCCTCCTTGGACATCATGACCGTCTTGCCGTAAATCTCTCGGGAGCGCATGAAGCGGGCGTGCTGGTCGAGGGGGGGGGCGATGAACTCGGCTATGATGATGGCCGCCAGCATGAGCACGATGCTCGTGCCCAGCACCGAAAAGGCGATGCGCTGAACGGATATGCCGGCCGCCTGCATGGCGGTGAGCTCCTGATGGTCGGCCATCAGGCCGAGAGCCACGATGCTGCCCAGCAGGGCCGCAACCGGCATGAGGTCCACAATACGCTTGGGTATCGTCAGCGCCACGAACAGGAACGCATCCGGCAGGCGGTAGGTCCCCTTGCCGAGGTCGTTGATCTGGATCAAGAGCTCCAGGAAACTGAAGATCACCACCAGCACCGAGATCACCAGCAGAAACCCCTGCAGGGTGCTCCGGCCGAGATAGCGATCGATGATTTTGACCTGTTCCCTCATCTTGGCCGCCGGTAAAAAACCTCCCCCGTCCTCCACAGCAAAAACACGGCGAGCACCGCCAGCAGCAGAGGCACCCACCATATCCCGATCATCGGCGGAACCAGGGATTTCTCCACCCAGGTCTTCGCAATCACGAACGTCTGGTAATAGAAGGCGAAAATGATGATGCCGACCCCCAGCTTGGCAAATTTCCCCCTGCGGGGATTGCTTTTGCTCAAGGGGACGCCGATGACGGCCAGCAGAATGGTGGAGAGCGGTGTGGACAACCGCCACTGCAGCTCGGCGATGTCTTCCAGACGCGGGGAGCCGATGAGTTGCGCCGTGGAGGCCGCTTTGCGCCGGTAGCGGGAGTTGGAGGCGTCTTCGGTCGGCATGGGGTATTCCGCCTTGTCGAATTGGGTAATCTTTCCGCCTTCGCCGCTCACCGGGAACTCGTAAAGCGTCCCCTCGTAAAAATAAAACGTTCGCTGGCCCTTCTCCTCCGCCTTGGCTTGAACCATCCGGCGAGACTGAATCACCTGGCGATTGTCGCCTTCGACGACCCGAATGAACACCTGTTGCGCCCCCTGGTTCTTGGAGCCCACCTCTTCGGCAAAAAAAACGTACTTGCCGCCCTGGATTTCGAGAAAGTTCTCGGGTTCCAGCCGCGACATATCGAACTCGGCTTGGGCCTGGTCCTGGACTCGGTAGATCTCCTCGTAGGATTCCGGACGGATGTAGAGTGAGGCGCTAGCCGCCAGGACCGCTACCGCCAGGGAGAGCATGAAAACCGGTTTCAAAACGCCGGTGATGCCCACGCCGCAGGCGGAGAGAGCCGTCATCTCCGAATCCTTGTAGAGACGGCCCAGAGCGATGATGACCGAAAGGTAGAAGGTGGTCGGCAGCAGGATCTCCAGGGCCATGCCGATTCGCAGCAGGATCAGCAGCCCGACCGTGGCCGGCGGGAGCGACCCGGCGACGGCCTGGGCCAGATACGTGACGGCGCAGTAACTTGCAAAAATGATGACCAGTACGGTAAGAATGGCCGCTGCCGGCTTGAGAATCTCCGAGATGATGTATCGCTGCAGAATCACCGGTTGGCCTCTGGCTCCTATTTTAGCGCCCGCCCCGTGACGCAATGGCTTGGGCAAAGTGCCAGTCGCTGACCGAGTCGACGTCAACGGCCGCCTCCGGGAACGGCAGGATGACCACTGCAACCCGCAGGCCCATCCGGTCCGAGATGTGATGCAGTGCATCCTTCAGAGACAAGAGACCCAAAAGGTAGCGTATCACCACCCACCCACCCAACTGACCGAGCATTTTGAGCGGCCGCTTGCGCTCGTTTTCGACCCGTCGCCACAGGTCCGCCGCCGCTCGGCCCTCCGGCGTGAGAAAGGCAAAAAGGTTGCACCCGCAGAACGCCCCGTCGGTGAAACGCGTCCGGGTTCGACGCATCCCCGGGTAGCGCTCCATAATCCGCGCATGGGACGTCAAGGCAGCCACTACGTCCGAGCCAGCGGCGCGGGCCTCATGACAGAAATAGTCGACCATCTCAGGCGTCAACAAAGCATGGTCGGCTGTCGTGAGCAGCACCGGTGTCGCTGCGGCGATCGGCTGAAGCGCCGAAAGCGCGCTGGTGCTGGGGGTGGCTTGAGGAGGCACCCAATGCACGCCGGACGCCGCCATGCGCTGGCGGATTCGCGGCTCGCGGCTGATGATATCCGCCGGCGGCCCGCAAAGGATATACCGATCAACTTGCTGGGACGCCTCCAGAGCGTCGAGCACCCGCAATACCATGGGCTGGCCCCCCACCGGGGCCAGTGCTTTGCAGGGCACTCCGGCCGCCCGCGCCACCGGGTCCTGGGTTGTCCGGTCAGCGGCAAGAATGACTGCCGTAAACGGTTGGAGGGGCTGGGACGTCATATATATCGTCATATATATAAGGACGGACTTTATTCCGGATAGATGAAAAAACTAAACTTCCGGGACTGAAACGCCAATAACGCTGTTCTACCCGCGAGGAGGGGCTCAATCGAAGGACCACCAACCTCGCGCTGTGAAAATAATCCCCGCTGGGGCCCGACGACCATCCGTGAACGGGTGGTTTGTGTTTTCGGACATGAGCCGAAACGACAAAAGCACGTCAGTGTTTCGCACCATGCACGTGCACTCGCATGCCCAGCAGCCGGCGGGTATGACCGGAAATCGAGCCGGCATCGGACAGTGCCCTTCATGCAGGGGATCGAATGCCATACCCCACAACAGGTGGTGCCCCGCCCGTGAATGAGCCGCCGCCACCCTGAAGCAGCTGGGCATCGGATCCGTTCCCGGAAGGTACATGCTCGGGAAAACCGCATTGGACGGCGCTTTGGCGACAATCTGGACAACCGACTTTTTCACAAGTCGATGGGTTTTTCAAGATGATTTTGTTTTTTGAACAAACTCTTGCATTTCCGAAAAACATGGTTTATTAGTTTCTGGCTTTTTTTGGTAGCGTTCCCAAGACTCTCGGGTTATAATCACCATCTTGAGGGGGTAGGGTAACCGCCGGGGAATTGACATCCCAAATCAAATAGGATAGATGTAACCAAATTTAGTGTTGCGGGATACAGCTCCGATGGATTGGAAAAGTCCTATAGGAGCTTTATATCATCGTTGGTTAGTGCAGATGGACTGGAGCGGAATTCGAATTCTGGATAGAAACCAAAGAAGGATAGTGGATCATTATGGAGGCGACACCGACCGAACATAAACTACCTCTGCGATACGGCGATTTCGCCACCCTGTCGGAAGCGCTGGACTACGCCGCGCAGGGTGACACGGGGGCCAACTTTTACAATGGAAGAGGGCAGCTCGAAGCGGTTCTTCCTTACGCACTGTTGCGGCAGGATGCCGTCGAGATCGCCCGACAGCTGCTGGGCTTGCACCTGGAGCGCGGTTCACGGGTGGCGCTGGTCGCCGAAACCTACCCGGATTTTCTGCGGTTCTTCTACGGCTGTCAGTATGCCGGAATGGTGCCCGTGCCCCTGCCTGCTTCGATCCACTTGGGCGGCCACCAAGCCTACGTGGTCCAACTTCGCCGTTTGCTGCTGAACTGCCGGGCCCAGGTGGCTATCGCCCCGAGCATGTTTTTATCTTTTTTAAGCGAAGCCGCGGAGGGACTGCCGCTGGCGTTCGTCGGGACACCCGAGCAGTTTTCACAATTCCCGAAATCTCAAGAGCCTATCGTCCCCTCGGGGCCGGATGAATTGGCGTATCTACAATATACATCCGGGAGCACCCGTTTTCCGCGCGGGGTGATGATCACCCAGAAAACCGTGATGAGCAACCTGGCCAGCATCATCCGCGACGGCGTCAGGGCACGTCCCGGGGACCGCAGCATGTCTTGGCTGCCGTATTACCATGACATGGGCCTGGTCGGCCTCGTGCTGTCGCCGATGGCCTCTCAGGTGTCGGTCGACTACTTGAAAACCCGGGATTTCGGAATGCGGCCGCGGCTTTGGTTGTCCCTGATTTCACAGAACCACGCCACCGTGTCCTTTGGCCCGCCCTTCGGGTATGAGCTGTGCGTTCAGCGGTTGCGCGAAAATACCGCCAACCAATTCGACCTGACGTCCTGGCGCCTGGCCGGTGTCGGTGCGGAGACAATCCGTCCCGAACCCTTGGCCCGGTTTGCGGACATGTTGGCGCCCAGCGGCTTCAACCCGAATGCCTTCACCGCCTGTTACGGTATGGCAGAGTGCTCGCTTGCGGTCAGTTTCTCCTCTTTGGACAAGGGGATTCAGCTGGACACGGTGGATCCCGAGCTCTTGGCGGATGAACAGCGGGCTGAGCCGGTCAGCGAGGCCTTTCAACAGCCCTCCGGCAAGTCCAAGAATTTTGTTACCTGTGGGTTCCCTCTTCCGGGTTTTGAGGTGGACGTCCGCAACTCCGAGGGGCAATCGTTGCCAGAGCGCCATGTGGGCACGTTGTTCGTCCGCGGGCCCAGCGTGATGTCGGGTTATTTCGGAGAGGAAGCCCTGACCCGTGAGGTGCTGTCCGCCGAGGGGTGGCTGAACACCGGCGATTTGGCCTACATCGTGGATGGGAGCGTCGTCATCACCGGCCGCCAGAAGGACTTGATCATCATCAATGGTCGAAATATCTGGCCCCAGGACCTGGAATACATTGCCGAAAGCCAACTGGAAGTGCGAACCGGCGATGCATCCGCCTTTTCGGTGACGGCTCCCGATGGCGAGGATAAAGCCGTTCTGGTGATCGAGTGCCGTGAGTCCAACTATGCCAAACGGATGGAACTCGCGACGCGCATCCAGACTCTCATCCGGCAGGATCTGGGCATTGAATGCTTCATCGAGCTGGTGACTCGGAACACTCTGCCGCGTACCACCTCAGGTAAGCTTTCCCGATCGGGGGCGAAGAAGGACTTCTTACAGCGGGTTGAGGACGGAAAGACCGAGCAACCCGGCGCGGTGGATGAGCGTTATACCCTGCGGCGCAGGGCGGGTTGAGGGTTGAGTGTTGGGCCGCGCTGTCATCAGCGCCAGATGTCGAGGGCCCATCCTTGCGCACAGAAAAAAAACATTCGCCGGCGATCATCCCTACCAGTGAGTGACGGGGTGATCGCCGGTGTGCTATGAAAGTGGCCATATCCCGAACGTTGGCCCTCACGGGGGCCACAGGATTCATCGGAGCCGCTCTGCTGAAGCGGCTGCTGAACGCCGGCTGGACGGTACGTGCGCTTTGCCGCTCGTTACCACCGCGATGCCGGCCAGCCCATGGCGATGACGGACTGCTATGGTGCGAGGGACGTCTTGAAGATCCGGGGAGCCTGAGACGCCTCGTGGATGGGGCCAGGGCGGTGGTGCACTGTGCCGGCGCCATCCGGGGGGCATCGGCAGGTCATTTCAACCAGGTCAATGTCGAAGGCGTGGCGCGGCTGGTGCAAGCAGCAAGGGAATTGCACCCTTTGCCGCGCTTTGTGTTAATATCCTCTCTGGCGGCACGTGAGCCGCAGCTGTCTCCCTACGCCGCCAGCAAACGCGGAGGGGAGGATGTGCTGCGATCCACGGCGGCTGGCATGAGGTGGACGGCGTTGCGGCCTCCTGCCGTTTACGGTCCCGGCGACCGCGAAACACTGCCCCTGGTCCGGTGGATGCAGCGCGGCTGGGTCCCGGTTCTGGGGGATATGACGTCACGATTTTCCCTGTTGTTCGTTGAAGACCTGGCCGACGCCGTGCGACATCTCTTGGAGATGACGGACTGCCCCCCCGGCCCCTTCGAGATTCATGACGGTCGTCCGGGAGGCTACTGCTGGGAGGATCTCATCCATACCGTGGCAGGGATCATCCGCAAACGCATCCGGCGGCTGCGAGTCCCCATCGGGGTGCTGCGAACCGCCGGCCTCGCCAACTTGTTTGGGGCGCATCTGTTCGGATACAGGCCCATGCTGACGCCCGGCAAGGTTCGCGAACTGGCCCACGCCGACTGGGTATGCGATGACGCGCCGCTGCGAACCGCCAGCGGCTGGAGGCCCAGGTTTCTTCTATCGGAGGGAATGCAGCACACGCTCGCTCAACTCCATGCGGGTCACTGGCAGCCTGGCTGTTGATGACTTCGTAAAAAAGCCAATCAAGGTATGCAGACTTACGAAACTATCCTTTCGCTCGTGATCGAGCTCGTCAAACCGTTGGCCCCCCCGGGGCGGGAGGTCCGCGAGGACACCGACCTGGTGTCGGACCTCGAGTTCGACTCGCTCAGGGTGATGAACCTCGTCGAGCAGGTGGAGGACCGCTTTGACGTTTCGGTGCCGCTGAACATCCTGCCCGACATCCGTACCGTCAGAGATTTTACGGTTCAGCTGCAACGTATCATCGGGGGAAATTAGGCATGGCCATTTTCGACAAATTCCAGCAACTGGCGGCCACCCGCCGGGCTTTGGCCGAAAACGGAATCCAATCGATCAACGTCGTGATGGACCGGATGGTCTCGGCCACCGAAGCTATCGTCAACGGCCGTTCCCTCATCCTGGCGGGCACCAACAACTACCTGGGCCTCACGTTCAACCCTGAATGCATCGAAGCGGCCTGCGACGCTGTGCGCACCCTGGGCACCGGCACCACCGGGTCGCGTGTCGCCAATGGCAGCTATTCCGCCCATGTGCAGCTTGAACACGACCTTGCCGAATTCTTCGGCCGTCGAAGGGTCATCGTTTTTTCCACCGGCTATGTCGCCAACCTCGGCATGCTGTCCACGCTGGCCGGACCGGGGGACGTGTTCGTGATCGATGGCGACTGCCACGCCAGCATTTACGATGGATGCCGATTGAGCGGCGCCGAAATCATCCGCTTTCGCCACAACGACCCTGCCGACCTGGACAAGCGCCTGCGGCGCTTGGGCGGCCGCATTGAAAATACCCTCATCGTGGTGGAGGGGATCTACAGCATGTTCGGCGACCGAGCGCCTCTGGCCGAAATCGCGGCAGTCAAGCGCCGCCACTCCGGCGCCTTTCTCGTCGTAGATGAGGCGCACTCGCTCGGCGTGCTCGGCACGCACGGCCGGGGAATGGCAGAGGAGGCCGGCGTCGAGCGGGACGTGGACTTCGTCATCGGCACCTTCAGCAAAAGCCTGGGGGCCATCGGCGGCTACTGCGCCAGCGACCACCCGGAACTGGATCTCATCCGGTATGCCAGCCGCCCATATATATTCACGGCATCGTCGTCACCGTCCATCATCGCCTCCACCCGCAAGGCCTTAGGGATCCTCAGCTCCCAGCCGCACTTGCGGCGCCGGTTGTGGGATAACGCCCATCGCCTCTATACCCGTTTGAGAGACCTGGGTTACCATCTGGGCCCTGAACCGAGCCCCATCATCGCCGTTCGGTTTGACCAACGGGAGCACGCGTTCACACGCTGGTCGGGGCTGATCGAACGCGGCGTTTACGTCAACCTGGTCCTGCCGCCGGCCACTCCGGACGGCAGCTCTCTGCTGCGCTGCAGTGTCAGCGCAGGGCACACGCCGGAGCAGATCGATACGATCGGCAATGCCTTCGCCGATCTATGACGGCAAGAGTTAACGACCGCCCGCAAATCGGGCGGCTTGTCTTTTCGGCCATAGGCCGAAAAGACAAGAGCACGCCAGTGCTTCAACGTTGAACCTGCCACCGCGTGCCACGCACGCGGTGGGTATGGCAGGAATCCCGCAAACGATGAAACCATACGTCTCATGAGGCTTTTATTCACACTGGCCCGGCAATACCCGTGGCGGACCCTGCTGACCCTGGTAGCCATATCCTTCGCCAGCATCTCGGAAGGGTTCGGCATCTCGGCCTTGCTGCCGCTCCTGAACACGGTGTTCAACCAGAAGATTCAGGCCAGCGGCGGGGTTACACCGGCGCTGAGTTCACTGCTCGACCAAGCCGTCCAGCGAGTGTTGGCGGTCATCGGCCTGAACACCACGGTGGCGGTGCTGCTGTCCCTTTTTGTCGGTTGTATTGTCTTCAAGTGCCTGCTGGTGTACCTGGCGAACCGGCAGATCGGTTACACCGTGACGCTGGTGGCCACAGAGATGCGCCTGAGCCTTCTCAAGGCGTTGTTCGCCACCCGCTGGGAATACTTTATCCGCCAACCGATCGGCCAGCTCACCAACGGTGTCGCCACCGAGGCTCACCGCGCCTCTCTTGCGTTTCAATTCGGCGCCAGAATGGCATCCATGGTGGTCGAAGCTCTGATTTATCTGGCGCTAGCGTTTCTGGTGTCCTGGAAGGCCACGCTGCTGGCGATGGGTGGCGGCGGGGTCATCCTGGTGGCGCTGCGGCGCCTGATCAAAAAAAACCGCAAGGCCGGCAAACAGCAGACGGTCCACACCCAGGCGCTGATTACCCAGATGACCGACATCTTCATCTCCATCAAGCCGCTGAAGGCCATGGCGCGAGAGGATTCGGCGGACGCCGTCCTGAGCGACCGGACGCGGCTGGTGAACCGCGCCCTGCAAAAGCAGGTTCTCAGCAAGGCCTCGCTGACCTCTTTCCAAGAACCGATTCTCACGCTTTTTCTGGTCCTGTGCCTGTATGCCGGCCTGGTTTTTTGGAATCTTTCGCTGACCGCCATCGTGGCGATGATCTTTTTCATCGGCAAGGCGCTCAAGCAGTTTCAGAAAATTCAGCACGAATACATCAACCTGGTGGAGTATGACAGCGCCTACTGGTCCTTGCTGGAGAAGATCGACAGCGCCAGAGCCGCCTGTGAGGCCCTCACCGGAACGCTCAAGCCCAGCCTCTCCACCTCCATTCGACTGGAGAACGTCAGCTTCGCATACGACCAGCAGGCGGTATTGAACCGGGTGTCGTTGGAAATTCCGGCCGGGAAGCTGATCGTCCTGTTCGGCCCTTCCGGATCCGGCAAGACCACCATCGCCGATCTGTTGATCGGGTTGCTGCGCCCGACGGAAGGCGAAATCTGGATCGACGACCAGGCCTTGTCACGAATCGACATTCTACTCTGGCGCAGGTTGATCGGCTATGTCCCTCAGGAGAATCTCCTGTTGCACGACAGTGTTTTTCAGAATGTCACCCTCGGCCAGGAGGGCACTCGGGAGCCGGATGTCGAAGCAGCCCTGCGAGCCGCCGGCGCATGGGAATTTGTGCAAGCCATGCCGCACGGCATTTTTTCTGTTGTCGGAGAGCGCGGGAGTATGTTATCGGGAGGCCAGCGGCAACGCATCGCTATCGCGCGCGCGCTCGTGAAACATCCCCAGTTGCTGATTCTCGATGAAGCCACTTCCGCCCTGGATCCCAAGACCGAAAGGGAAATCTGCACCACCCTTCAGCAGCTGCGGGGAAACATCACCATTCTGGCTATTTCTCACCAGCCAACCATGTTGGAGTGTGCGGATTGGGCTTATCAGGTAAAGGATGGATCCATAAGCTTGATGAAGGAGCGGCCCGGCTTTGCCCATCGGGGTGAGAGGATCGCGAACCGGCGCTGAGCCTGCCGGATGCGGCAGGCTTGAATACGCAGCCGTCCACCATGCGTGAGAAATAAAGTCTACATCTGGATATCATATCCGAAGAGGGGGTGTCTATGCGGAGATTAGTCATCAACGGTCAGACGATCGATGACACGACCGATTGTTTTGCCATCGCGGAGATCGGCCATAACCACCAGGGCAAGCTGAAAACCTGCCTTGAAATGTTCAAGGTAGCCAAGAGCTGCGGCGCCGATGCCGTCAAGCTTCAGAAACGGGACAACAAGAGCCTGTACACCCAGGCCGCCTACAGCAAGCCCTACGACAACGAGAACAGTTACGGAGCCACTTACGGCGAGCACCGCGAAGCGCTGGAGTTCGGCCAGTCGGAGTACCAGGAGCTGAAGGCGTACGCGAAGGAGTTGGGCGTCACCCTGTTTGCCACGGCCTTTGATTTCCCCAGCGTGGATTTCCTGGCCAAGCTCGACATGCCGGCCTTCAAGGTGGCCTCCGGGGATCTGAAGAACATCCCGCTTTTGACCTACATGGCCAAGGTGGGCAAGCCGATCGTTCTGAGCACCGGGGGCGGGACGATGGAGGACGTGAACCGTGCCTATGACGCCATCATGCCGATCAACCCGCAGCTGGTCCTGCTGCAGTGCACGGCGGGGTATCCGGCGGCCTTCGAAGAGTTGAACCTGAAAGTCATCACCACCTTCCGGGAGCGGTTTCCGCAGACGGTGGTGGGGCTGTCTTCGCACGACAACGGGATTGCGATGGCGGTAGCCGCCTACATTCTGGGGGCGCGGGTGGTGGAGAAGCACTTCACTCTGAACCACACCTGGAAGGGCACGGACCATGCGTTTTCGCTGGAGCCGATCGGGTTGACGAAGATGGTGCGGGACCTGCGGCGGGCGCGGGTGGCCATGGGCGACGGGGTCAAGCGGGTCTACGACACCGAGGTGACCCCGATGGTGAAGATGGGCAAGCAGCTGGTGGCGGCGCGGGATCTGCCGGCCGGCCACGCCATTCGCCGGGAAGATATTGCGATCAAGTCGCCCGGCGGCGGCCTGCAGCCTTACGAGATCGACAAGGTCATCGGCCGCACCACGCGCGCGGCGCTTAAAGCCGATGACGCCATCACCTTCGAGGCTCTCAACGGCGCCGAAACCTGGAAGAAGGTCGCTTGATGGGGATCTTCAGCCTGGCGGGGGAGGTCGGCGTCGTCACGGGCGCGCTGGGAAAACTCGGCCCGGTCTGGCTGGAGACGCTGCTCGATGCCGGGGCCTCGGTCCTGGCCACGGATCGCCCCGGTGCCTCCCCGCCCCCGGTCTACCAGGGCCTGGAGGACCGCTTCGGAACCCAGCGACTCACCTTCGTCCACGCCGATGTCTGCCGCCGTGAGGAGCTGAAGGCAGCCTTGCAGAAGTGCTGCGAGCGGCTCGGCACGCCGAGCATCCTCGTGAACAACGCCGGCATCGACCGCCCGCCCTCGGCCGACGGCAAAGGGCGGTTGCTGGAGGACATTCCTTTCGAGGAGAACCTGCGGATCCTGGAGGTCAATGCGGCCGGGCTCTTCCTGGCGTCCCAGGTGTTCGGCAGTGCCATGGCTCGGGCCGGCCGTGGCAGCATCATCAATATCGGATCCCTCTACGCCAGTGTTTCGCCCGACGCACGGCTGTACGAGCACATTCCGAGCGATCCTCCGTTTCTCAAACCGCCGGCTTACGGAGCATCCAAGGCGGCGGTCATCAATCTCACCAAATACCTGGCCGCCCATCTCGCTCCCCACGGCGTACGCGTCAATGCGCTTTCCCCGGGCGGAGTCCTCGGGGGCCAGGACGAGGAGTTCAAGCGCAAGTTCTGCGCGCGGGTCCCCCTCGGCCGAATGGCGTCCGCCGATGACCTGCGCGGCCCCCTGCTGTTCCTGGCCTCCCCGGCATCCGCTTACGTAACCGGAGTCAATTTGCAGGTGGACGGCGGCTTTACGGTCTGGTAAAAAATGAAGCCACCCGGCTTTCGCCCGGATGGCTTCATTTTTGCGAAAAAAAATTTAGACAGGATTAACAGGATTTTCAGGATGCTTGCCAGTTCTTTGCCTTTAAGCCATCCTGTTCATCCTGTAAATCCTGTCGGATAAAATCTTTCTTCAAATCTTTGGTTCCGGCTTGTCCGGGTGAGGCACTTTAGGCACTTTCGCTTATAGGCACTTTAGTCCCTTTGTTTTATATGAATCCGCCTGACATTCCAGAGATCATACCGAACTGGATCGACGGACGCGAGTCGGGAGCCTCGACGGGCGAGACGTTTGCAAAACTATCTCCCGTCACCGGAAGGGAGATATGCCGGGTGGCACGCTCACGCTCCGGAGATGTCGACCGGGCGATCGACTCGGCCGCGAAGGCCTTTGCGGCCTGGTCGTCGCAGACACCGGTTGCCCGCGGCGACCTTCTGCTGGCCGTCACCCGAGCCATGCACCGGCAGCGGGATGACAT
>Ga0316628_100000937_pt1 | contig 19595 bp, 14 predicted proteins | sample OWC_Aug_M2_C1_D5_FD_207648 | JGI IMG/M metagenome (GOLD analysis project Ga0316628, IMG submission 207648) | Wetland soil microbial communities from Old Woman Creek delta, Ohio, United States - OWC_Aug_M2_C1_D5_C | ecosystem: Environmental > Terrestrial > Soil > Wetlands | place: USA: Ohio... | reverse complement strand
ATCCTTCTTGGGATTTCGGTAACATTTTATTTGATTCAACAACTTGCCCTTCGGTAACATTTTATGTGATTCAATGCGGTCCGGTTGTGTCTCCCTTCCGCCAAATGGTAGAATAGCCGGGCTTCGCAGCCACGGAGAGGTGCTGGAGTGGCTGAACAGGAGCGCCTGCTAAGCGCTTGTCTCGGCTAAAACCGGGACCGCGGGTTCGAATCCCGCCCTCTCCGTACCTTCAGGAGGAACGCCTACTTGCCTTCCTCCCCTAGTCCTAGGGGAGGTAGGAGGGAGTAGAGAATTTAAGATAAAATCTTGAGGGCGTTCCGGTCTTTAGAATGCCTTCAGGAGGCGGGGTAGAGGAATATTCTCCTTGACCTCTTCCCCGGAATGCCTTATAACCTTCCGCGAACGAAAATGAGACGCCCCAGCCGATCGCTTCCCGAACCGGCCGCCGGCGTCCGTCTTCTTTCCGTCCTCCCGTCCGCTTGCCTGAATCTGAACAACAATAATGTCCCCTTCTAGGGGACACATGCGCTTTTTTCCAACACCTTCCTTTTTATAGGGACGACTCCGTTCCTTCTCGATTTTTCGACGATCATGAAAGGAAAAAAGCCATGTTGACCGTAGAAGATGTACGACGGCTCCTGACCTCGGAAAAGGTCCGGAAAGCCGTCCAGGTTCAAAGCCATATCCTCGGGATCGCCCGGGAATTTCTTGCCGCTCGCGGTTTCGTCGAGATCCTTCCCGTCGTGATCTCCCCGTTCACCGATCCCTTGGCCGACGACCGCGTCCGGGGCGAGGTCGAGTGTTACGGCTTCCGCTACCAGATCACCAAAAGCATGATCTTCCACAAGCAGATAGCCCTGCTCGGCCATCCCCGGGTCTTTTGCTTCTCGCCCAACGTCCGGATCGAGCCGGTCGAGCGCCGGACCACCGGCCGCCACCTGATCGAATTCGTCCAGCTCGACCTCGAAGCCCGCGAGGCCTCCCGGGCCGACGTCTGCGGCCTGGCCGAAGAATTCCTCGTCGATCTCCTGACCCGGCTTCCGGCCGCCGCTCCCGCCGAGCTCGGCTTTTTCGGCCGGAAACTTCGTCCGCCCAAGCGGCCGTTCCGGACGATCCGATATGCCGACGCCGTCGGCGAGTACGGCAAGGATTTCGAGCTCGGACTTTCCCAGGATCTCCGCGAGCCGGCCTGGATCATCGATTTTCCCGTCGAGGCCCGGGAGTTTTATGACCGGGAATATCCCGACCGTCCGGGATTTCTGCGGGACATGGACCTCATCTATCCCGAAGGATTCGGCGAAGCCCTTTCAGGCGGGGAACGCGAGCATCAGGCCGAAGCGATCATAAAACGCATGGTCCGGAAAGGGATCGACCCCGCAACCTATCGGACCTACCTCGATTTCGCCCGTTGCGGTCTTCCCGCCTCGGCCGGATTCGGGATCGGGATGGAACGGCTGACCCGTTATGTCTGCGGCCTGGCCGGCGTCGCGGAGGCGCGGTACTTCGCCAAGCTGCCGGGAACGGCGAGCTTGTTATGAAGTCTTTTTCATCGACAGGGCGATCCGCTTCCGCTCCTGGTCCACGCTCAGGATGCGGACCTTGACGAGCTGGCCGACCTTGACCAGCCGGTGGGGGTCGGAGACGAATTTATCGCCCATTTCCGAGATGTGGACGAGGCCGTCCTGGTGGACGCCGATGTCGACGAAGGCCCCAAAGTCGACGATGTTCGAAACCACGCCTTCGAGGATCTGGTCGGGGGCCAGGTCCTCGATGGTCCGGGCCGTCTCGGAAAAAGCGGCATAGCGGAATTCGGCCCGCGGATCGCGGCCGGGTTTCTCCAATTCCTTGAGGATATCCCGGATCGTCGGCAGCCCGAGCCCGGGGCCGGAAAATTTGCGCGGATCGATCGATTTCAGGAGCGTTTCGTTCCCGATCATTTCCGCGACCGAGGTTCCGAGCTTCTGGGCCATATCCTCGACGAAGGCGTAGCGTTCGGGATGAACGGCGGAATTGTCCAGGGGATTCACCGCTCCCTGGATCCGGAGGAATCCGGCGGCCTGTTCGAAGGTCTTATCCCCGACCCCTTTGACCGCCTTCAGCTCATCCCGGGCCTTGAACGGCCCTTTGTCATGTCGGAGCCCGACGATGGCCGCGGCCGTGGCCCGGTTCAGACCCGAAACGTATTTCAGGAGCTCTTCCGAGGCCAGGTTCAAGTCCACGCCGACGGCGTTGACGCAGCTTTCAACCACCTCGTCGAGGGATCTTTTGAGGGAGGCCGGGTCGACGTCGTGCTGGTACTGGCCGACGCCGATCGACTTTGGATCGATCTTCACGAGCTCAGACAGCGGGTCCTGGAGCCGCCGGGCGATGGAGATGGCTCCGCGGATGGTCACGTCCATCCGGGGGAATTCCTTGACCGCCACGTCCGAAGCGCTGTACACGCTCGCCCCCGACTCGTTGACGACGACGCAGACAGGGCGCTTGGCGGCCGGCAGTTCGTCCAGCGCGGACCGGACGAACGTTTCGGTCTCCCGGCCGGCCGTGCCGTTGCCGACGGCGACCAGCGCGATCTTGTGTTCGTCGATCATTTCGAGGAGGGCCAATTTGGCCCCGTCGACGTCGTTTTTCGGGGCGTTGGGGAAGACCGTCCGATATTCGACGTATTTCCCCGTTCCGTCGACGGCGGCGACCTTGCAGCCCGTCCGGAATCCCGGATCGATTCCGAGAACGGCCTTGGCCCCGGCCGGCGCGGCCATAAGCAGGTCGCGGAGGTTGTCGCCGAAGACCTTGAAGGCCTCGGCTTCGGCCTTTTCCCGTATTTCGTTGCGGATCTCGGTTTCGATGGACGGAGCCAGGAGGCGGTCCAGGGCGTCGAGGGCGATGTCGACCAGCCGGGGCGCGGCGGCGCTTTTCGGATGGCGGACGAAGCGGACGACGAGGTTGCGGAGGGCCGGTTTCTTAGGGACGGCCAGCTCGATCTTGAGGACCTTTTCCCGTTCCCCGCGGATCATGGCCAGGACCCGGTGGGAGGCGAGATTGCCGACGCTCTCCCGGAAATGGTAATACATTTCGTACTTGGAGGGCTGGCCCTCGAATTCCTTGCGGGCGGAGGCGACCAGGACGCCCTCGGCTCGGGCCAGCTCGCGATAGGCTTTCCGGGCTTCGAGATCGTCGGCCCATTCCTCGGCCAAGATGTCGCCGGCGCCCTGGAGGGCGGCCTCCGGGGTTTCGACGCCCTTTTCGAGGTCGACGTACTTGGCCGCCTCGGCCGCAAGATCCGCCTCCGGGGCCTCGAGGCCGATCAGCCAGCGGGCCAGCGGTTCGAGCCCGGCTTCCCGGGCTTTGGAGGCGCGGGTCGTCCTCTTCGGTTTGAAGGGGAGATAGAGGTCCTCCAGCTCGTTCTTATCCGATACGGTGTTGATCGCCGCTTCCAATTCGGGAGTGAGGTTTCCCTGTTCCCGGAGGGAATTGAGAATGGAGGCCCGCCGCGCGTCCAGCTCCTGGTAGTATTTCTGACGGTGGGCCAGGTCGCGGAGTCGCAGCTCGCTGAGGTTTCCGGTCTGCTCTTTCCGGTATCGGGCGATGAACGGGACCGTCGCTCCCTCGTTCAGGAGGGCGAGCGTCCGGGCGACTTGGGCGACCCCGAGTTTGAATTCGGCGGCGAGGCGTTCGGCGATCTCCACGAAAAATCTCCTTTTCCCGGGATTCGAATCCCGGGATTGGAAACTATCCCATACCCGGGGCCTGCCTGTCAAAGCGGACCGCGAGGATTGATTTTACCTGAAATTTTGGATAGGTTGAACCCATCCCTCCCGGCTTCCGGGATCAAGGAGGACATCGCATGCGTCCATTCCGCTTCTCCATCCTTTTCTCCATGGGTCTTGCCGTCGGAATCGCGGCCGTCGTCTCCTGCGGGCCGCGGGCTCCCGAGGGGCCCACGATCGAGTCGGTTTTCCGCGATTTCCAGGCGCCCCCGGCCGAGTTCCGGAGCGCTCCGCTTTGGGTCTGGAACGACCGGGTGACCGAAACCCAGATCGACGAGCAGATGGCCGACTTCAAGGCCAAGGGGATCGGCGGACTGTTCGTCCATCCGCGGCCGGGATTGATCACCCCGTATCTTTCCGAGGAATGGATCTCGCTTTTTAAATACGCCGTCGAAACCGGACGGAAGCTCGGGATGAAGGTCTGGATCTATGACGAAAACTCCTATCCCTCGGGTTTCGCCGGCGGCCACGTGCCCGCGGTCATGCCCGACGCGGTTCGTTCGGGATTGCGGATGAGGAAGGCCGAAGCGCTTCCGGGCCGGGGCGAACCGGCGCCGCTTCTTGTCCTGCGAAAAACCGGAACCGGTTATGAGGACATCACGGCCAAGATCGGGACCGAGGCTTTCGGCAAGGGCGATTACCGCATCTTCGACATCATCCGCCAGAAACCGAACCCGTGGTACGGGGGATTCACTTACGTCGACATCATGCGTCCCGAAGTCACGGCGAAATTCCTCGAGGTGACGATGGAACCGTACCGGAAGGCGTTCGGGGCCGACTTCGGCGGCGTCGTCCCGGGCGTCTTCCAGGACGAGGCGGAGATCAATCCGGCCGGCGACGGCAAGCTTCCCTCGGTCAACTGGACGCCCCGGTTGTTCGAGGCGTTTAAAACCAAATGGGGGTACGACCTCCCGCCGCTCTTGCCGGAGCTTTTCGAGGACGAAGGCGGGGGAGAGACGGTCCGCCATGATTTCTACGCGACGCTTCTCGACCTTCTCATGGAAGGCTGGGCCAAGCCCTATTACGAGTATTGCGCAAAATACGGTCTGGCCTTCACCGGCCACTATTGGGAGCATGAATGGCCGCGGCCCGTGGTCAATCCCGATAACTTGGCCTTCGCCGCCTGGGCCCATATGCCCGGGATCGACATCCTGATGAACGATTTCACCCGGACGCGCACGGCCCAATTCGGGAACGCCCGAGCGGTCAAGGAGATCCGGAGCGCGGCCAACCAGAACGGCCGGACTCGGACCATGTCCGAAACGTACGGAGCCGGCGGCTGGGACCTGACGTTTTTCGATCAGAAACGGATCGCCGATTGGGAGTTCGCCCTGGGCGTGAACTTCATCAACCAGCACCTGTCCTACGTGACGATCATGGGCGCCCGGAAGCGCGATCATCCACAATCGTTCTCCTATCACGAGCCGTGGTGGCCTTATTACAAGGCGATGGGGGACTATCTCGGCCGTCTTTCGGTCGTCACCTCCTCGGGCCGCCAGGACAACAAGATCCTTGTCCTTGAGCCGACGACATCCGCCTGGATGCTGTATACGCCCGTCGGAAAAGGAGAGAAGTGGCAGGCGCTCGGGAAGACATTCCAGGATTTTGTCAACGAATTGGAAGCGGCCCAGGTCGAATACGATCTGGGAAGCGAGGATACTCTGAAAAACCAAGGCCGGGTGGGAGGCCGGGTTTTGGGGCTGGGAAAGGCGGCTTATGACCTCGTCATTCTCCCGCCGGGAATGCGCAACGTCGAGGCGTCGACGGTCAGGATTTTGAAGGAATTCGCGGCCGCGGGGGGCCGAGTCCTGAGCTTCGGCCCTCTTCCGCAATACGTCGATGGGCGCGCGGCCGGAGATTTCCGGGCCTTGGACGAAAAAGAACCTCAGACCTGGACAGTCGTCCCCGAGGGAACGGGCCCGGAGAAAATCTTCGATATTCTCCCCGCGGCTTATGCCTTCACGGTCGAAAAAGCCGCCGGAGCGGACAATCTTCTTTTCCATCACCGGCGGGTTTTTTCCGACGGAGATCTCCTTTTCCTGGCCAACACCGACCCAAAGAATGCCGTTTCCGGAACGATCGTTTCGGATCGTTTCAGAAGCGCCGAAAAGTGGGACGCGTTTGCCGGGACGAAAGCGCTGTATCTGACCGAAAAGCAAAAAGGAAAATCGGCCGTCTCTTTCGAATTGCCTCCCGGCGGCAGCCTTCTCCTGAGCCTGAAGCCGGGAAAGGGGGGAAAAGGAACACGCGCCTCGTCCGAGGTCCCCGCGTCCATCGAAGCGGGAGCGACGTCCGTGACCCGGCTCGAGCCGAACGTTTTGACCCTCGATTATTGCGATCTGACGGTAAGCGGCCGGACGGAACGGGATTTATATTTTTATGACGCCCAGCTCAAGACGTTCAAAGCCCACGGGCTCGACCGCAATCCCTGGGACAGCGCCGTCCAGTTCAAGACCAATATCCTGGACAAGGATCATTTCCCCGCCGGCAGCGGATTTTCGGCGGCTTTTCCGTTCGAAATCGCCGCGGGAACGAATTTCGCCTTGATCCAGGCGGTCGTCGAACGGCCAGGCCTTTTCCGGGTCTCGGTCAACGGGAAGATTGTCGAGCCGTTGCCGGGGCAATGGTGGCTGGACAAGGCTTTCGGCCTTTTTGATATCGGCGCGCATCTTCGGGCCGGGCGCAACACGATCACGTTGACGGCCGCGCCTTTTTCGATTCACGCGGAGCTCGAGCCGATCTATCTGCGCGGCGATTTCGGCGTGGAAGCGGTCGATAAAGGGTTCCGCATCGTCCCGGCCGTTCCGCTGACCATCGCCGGCTGGAAAAGCCAGGGGCTGCCCTTCTACGGGCAGACCGTCGGATATGCGAAATCGCTGACTCTGCCGGCGGCGCCGTCCCCCAAGGATGATTATGAAGTCGAATTAGGAACGTGGGCGGGAGCCGTGGCCGAAGTCAAGGTCAACGGGAAATCGGCCGGAATGATCGCCTTTGCCCCCTATCGGTTCCGGATCACGGATTTTCTGACCGCGGGCGAAAACAAGGTCGAAGTCATCGTCTGCGGGACGCTGAAGAACACCCTCGGGCCGTTTCACAACGATCCCCGCCTCGGCCAAGCGTGGCCCGGGCAGTTTCAGCAGGGAGCCAAGGGCGGTCATCCGCCGGGAGCGAAGTACAGCCAGGTCGAATACGGCTTATTCGAGGACTTCAAAATAAAGAAATAGGTTTTCTTCCCTCACGACCCACACCAAATGGAAGAGATCCAAGAAATAAAGAAGGGAGGAGAGGATCTGACCCCTTGCTTTCGGTTGACGTGCCGATTCGAACGGCTTAGCGCGGACTCCGCGCATAACAATAGACGCATCCCCGCGGGCAGGTTCCATATACGCCGATGTCACGGCTTTCGTCGCAGCCGCAGGCCTTCCGCTGCCGCGGGTCCTTGCGGCTCGGGACGGTCCGTCCGGTGAGGCGGGAAATGAGCCTGGCGTCGATGCATTTCCCGGGCCGGACGCCGAACGGCAGGAGATCGATCTCTTCGGCACAGCTGAAAATCTCCATACCGTGAGCGGCGGCGACCGCGGCCATGGCCGGGATCGTCCCGGTCAGGTCCTCCGGCGTCGGGGGCCGGATAACGCCGGTTTCTTTCTCGAGTCGGCGGAGCCTCGGGACGACCGACCGGTAAAAATCGACCAGGCTGATCATGACCCGGCGCGTCGCTCCAGCCAAAGCGGAGGCTAGCTCTTCAAATTTTCTCCTGTGGACATCGAGCCCGGCCCGCTCGGAGAAGATGATTGGGTCGTATCTCCAGACGACGCGCTCCGGGCCGATTCTATCGGATAAGGCCCGGAACGCGGCGACGGCCTCCGCCCGCCCCGGTCCGCCGGGATCGATGAGCGGCGGATTGTCGAGAAGCGTGAACTGGAAGTAATAAAAGAATCCGCGGGCCTCGAGTTCGTCAAGATAGGGAAAAAGCGGCCGCGGGTCACGCGTCCAGAAGACTATCGCCTCAACGTCTTCCGGCCGGAGTGAAACGCGAGACGCCCGGCCGGGGTTACGGGGATGAGGGACCTCGATGAAGCCGGCCTTGATTCCGGCCATGAACTCCCTGGAATGATAGGCGGGGAGGTCGGTCCGGCGGCTGGCGCTGATGATCACGGGGATTTCGGCGGCCCGCCCCAGGACGTCCTGAGAAGAGTCAGTTCCTTGTCGTCCGGAGTCCGGGTCAAACGATGGAGAAAAACCGGCCGGGCTCCATCGCCGGGGACGGGGAGACGTTCGAGGCGGGAGATGATCGTATCTCCGTAGAACGCTTCGGACCGGAAGTTGACTTCGATCGATTCGGGCCGGCGATCAAAGAGGACTTCCTTCGGGACGGTTTCCAGGGCCCGATGGATATAAGCGGTGGCCGTAAAATGCCGGTTGATGTCCAAGTCGGAGAAAAATACGGGAAATTCCTTCCGGACGTCCTCCCGGGAAAGGACCGGAAGGGGAGGGAAATCGTCCTCGACTGCGCGTCGGCCAAGGTGGGGAAACCCATCGAGATGCTCGGCCGTTTTGACCGGCCGCCGGCTCTTCCGGTCGATGATAAGCCAGGACGAGGTGGCCCGGGCCGCCGTTCCCCGGGCGGTCGAGACTTCGAAGTCGCGGACGGCGTAGAGGGGATACTTCGCCGAGGGCCAGGTCTTAATTTCCACCCGCTCGCCCCAGGCGGGATAATGCTCAAATACGACATGGAGTCGCGAAAGAACCCAGGTCCGTCCTTTCTGAAAAAGATCCGTGACTCCGACCTTGAAACGGCCGGCCTGTTCGGAGGCCGACTCGAGAAGATAGTCGATGAAGATCACCGGTTGGAGGCGGCCGCTCTGGTCGATATCCACCGCCCGGACCTGGAATTCCTTGTGATGTACCGCTTCGGTCATCGGCAGCCTCCGATCGATCCCTCCCAGTATAGGTATCCCGGGCGGCCGGCGCAAACCGGGGGATAGCCAAATTGCGTGTCCGCGGGTGTAAAATACATGGACGGAACCCGGGGCGCCGGGGGAAGATTATCCCCGGCCGCTCGTCAAAAAAGCGAGCGAGAAAAAAGATGAGAGTTCTTAAAAAAGCATTCCCCGCGATCGGATTCGCCGCGCTCCTTTTCTTATTTACTCCGGACGGGGTTTCCGCCGCTCCCGTATCGGGAGACTCGTCCGGGCTCAACGTCCTTATCATCACGATCGACACTCTCCGTTATGACCGGATCAGCGCGTTTTCGGCCAAGTACGCCAAGACGCCGGCGATCGACGGACTCGTCTCCAAATCTCTCGTTTTTACCGATGCCTACGCCCACAGCACGTTGACGCGGCCGTCCCACGCCAACATCATGACCGGGACGACGCCTCTTTACCACGGCGTCAGCGACAATCCCGGCTTTCGCTTGGAAAAGCGTTATCCCACCATGGCCGAGACTTTCAAGGCCGCCGGCTACGAAACAGGGGCCTTCGTCGGGGCCTTCATTCTCGATTCCCAGTTCGGCCTGGACCGGGGTTTCGATTTCTATGACGACATGCACGGCCAGTCCGAAATCGTCGAGCGGAGGGCCGACCAGGTGATCGTTTCCGCCCTCAAATGGATCGGCGGCCGGAAGGGAAAATGGTACGCCTGGGTCCATCTTTTTGATCCCCACGACCCGTACGATCCTCCGGAGCCGTTCAAAACCCAGTACCGGAAGGATCCCTACTCTGGGGAAGTCGCGTTTACGGACGCCCAGCTCGGATTTCTTTTTGACACGCTCCAAAAAGCCGGCCTGATGGACAACACGGTCATCGTCCTGACCTCCGACCACGGCGAGGCCCTGGGCGACAAGGGCGAGGAAACCCACGGCTTCTTCGCTTACAACGCGGTCCTCCATGTTCCCCTGATCCTGTACTACCCCGGGGCCGGGCATAAGACGGTCGAGGCCGCCGTCGGGCACTATGACATCTTCCCGACGGTCTGCGGACTGGCCCGCGTTCCCGTTCCCGAGAGCGTCCAGGGAGAATCCTTGCTGCCGATCGCCGGCGGCAGGGCCCGGACCGATCCCGCGATCTACTTCGAATCGCTTTCGCCCAGCTTTTTCCTGCAGGCGGCCCCCCTCCAGGGATTCATCGAGGGAGACAGGAAATTCATCGACCTGCCTATCAAGGAGGTCTACGACATGGCCGCGGACCCGGCCGAGGAGCGCAATCTGGCCCCGACGACCGATTTGGCGCCATTGAGCGCGACCCTGGAACGGCTGAAGAAGGAGCTCAAGGGAAAGGGGACGAAGCAGGACCTGCAGGGGAAGGACATCCGGCCGCTCATGGAAAGCCTGGGGTATCTCTCGGGCAAGGCGAAAACGAAAAAGGCGTATACCCAAGCGGATGATGAGAAAACACTCCTCCCCTTGATCGCCCAGATGCACATCGCGGTCAACGAATTCAAGGCCGGCAAACCCGACCCGGCCCTGGCCAAGATCCGGAACATCATCCGGATCCGGCCGTCCTATACCACGGCCTATTCGGCGGCCGCGATCATGGAACGCGATCGCGGCCGTTTCGACGAGGCTTTGGCCTTTCTCCGGGACGGCCTGGATAAAAATCCCGACAACCTCCTCCTTCTGGCCGATATGGGCGTGACCTTGATCCAGGCCAAAAAGCCGGCCGAGGCGATCGATCTCCTCAAGCTTTGCGTCGAACGGGACGAGAACAACCCCGAATACCAGAACTATCTCGGCCGGGCTTACTTGGACGCGGGCGAAGTCGTCCCGGCCAGGGAACGATTCGATAAGGCCCTGGCCCTGGACCCGGACATGGTCGAGGCCCTGAACAACCTCGGCTACGTTAATCTTATCGTTTTCATACGGACGAAAGAGGCGAAATACTACGAGGCCTCGATCTCGTACTTCGATAAGGCCCTCTCCCATAATCCCCGCTTGTCGTCGGCCCTGAAGGGCAAGGCCAAGGCGGACGAAACGAAGGCTAAGAAATAAAGACGGGACGAGACCCCCTTTTTTGACTTCGCGTCCTCGTTTTGTAGAATAAGAGCGACCGAATTCGGGAAAGGGAGAGGTTTGGCCAACCTTCGTAGGCGCGAATTTCTTCAACGCCTGGGCGCGGGCGCGGCCGGGGCCTGGGCGATGTCGGGCTTTCCCTCTCTCATCGGATCGCAGTCGACCCGCTCCGCCGGCCGGCCCAACGTCCTCTTTATCACTGTCGACGATCTCCGCCCGGAGCTCGGCTGCTACGGCAACCGGGTCGTCAAGACGCCGAACATCGACCGCCTGGCCGAATCGGGGGTCACGTTCACCCGGGCGTACTGCCAGCAGGCCCTCTGCAACCCCTCGCGGGCCAGCCTGCTGACCGGACTCCGGCCGGATACGGTCAAGGTCTGGGATCTCCGCGTCCATTTCCGGGAGACCGTTCCCGAAGTCGTCACCCTGCCCCAACTTTTTCGGAAAAACGGCTACCGGGCCGAGGCTTACGGCAAGATTTTCCATAATGATATGCCGGACCGGAAATCCTGGGATATCCCCAACGTTTTCCCCCAGACTTCGCGGCTGTATTCGAAAGGAACGCTCGAACACCTCGATTACCTGATTTTGAAAGCCCGGGCCGAAGGCTTGGGCGAGGATTATATCAAGGCCCATGTTCGGGGCCCGGCGACGGAAATCGAGGATTGCCGGGACGAAGACCGCTGGGATGGGGAGATCACCAACTTGGCCGTCCGGGCTCTCTACCGGCTGGCCGACGCCCGAGAGCCGTTTTTTCTGGCCGTCGGGTACATTCAGCCGCACCTGCCGTTCGTCGCGCCGAAAGAATATTGGGACCTCTACGATCCCCAGGCGATCCCGGAAGCGGTCAACCCCTATCCGCCGAAAAATGCCCTGATGATCTCGCTGAACGCCAACGACGAGCTCCGCGACTATGAGGATTTCGCGGAGACGCCGGCGCCCTGGAAAGGCCGCCTGCCCGAGGAGAAACGCCGCCGGCTGAAGCACGGCTATTATGCCGGGGTCAGCTTCGTCGACGCCCAGATCGGCCGTCTCCTCGGCTTCCTGGATCGGCTCGGCCAGGCGGAAAATACGATCGTCGTCTTCCTGGGCGACAACGGCTTCAAGCTGGGCGAGCATGGCGCCTGGTCGAAAATGACAAATTTCGAGGACGACACCCGCTGCCCGCTGATCATCCGGGCTCCGGGGATCGCCGGCAACAGCCGGACGGCTTCGGGGCTGGTCGAATTCGTCGACCTCTACCCGACGCTTTGCGGCCTGGCCGGCCTGCCCCGGCCGGACACTCTCCAGGGCGTCACCCTGGGCTCGCTTCTCGAAGAGCCCGACCGGGCGGGGAAGGACGCCGTCTTCAGCCAGTTCTTTCGCCGCCACGTCAGCGCGCCGCTGATGGGGTATTCGGTCCGGACGATGACCCACCGGTTCGTGGAATGGCGATACATGGACACGGGGAACGTTTTCGGCGAGGAGCTGTACGACGAGGTCCGCGATCCGCATGAGAACGTCAACATCGGCGACATCCCGGAAAACCGAAAGGTCATCGAGGACTTGCGGACCGTCCTTCGCCGGACCTGCCCGGTCCGGCCGCGCCGCGGCCCGGCCCTGATCGCCGCCCAGAGCTCCGACCTCCGGGTGGAGCTCGAGCTTATCAACGAGCTGGGCGAAGAAGTGACCGTCTACGAGATCGACGCCGACGGCGCCCGCCATTGGGTTCACGACCTTCTCTCCGGTGAACAGATGGTCATCGACACGTTCCTCACCCATCCCTACGTCGTCGAAAGCCTGTCGGGGGAATTCCACAAGGTCTGTTATGCCGATTATCCCCGCCGCCGGGTCGTTCTCCAGCGATAAAAGCATCCGGTCCGATTGACAGGCGACGCGACTCAGTCTATAAAGGACGGCGAACTTGCGCCGCGACCGATAAGGAGTGCCCGATGCCGGCTGCGATCGGATTTGATAACGAACGGTACCTCGCCCAGCAGGAAGCCGAGATCCTCGAACGCGTCAACCGGTTCGATGACAAGCTGTACCTCGAATTCGGCGGCAAAATTCTCTTCGATATGCACGCCGCCCGGGTCCTGCCCGGCTTCGATCCAAACGTCAAGATGCGCCTGCTCCACAAGCTCAGGGACCGGGCCGACATCCTCCTCTGCATCTACGCCGGCGACATCGAGCGGAAGAAAGTCCGGGCGGATTTCGGGATCACCTACGACGTCGACGCCCTGAAGCTCATCGACGACTTGTCCGAGCACGGCCTCGACATCCGGGGCGTGGTCATCACCCGCTTCGCCGATCAGCCTTCGGCCAAGATCTTCCGGAGCAAGCTCGAGCGCCGCGGCGTCCCGGTTTACACCCATGGCTTCACCCGGGGGTATCCGACCGACGTCGACCTCATCGTCAGCGACGCCGGGTATGGGGCCAACGAATACATCGAGACCAAAAAACCGCTTGTCGTCGTCACCGGGCCGGGGCCGAACAGCGGCAAGCTGGCCACCTGCCTGTCCCAGCTCTACCATGAGTACCGGCGGGGCCGGAAATCGGGATACGCCAAGTTCGAGACTTTTCCGATCTGGAACCTGCCCCTTAAACACCCGGTCAACGTCGCCTACGAGGCGGCCACGGCCGACATCAAGGATTTCAACCAGGTCGATCCGTTCCACCTCGAGGCGTACGGGATCCCGACCGTCAATTACAACCGCGACGTCGAGGTCTTCCCCGTCCTCCGGCGGATCCTGGAGAAGATCACGGGCGGCCAGTCGCCCTACAAATCGCCGACGGACATGGGAGTCAACCGGGCCGGGTTCGCGATCGTCGACGACGCGGCCTGCCGCGCGGCCGCCCTCCAGGAGCTCATCCGCCGGTATTTCCGGTATTCCTGCGAATTCGTCCTCGGTTTCGTCGACCGGGAAACGGTCGAGCGGGCCGAGCTGATCATGCGGGAGATGAACGCGCGTCCCGAGGATCGGAAAGTCGTCGGTCCGGCCCGGGCCGCGGCCGATGCCGCCCAGGCCAAGGGAAAGGGGCACAAGGGCGTTTTCGTCGGGGCGGCCATCGAGCTTCCCGGCGGGGCGATCGTGACCGGCGTCAATTCGCCCCTCCTCCACGCGGCTTCCAGCCTTATCTTGAACGCAGCCAAGACGGTCGCCGGGATCCCCGACGCGATCCCGCTCCTGTCCGCCTCGACGCTGGAGGCCGTCGGACGGATGAAACAGGACATCCTCGGATTGAAGTCGGCCAGCTTGAACCTGGACGAGGTCCTGATCTGCCTGAGCTTGAACGCGGCGGCCAATCCGATGGCCCAGCTCGCCCTGGAAAAGCTCAAGGATCTCCGCGATTCCGAAGTTCACATGACCCATATGCCGACGCCGGGAGACGAAGCCGGGCTCCGGCGGCTGGGGCTTCATCTGACCTCGGATCCCAATTTCTCGAGCAAGAACCTGTTCGTCGCCTGAACCGCCGTTTCAAGGTACAATAACCGAGGAGGAACGAGATGGCCGTTTTCCTATATTACCTGGGAGCCGCGGCGGTCGTTCCCGGCCGGGCGTTCAAGCGCCTGGAGCGGGAGCCGAAAAAATTCCGCAAGGGCTTTCGGGTCATGATCATGATCGGGCTTCTTTTCGCGATTTCGGCGGCCGGCCTGGCCGCCGCCGGGGCCCTCCTGCCGGCCCCCGCCTTCCTTCCGCTTCCGTCCCATAACTACTATTTTTACGAGATGTTCTTCGCCTTGCCGGTGTTCGTGGCGGCCTGGCTGATCGGCGCCGCGGCCGGCCTCGTTTTCTCGCTGCTCCTGGGCGGATGGGGATCGTTCAAGGCCGCGGCCGCGGCCTGGGCCTTCGCCTTTGCCGTCCCGGCTTTTCTCATGTGGCTTCCGCACGCCCTATTTTCCGGGTTTCTCACCCTGGGCATGTCCCAGAAGGAATTCATGTCCTATACCGCTTATCCCGGGCTCTGGCGGACGGCCTTTTTCGCTTATCAGGTCCTGGCCCTTTTCCTTCTTCTCCTCGGTTCGACCAGAGCGGCCCAGGTCGCCAGAGACCTCAAACCGATTCCGGCCGTCATAACCGGATTTTTCGCCGCCGGGGTGTTCGCCTGGGTGATCGGATTCGTGATCCGCTGACCGGAGCGACATGACCCACGAAATTCCCCCGGGTGAGCGCCGGGTCGTTCTCGTTCTGGCCACGATCGCAGCTTTCGTCACTCCGTTCATGGCCGCGTCGCTGAACGTGGCGGTCCCGGCGATCGGCCGTGATTTCGGCATGTCGGCCGTGTCTCTCGGCTGGATCGCGACCTCCTATCTGCTGGCGGCGGCCGTCTGCCTCGTTCCCTTCGGGAAAATCGCCGACCTGACCGGCCGGAAAAAAATCTTCGGCTGGGGCAGCCTCGTGTACGCCCTGGCTTCAGCGGCGGCGGCCGTTTCGAACTCGGCCCCGGTTTTCCTGGCCGGGCGAGTTTTTCAAGGGGTCGGCGGGGCCATGTTGATGAGCACGAGCGTAGCCATGCTGACCTCAGTCTACCCGCCGGGGGAGAGGGGCCGCGTCCTGGGGATCAACGTTTCTTTCACCTACCTCGGCCTCTCGCTCGGCCCCGTCCTGGGCGGAGCGATGACCCAGCACGGCGGCTGGCGGAGCATTTTCGCCGTCAACGCCGTCCTGGGGTTGGCGGTCTTTCTTCTGGTCGCTTGGAAGCTGAAAGGCGAGGAATGGACCGGGGACCGCAAGGCCGGGATCGATCTGGCGGGAGCGGGTTACATGGCCGCGGGATTGGCAACCCTGATGCTCGGCTTCGGCCGATTTCCCTCCCGCGACGGATTTCTTCTGGCCGGCGGCGCCGTCGTCTTCCTTTTTCTGTTTTTCCTCCGGGAGAAGCGGGCGCCCGTCCCGCTCCTCGACTTGAAGCTCTTCCGGAAAAACCCGGTCTTCCTTTTTTCGAACCTGGCCGCCCTGATCAACTACAGCGCGACGACGGCCATCGGTTTCGTCCTGAGCCTTTATCTCCAGTATCTCAAGGGCCTGACGCCGCAGGCCGCGGGACTCGTTTTGCTCGCCCAGCCGGCGATGATGGTGCTGTTTTCTCCCCTGGCCGGGCGTCTTTCGGACCGGATCGAGCCGCGGGTCCTGGCGTCCGCGGGGATGGGTCTTCTGACAGCCGGGCTCCTGCTGCTGGCCGGCCTGGGCGCCGATACGTCCGTGGTCTTCATCATCGCCGTGCTGCTTTTCCTGGGATTCGGCTTCGCCCTGTTCTCATCGCCCAACACCAACGCGGTGATGGGCGCGGTGGACAAGCGGGCCTACGGCCTCGCCTCGGCCCTCCTCGGGACGATGCGGATCACCGGCCAGATGATCAGCATGGGCCTGGCCACGCTCATCTTCGCCCTTCAGATCGGCCGGGTTCCCATCACGCCCTCCGTTCATCCCGGGTTTCTCGCCGCTTGCCGGATCATCTTCATTCTGTGCGCGACCCTGTGCCTGGGGGGGCTCTTCGCTTCCCTGGCCCGGGGCACGGTTTATTCAAAGGAGGTCTCATGAAAACCGCGGCTGATTGGATCCGTCTTCTCGACCTGCAGGTCCATCCCGAGGGCGGCCACTTCCGGGAGATCTATCGCTCCAACGACATCCTTCCGGCGGGCGCGCTCCCGAGGCGGTTTGACGGCCCCCGGTCGGCCTCGACCTCGGTTTATTTCTGTCTCGCTCCGGGCGAGCATTCCAACCTTCACCGGATCAAAGCCGACGAAATCTGGCATTTCTACGACGGGACCGGACTCAACATCCATTGTTTTTATAACGACCTCTCCTACCGGGTCATCCCCCTGGGACGGAACTTCGAGGCGGGGGAGCTGTTCCAGGTGGTCATCCCCGGGGGGTGCTGGTTCGGGGCGGAAGGCGCCGGGCCCGGCGATTGGGCCCTGTTCGGAAGCCAGGTCGCCCCGGGCTTCGACTTCGCCGATTTCGAGCTCGGCCGCCGGGACGATCTCCTGGCCCGCTTCCCGAATCACGCCGGCGTCATCACCCGCTTGACCCGTTGACAATCGAAATAATATCCGATAGAATTAGTAGGAAATAAACGCGGCCCCGGGCCGGAAAGGATGCCTCGCCATGACACCTCGCCGCATCGCCGACGGGATCGAAGCCGTCGGAGCCGTGGATTGGGACCGTCGGCTGTTCGATTCGCTCATCCCGCTTCCCGACGGCACCAGCTATAACGCCTACCTCGTCCGCGGGAGCGAAAAAACCGCCTTGATCGACACGGTCGACCCGGCCAAGACCGAAATCCTCCTGGAGAATCTCCGCGATGTTCCCGCCCTTGATTTCGTCGTCGCCCATCACGGCGAACAGGACCACAGCGGGTCCCTTCCTGCGATCCTCGGCCGGTACCCCGGGGCCAAGCTGGTCTGCTCGCCCAAGGCCAAGGGGATCCTGACGGATCTTCTCCCGCTTCCGGCCGACCGGATCATCACGGTCGCCGACGGGGAAAGCCTGTCCCTCGGCGACAAGACCCTCGAGTTCGTCCATACGCCCTGGGTCCACTGGCCGGAAACGATGTGCACGTACGTCCGGGAATCCCGGATCCTGTTTTCCTGCGATTTCTTCGGCTCCCATCTGGCCCAATCCGATCCGTTCGTCCGGGACGAGGCCGAGGTCTTCCCGGCGGCCAAGCGGTATTTCGCCGAGATCATGATGCCGTTCCGGACGGCGATTCAGAAGAATCTGGAGCGGATCAAGGGCTTGACCATCGAGATCATCGCCCCGAGCCACGGCCCGATACACAAGCGGCCGGCCCTGATTATCGAGGCTTACCGCGACTGGATCTCCGATACGCCGAAAAACGAAGCGGTCGTCGCCTACGTTTCGATGCATGGGAGCACGGAAAAGCTGGTCGGCCGCCTGGCCGCCGCCTTGTCCGAGCGCGGCGTAACCGTCCATCTGTTCAACCTGGCCGGCGTCGATTTGGGCAAGCTGGCCATCACCCTGGTCGACGCGGCCACGATCGTCCTCGGCTCTCCGGCCGTCCTGACCGGTCTCCATCCCAACCTGGCCTATGCCGCGTTCCTGGCTAACGCCCTCCGGCCGAAAGCCAAATTTGCGACCTTGATCGGATCATTCGGCTGGGGCCAGAAAATGGCCGAACAGCTTCTCGGCCTCCTGCCGAATCTCAAGGCCGAAATCATCCCGCCGTTCCTGGTCAAGGGTTTGCCGAAAGAAGCCGATTTTCGGACGATCGACGAGCTGGCCGAAACGATCGCTCGGAAACACAAAGAAGCCGGCCTGGCCTGACTCCCGCCGCCGGGGAATCACGCGCCCGGGGGAGAGGGCGCTCCGAATTTCATGACCGCGCCGACGATCTCCTCATGGGAGAGCCGCGTTCCCTCATGCGGGGAAACGACCAGGCGGTAATTGAAGAAGGGGCACTCGCCGCCGTACCAGCGCGGGCGGTCGGTCCTTCCGGCCGCTTCGGCCTTCCGCGCTTCCATCTCATTGAGGATATCGGCCAAACCGCGAAGGTTGACCCCGGCCGCCGGATCGACGCCGAGGCTATGGCGCAATCCCTGGAAGTTCGAGTAAACGAAGCTGAATCCCCGGCCGAGAGGAGCCCCCTCCCGGTCCCGGCGGGCCCATTCCTTGAGAAGGAAGCTGTGGGCGTCGACGACGATCAGCCCGTCGACCAGGATCCGTCCCGTCCCCGAAGCCCGGGGCAGGCTCAGCATGACTTTCCGGGCGCGGTGGACGTCGCCCTGGTACCAGGCGTTGTCTCCTTCGACTTTGCGGACGGCCTGCTCATAGCGGTCGATACCGGCGAAAAGGCTCCGGTCCTCCAGAATGTCCCGGCCTTCGGCGGCGCGGGCGTGGAGGATCTTCATGAATTTCAGGCCTTCGGAGATCCGGTCGGCGCTGATTTCATCCGGCGGTTTCTTGACCCCGGCGAACAGCGCCCGAAGGACGGCGTACGGCGTGGCCGCCAGGTCAATCGTCGGGGGAAGGAGGGAAGAGTCGACGGTCTTGGTGTAGGCGGCCAGCTTCCGCATCCCGTCGTCCACCGTTCCCGTTTCCAGCAGGCGGATGGCGAGAAAGATCGCGGCCAGGGCGTCGAAATCCGGCAGGACGTGGGTGACGATCGTTACCGGACCGAAGGCGTCGGCCGGGCGTCCGGCCGGGCGGAGATGATCGAGGATGAGTTCCGGGTGCTTGATCACGAGCGAGGCCGCGCATTCGTCCTCGGCCTCGGGAAAGTGATGGTCCAGAACGCCCGGGGCCTGGGCCATTCCGACATCGAGGACGAGGCGGCCGGGCGAGGAGGCGAAGCGCGTCCCGAATCCCGCGAATTCGTACCGGATTTTCACGGCCTTGAAGATAGCATAAGAGAGGGGATAAACAAACCGTGACGTTTTCCGTATAGGGGGAACGAGGAGTCCGTTTATCGTGGAGAAAGGAGCGTTTCGATGATTATCACGACGACACCGACGGTTGAAGGAAAAAAGATCACCGATTACCTGGGCATCGTCACCGGCGAGGCGATCATGGGCGCCAACCTGTTCAAGGACCTGTTCGCCGGCATCCGGGACATGGTGGGCGGCCGGTCGGCCGCCTATGAGCGCGAGCTTCAGAACGCGAGGGACATCGCCATCAGCGAGATGAGCCAGAGGGCCTCCCAAGCGGGGGCCAACGCTGTGGTCGGGGTCGACCTGGATTACGAGGTCCTGGGGCAAACCAACGGGATGCTGATGGTGGCGGTTTCCGGGACCGCCGTCCGGATCGCCTAAACTCAGCTCGCGCGTATTTCTCGTCCGGCGGGTCCTGGATCGGCCTACCCCCAAAACTTCTCACGGACCC
>Ga0316628_100000936_pt1 | contig 19597 bp, 14 predicted proteins | sample OWC_Aug_M2_C1_D5_FD_207648 | JGI IMG/M metagenome (GOLD analysis project Ga0316628, IMG submission 207648) | Wetland soil microbial communities from Old Woman Creek delta, Ohio, United States - OWC_Aug_M2_C1_D5_C | ecosystem: Environmental > Terrestrial > Soil > Wetlands | place: USA: Ohio... | reverse complement strand
TCTGTGCGCCGCGCCGCGCGCCGACGTCCGCGACGCTCGCACGCCGTGGCGGTGCATCGCCGAGTACGAGGATTCGGTCGAGGACGTGGCCGTGCACGGCTCCGACGTCTACCTGATGTCATCGAAGGACGCTCCGAACCGCCGGGTCCTCCATGTCCGGCTGCCGGCCGTCAGTCTCGCCGCGGCCGAGACGGTGGTACCGGAGCGTGCGGAGCGCGTCCTCACCGGCATCGCGGCCGCGCGCGACGCGTTGTACGTCCAGGTGATGGATCGCGGGAACGACCGGATCTTGCGCGTGCCGTACGGCGGCGGCGCGCCGCAGGAAGTGCCCCTGCCGGTCGCGCAGGCGGCGGTCACGCTGGTCGGCTCTCCCGACCACGACGGCCTGCTCTTTTCCGCGGACACGTGGACGGAGCCGCGCGCCTGGTACGCGTTCGACCCCGCAACCCGCAAAGTTGCCGACCTGGGCATGCGCAGCCCGTTGCCGGCCGATGTCTCCGCGCTGAAGGTCGACGTCGAGTCGGTGGACGTGAAGAGTTTCGACGGCACGGCGGTGCCGCTCACGATTCTCCATCGCACCGCCCTTGCGCGGGACGGCAGCCATCCGGCCGTCGTACTCGGATACGGGGCGTACGGCGCGATGCCCTTCCGGCCGTCGTTCAATCCAACCGGCATCGCCTGGGTGGAGCGGGGTGGCTTGGCCGCGTTCTGTCACGCGCGGGGCGGCGGCGAGAAGGGAGGAGCGTGGTACCTCGCGGGCAAGGGCCCGAACAAGCGCAACGGCGTGCGCGATTTCATCGCCTGCGCCGAGTACCTCAGCGCGAACGGCTACTCCCGGCCCTCGCGCACCGGCGCGTTCAGCCAATCGGCGGGCGGGGTTCTGGTCGGCGGTGCGATTACCGAGCGTCCGGACGCGTTCGGGGCCGCGGTCATCGGCGCGGGCATTCTCAATCCCGTTCGCATGCTCGAGGGCGTCAACGGCGCCAACCAGATCCCCGAGTTCGGTGACCCGCGCACCGCCGACGGATTCCAGGTCCTCATGGCGATGGACCCCTATGACCACGTGAAGCCGGACGTCAGGTATCCGGCGCTCATGCTGACGGTCGGCCTCAACGACAACCGTGTCTCTCCGTGGCATTCAGGCAAGTTCGCCGCTCGTGTGCAGGCCGCGACGGCAAGCGGAAAACCTGTGCTGATTCGCATCGACGAGGAGGCCGGGCACGGCATCGGTTCGATGCGCGACCAGATGGCCGAGCAGATGGGCGACATGTTCGCGTTTCTCCTCTGGCAGCTCGGAGACGCCGGGTTCCAGCCGGGCGCGAGCACCGGCAGCGCTGCCCCGCCGGCGTCCGTCCTCGGAACGGGGCGCGGCCTCGACCACGTGCTGATTGTCGTCCGCAACCTGGAAGAAGCCACGCGAACCTACGCCGACGTACTGGGGTTCAGCGTGATTCAGGGCGGCAGCGTTCCTGACGGCGTTCGCAACAGCGCCGTGCTCCTGCAAGGCGGTTACCTCGAACTGATTTCGGTGGACCGGTCGAAGGTGCCCCCCGACCACGAGTTCGCCCGCCTGCTCGAAAAGCGCGAAGGCGGATACGCGTTCGCGTTGAACGTCTCTTCGGCGCAACAGACCGCCGATTTTCTCCGGGCGAGGAAGTTCGATGTCACCGCGCCTCAGGGGTCCTCATTTACGCCTGAAGGTTCGAAGGAGGTCCAGACGGCACTCTGGCAGACGATGAACATCAAGGAACCGAGTTTCGAGTTCCAGCCGATGTTCTTCATTCAATATGCGAAGGAATCCACCAGGAAGGTGCCCGAACATCCGAACACGGCCGTGCGCGTGCACTCGGTCTGGATCGCGGTCAAGAATCTCGAAGCCGCGGCCAAGGCGTATGAAGCCGTCGGTCTCCGTTCTGTCGGGAACGTGCAGGTGCCCGCGCTCGCGGCGACAGGCAGGCAGATCGAGGCGGGCCGGGGAGTGATCGTGCTCCTTCAGGCGAAGGATGCGAGCGGGCCGCTCGCGTCGCACGTGTCGCAGTACGGGGAAGGAGTGGTTGGCGTGAGCATCGAAGTGCGGGATCTCGATGCCGCGCGGTCACGGATCCAGGCGTCAACGAAGCGCCCGCTCGAGCCGTACAGCGGGCCATTCGGGAAGAGCATCCTGGTGACGCCCGAGTCGACGCACGGGATGTGGATAGAGTTCTTCGGCAAGACAGGCGTGTGACGGGACGTCACCGCGCGTTGCCCGGCGTGCCGCGGCCAACGAAGCGTCAAGCCCGGGCATTGGTGCTAGAGTAGGGACGTGGTGAGGGAGCCCTCGACCCGTTCGAGCATGGATCGCGTGATCGACGCCTACAAGGACGCCGTCGACCGGTCACTCCTGCGCGAGAACCTCAAGCTGTCGCCCGAAGAACGGGTGCGCAAGCTCGCGGCGTTCGTGAGGCTCGCCGACGAACTGAAGCGAGCGGGGCGGGCACTGCGGTGAGCCCCGATTTCGAGGCCCTGCTCCGTGCGCTTCACGACTCGGACGTCGAGTTCATCCTCGTGGGCGGCTTGGCGGGGACGGTGCACGGCTCCGCGCGGGCGACCTACGACGTGGATGTCGTCTACTCGCGCAGCGCGGCGAACCTGGAACGCCTGGTCGCAGCACTCACCCCGCTGCAGCCTTACCTGCGCGGGGCCCCGCCGGGGTTGCCCTTCCAACTGGACCTCGCGACCCTCCGCCGCGGTCTGAACTTCACGCTGACCACGATCGCCGGCGACCTCGACCTGCTGGGAGAGATTGCCGGCGGAGGTGGCTACGACCGCGACGTCCTCACTTCCCGCGCAGCCGACTGAGCGCCGCGGCGGGGTTGATGACGGGGACCGCGCAGTCAGGGTAACCCGGAAGTGAACCACGTCAGCGTCGCGGCGGGCGCCGCGGGCGCCAGGTCCGCAGCGCCTGGTCGCCTCGCCGTTCGTCCCGGGACAGTCGTAGTCGCAGAATCAGCAGTTTCCGGGTATCGGTGCCTGGATCGAGCAGCCAGATGCCGCATCATAGCACCGCGGCGTGCACCGTGACGCCTGTCGGTCCCGCCCCGTCACGGCTCATGAAAGACGCGCACGCGCGGGGGGAAGGACGCGGCCACGGCGGGCGTGATTCCCCTCGCCGACACCCGCAATTCGCGCAGCAAGGGCAGGCGCGCGAGCCGTCCGACGCCGACGTCGGTCAGCTGGTGACACGCGTCGAAGGTGATGCGCTCGAGCGCCTCCATCCCCGACAGCAGCTCCGGCGTGCGGTCCGTGATCGTCGTGTAGCTGTTGAAGTAGTACGACAGGCGGCCGAGCCGCGTGATCTGCTCGGTCGCCTTGTCCGTCGTCTCCCGGCAATACATCAGGATGAGCGACTCGAGCCGCTCGCACTTCCCGATGTGGCGGTACCCGTCATCGGGCACGTCCATCGGCATCAGTTCCCTCAGCGCGGGGAATGACGGGAGAGCCGCGACCCCGGCGTCGTCCACGTTGAGGCAGCTGACCGACAGCCCGCGCAGCGCCGGCATCCTTGCGAGCGCGACGAAACCTCGGCGACGGAGGTTGTGACAGCGGCGTCCCCAGATGTACTCGATGGACCGCGACCCGCTGAGCGCCGCGAAGCCCTCGTCGCCAGCCACGGTGTCCTGCACCCCAAGAAACCGCAGCGAGCGCATTCGCGCGATCGCCGGCATCCAGTCATCCCTTGCGTCCACCGAAAGCGACCCCAGGTGGGGCAGGGCAGTGAGCGGTTCGAGCGCCGCCGCGGTGATGGCCAGGTGGCTGTCGTCGAGGTCGAGGTCGAACAACCCCTCGAGGCCTTCGAGATGGCTCATGCCGGCGTCGCTGAACGACCCGCGCAGCCAGAGATGATTGGGTAGCGAGCGATCGCCGAAGAAGCCGATCTTCGCCTCGCCGCCGTGCCAGGTCTTGAACACCGGCAGCTCGTGCAGGAGCTGTACGCCCGCGTCGGTCACGAGACGCCCGGTCGCGAGACGATGGAGGGCGCGCTTGCCGGCGAGCGCCCGGAGCGCGCCATCCCCCGTCTCGGTCCATGCGAGGTTCACCTCGCGAAGTTCCTCGCAGCGGGCGAGGCGCGCCGCGCCATCGTCCGTTACACGGGTCATCGCGAGGGAAACCGTTTCGAGCGACGGCAGCTCGGTGAGGACGTCGAGCCCGCCGTCGGTGATTGCCGTGCCGCTGACGTCGAGACGCTTCAATCCGGGCAGCCGGGCAAGCTGCCGGATGCCGGCATCGGTCAACGCCCTGGAGCCGGCGAGGTCGAGCGCCGTGACGCCGGGGATCCGGGAGATCTCCGCGAGCACCTCGTCCGTCATCTGTCCTTCGGCAACGAGAGTCACGGACGGGTGCGCCGCCAGCAGCTCGATGACATCGTCCCATTGCCGTGACCGGGCAATCGTTTCCGGCTGCCCGGTCGCACCCGTCTGCACCAGCCGCACGGGCTTTGCCGCCACGCGAGGCACCGCGAGCGGCGACTCGGTGAACGCCTCCAGCGCCGCCCAACTCGGAAAGCCGTGCTCAACGGCCACCAGGTAACGGGCGTCTTCGAGGGTGATGTCCACGTCGTGGTCCGGGCCGCTCGGCCGCTTGCCGAGATCGAGCTGCACGTAGGTGCCCATCGCCGGCCAGGCGCGCCGGTGCCAGGTATAGCTGTAGTGACGCTCCATGGCTTCGCGCGATCCGGTGCGGTACGCTTCCAGCAGCGCGTCGGCGGCCGCTTCGTAGCGCGCGAGGGACCGGGCGCCAGCGGTCCGATGACGCGCGGCCGTCTCCGCCAGCGAGCGCTTCAGCGCCGCCCATCCGGGGAAACCCTGCTCGCAAGCGAGCGCGTGCTGCACGTCGCGCAGCGTCGGCGTGCCCGGGGCGTCCGGGAGCGCCCGCTCGAGGCGCACGCGCGCGTCGGCGGCGCCCGCGCGAAGCGCAGCGAGCCAGCGCTTGGCTTCTTTCCTGAGGCTCTCGAGACTCCGGCGACGCCGGGTGGGATCGTCGGTCATGACCCTTCCTCCGCTGCGCCTGCGTCCGCTGAAGACAGGAAGGAGAAAGGTGGCGGCAGGCAAACCGTCGCTCGCTGGGTGGGAGGATTCCCTTGCCGCGGACAGGAGGCGCCCCAGAGCGCTCTGTAGGAGATTGTCGGAGAACCGCCGGCGACGGTCAAGCAGACGAACAGCCGGGGTTGGAACCCTACTGAGCCCTGGTCGGCCTGGCGCGTCGCGGATCTGATCGAACGCGAATGCGGGGTGACGTACTCGAGCGTCCAGGCGTGGCGCATCCTCCGCCAGTTGGGGTGGACGCCGCAACGTCCGGTGGGACGCGCCTTGCTTGCCGGGTCATGATCTCTTTGAACAACGTCACTATGTTATGTAAGGCTCAGTGAGTAGGCGCGCATCACCGCTTTCGTGCGGTCGGCCTGCGCGCCGGTCCACTCGATCAAGTTCTCCAGCGCCCACTCGATCCAGCGGTCGCGGCTGTTGTGACGTTGCGGCCCCCACCACTGCATCGCTCCCAGATGGCAAAGCCGATCAGCTTCAATCCTTCGAGTGCACCGTCGGTGAAATGCAGCTCGGCATCCGCGAGTTTGCCGGGCGGGTTGCCTTTGTCGTTCGGAGTGATCTTTGCATTACGCCTCGACCGATGCGCTCAGGCCAAAGGAGGATGTGTGGGCTCACGACATCTCGGCTACGCCACGACTGCGCTGACGATCCTGCTCCTCGCCGCGTGTGGGAGGGACAAGGCGCCGACAGCACCCACACCGCCAGTGGACCCACCGACGGCCAATGCCTACATCCTGGCCGGGGCCGTTGACCTGGGTGCGATCGCGTTCGGCGACGAGCCGATCGTCATCTACAAGGGGGAGCGGCTGCGGTGGCGGAACGTCGACACTGTGGAGCACAACGTCGTGACCGACACGGCGTCGCTGCCGGAGTTCATGACGACCGGGCTTCTCGCGCCGGGCGGCGAGCGATCATTCATCATGAACACCATCGGAACGACGAAGATCCATTGCACGATTCACCCGCAAATGACAGGCACGCTCGTCGTGCAGGAACGATGACGTTGGCCTTTGGACTCCGTCGCCCTTCACGAGGCGGTGACCAGCCAGTTGCAGAAATCGTCCCGAACAGCCAGGGAGCCGTAGCGCTCCTCGAACTCGGCGCGGGTCATGCGCGGCATAACGCCGTTCTCCTCTCTGTCCACGTTTTCGCCGCGGACAATCAGGCTGATCGCGCGTCGGCTGACGGAGAACCTGGCGGCGGAGTTCCGAATGATGAGATTTTGCTACGTCAATGTCGCACAGGTCGGCCGGACGTCGAGCCTTCTCCGTGCGTCACTCTGTTTGGCTGTTGCGCTTCTAGTCGGCTGCGGCGGTGGCGCCGGGCCTAAAGATACACCAGCGATCAAAACCGTAAACCTCTCCTTGTCTGGCCTGACAGTCACAAAGGTGCGCACAGCAAATAACGCGATCATCCTGCTTGAGGAGCGACTCACATCCATCTTTGAGGACGGTCCACAGCGCACGCTGGCGATACTACAAAGTGACGGCCATCCCATACAGTCCTATGTGCCGCCGGCGGGATGGTCGATCGTTGACTTCGCGGTGCATCCGTCCGGCGATATTTCGGCAATCCTCACCACAGCACGAGAAGTCCGCATCGTGCGGCTCGATTCCAATGGATCGATTCGAAGTGACCAACCGTTTCTCGACCCCGCCGCCGCAATCGATCCATACTTCGACTATGGCGGAGGTATCAAGGATGACGACGCTCTTCAGCCTGCGCTGATGCATGACGCCGCTCGCTTGGCCCCGCTGGGTGAAAGCCTGGCTGTCGTGTTGCGCACCGGACGCAACGCGATCGTTGCCTATCGTCTGGACCCTGACGTGAGCGGCGCATATCAGCGTGCCTGGCGCACGCTTGTCGAGCCCGGTAGTTCGATATTCTTCTTAGGCATCACGAGTGGTAGCTTCGACGTGTTCGGCCAACTCGAGAATCATCTCAGCATTTTTGTGGATATCGATACGGACGCTACGCTCGCCATCGGCGTCGTCGATGCCCCGTTCCTCAACTTCACGTTCCGGGCGCACACAGAATATTTCAGCGAACCGATTGCGGCATCGATCGGCGTCTTACTGACGCGTGTGGCGAGCGCCGACGGCGGCCGTTTGGGAAGCATTGCCATCGACACTCATGATCGTGCTGAACTCCATGGGCTGCGTGCAGTGCCGGGCGGCTTCATGTTGGTGGGCCGAGTTCTCTCCGAGGTGCGATCAGACGGAACGGGTTGGAATGCGTTCGCTGCATTTGTTGGCAGCGATGGCACTCCCGATCTGTACAGCGTGGTCGATGTTGACCGAGGTGACGTGTTCTTTGATGTTGCGGCGTTGCCCAGCGGGCGATATCTGGCGCTGGGTACGACCGGGTACGTACAGAACCCAGGCGGCGAGAGTATCTCTGAAGCTGCGCAGCCACTGTTGGCGTTGTTAAACAGTGACGGCTCGCTGGCCCAGAACCTGGGCTACATCGGAGGTCCGCGCCATAACCAACTCACCACTGTCGCTCCTCTGAACGGCCACTGGCTTCTTGGCGGAATGATCAATGGTCCGGGAACGCATTCTGGCGACGCTCAGCGCGAGCTCATCGTCGCCGATGGATTCTTGCGCGAGGTAAGTAGTCTCCCGATACTAGCTCGCCGCCGGCACGGTCAGCCTGTCTTTTGATCGTCACATTCATGGTTCGCACTTATAATAAGTCTTCTTCGCTCAACTCGGTGCGGGCCGGACCGACTAAACGCCGGCCGGAATGGCGGCGCCGCACGGGCCGCCCAAGCGCCGTCTACGCACGGTGGATTTCACGTTTCCCCGCGCACGTCGGGCGCTCGCCCCGGGGCCAGTTCCTCGTTCCCGACGCGCGGTGCCCCGCCGATGCAGCCCGGCTCGCCCGCCCACGCTCCCAATCGCCTCCGATCGCAGGTCGTGCAACATCGCCGCGGACCGGGTACCGTCAGAACCGCACGCCGACACCCAGGCCGACCGTCGCGCCTCCCACCTTGATCGCGAAGTCCGCCGGCTGCATCCTCACCGCGCTGTACTTCACGCGGAAGTCCAGCGCGAACCGCTTCGCGACCGTGTCGGACACGCCGGCGACTCCGCAGAAGCCCGCCTTGTTCTGCTTCGCCACGCCGAACGGCTCGTTATTCTCCCTGAACATGTAGTACCCGCCGCCGACCCCGGCGTACGGCGACAGGCGGCCGCGCGTAATCCGGTAGATGACCCCCGCTTCGGCGCTGGTCACCTCGACTCTCGTCGTCTCGCGCGTGAACGAGACGTTCCCGCTGCGCGTGCGGTAGTTGCCCTCGAGCCACGCGGCGATCGGCCATCGGCTGCGGTCCGGCGGCCCGACGCGCAGTTCCGCTCCGTACGCGACACCGTTGCGATAGATGTCCTTGAACGCCGGATCCGCCGCCACGAAATAGCCGACGCGCCCCAGGACCATCCAGAAAGGACCAGGACTCTTCGGCGACCGCGGTACGGGTGTGGGCTTCGCTTGTAGTGGTGTCGGCTCGGGCGCAGTTCTCGCGGGTGGCTTCGTGTCTGGGACCTTCGTCGTCCCGGTCGGCTGTTTCGGTGGTGGTGCATCTGCTGCTGGCTTTACAGGCGGCTTCGCTTCGGCCGCCGGCGGCGCAGCGGTGGGCGGTGTCACCAGCGCCACCTCGCGCCTCGGCAGGACGATGTTCTTCCTCTCGATGTACCCGATTCGCTTGTCGAACTGCGGATCCTGGAACTCGACCTGGACCCAGTTTCCCTCCACCTCAAGCACGCGCACGACGGTGCCCCGCTTCAACGTCGTCAGCGGAACCCTGGTCGTGTCAGGATAGAGGAACACCGGCGCGGAGGCGACCTGGATGGTCGCCCGCTCGCCGTACTGAATTGCTTGATCAGAAGCCTGTTGCTCGCCTTGGTTCGCAGCCGGAACGACGGCCACGATGCGAAGGCCGGCACTAGGTTCTTGGGCGCCGGAACTGGCAGCTGTCATCAGCAGTGCAAGCGCGAACGGAATTGTGCTGCGCATGCTTCCTCCTACTGAAGCGTGATGACCGCCGGGGCGCCTTCTCGGTCGCCGGACACGACCGCGGCGACGCTGTATTGGGTACTCGCTCGTCCGGCGTGGCGGCGCTGGTATCCCGTGCTGTTGGCTGGCAGTTCGACGAGGAGCGAACGCGCGCTCCCGTTGACCGTGTACACGCGGTATTTCGCGATGGGCAGGCCCTGGTTGGCCGCGTTGGGCTGCCACGACAGGACGTCGATGTACTCGGCCTGCGAGAACGTGCGGTTGAGCACCTTCTGCCCGCTCACGGCCGGCGCGTGGATGTATCGGAACGTCGCCGTTACACCCCTGTCGCCGTCCATCGTCACCGTCGCTGGACTGGAGGTGCTGCCTGCGCTGCCGCTCCAGTTGATAAAGGTCGAGTACATGTCGGGAATCGCGCGTATGACCAGTTGCGCGCCGGGCGGATAGCGATATGTGCCCGGACTCGGATCGGTGGTGCCGAACTGCGTCGACTCGATTGCCAACTGATATACGGCGAGCGACGCGATCGCCCGGTCCACCTGGATACGCGGGAGTGCCGTGCGATAGGCGTCACACGAACACCTGACGGGTACACCCGTGTTCGTCAAGGCAGCGAGGAGATCCGTGACGCTGGAATAGGGCGCCGCCTGCTTCAGGAGGACGAAGGCACCGGACGCGTGCGGTGTCGCCATCGAGGTGCCTGACAACGATCCGTAGGACGAATCCGAACTGCCCCTGGACGAATAGATCGATTCTCCGGGCGCGTACAGCTTCTGCATCGTGGGATGCCAATTGCTGAAGGAAGAATCCGCGTCGGAATCGCTGCTGGAGCCGACGGACACCGCGGTAGAGATGCACGCCGGGGTATCGACACGACCACAGTAGTATTCATTACCGGTTGCGACGACGGTCGCAATCCCAACCGCCCGCAGGTTGTCGATGGCTGCCTTTCGTGAATCGCTGTCGCACACGTAGGAATACCACGCCCCTCCAAGACTTAGGTTCACGGCGGCAATCCTGTAGCTTCCGCGGATTGAGTAGACATAGTCCAATGCCCCGAGTGTGTCTGACGAGTACGAGCCAAGGCACGGCAGGTAATCGTCGCATGACCAGCCGGAGTACTTCGAGAACACTTGCACGGCGATGATCGAAGCGTCCCTCGCGACCCCTGCCAGCGAGCCGTAGTTGCCGGTCGCGATTCCGGACACGTGCGTGCCGTGGTCGTACCCATCGTAGATGCTCGAATGATGGACCGCGGCGCCCGGGCCGGTCATCGAAGAGAGTCCATTCGGACAATCGCCCGCGCCTGCTATGCCGTCCGAGCCCAGAGCGAAGCAGGCCTCTACGATGTCCTTCCCCCCGAAGAACTGGTGGGTCTTCCGGATGCCCGTGTCCAACACGGCCACGTACGATCCCGCCCCCCCGATGCCCCAGCTCCAAACTGTGTTCGCTCCGATCAGCCTCGCCGTGTTGTCGAGCAGTGGCTTGTCTTGCCCGACGATGCCCGCCGGCTCCGGTTGACCCTCCGCGTCGATCTTGCCTCCCTCCGGATCCGGGTCGATCAGCCTGAGAGGGATGTCCTCCTCTATGCCGAGTACGTTCGCTGAAGCCTCCAGGCGCGTGAGTGCGTCCGGCGTCACGCGCAACGCAAGGAACGGAATGCTGGTGTACCGCGCATTCACCACGAAGTCGGTGCCGGTCAGTTCGGCGAGGACGAGGGACGCCGCATGCTGGATGGCATCGCTCAGGGCGGCGTCGGTGTCCCTCTGAGATCTGGCGACGGCCCTCTCGCTTCCCGATATGGCCTGCTCGCCTCCCCGTGCGACCCTCCGGCCCCTCACTGTGGTGCGGGGATCGGTCTTCTTTGGAGACGTGGACAGCACCGAGGCGGCCGTCAGTTGTTCGATCCCGGGCACGGCCACGTGGACGATTACACCCACGTGGCCATCAACGGCCGCCTTCTCGGCCAGCCTCGCGAATTCCTGGTGGCCCTTCTGGCCCTGGGCGGCGGGACGAAGCGAGAGGGCCAGCACAACCACCACGCACACGAGGGAGAGCGCAACAGCCAAACGCCGGCGCACCGTGACAGGTGTTTTCATAGGGCCCTTCTCCGGGAGAATCAGTTTGCCGAGCACCGGTTGTGCGCCGCGTGGCGTTCGCGCGACGACTGCGGCACGTCCCGCCGCTGGCCCTGCCTGCCGGCCGTCGAACGATGTCGATCGGGTTCGTACCGTCCGGGTGGCGGTCGGCTTCGCGGTGCCGCGAAGTCCGCGCCGACTCTACCATGGCCGTAATGGGCCGGGGTGTGGCAGTGTGATGACTCACGCAATTTGGGCAGACGATCCAGTGGGCGGTGAGACTGAGTCTCAGGTGGCGGGCACCAACGCTATCAGAACGACGAATTGTGTCTCAGGTGGTGGACGCCGGCGGCCAGCGGAGGGTGTGGGGTCGTATCTGCAAACTTCGAACGCACGCCTCACGCTCGGGCACGGAGAGACGGCATCATGGACCGAAAACCTGTCCGCTTCGTGTCCATTCCGCCTCAGGCTGAAGGGGCCGCCGCCTCCGTCAGAGGGCACGACGTCCACGTCACGGCTGACGGTTGTTCATTCCGCAGATCATTCCATGAGGGGGAGCGAGATAGAACATCGCCGGAACGGTTGGGAACAGGGGTAAGTCGTGCAGCACAACGTTCGGTCCGAACGGTCCGTCAGCGGCGAGGTCGCCGTAGGCGCGTTCACGAATCAATCCGCGAGCGCGTACACGACAAAGGGGGCGGAACACCCGCCCCCTGAAGCATCGCCCGGCGGCTCGCCCTTCTAGGGCCGGCCTGCTGCGGCGTCGCGCGTGCGCCGCGCGATCGCCGCTGCTACGCCCTCGTCCAGTCCCCGCGCTTTCAGCTGTGCCCGTATCTGTGCCTCCGACCGGCCTTCCAGGGCGAGACGCTCGGCATCCTCCTGAAGCGACTCCACCATGTCTTGTGCCACACGCCGGGCCGCTTCGTGCTGTTGCATGGGCGGCAGCCCGCGCCGGGCGACCTCGGCCTCGACAGCCGCGATGGCCTCGGGCTCGTACTGATGCGCAGCGACCTTCATCCGGCGCAGTGTCTGGAGCAGGGCCTCGTCGTCCATTCCAGGCAGGCGATCGACGAACGCCGACAAGCACTCGCTCGGCATCGCAGCCTCCTTGCCGAGCTCACCTCCGCCCGTACACACAGTCGGCGTGGGGTCTGTATCCCGCCGCTTCCGCCTGCTCGCGCGTCGCGAACACCGCGCGGCAGTTCTTGCAGTTGTAGTCCCGGCATCCCGGCGCGTGGTAGACGTGACTCGACACGTTGCCGTGGTACGGACCTGCCGCGGCGGAGCCGGGATTGCCGCCGCGCGACCCCATGCCTCCGCGCGCGGTCGGCTGCGCGGCCTCGCCGCGCTCCACCCACGGCGGCATCGCCGACGGATCTGCCCACAACCCGCGCCGGGCGGCCCGCGCTTGTTTCTCGAGGGCGGCCAGGCGCGCGTCCGAGGAGTACTTCACGTAGTGCCACGCGAGGCCGGCCGCCACCATCTCCTCGCTCAGATCCTTCCCTCCGACGATGACTCGCGCGACCAGCCGGCCGTAGCGGTCGGTTTCCTTGCCCTTGACGGTTGCGCGCTGGGAGAAAGCGAGCACCCGGAGAAAGGTCCTCGCCTGCGCGCTGAACGGCTGCGCGCGCTCTGGCGCGTCGATCCCTTCCAGCCGAATGGTGACGACGCGCTGGCCGGACGTGACGTCGAGCGTGTCGCCGTCGGCAACGTGGGTAACGATGCCAGAGAAGGACTGCGGCGCCGGGAGCGTCCGCAGCGGTGCACGAGCTGACCCGGCGAGTGCGGTCAGAACGAGAAGGGCGACGTACTCCTTCATTGCCAGCCTCCGCTATCCTCGCCGGGAACCGTCTCGCCTGCGCAGTCTGCACGCTCGAACGAAGGCATCGCCAGCCACGTCACAGCAGGAACAGGAACATGTAGCGCGGATCGCGCGGTCCTGTACCGGGTCGGTCCGCGGAACCGAGCAAAAGATAGCTCAAAACTGTCAACGGGGAGTTGTTGCCGAGACTTCGAGGGAAGGGGTGTGCGGTCGGTCGGCGGGTGAGTATCCGGCCCGCGGGGCCTTGAGCCTCATGGCACGTGGGATCCGGCTCCGGCCGGATTTTGAGCCTTTTTACGCCCCGGCCTCTTCCACCAGTCCCCGTGGAACCGGCTCGTCGGCCGGGGTCGCCAGGGGCACCGGCACCGTCGATTGCGGATTGAACGTGGGCACAATCGACTTCAGTTGCTCGATCAGGCTTGCCGTTGCCCCGTGCGCGGCTGCACGCCAGTCAGTGCCTGGGCCAGCCACCGCCAGGGCCGCTCGTCCTGACCCATGGTGGGGGCGTCGCTGAACGGATCAATTCCGTAACACGCATCACGATGCCGTAGCGGCCGGCAGCGGAGCGTGGCCGCTGGCGCGCGCCGCGGCGCGCCAGCGAGACGGCCGCACTTGCACACTCCTTGCAGCACCCTCTTGACTCGTTTCGGACTACGGGTGCATCGTTCCTTCACCGCGCATCACCACTACCCCCGCGCCCCACCAGGAGGATCCCGCCATGGCGAAGAAGAAGGATCCGAGCGTCACGTACCTGAACAAGTTCGGCTACAACGTGGTGAAGCTGCCGCGCGCCGGCATCGAGCCGCTCGACGTGATCGGCCGCGACGAGACCACGCAGTGGCTGGGCCCGCTGCCCATCGTCTGGAAGAGCAACGCCGGCGTCCCCGCGCCGTCCGCGCCCCGCCCCGCGGTCGCCATCAACGGGCAGCGCTCCGATTCGATGGACATCAAGTTCGGCATGAAGATCCTGGCCAACGCGCTCGCCGCGTTCGGGGCCTCGGTCCCGTCGCTCGACATCGCGTACCGCCGCGCGCGAAAAGTGCAGTTCTCCTTTGCCAACGTCACCTCGGTCGCGGTCTCGCCGCTCGAGGCCGGCGAGTACCTCGCCGCCGGCACGCTGAGCACCGACAACCCCGTCGTCAAGCACTACTTCGACGATCCCGAGAGCGAGGCGTACCTGATCCTCGAGGTGCTCAAGTCGGATTCGATCACCGTGACGGCCAGCGACGAGCGCGGCGTCGACGTCGGCGTGGACGTGCCGGCCATCAACCAGGTGCTCGGGGCCAAGGTGGAAGCGAAGACCGCGGCCGCCGGCAGCAGCACCATCACCTACACCTCGAAGGACGGCCCGCCCATCACCTTCGGCTTCATCGTCGACGCCATCGAGTACGACGGCAAGCAGTGGTCGATCAGCGGAAAGGCGCCCGGCGGGATCCTGGCGTTTCCCGCGGTGGCAGCAGGCGTGGCCGCCGAGCCCGAGGCCCCGCCGATCCTGTTGAGCACCGGCTGCTTCGTGCGGATCTGATTCGATGCACGATGCATTCAGGGACGTCGAAGTCCGCATCCGCGGGGCGAGCCGCGCCGACGACCCGTCGGCGCGCCAGGTCGAAGCGCGCGTCGAGGATTCGGGGCGCTGGGAAGGGGAGTCGCGCTTCCAGCCCGACCAGCTCGACGCGAGCGACCCCGTCGCGTACGGGCAGGCGCTCGGCGGACAACTCGCCAATCCTGCCTTCGTGCGCGCGCTCGACTGCGCGGGACTGACGCGCGGCAGACCCATCCGCTTCCGCCTCTCGCTGGACGAGGCGAGCGACCTGCACTGGGTCCGATGGGAGCGCCTGTCGCTGCGCATCGGCGGCGCGGACCTGCGGCTTGCCGTCCACGACCGCGTCGCGTTCTCGCGCTACATCGCGGTCGAACAACCGGACGGCGAACCGCCCGACGTCCCCGTGTTCCGCCTGCTGTTCGCCATCGCCAATCCCTGCGGGCTGGCGGACAAGGCGATCGACGTCGCGACGGAGATCGACAGCTTCCTGCGCGCCTTCGAGGACGGCCCGGTCGATCGCCGCCTGAGGGTGTCGGTCCTTCCGGGCCGCACGCCGATCTCCTCCGCACTCGCGGACCGCATCGCGAAGCTCGGTTGGGACGTCGTTCCCGGCTGCGCCACGCTTCAGGACATCGGGGCGCTGCTCGTCGACGGCCGTCACGGGCTGCACGTGCTCGCGCACGGCGATTTCGATTCGCAGGCCGGCGTCGGCCAGCTTCTCCTCGAGGACAGGGACGGCGGCAAGAACTGGGTGAAGGACCGCCAGTTGGAGTCGTGGCTGGGCCCGCAACTTCAGCTCGTGCTGTTTCATGCGTGCCGCGGGGCCGCCAGCCCGCGCGAGCACACGGCGCCGTTCGTCGGCCTCGCTCCCAGGCTCGTCAAGATGGGATTGCCGGCCGCCGTCGCCATGCAGGACGAACTCGAGGTCGAGGATGGCCGGCGTTTTTTCTGGGCGTTCTACCGGGCGCTGCTCGACGAAGGCCTGGTGGACGTCGCAGTCAACTGCGGCCGCAAGCAGCTGATTGCGCCCGACGCTTACAGCGACGCCTGGTCGAACCCGGTTCTCTTCACGCGGTTGCGCGGCGGGCGACTGTGGCGGCCCGACCCGCTCAGGCGCTCCGTGTCGGACGCGCTCTCGGCCCTTCCCGTCGATGCCGCACCACCGCAGCCGCTCGAGGCCATCGAGCACACGCGCGGCGTGGGCCACTACGATCCGCTCCAGGGCGCCGCGGGTCCCCGCTACGACCTCTGGAACCGCTGCCAGGAGATCGCCGGAAGCGCCGGCCAATTCCTGGTGCTGACAGGGCCGTCCGGCTCGCTGAGGCTCGCCCAGCTCCGGAGCGTCTTCCGCCATTTCGCGCTGCAGTTCCTGGAGGGCCGGAGCGCCGCCGTTCCCGTCCTGCTCGAGCTGACGGAGCTTGCCGGGGGCGACAGCACGGCGCTGCCGTTGATGCAGCGCCTCTGGCGCGGCGAGACGACTCCTGCCGACCAGACCCAGATCGAGGGCCGCCGGTTTCTCTTCCTGGCGGACGGGCAGGACGCCATGAGCGGCCTGGCGCGCGAGGCGGCCCTGACCTCGCTCGGCAGGCTGAAGGCGATCGAAGGCAGCAGCGTCGTGCTGCTGGCCGACGAAACGCTGATCCCGCACCTCGTCCGCGATTTCCAGTCGTCGGTCCTGCTGGTGGCGCAGCCGCTCGAGTGGTCGCGCGTGGCGGGCTACCTGGCCGCGTTCGACACGGACTGGGCGCGCACGCTCGGCGACGAGATTCCGAGCCGCGGCTGCGTGGACCTGGCCGCTCACCCGCGTTTCCTGCAGCACATGGTGGACCTGGCGTCGAGCAAGGTCCCCCTGCCGTCGCGCGGCGCCGTTCTGCGCCGCATCACAGACATCTACCTGGCGCGCGCCAGCCGCGTCCCGCGCTCGGTCGTCGACGACGCCGCGCGCCGGATCGCCTGGACCATCCAGCAAGGGCGCGGCACGCGACTGCGGGGAGCCGACTTCTATCGCCTCTTGAGCGAGTCGCGCGGTGAGCGGGATTTCCCGCTCTCCGATCTGTCGCACGCGCTCGTCGTCGAATGCCGCCTGCTCGTGTCGAGCGGCGACGAGGGCGTGCGCTTCGCGTACCCGCTGCTGCAGGCGTACTTCGCCGCCCGTCACCTCGCCGACCCGCCCCAATCGCGGCGCCTGGTCGACGACATCACCGCGACGTTCGGCCGGCTCTCTCGGCTGCGCCGCTGGGAACAGGTGTTCATCGCGCTGGCCAGCATGGTGCGCTCGCCGGCGGCGCTGCTCGAAGCGATCGTGGCGGGCTCCAGCCTCATGGAGGGAGAGCAGCTCTTCCTGGCGGCGCGCTGCTACCAGGAAGCCGTGGCCGAGAATCCGGCCTGCGAAGGGCTGACCAGGATCGTCGAGCAGATGGTGGACACGCTCGTGTGGCGATCGAGCTGGGATCCGGGCCGCCCGTACGCGGACCGCCGGATGGCGCTCGACAGCCTGATCGCCGCCGTCACCGCCCACGTTCGCGCGCGCTCACGTCCGCCGAGCCCGCGCGCGGCGCCGCCGATCGGCCGCCCCGAGCCCGTCACCCCCGAGTGGGAAGCGCAGGTCGTCGCGCACCTGCTCTCGCTCGCCTGCGATCCGGTCGAGCGGCCGGCCAGGGGGCAGCCCGAGAAGTTCGACTGGTCGGGAATCAGGCGGGTGGCGGCGGCCGGGCTGCTGCGCCTGCCGGAACAGGTGACCGCGTACCTCGAGCGCACCAGGCGGGATTTGCTCGAGCCGTTGCGCGCATGGTGGACGCTGCGCGGCGACGCGGACGCCATGAAATCGATCCTGCTCCAGGACAGCCCGCGGGTTTCGCCCGTCGCAGCGTTCGCGCTGGCGCAGACCGGCCGGGCGGACGACCGGAAGACGTTGCTCGACGCCTACGACCAGCTGCGCGACGAGGAGGTCTTGTGGGCGATAGCCACCTCGTTCGAGAGCCTCGACGCGGCGGCGATCCACGCCGAGATCCTGGCCCGCTGGACCGCGCCGCGCGAGGAAACGGACAAGAGCCGCGAACTGCGGCGCGCGCACGTCTGCTACCTCGTTCAGAAATCCAGGCTCGCGCCGGACGCACTGCGGCAGCAGTTGCTGGAGTGGCTGCTGTCCGGCACGCCGGACCTCCAGGGCCGCGTGCTGCGCGCGCTCAGCAAGCTGCAGGATGCCGAGACGGAGAACTGGGTGCGCCAGATCTGCGAGGACATCCTGCTCGGCGCGGCGGGCAAAGTGGACGCGTCGAAGATGAACGTCACCCGCGCGTCGCTCCGCGATCCGCGCCTGCGCAGAGCGGCCGTCGAAACGCTGCGCGATATCGGCAGCATGGCGTCGATGAGGGTGGTGCGCGTGGCGGGCAACACGTTCAGCGCCCGCAAGGACAGTTCCGAAATGCGGCAGCTGCGCTTCCAGGTGGCCGAGGAATTGTACTGGCGGCTGATCGCCCGCTCCGACACCGGTGCGCCGCGCGCCGACAAGGGGTGAGCACAGCGCACTGGGGGGCCGAATGAACCACACGTCTCCGGGGGCTGCAACGACCCCCATCCCCATGGGTGTCGTCGGCGAGACCGGCACGACGCGCCCGCCGCTCGGCGACTCGATCGCGCGAGACGCCGCCCCCGACACGATCGCGGCCAGGGCCCGGCGCCATCGCGAGACGCTCGCGGTGGACGGCACCGTGCGTGATCCGAGCGATCTCACGCAAGCGGGCTGGGCCGTGTTGTTCGCGTCCGACGAAGACCGCCGAGTGAAGGAGGCGCTCCAGCCGCTCCTCGATTGGCGCAGGACCCAGGTCGGCCACGACCGGCTGTTCCGCGTGTTCGAGGGCGACGCGGGGTTCCGGCCGCGGCAGACCGTCAGCGGCTGGACGTCCAGCAAGGGCGTGACGGTGGCGGCACCGGTGCGGCCGACGAGCGGCGTGCCTTACTACCTGCTGATCGTCGGCTCGCCCGCGCGCATCCCCTTCGAGTTCCAGCAGCAGCTCGACCTGCAGTGGGCGGTCGGCCGGCTCTCGTTCGACGATGTGCAGGCCTACGCCGATTACGCGGCGAGCGTGATCGAGTACGAGAAGGGGAGGGCGCCGCGGCGCGCCAGGGCGATCGCGTCGTGGATGCCGCGCAACCCCGGCGATCCGGCCACGGCGATGCTGGCGGGAACGTTCGAGCACGACTTCTCCGGCGCCGCCGGCGATCCGCCGGGGCCGATCGGACGGAAAGAGGGGTTCCGCGCGATCGCGCTGACGGGGGATCCCGCGACGAAGGACGCGCTGTCCGGGTTGTTCTCTCCTTCGCCGGGCACGCTGCCGCCGGCGATCGTGTTCACCGGCTCGCACGGCGCCGAATGGGAATCCGCGAACGCCGCGCTCCAGCGCCGGCTGCAGGGCGCGCTGGTGACGCAGCAGTGGACGCCCGGGCAGCCGCTCGCCCCGGAGCACTATTTCGCGGGACAGGACCTCGGAGCGTGTGTCGCAGTTCACGGACTGATCGCGTTCCTGTTCGCGTGCTTCGGGGCGGGATGCCCCGCGGAGGATTCGTACTACAAGAATGCCGCGGGAGCGAAGCTGCGTCTTGCCGCCGAACCGTTCGTCGCGCATCTCCCGAAGGAGCTGCTGCGGCGCGGCGCCCTGGCCGTCGTGTCGCACGTCGATCGCGCGTTCAGCTACGGTTTCCAGGACACGCTCGGCACCTCGCAGCCGCAGCTGCTCAGGACGCCGCTCGAACGACTGATGGCTGGCGATCGCGTCGGGATGGCAGTGGACGCGTTGAACGCGGCATGGGCCTCCCTCGCGGCGCAGTACGGTGTGGCGCTGGGCGCGTTGATGCCGGGGGCTAAGCTCCCGGCGTCGCTCCTCAGCCTCGTCGTCGCGCGCGACGATGCCCGCAATTACGTGGTGCTCGGAGACCCGGCGGTGCGGCTGGATGTGGGCCGCCTGGGGTAGACGGTTACGCGGCCCGCAAGGAGGATCGTGTAGTCGTTGTCGGGGTCTGGCGCGCCACGGGCGCGCCCCGCCGGAGCGGCGCGGGGCAT
>Ga0316628_100000935_pt1 | contig 19601 bp, 15 predicted proteins | sample OWC_Aug_M2_C1_D5_FD_207648 | JGI IMG/M metagenome (GOLD analysis project Ga0316628, IMG submission 207648) | Wetland soil microbial communities from Old Woman Creek delta, Ohio, United States - OWC_Aug_M2_C1_D5_C | ecosystem: Environmental > Terrestrial > Soil > Wetlands | place: USA: Ohio... | reverse complement strand
CAGCGCAATAGCGACGACCTGAACGAGGAATTGAACGCCGCGCAAGGCGAAGTGGTCGATGGAATCGGCCGCAAGCTGATCGATGTCCTGGACCGCTACGCCCGGGAAAACGGCTTCACCGCCGTCCTGGACACTTCCGCGCAGGGCAGCCCGGTGGTCTACGGGTCGGCGAGTTCGGATATCACCCAGGACGTCGTGCGCCTCTATGACCAGGCCTATCCGGTAAAGGGCGCGGCAGCGGCGGCTCCGGCACCGAAACCTGCCACACCGGCGCCAGCCAAGAAGACGACTCCGTAACAGTTTTAATTTAAAAACCTGGAATCAGGAAATATGCCGGGGGCATCACCTATGAGTCCCCGGCATTTATCTTTTTGGGGCACGGATTGGTGATGGGGATCAAATCTCCCCTGCGAAGCGTCCGCAGCTTGCATTTGAAGGAAGGGCTGACTATACTGGAAAAGCCTAAGCCGGACGAGAGTGTCAGTGGGCGAGAGCCCACTTTTTTGTTGGGCGCAAGCCGAAGCGCAAATCAGCGTACAGGTGTCGGCCGGCAGAAATAATTCCGGGGGCAGCGGAAAGCTGGAGTATGGATCTGGAGCGCATCCGTGATGCGGCCGAGCGCGTGGCTCGCTCGCTGGGCACGGAAGTGGTTGACGTTGAATGGAAGGTCGGCAAGCAACGCTTCCTCCGCGTCTACATCGATAAGCCCGAGGGCGTCAGTCACAGGGATTGCGAAGCCGTCAGCCATCAGCTGAGCGCGATCCTTGACGTGGAAGATCTGGTTCCCGGGCCGCCGTATATCCTGGAAATCAGTTCGCCGGGGCTGGACCGCAAGCTGACCAAGCCGGCGGAGTTCGAACGATTCGCCGGCCGGCTGGCGCGAATTTCAACGACAGAGCCGGTGGAGAATCAGAAATTTTTCGAGGGCCGCCTGGCGGGATTCGCCGACGGCAAAGTACAGATTGAAGTGAAGGGCCGGGTGATTGCCTTGCCGGTGGAAGGAATTCGCAAGGCGAACCTGGTTGTGGAACTCTAAGGTGAGGGACAGATGGCCAGTCTGCTGTACCAGACAATCGAGCAGATCAGCCGGGAAAAGCACATTGAACCGGAGGTGATCGTCGCGGCAATCGAAGACGCGATGATCGTCGCCGCGCGGAAATTTTACAAGACCGAGGAAGACATACGCGCAAAGTTCAATCCTGACTCCGGCCAGGTCGATGTGTTTGCCGTGCGTCCCGTGGTCGAGGAAGTCACCGACCCGAAAAAAGAATTCACGCTGGCTGAAGCGAAGAAATTCGACCCCAATGCGGTGGTGGGCGGCGAAGTGATCATGCGCCGGCCGACCGACGTGCTCGGGCGCATCGCCGCGCAAACCGCCAAGCAAGTGATCATGCAGAAGGTGCGCGAGGCCGAACGCGACACCATTTTCAACGAATACAACGGGCGCGTGGGCGAACTGGTGAATTGCGTGGTCAAGCGCACCGAAGGCCCGGACGTGATCGTGGACCTGGGACGCGCCGAAGCGCGCATGCCAAAACGCGAGCAGTCCCGCCTGGAAACCTACAATATCGGCGACCGCCTGCGCGTGGTGATTCGCGCCGTCGATCGCTCCGCGAAGGGGCCGCAAGTCATCGTGTCCCGCGCCGATCCCATTTTAGTGCAGCGTCTTTTCGAGATGGAAGTTCCGGAAATTTACGACGGCACGGTGCAGATTCGCGCCGCGGCCCGTGAGGCCGGGGAACGCACCAAAATCGCGGTGCAAAGCCGCGACAAGGATGTGGATCCGGTGGGCGCGTGCGTGGGCATGAAGGGCATGCGCGTGCAATCCATCATTCGCGAGTTGCGCGGCGAAAAAATCGACATCATCCCGTATTCCGAGGACACCGTCACGTTCGCGCAGAAGGCGCTTTCGCCCGCGAAGGTGACCCGCGTGCAGATTATCGATCCCGAGACGCGCCACCTGGAAATTATCGTTGAAGATACGCAGCTTTCCCTGGCCATCGGCAAGAAGGGGCAGAACGTGCGCCTCGCCAGCAAGCTGATCGGCTGGAACGTGGACATCAAGAGCGAGGAAGAAAAGCGCCAGGAAATCGAAGCGCAGATGTCCGCGCTGACGGCTCCAGGAACGCCGCTTTCCGAATTGCAGGGCGTGGGACCGAAAACGATCGAGCGCATCGAGAGCCACGGCGTCTCCACCATCGAAAAACTCGCGGACATGACGCCCGAGCAGCTGACGGAAATTCCGGGCATCGGCGAAAAGATGGTCGAAAAGATTCAGTTGTCGGTGGCGGCGTATTTCCAGTCGCTCGAAAATGTGCAGCCGGAAGCGGAATCCCTGGAGACGCTGGCCGAGCAGGAGATCTCGTCGGAAGACGCGGCGGATCGAGCCGATGTCGCCGAGGCAGTTGTCGAAGGGGCCGATGTGGCCGCCGAAGATATCAATGCTCCTACCGAGGCCGAGGAAATCGTGGCGGACTCGGAAGCGCAAGCCGAAGCGGGGAACGCGGGCTCCGAAGATTCTTCGGGAGCGCCGGAAGAGAATGGCGCCAAGTAGTCTGCCCGGAGGGCAATGACAGAACCGAATCAAATCCGAATCAACGAGCTGGCGCGCGAACTGGAAGTCAAGGCAAAGGCAATTATCGACTATTTGCCTGAAGCCGGCGTCACGGAAAAAAAGACGCATTCGAGCTCGATCGATGTAGCCGCCGCCGAAGTCGTGCGCAAGCACTTTCGGGACATGGCCGATGCCGAAGTGGCAGCGGAAGAAAAAGCTGCGTCAGATAAAGCGGCCAAGGAAGCAGCGGCCCGGGCGGCCCGAATGAAGCCAGCCGGCGTCGTAGCGCCTGCCCCGCCTCCTGCGCCCGCTCCCGTGGTCCCTGTGCATGCTGCTCCCGTAGTGGTGGAACCGGTTGCCGTCGCTCCTGCCGCGCCAGTCCCGGCAGAAGTGAAACCAGCAGCGCCCGCGGCAGTTCCGGCGAAGCCTGCGTCCATTCCACCGGTCATTTCCAAGCCGGCACATGTGGCACCGCCACCCGCGGCGCCTAGACCCGAAGCGCGTCCACCAGCTGCTCCGCCCGCGACACTAAGGCCAGCGGCTGCCCAGGCGCCGGCCGGATTGAAACCGCATGGCGCGCCACGGCACCCGACGTCTCCATCGGCGCAGGCAGGAGCAAAACCGGCCGCCGCGCGCCCGGTTGCACCTGTCAAAGCTCCGCCGAAACCCAATTGGAATCCGCTACCGCCAGGCGCTCGCGTGAATCCTCCCGCTCCGCCGCGGCCATCCACAAGCCAGAGGCCCGGGGGACCGCCATCGAGATTTCCGCAACGTCCCGGCGCGCCCGGACGCCCGGGACAACCTGTTACCGGACGCCCCGGCCAGCCCATGCAGGGTGGACGTCCCGGAGGACGTCCCGCGTCGCCACTGCCCTCAGATAAGGCTCCACCGAAGGCGGAGCCCGGCAAGCCGATTTATGCGCGCAAGCCCGCGGCCCGCGCACGGCCCACGATGGAGAAGCGCTTTGAGGAAGGCGAGCGCAAGCTGCATCCGGTGCGCGCACGGGTAGGCCCCGGAGAGCGCCGCACCGCGCAGATCGAGCGCGCGCCGGCTCCGCCTCCTCGCGAGCCTCGCGAAATCACGATTACCGAAGGGGTCACGGTTCGCGATCTGGCCGAAAAGCTGGATGTGCGCGCCAAGGAAGTTTTGAAAATTTTGCTGGATCGCGGCATCTTCGCGAGTATTAACCAGGCGCTGGACAATGCGACGGCTACGAGCCTCGCCGAAGCGTTTAACGGCATCGTCAAGGTGCTGACGTTTGAAGAAGACGTGGTCCAGGAAGTCGCACGGGAAGAAAAGCCGGAAAATCTGGAACCGCGCCCGCCGGTTGTGACCGTCATGGGGCACGTCGATCACGGAAAAACCAGCCTGCTGGACGCCATCCGCGAAACGGAAATCGCCGCGGGAGAGGCCGGAGGAATCACGCAGCATATCGGCGCGTCCGAAGTGCACGTGGATGGGCGCAAGGTTGTGTTCATCGATACGCCGGGCCATGAAGCATTCACGCGCATGCGCGCACGCGGCGCGAAAGTGACCGACATCGTGGTGCTGGTGGTGGCCGCCGATGACGGCGTGATGCCGCAAACGCAGGAAGCCATCGACCACGCCAAAGCCGCCAATGTTCCCATCGTGGTGGCCATCAACAAGATCGACAAGCCGGAAGCGCAGCCGGAACGCGTCAAGCGGCAGCTGGCCGAGCGCGGCCTGACGCCCGAAGAATGGGGCGGCGACACCGTAATGGTGGAAGTTTCCGCGAAGAAGAAAATAAATCTGACCAAGCTGCTCGAAATGCTTTTGCTGGTCGCCGACCTGCGCGAATTGAAGTCCAATCCGAAATCGCCGGCCGCCGGCACGGTGCTGGAATCCCGCGTGGATAAAGGTCGCGGAGCGGTGGCCACGATTCTGGTGCAGACCGGAACGCTGCACACCGGCGACGTATTTATCTGCGGCGCGGTGTACGGGAAAGTCCGCGCGATGTTTGACGATCATGGACGCCCGGTGAAAATCGCGGGGCCTTCAACGCCCGTGGAAGTTCTTGGATTGCAGGGCGCGCCCGAAGCGGGCGATCAATTCCAGGTGACGGACGAAGCCAAGGCGCGGCACATCGTCGAGTTCCGCCAGGGCAAGCTCCGCGAAGCCACTCTCGCGCGGTCGGCCGGGGCGCGCATCACGCTCGACCAGTTGCACGAACAACTGAAAGCGGGCGACGTAAAGGAACTTCCGCTGATCATCAAGGCGGACGTGCAGGGTTCGGTGGAAGTGCTGAACGAAATGCTGCCGAAACTTTCCGACGAACGCGTCAAACTGAAAATCATTCACGCCAGCATCGGCGCGGTCACGGAAAACGACGTGCTGCTGGCGTCGGCTTCGGGAGCGATCATCGTGGCGTTCAACGTGCGCCCGGACCGCAAGGCTACCGACCTGGCGCAGCGCGAAGGCGTGGAGATCCGCCAGCACTCGGTGATTTACGAAGTGTCCGACGAAATCAAGAAGGCCATGACCGGGCTGCTCGAGCCCGTGTTCAAGGAAACGCATCTGGGCCGCGCCGAAGTGCGCAACACGTTCCGCGTGAAGGGCGTGGGCACGATCGCGGGCTGCTACGTGCTGGACGGCATTCTCAAGCGCGACGCTGAGGTCCGGGTAGTGCGCGATAGCGTCGTGATCTATACGGGGCGTCTCAGTTCGCTGAAACGGTTCAAGGACGACGCCAGCGAAGTGCGCTCCGGATTTGAGTGCGGCGCGAGCGTCTCCAACTTTAACGACGTCAAGGTCGGGGACATTCTGGAATGCTTCCACATGCAGAAGATCTTGCTGGCGGAAGCGTCCGCCTGATTTATTTTTAGCAAGTTTCAGCTAGCCCTGCTCTGAGGGCCCGTCAGCGGTTGTTCGCAGGGATGATGATGCCGATCGGTCTGCTCACCCTGGAAATTTATATCCCCGAGGCGCACTCGCTCAAAGACAAGCGGCAGGTGCTCCGCAGCCTGAAGGACAGGTTGCGGGGGAAATTCAATGTGGCCGTGGCGGAACTGGAAGGGCAGGATTCCTGGCAGCGCTCGGTGGTGGGCGTGGTGAGCCTGTCGAACAACGCCGGGCACGTCGAGCAATCGCTGCGCACGGTGCTGGAGGAATCCGAGCGGCACTTGGGGCGCGATTTGATCGGGCATGACCTGGAAGTGCTGGAACAAACGTAATGGGTGCAGGCTTTGCCTTGAGCCTGTCTCAATCGGGTGCGGGCTCTACTTGGAGCCCGCCTGAATGAAGATATAAATTTCTGAATTTCGTATCTGGTGAAACACTCATGACCATCCCGGGGCACCGGCACGAACGCGTCGCGGAAGAAATCCGGCACGAATTGGGCATCATGGTGGCCGGCGAATTGAAGGACCCGCGGATCGAGGGCCTCGTCACGATCACCGAAGTGCGCGTGACGCCCGATCTGAAACACGCGCGCGTCTTCGTCAGCGTAATGGGAAACGAGGCCGAGCAGAAGAGCACGATCCGGGGACTGTTTGCCGCGGTCGGCTATATCCGCTACGAACTCACCGAACGCATCCAGCTTCGCCGCGCGCCTGAAATTCATTTTATCCTCGATCACTCCGAGGAATACGGGCAGCGCATCGACGAGCTTCTCCGCCAGGCGAAAAAACCAGTGATTTGATTGGCGGCGCGTTTCGTCCGGAACGAGAAGGCGTCTCATCGGCCGCCCAGGTGGGTCGCGGCTTCACAGGCTGCGGAAAACAATTGCTATTGCGTGTCATTCCGAACCCGCTTTTTCGGGTGAGGAATCTCTCCGGGTTTGAAGCGCAAAAGAAAGAGGGATTCCTCACCCGCAGGAGCGGGTTCGGAATGACGACGCTCTTTAATTTTTTTAAGCGGAGCGGGCCGCGAAAAAAGTTGATTTGGAGCGGGTTTTGGTAGCACAGGCACTCTTGCCTATGCGGTTTTTGCGATCGTACGTTGGCCGCTGGCGCACGAAGGACCGACGCTTCAAATGCGATTCTGAGTTAATTTCTAATTTCTTATGTCAAAAAAAACACAGCCTGCTTCGCTGGACGGCACCCTGGTGATCGACAAGCCGCGGGGGCGGACGTCGCACGACGTGGTAGACGCGGCGCGCCGCATCCTGGGATTCCGGCAGATCGGGCATCTGGGAACGCTCGATCCGCTAGCGACCGGCGTGCTCGTGCTGCTGCTGGGCCGGGCCACGCGCCTGGCGCAATTTTATGCGGGACGCCGCAAGCGCTACGACGCCACGTTCCGCTTCGGCTTCGCCACCGATACGTATGACGCGGAGGGCGCGCCGGCGGGGCCGGACACCGCTCCGGAAATCGACCGCGCGGAAATCGAGCGGCTGGCCGCCGCGCGCGTCGGCATTTTTCCGCAGATGCCTCCTCCCTACTCCGCGAAAAAAATTCACGGCCGCCCGGCGCACGAACTGGCGCGGCAGAAAAAGCCCGTGGAATTGAAAGCCGTGGAACTCGAGGTGTACGATTTTCGCGTCAACGAAGTTTCGGGATCTCTTGCAAAATTTTCCATCGAGTGCGCGGCGGGCACATACATACGATCCCTGGCGCACGATATGGGCGCGGCACTGGGCTGCGGCGCACACCTGGCGGAAATCGTGCGCACGGCCGTCGGCGAATTCACGCTGGACCAGGCCGTGAAACTGGAAGAACTGGAACGCGCCGGGGCGGAAGGAAATCTGGCGCGCTACGTGATCCCGCTGGAGCGCTTGCTACCGGAATTGCCGAGCATCACCGTGCCGCCGCTGCTGGAAAAGCGCGTGCGCCACGGCTCGAAATTCAACGTGCAGATCGCCCAGATTCAGCCCGGCCGCGCCAGTTCCGCGCAAGGCGCCACCGCTGAACTTAATTCCGGCGAATGGAAACCGGCACGGCTGCGCGTCTTCAGCCAGCAGGAGCGGTTGATCGCCATCGCCGAAGCGGTTGTGCCACGCACGTACCAGCCAGTGGTGGTGCTGGAAGCTGAGGCTTAGGTCATTCCAGATTGGTTTCAAGGTCAAGAGACGATAAACCTGGAAATACTCAAATGAAATTATCCTCGACTTATCTTCACTTTCGTTATGCTCGTTGAAGTGGCCTTACAGAAATAGATATGGGGATATTTGCATATCCCATTTGTTGTAGTAAAGAATTCACACTTACTCTAGTCACCGCCTGTTGTCTGCCAGGGCCTATCATCACCCTAGCTATTGGAAGCATGGGGGAACGCGTCTGCATCCATTGTGGGAAGCTTAAAGCTAGGTATCGAGATAAGAGTGTCGCCTTTTGTTTGAATCGAATCTGGTGTGCTTCAGTAACATTCAATTCGTGGACGATTCGAAATTCGCTTTCCGCCTGGAATCCGTCGTCTTTCGCGATTGGCGCGAGTCGGCCGATCATTTCTTGCCAAGCCGCGAGAAATTCATTCGCCCATTGTTCCTCAGTATCTGAACGTTTATTTTCGATTCCCTCTTGGTAAAAGGCGAGCGTTGCATCCGCGACTTCACTTGCAATAGTCTTGTGGAGCTCACGGTTGTAGTTGACCCGAAGAACCGCCCCGTTAGGCAAGTTGTTCAATCCACGAGCAACAAAGCCGATTGCGTAGCCGTTTTCCCCAGATGGATCGGCGTAAGCCCGCCATTGGCTGATGTCATCCTCCTGAGAACTGAAACAAGCGACAAAGAAACGGCTCGGGGCATGGCTTGGCACTGCGGGGTCTTCCTGTGTCAGCTCAAGTACCTTGGTCAAGAATTTATTTGCTACGGGGTCTTTTGCGTTCTTTGTCCGCACTTCAATGAGTGCGTCACGATAGAGCTTTGCAGCATAACGGACCTCTGTGCTGTCATTGAGGCAAGCGACCTGGGTCGCATTTATGGTCCCAGATTCTATAATCTCGAGCAGCCCCGGACCTGAAGTGTAGTCCCACAAAATCGTCTCAGGGTCAAATTCTAGACAGCCAAGTCTCTTGATTCGTTCAATGACGAAGGCTTGGTATTTTTCAAGATCAGCGGGTTGCACAGGCATTATGCGAAAGATTATATCTCAAGTAGCTATTTAGTTCTTGCGTTGCTTCTCTCTTAACCGGCAATTTCGGGGTTCGCGGATATGTTATCTTGCGCTGAATGAGTCGAAAATGCTGACCATCCGACTTCCTCGTGCCATCGAAAAGCGCCTTGAAAAGCTTTCCCGGCGCACCGGGCGAACCAAAAGTTTCTACGTCCGAGAGGTAATCTTGCAACATATCGAGGACCTGGAAGATACTTATCTAGCAGAACGAGATCTGAAGCGCATACGCGACGGCAAAGAGCGCTCCATCCCTATTAAATATCTCTTGAGACGTCACGACGTCAAAGATTGAAGTGTCCGGGGGCGCGAATCGTACGTCTTCACTTGTCAAAATAAGTTCTTAGGCGGCGCACGCCTTCCTGAAATTCGTCCTCCGGAGTAATCAGGCTGAGCACAAGAAATCCATCCTTTGAAAAATTGAAGAAATGGCCGGGATGCACAAGCACCGAGCAGCGTTCGAGCAGATCGATGGCGAGGGCTTCGTCGGTTCCGGTTACGGGGACGCGCAGGAGAGCGTACCAGCCGCCTTCGCGGTCGAGGCGCGTGAGGAGCTTGGATTCGCCGAGGGCGGCGTCTAAAACGGCAAGATTCGCGGAAATTCTTTTTTGCAATTGCGCTTGCAGCGCGTGGCGAAGCGCCAGGAGCTTTGGCAGAGCGAGCTGGACCGGCGTGCCGGGCGATAAATACGTGTCGGCGATGATTTCCATGCGCTCGACGGCGGTTTGCACCAGCACTTCCGGTCCGGAGACGACGGTCCAGGCTAGCTTCATCTGGGGAAGCAGCGAAATTTTGGAAAGGCCGCTGAGCGTGAAGGTGAGCGCCGCGTCATGCAGCGCGAATGTGCACGCGGAATCTGCTTTCAGGCGGGGTCCAAGTGGAGTTCGCACCTGATCGCGGCCATAATCCAGAAACACTTCATCGGCAACGATCGCCATCTCCCGCGCAGCGCAAATCGCGGCGAGTTCGGCTGCTTCATCCGGCTTCACGAAGGAGCCGGTGGGGTTATTCGGGTGCACGACCATCACGGCGCGGGAACGCGGCGTGAGTGCGCCGCGCAGGGAGACGAAATCGATTTGCCAGCCGTGATCGTAGAGCAGCGGGTAGGGAACCAAACGGATGTCGGCCAGATCGGCGAGAAATTCGAAGAGCGGATAACTGGGCGCGGGCACGAGAATATCGTCTCCCGGCTCGCACAGCAGCTTGAAAACATGGCTGTAGGCTTCACTGGTTCCCGAGGCAAGCAGCACGCGTTCGGGATCGACGCGCGTGACGTGCCCCGAAAATCCGGCCCGCCCGGCATAGTATCCGGCGACGGCCTCGCGAGCTTCCAGCAAACCCTTGCTTTCCGGATGGTAGGCGAGCGAGCGGGGATCGGCCAGTGCATCGAGAATTTCCTCGGCCGGATAATCGAGCCCGCACGCGGTTGGATTCGACGCGGTCAAATCCAATAGTTCCCTGCCGCTTTTGCGGTGCTCATCGAGAGCGCGCGTAAAACGGTTTGGATCGAGCCGCCAATTGGTGCGCGATGTGAACATGGTGGCAAATGGAGAGCACTGAATTTATACCAGACTCCGGAGGGCTCCACACTTCACTTAAAGTGTTCAGCGGGAGCGACGGATTACTCGAAGCGAATCAGCACAATTTCAGGGGTCGTTCCCAGACGCATGGGCGGGCCCCATGTCCCCGCGCCGCTGGTGGTGTAGATCAGAAGATTTCCAAGCCGGTTCAATCCGTAAGCGTAGCGGCCATAAATGCGCGAGACCATCAGGGTAAATGGAAAGAACTGCCCGCGGTGGGTGTGCCCGGACAATTGCAGGGAAATTCCTTCCTCGGCCGCAACGGACATGCGGTCGGGCATGTGAATCAGCAGGATGCTGGCCACGGCAGGATCCAGAGCCACGTTGTTCAGAATGGAGCGGCAGCGCTCCGCGCTGGTCGAATCGCGATAGTGCACACCGACAATCTGCAAGCCGTCGAGAATAATTTTTTCATTATCGAGGACGTGGATTCCGGCTCGCTTCACGACATCGAGATATTTCGCGGGGCTGGAAAATTGCTCGTGGTTTCCCGTAACAAAGAAGGCGCCGAGGGGCGCGGAAAAAGCGGCCCAGGGTTCGGCAAGACGTTCCGCATCTATTTCCGTACCGTCAAACAGATCGCCGGGGATGAACACGATGTCCGGCCGCAAACGCGCCAGCATCGCGACGATGCGGCGGAGAAATCGGCGATTCCGGATGTGGCCGAGGTGCAAATCACTGACCAGTGCCGCCGTGCGGCCGCGCCAGGAAGCGGGAAGATTGGGCAGCTGAATGGCGACGCGCCGTACGCGGGTTCGCGCCGCATGGAAAACGCTGTATACCGCGAAACAAAACGCGAGGCCGAACAACGCGAAGGCCAAAGGCCGGCGTTCCAGATGCAATCCAAGCACCCATTGCAAAAAGTAAACTGCCCAGCACAGGCACGCGGCAAGAAAAAAGAAAATCACGAGTCCCAGCCACAAGGCGGCGAAGGTGTAGACGGCCCGCACCATCCGATTGAAATACTTGCGCGCCAATATGGAAGCGGCGACGAAGCTGAAGGAAAGAATCGTCAATGCGGCCCCCAATTCGACGCGCCGGGACGATTCCACCGGAGCGAAGAAAAAAATCCAGGTTCCATACAAGGCCAGGTGGGCCAGGAGCACAATCGATTGAACGATGGCGATGAAGGTGGAGATTCGGGCGCGCAATCGGTGAAATCCTCTGTGGAATTGGTGGCACAGGCTTCAGCCTGCGCGACTTTGATTTTCGGTCGCCCGGGAGAGCGCACAGGCTGAAGCCTGTGCCACCAAGAGCCGATTCGCATCGCCATGCAACATGAGGCGTCTGATTGGCGATAAAAGGTGAATGCGATCCGCGCTTGTGACAAGTTCGGGCCCGCCGCACCGAATTAGCAAAGTGTCTCCGCGTGACACAACGCTTCCATACTTGTCTAAATCAGTGTTTCACGGACAGGTCGGATTCGACTTTGCCGTCGCGGACGTGAATGATGCGGTTGGCGCGCTGGGCGATGTCGTTTTCATGAGTGACCAGAATGATGGTGTTTCCTTCGGCGTGCAGGCGCGCAAACAGGGCCATGATCTCGTCGCCGGTCTTGGTGTCGAGGTTGCCCGTGGGCTCGTCGGCGAGAACAATGGAGGGAGAATTCACCAAGGCGCGCGCAATGGCCACGCGCTGCCGCTGGCCTCCGGAAAGTTCGTTGGGTTTGTGCTGCATGCGATCGCCGAGATCGACGGCTTGCAGGGCGCGCTTCGCCTTGGCCAGGCGCTCCTCCGAGGAAGTGCCGCTGTAAATCAGCGGAAGTTCGACGTTATGCAGCGCGGTGGCGCGAGGCAGCAGATTGAAGGTTTGAAATACGAATCCGATTTCCTTGTTGCGGATGTAAGCCAGTTCGTCATCGTCCAGTTCGTTCACCAGGCGTCCGGCCAGCCAATATTTTCCGGAGGTGGGCGAATCCAGGCATCCGATTACGTTCATGAGCGTGGATTTGCCCGAACCCGATGGTCCCATGATGGCGACATACTCGCCGCGGTGGATAATCACATTGATGCCCCGCAAAGCGTGCAGCTTTTCGGCGCCCATCTCGTACGTTTTCCAGATATCCTCGGTCTGAATGGCAATGCCCTGATCGACGAGGTCCTGGCGATACGAATCGGGCGAAACAGTATGCGTGGGCATCCTTTAGATCCTCAAATCCGGGTGGCGCTCAACTTGTTGTATCTTCGACTTTCGGCGTGGAATTGTCCACTTTCACGCGCGCATCCGGCTTGAGCGTGCGCAGAGCTTTATAGCCTCCGGTGATCACCTGATCGCCTTCGCGGACACCATCCAGGACTTCGATATCGGTTACGCCAATGATCCCCGTATTCACAGGAACAAACACGGCACGGCGGTTGCGCACCACAAAAATCCCCTGTATATCGGGGTTTTTCGACGTCAGGGAAGAGGATGATCCTCCCGTCGAACCGGTGTCCGAGGCCGGACGGTTCGCCGCGAGCGTAACGTAATCCTGGCCGGATTTTTTCGCGGCTTCCTCCAAATCTTTTTTCGTGCGCACCGCAAGAGCCTGGATGGGAACCGTGAGCACGTTTTTCCGCTGCGCCGTGGTGATTTTGGCCGTGCAGGAGAGGCCGGGGCGAAGTCCCCCGGGCGGATTTTGCATGGTCACGACCACCTTGAAATCCTTGGCTTCCTGATTGCCCGTGGTGGATTGCGTGGAGGCCAGGCCGGAACTTCGCAGCACGGCCTGGGTGCCGACCTCAGTAACCTTGCCCTTGAAAAATTTCCCAGATATCGCGTCGATGGTCACTTCCGCTTCCTCGCCAAGTTTCACGCTCACGATATCGGTTTCGTCGACCATGACTTCGGAGGTGACCACGGACATATCGGAAATCGTCATGAGGTAGCTTCCGGTGGCGTTCTGTATGCCGGGCACGACATTTTCTCCGACGCGAACCGCAATATAGGTAACCACTCCGTTAATGGGCGCCGTGTAGGTCGTCTTGCGCAACACATCGGAGAGGCGGTTCAGCATGGCCTGGTTCTGGGTCAGCCCGGAGCGCGCCTGGTTGAGCTGCGCCCGGGCCTGGTCGGCGCGGGCTCTTGCGGACGCGAGCGACGCCACGGCACTATCGAAGGCCGCCCTTCGAGTATCGTAATCCTGCTTGGCAATCAGGCCTTGCTTGAAAAGTTCCTGGCCGCGTTCCCAATCGAGTTTGGCGTGCTCCAGATCGGCGGCGCGCGAGGTGATGTCCGCCTGCGCTGAAACGTCATTGGCCTCCGCGGATTTGACTCCCGCTTCGGCCGATTGGATGCCCGCGCGCTGCGCATTCACGTCCGCCATCGGCTGCACGCTTTCCAGGTGCAGCAGGACGTCGCCCTTCTTGACGCGGTCGCCTTCCTTCACCGCGATGTCCGTGATCTTGCCGATTCCTTCTCCCAGCACATTGGTGTAGGTCAGCGGCTTGATTTCTCCGGAAGCCGTGACCAGGGAGGTCAGATCCTGGCGCGTCACCGCGCCCGTCTGCACGGTGACTACCCCTTTATTGTATTGCCAGAGGGCCAGCCAGATCGCGCCGCCCAGAAGCGCGGCCGCACCTGCGCCTATCCCGATTTTTTTCCACATTTGCATGGTCTTAGGGCATTCGTGCGGTTGCCTGAAGACTCCCCGCCGACCGCCATTTATTACTACGCAGAGAATCCATGATTAGTTTCCCGGCGAATCTGGCAAGCAAACATCCATATTGCGCAGTATTCGTGCGCGAGGCTTAGACCTTCCGGCGCGGGCGTGCGCCTGAACCACACCCCGCTCCCATTGAAATCTTACCGTCAATTCCAAATGGAACAAAGCGATTTGCTATTGGTGTCTTATCGGTTTGGGTAACCTGAGAGAGGGCTGTTATTGCACATGGTCCCGTCTCTCCTCGCGCCACGTAATTTGGGTTTCTGAATTGGAAACTCGGTATACAATGCGGCCTGCTTGGAAATCAAAATCGACATATTGGGTACGAGGGCGCCGTATGGCCCAAACACGCGATTTTTTTGCGGAGGGATTATGCATCGTAGATGGTCTCGGAACGCATGGCTGGCTGTTGCCGCACTTTCGATTCTCGGCATGGCAGGCTGCTCACAGCACACCGAATCGCAAGTGGTGGACGACGCCGCGCTGCGCGCCGCGAATGCCGACAACGCGGACTGGATCACGTATGGCCGTACGTACTCCGAGCAGCGCTTCAGCCCGCTCAAGCAGGTGGACGAGCAAAGCGTAGGAAAACTGGGCCTGGCGTGGTCCAAGGATTTTCCGGACGTGCGCGCCTATGAAGCGACGCCGCTCGAGAAAGACGGCGTGCTGTACACCACCGGCGCATGGAGCATCGTCTGGGCGCTGGACGCCAAGACCGGCGCACAGCTGTGGACCTACGATCCGAAGGTGCCGAAGGATCACGGGCGATATGTCTGTTGCGACGTGGTGAACCGTGGCGTAGCGCTCTACAAAGACCGCGTGTATTTGGGAACGCTCGACGGGCGGCTGATTGCTCTGGACGCGAAGACAGGCGCGCCCGCATGGGACGTGCAAACGACGCCGAAGGACGGGCCGTACGCGATTACCGGAGCGCCGATCATCGTGAAGGGCCGCGTGGTGATTGGCAACGCAGGATCGGAATATGCCGTTCGCGGATTCCTCTCCGCTTACGACGCCGATACCGGAAAGCTCGCGTGGAAAACCTACACCGTACCGGGCGATCCCTCGCAGCCGGGCGAATCGGACGCGTTGAAAAATGCCGCGAAGACGTGGTCGGGCGAATGGTGGAAGCTGGGCGGTGGCGGAAGCCCTTGGAATTCGATCGTATACGATCCCGACCTGGATCTCGTTTACTTCGGCACGGGCAACGCCGCGCCCTGGTACGACAAAAGCCGCGGCAAGGGAGACGACCATTGGGTCGCTTCGATCCTCGCGCTGAAGGGCGATACGGGCGAAGAGGTATGGGGCTACCAGACGACGCCGGGCGACAACTGGGATTACGACTCGACGCAGCCGTTGCTTCTCGCAAATCTGAAAATCGACGGCCGCGACCGGCGCGTGATTATGCAGCCAAACAAGAACGGATTCTTCTACGTGATCGACCGGGAAAACGGCGCGTTCATTTCGGGGACGCCCTACACCGATGTCAACTGGGCGACCGGCATCGATGCCAACGGGCGGCCCATCGAAAATGCGGAAATCCGCGCGATGAAAGACGCAACCATCGTGCGCCCGTCGGCCGATGGCGCGCACAACTGGCACCCGATTTCGTTCAATCCGCAGACGGGACTTGTGTACCTCGCCGTCCTCAACAGCGCCTCGCTGCATGTCACGCCGAAGGTCTTAAAATTAGACGTGCGAGACCAGGTCACCGGCGTTGACCGCGCCTATCACGGCCCTCAAAGCGATCAATATGCCAAGGAGGGAGTGTCCGGGACACTGATGGCGTGGGACCCTGTGGCGCGCAAGGAAGTATGGCACGTCGACCAGCCGTTTCCGAAGAGCGGAGGCACGCTGACCACCGCCGGCAACCTCGTCTTCCAGGGCCGCGCCGACGGAAAATTTGAAGCCTACCGTGCGACCGACGGAAAGCCTTTGTGGGAGTTCGATACCGGCGTCGGAGTCGTCGCCGGGCCCATGACGTATTCGCTGAACGGAACGCAGTACGTGGCCGTTATGTCCGGATGGGGCGGCCCGACCGTTTTGAATAATCGTCCGATCGGCAAAGGCAAGATGGGCCGCGGCCGGCTCACCGTGTACACCCTCGGCGGAACCGGAAAGGTGGAAATCGTCGACTTGCCCGTGCCCCCGATTCCGATGCCGACATACAAACTGGTTGTGACGCCCGCGCAAATGGCCGACGGAGCGAAACTGTTTGCCACCTACTGCGCGCGCTGCCACGGAGCGAACGTCGTCAGCGGAGGCGAGGTGCCGGACCTGCGACGCTCGGCCGAATCCACCCACCAGAATTTCCAGAACATCGTGAGCGGCGGCGTGCTGCGCGAATTCGGCATGGCGTCGTTTGCGGATGTTCTCACGGCGGAGCAGGTGAAGTCGATTGAGGGGTATGTGCTGAGCCGGGCGAAGGAATCGGCGCTGGCGGAGGCGAGTGGGAAGCGTTAGGCATATTTCGGGTGCCGCACCCTTACTGATTTTGTAAGGGTGCGGGTTTTTCCAACCTGAGCCGCGAATTGTACTTTGTAGCAGGACATTGAAAAAAAACCGCACCCTTTGAAATGCGTCAAAGGGTGCGGCACCCAAGAACTACTTTCACTTAGATTTGCGGCGGGAGCTGTAGCTCAAAACTTGCGCGAGTGTTCCTCTCCCCAGCGCTCGATGACGACTTTCTTATCCGTGTAGAATTCGATGGCGTCGCGTCCCTGCGCGTGCATGTCGCCGAAGAAGCTGCCTTTCCATCCGGTGAAGGGGAAATAGGCCATGGGGGCGGCTACGCCGATGTTGATGCCGATGTTTCCGGCGGGGGCCTCGTAGCGGAAGCGGCGCGCGGCCGAGCCGCTGGAGGTGAAGAGCGAAGCCTGGTTGCCGTAGGGGCTGCGCTCGAGGAAATCGATCGCTTCGTCCAGGTTTCGCGCGTGGATCAGGCTGAGGACGGGGCCGAAGATTTCCGTGTCGGTCAGTTCGCTCGTCGCGGGGACGCCGTCGAGGATCGTGGGATTCACGAAATTTCCCGATTCGAGTTTCGGAATTTTGGCGTTGCGGCCGTCGAGAATTACTTTCGCGCCTTCTTTTTCGCCGGTGGCGATGAGCGACTCGATGCGCGTCTTGCTCTGCGCGGTGATGACGGGGCCCATCTGGATTCCTTCCTCCAAACCATTGCCGACTTTCAGAGATGCAGCGGCTTGCGCGATCGAATCGCGAAAAACGCTCTGCGCTTCGCCGATCGTAACCGCTACCGACACCGCGAGACATCGCTGCCCCGCGCAGCCGAACGCGCTGTCCCCGATGATCTGCGTGGCCATTTTCATGTCCGCGTCGGGCAGGACGATGACGTGATTTTTCGCGCCGCCCTGGCACTGGGCGCGCTTTCCGTTTGCGCCGGCGCGCGCGTAGACATATTTCGCGATGGGCGTCGAACCGACAAAACTCACGGCGCGAACTTTGGGATGATCGAGGAGCGCGTCCACCACGGTCTTTCCGCCGTTCACCAAATTGACGACGCCTTTGGGCAAGCCGATCTGTTCGAGCAGCTCGAAAACGCGCATCATGGTGAGCGGGACGCGTTCGGACGGCTTTAAGATGAATGTGTTGCCGGTGGCGATAGCGTAGGGCAGAAACCAGAACGGGATCATGCCGGGAAAATTGAACGGCGTGATCGCGGCCACGACGCCGAGCGGCTGGCGGATCATCATTTCGTCGACACCGCGCGCCACATCTTCAAGGTTGTAACCCTGCATCATCGTGGGAATTCCGCAGGCCACTTCGACATTTTCGATGGCCCGGCGAAGTTCGCCCTTGCTCTCGCCAAACGTCTTGCCGTTTTCGAGCGTGATGATGCGGCCGAGCTCGTCCACGTGATCCTCGAGCAGCATTTTCAATTTGAAGAGAGGCTGAATGCGGTCTTCCGCGGGCGTGCGGCGCCACAAGCGGGCTGCGGCGGAAGCGGCTTCGACCGCGGCGGCGACTTCGTCCGCTGACGTCATTGGCGTCTGGGCAATGGTCTCGCCGGTGGCGGGATTGATGACGTCGCGCCACTCGGCGGATTTGGGTTCCACCCAGCCGCCGTTAATGTAATTCAAGACCTTCGTGCGAGTCGCTGTGGCTTCGGCCATAACTTCCCTCAATTCAGGCGTCATCGGCAAAACTTTTTCGACGGCCCTGTGCAATTTGAATTCGACGTATCGCAATGCCCATCGGGAAAATTTTCGTTAGAAACCACGGCGGGGCAAACGCCACAGCGCTTGCGGATCGCGTCCCGGGAGCCGTGCAAAATGCTACACAGAAAACATAATCCTTCGGCGCGTTTATTGCAACGGGTGGATTTCAATGCCTTTGGTGGCACAGGCTTCAGCCTGTGCGCTTTCTCGATCCATCAAAAAAAGTCAAAACCGCACAGGCTGAAGAGCCTGTGTGAGAACTACAATTCCAAGGCGCCAGCGGCTGAAGCCGCACCGATTTTCCAGACTTTACGGCACGGCTGAAGCCGTGCCCTACAAAGATTCGGCAGTTCTCACACACACTCTGAAGCCTGTGCCACCGCTACCCGCTGGACTTGCTGCTTGACCCAGCGCCGGCAAGCGGCTAATGCGAAATTTCCTCGAGCGAGAGATTGTTCGTCTTCGGGCCGAAAATGCCGACGGACAGGATGACTACCAGCATGCTGCCGGCGATAAATCCGAAAACGCCCTTGGTGCCGAAATTTTCCAGAAAAAAAGCGATCATGAAGCTGGTGAACATGGTGGAGAGGCGGCTCCAGGAATAGACGAAGCCGATGGCGCGGGCGCGGATGCGCGTGGGGTACAGTTCGGCCTGATAGGCGTGGAAGGAATATGACAAAAGATTATTGGAAAAGGTGATGAGCATGCCGAACGTGATCAGCCCGGCGGTAGCCGACTGCCGCGCGAAGAGCAGGCCAAACGTGGCCGTGCCGATGGCCGCGGTCACGATTTGCCACTTGCGCTCGTAGCCGTCGGCAAACGCCATGAAAAGCAGCGGAGCGACGGGATAGACCACCGCGATGACCGTGGAATACAGCAGGCTGTTGGTGATGTTCGCGCCCTTGGACGCCATGATCGCCGGCACCCAATTGCCGAATCCATAGAAGGCGATCGTTTGAAAGAAATTGAAAACCACCAGCATGGCGGTGCGCCCGCCGTACGGCGGTTGCCAGATTTCGGAAAACTTTCCCGCTCCAGGAAGTTCCACCGGGCCCACGATGGGCTCAGCAAGCGGACGGCGGGTCTCGGCTGCAACGCTGGCTTCAATCAGGGCAATCGCGGCGCCGGCTTCCACAAACCGGCCTTGTTGCGCGAGCCAGCGCGGAGATTCCGGGATTTTTCTGCGGATGAACCAGACGGCGATCGCGCCGAGCGCGCCGAGAAAAACCACCCAGCGCCAGCCTGTCACGCCAAGCGGCGAGTGCGGAACCAAAATATAGGAGGCCAGCGCAACACTGGGAATTGCCACGAACTGCACGGATTGATTGAGAGCGAAGGCGCGGCCGCGGATGCGCCGCGGAGCGAACTCGGAAATGTAGGCGTCGATGGTTACGATTTCGACTCCGATTCCCAGGCCGGAAATAAAGCGCCACGCGTCGACACCCACGTTCGTGTGCTGCAAGCCCATGGTGACGTTGGCCACGGTGTACCAGAGCATCGAGTACGTAAAGATGGTGCGCCGCCCGAACTTGTCCGCGACCGAGCCGAACAGGATTGTCCCCACAAACAATCCGGCAAAAGTGG
>Ga0316628_100000934_pt1 | contig 19603 bp, 16 predicted proteins | sample OWC_Aug_M2_C1_D5_FD_207648 | JGI IMG/M metagenome (GOLD analysis project Ga0316628, IMG submission 207648) | Wetland soil microbial communities from Old Woman Creek delta, Ohio, United States - OWC_Aug_M2_C1_D5_C | ecosystem: Environmental > Terrestrial > Soil > Wetlands | place: USA: Ohio... | reverse complement strand
ACGAAACGTAATAGACCAAGTAAACGCAATCGAGATATGCGGCAAGGTCGTAGATGTGATAGATGCCTTTAGTGTCGATGATTATTCGCACCCTGACCGTGACCCCAGGGAATATCTTGAGGCGAAATGTATAGCGGCAGTAGAAATCCACAAACTTTATGAATCGCTGCTTGCCCAATGTAAAGCCGACCATACCCAACAGATACGGCGGGAAGTGATTGGGGAGATTGGGCCATACATTCAGCAATTATTTGATGACTATGACCAATATCAGCCAAGTGTTGAATATTGGTGGCGACAATTCAAACAGAAATGGGGAGTGAAATAAGATGAGGTACAAACAATGTGAATCATGCGATTACCGAGATACTGATGAGGCTGGCAGTTTTATGTGTTGCGAGTTAACGGGTACTAAATGTCCTGCGCACAAGATGGCTAAAGAAGATAAATGGCTACCTGAACCAATAGAAATCGGTGATGTGCTACAAACTGTTGATATGGACGAGTCAGTTAGTTATCCATGTTCAAACGGCGATGTGATATGCACGCTTGACGTAATGCCTATAGCCAAATTCACCGCCAAGAAGATTCACGATGAGGGGAATAAACCGTGTCCGCATTTCGGCTCAGAAGCGAATCTAAAACGAGAATGTAAAATTTGCTGGCAATCGCTTGGTGAGGTCGAGTAATGTGTGCCGGGGATCCGTGTTATACTATGAGTAGGATTTAAAATGAGCCAACAACTAGAGCCGGAATCATTAAAGCATATCGTTGATGCTGGTTTCCGTGGTGGTCCGGTGCGGCGTTATCACGCATTAACCAAAGAACAACGGCAGATCATGCTGGGTGCCGGGTTCTTACCGTTTGAAGTACTGGAGATAGACCAGAGCCGGAACGTTGATTTTGATGATAGGTATAATCGGGCAGCGCGGCGATCACGATTGAAGTGGGTAGAAGCGATGCGGATGGTCGGCTGGACCGATAAAGAAATCGCGGCTAGGATAAGGAAATACTACCGGCGTAAGAAGGAACGCAGCCCCTGGGACTTCTTTAGGGATAAATACGGGGCCATGACGGAACGGCCTAAATTCACGGCTGCAGATATTAAGAGGTTTACCAAGCAACGCCGTGAGATATCGCGTACCTTTGGCCGGGCTTATGGCCGGATACAATCAGTAAAGAGCCACTACTATAGAGGTTTGCCCGGCCTACCGAAGCCGAAACGAAAGCCGCAGAAAACTTAGTCATGCGTATTATCGGCTATCATATTTCCGATGGTCTAATTGTTAATAGCGATGGCGAGTTTTGTAAATTACCGCCATGGCTGAACTTCTTGGCTGCGAATAAAGGCGATTCAATAAAGACGCTTTACCACCTAGACTATTCGGTGGCTTGCCTATTAAAGATGATCGGCTTGCCGATAGAACTTTGCAAAGAACTATTGGAGACATCGGATCTTAGATTTGATGTTGTTGATGGGCAGTTTACAAGGTTGGAGCCGGATGATAAGAACCCGGTTGGTTTTGTAGTCCAGTACATACCGCGCAAATGGTTCTCTATTAAAGATTGTTCAACAAGGCAGTGGGCCGGATTTAGCGACATGCTGCAGTATCACAACAAGGCTCTTGATGGGCAACCACCAGAGAAGTACGCGGAGATAGCCGAGATTACCGGGCAACAGGTCTACGATGCCTTAGTTAAGCTGGGGTTGCACCCTAAGTCACTGTCATCGCCTATATCGGCTTATAGTAAAGAGGTACTAAGCCAGATAGATTTACCAACGGTAGACGACCTCCCGGATGATGTTATCGAATTCGCTTATAACTGTATCAAAGGTGCCTGGGTAGAAGCGTTTAAACTAGGGCATTTTGATTGTACCTGGGACTGGGATATAAAGACAGCCTACGGGTCGCAGTTGGCAAAATGTGCAGATTTCCGGCATGGCAAATGGGAACGAAGTAAAATTTATATAGCCAATGCTCATTACGGATATTGTAAAGGGGTAGTGACAATTGATAAGCCTTTCAGTCCTATATTACTTAATGCCTATTCACCTATTGGCTTATGGGAGGGATGGCTAACGAAGGCCGAAATTGACTTTATCGACCAGGGGGAATTAGGTGATTATGAAATTGAGGATGGTTGGTGGTGGATACCGGATCGAGATGGTGTGCTTAAAACCCCGCTGGCCCCGAAGATTGGCGAACTATACTGGTTCAAAGAATCGGCAGAGGATAAAATAACCGATGAGGTAGCCAAGCGCTGTATTAACGGCATCTGGGGCAAACTGGGTGAGATTAACCCCAGCAACAAGCAGGAGAAGGGTGTGTACGGCGATTTGTTTAACCCGGTATGGTACTGCGAAGTTGAATCGCGGGTGCGGCTGAAAGTAGCCGAAGCCGTGCTCCGTCATAATTTGCAGGATCATGTTTTAGCCATAAAGGTTGACGGGCTGCTTACCGACTGCACGGCCCCGCTATTCAAAAATGAAATGGGTGGCTGGAAACTCAGCCATCGTTGTCCGGCAGTGGTTATTGGTAGCGGGCTGGAAACGTTAAGAGATAAAAAGTCCGAAGCCCAGTACGCTTTAAAATATGGCTGGTTGCTGGACCAGATAAAAACTAAACCGCAGGCAAGGCAGTATAAGATTAAGGGTTATAGCCCTGTGACGTTACCAGTGGCCATAATTGAGGATCGCTTTGAGGATTTAGGTAAGATAGAAAAAGACGCTGTACCGGTAAAGGTTAACTTTGAGAATAAGCGCTGCTATAGGCGCGAGCCCAAGAATGGTGGCGAGTTATTATCGAATCAGTACAATTCCGTGCCGTGGGATGCAAGTGTAGTTTATAGGTTGCCGGAGCCGGAGGAAGCCGAATCCTAAAGAGCCAATAAGTAGATAGCACCATAAAGTAGTATGTAGATCGGTATTAGTATCAACCATGCCCTCCATAGCAATCCCCAGGTTAATCCCCAGCTTGGCTTTATGTTAACCTTATCTGGTTGGAACAAAGGCTTCCCGCATTGACCACAATAGTTATTTATTTCCATTGGTTTCCTCCTTGCCAGCCTTTCTTAATTTCAGTCGGATTAGCAGTTTGGTTATTCTCGCTTTCACAGCATCCCTGAATTTAGTGGACTGTGTATAGAGTACAACGAAGATAACAAAGGCTATCAGCGCTATTGCCAGTACCCAGATAAGAAATTTGGATATAACGAACACGATTCCGGCTGCTACTATTAACCAGAGTAATATTTTGTCATCGGTCTTTTTAGGCTTCGGTTTTTGTGTAGTCATTTTATATTATCCTTTAATAGCAGTTTTGATTAGAAAATATAACCCCCGAATACCAAATATCAGTGCCACAACAGCAGCAGTGCAAGCTATACAAAGCATGAATAAAAGGAGACTGATAAATATAGCCATCAGCCAATCAGTCCAGATTGAAATATTGGATAAAATAGCATCGTGACTATTATTTATATGTAGCATTACAGCACCCAAAAAGGTCAAGATAATGTATAGTGATATTCCTAGCAAAATTAAGCGTGCAGTATTTTTCCCCATTTTACCTACTCCAGAAAAAGACGTAGCCATGGGAATAAAGATAGAGCATGTAGATAACGGCCAGCACCACGATAAACACTACTGCGTAGATAACTATTTTATTTGTGGAAGATTTCTTGGGCTTCGGCTTCTCATCAGTTTGGCTCTTGCCTGCGGCCTGCATTAACGGCTGGGCAGGCTTTAAGTCGGACCAGTCTTTCAGCGGGTCCATTGCTGGGGCTGGTGGTGCTGAATAGCTAGGCTGGCCGGTGATAAACGGTGGCTGTAGTGGTGATTCGCGGCTGACGTTAAGTATTCGTTGCCACATAATCTCCAGGTTAAACATACGCCTTTCCAGTAATTCCAGTTTACTTGCAATAGCCCTGTCATACAGAGCTTTCATAGTGATGGGATCGGTAGCTGGGTCCAGTGGATGTATTATCGGTTGCGCCTGTTGCTGGGGATGCTCGGCGCTAACCCGCTTGATTTCAATAGTACGGCTGTCCTGGGGTGGTGTGAATTCAGTTGGTTCCGGTTTAGCTTTAGCCATTAAATTACTCTCCTTTACGCTCGTTTCAAATTGAACTGTAGTTTTTTCAGCAGTATAGCGTTCTCGGTTAGTGCGAACATGGTGTGCTGGCAGCTCTCGTCGACCACATCGTTTTGCTGCTCAAAATCGCATTCCGAATAAGGCTTGCCGTACCGCGCATAGGCTACTTTGTCTAGCTCGTGCTGGACCTCTCTTTGTGTATCGGTTTTGGTTTCTATCATTTCTAACCTCCGTATTTTCTATTTAATGCGTCACATTCTTGACCGCGCTTTTTGATTACCTCTCCTACCAGATCGCCCATAGTATTCAGTGCCGATGGTATACCCTCTAGCTTTTGTTCTCTCATTTCAGCCGGATAGCGCTGGCCGACATTGTAGATATATTTGCGCAGATTATCTAGTTGCATTTTTAGGTGCTGTTCGCCTATAAAAGAAACTTTATCTAATACCATGTCTAAATCACCGGAGCTTTCCAGTATTCGACCAGATTGTGTATACGCTTCTGTGTTGATTCCGGCAGGGCTTTCATATCGTAGCCATCCATTACCCATATAAGAGTATTTATAGATTTTAAGATGGCGTTATCTTGTGCCGTGTCGTAGATATGATCGCCAGTTCTTTCCCGGTCCATCTGGTCTAATAAGGATACTAGTTTTTTGTTGATCTGGTCTATTGATTTCATAGTTAATTACCTCCATTCGGATTTGGGCAAAATGGTTGCCGCTTGCCGTTTAGCATGGCCGGAGTCCACTTGTCCGCAAATTTAACATACATATTGGAGCATTCCTTTTTGGCTCCGCATCTCCGGCAAGTTAGCTCCTTATGCCCCGCTTCGTATTTAGTTTGTTTCCAATCGTGTTTCATTGTAGTTCTTATTATCCCGGATAGCACAGCGAGCAATTAAGTACCGGAACCGTGTGCCTCTTGTGGTTAATCTCACATCCTTGCTTATGTTTTAGCGCATACTTAGAGTGCCGGGGCTTGCCCTTCTCATCGGTAAAGTCTGACCGCTTCCGTTTTTGTGTTTTCACTTTGCTCCTTCTTTAATTTCGTTATTTCGTGGTTTATTCCAATAAGGCGAATGGCATTTGGCACAAACCGTAGGATTCTCTTGGCTACTAAGCCATTCGTGACCGCAACGTAAGCATTGGCATAAATACCGTCTTTTTATATCTCTTATGCTCATGGGTATATTATAAATAGTAATATACTAATAGTCAATAGTATTTAGCCCTATTTCGGCTACTTTTTGGAAGTTTTTTGGTTAAAATACTGAAAAACCTAGTGTTTAGCTTCAATTTAGATACTAGGGTTAGTGGCTGGGGCTATTGACAATCGGCTTTGAGGCGTGTATAGTAATAGAGACTGATTATTGAGAGAGTTGGATAGCGGGAGCTGGAGATTAGTTAAATTAATACGGCAGTAAGAGGAAACGTTGCTTTGCACGATGCGGGTGGCGTTTCCTTTTTTACTAATTTAAAGAGGAGGTATCCAGATGAGAAGGCATGTAATTGCCCTAGTTCTGGGCATAGTGCTGTTACTCGCGTTGTCGACAATGGTTATATCATGCGTACCGCCGGCTAGTTCTTCTACTCAGTCTACGGATGGGCTGGCCCATACATCGGACATAACGAGTTTGCAGAGCCAGGTATCAGCACAAAATACAAGGATAGATGGCATAGCTGGGAAACAGGGGATAGACCAGGCTACGGCGCAGAAAATGATAACTGATGCTCTGGCCGGATACGAAAAGAAAACTGACGTGCCTACTGATGTTGCCGCATATTTAGCGGCGCATCCGGTTACTCCAGCAAATACCAACAACAGCTCATCTTCAAGTAACTCGTCTCAAACCGTGGCAACCAATAAAGACCTAGAACTAAGATTGACAAAATTGAATCCTGATACCGACACCTTAATCTTCAGTGACCAGCAATCCATCAGATTTGATTTTGATGCCGTTAATAATAATGGCGGATCTTCGCGTAATTTCGAGGTCACTATATATCTTTATCCACAGGATACCGAAAAAGCATGGGTGACAAGTTTAGATATATTCTCCGATGTTAGCCTTCACGTAACTGGCACACCAGTATCAATTCCCGGTTCAGCCAGTGCCGATCCTATCATCATAAAATGTACGAATGGCTGGGTAGGGAAAGGTGATATCACATCTTTCACGATTGCCGGAGTAGCCCATGTTGAGGGTTCTGGAGAATTTGATTATGACTATAGTATAAGGCAGACAAACTAAATGATTAAGGCCATTACGCATTTGCGTTTTTTGAAAGCAGTGTTCTGCTGCGGGAGGGTAAAAGATAATGGAAGCAATACTTGAACTGGTCGTAGGGCTGGTGCTCATCACCGGTTTCCTGGCCGGATTCCTGACCACGGTGAACACCGCTGGGCTGCCCGCTTGGGCAGTTCCGCTGTTGAGCCTTGTGGTTGGCCTTGGTGTGCTGCTGGTGATCTGGCGGTTCATTAAGGACATGCGCTCAGGCAAATCCATGCTGGGCTAATTTAACCGGCTCCAGGTGTGAATAGGGCCTAGCCCTGCATAAACAGTGTGGGACTAGGCTCTATCTCTAAAAGGACAATTTAAGTTTGAAAAGGAATATTATACGAAAGTCACCGATTATACTGGCGGTCTTATTGATTGCCAGTATGCTTGTTTCTGTCTTTAATCCTGCTGCGATGTTGGCCGCTACCCAACTAATCGGTACTTCATCGTATGGGGCAGATTCATTAAGCCCTGGTGCTATAAAGTACCAGAGATTTCAATGCACTTTCTCTGGCAATTGCGACATCATAAAAACATACGTCACAGCAAATGGCAATGTTAGAGTGGCTATTTATACTGATAGTAGTGGGCATCCTCTTACACTACTTCGGGAGAGTGGTTCTACTGCCGTAACGGCTACGGGGTGGAAGGATGTTGCTATCACTGCTACCGCATTGACGAGTGGCACTTATTATTGGCTGGCTATTCAAACTGATGCAGTTGCAGGTGGTGGTTGTGTATATAGAACATTGGGTGGAGCACAATTTGAGAACGAGACACAAGCTTATGGAGCCTTCCCGGCAACAGCTACTCCAACAGAAGTTGATGGCTATGAGTGGGCATTACAGGGTTGGAGTTCGATTGACCTGCCTACAGTAACTGTACAGCCAACTTCTTCTGTAGCAGCCACAACAGCTACGGCTAATGGGAATATAACAGCTACCGGAGGCGAGAACTGTGACAAGAAAGGTGCTGTGTATGGCACAACAAGTCATGCAGACCCCGGTAACGTGGCACCGGCATCGAGTGGCTATGACACTTATGCAGAGACAAGCGGCGGTTCTTATGGCACAGGTGCTTTTACTCAAGGTTTAACCAGCCTTGCTGTTGGAACATTTTATTATCTTAGGACTTATGCGCACAACTCTGCTGGTTATGATTATAGTGCAACTGAGATGATGTTCTTGACGTTGCCGAACGCACCAAGTGGGCAAAGTGCAACTGCCGTTTCAAATACCGAGATTGATGTAGCATGGACAAGTTCCAGTGTCGGTTCGGGCTCTATAGCCGATGTGCAAATAAGATACTCTACTACAGTGTATCCGACAACATTGACAAGTGGCACAAACGCTTATAGCGGGCCGACTTCGCCGTTTGCACACACAGGGCTAACTCCAAGTTCTTATTATTATTCACTATGGTCTAATGCAGTTAATAACAACTATAAAACTCAGACCATTGTAGCGACTACCAATGACATATTCGGCACTGGCGCTCCGTGGCAAAGGTGTGTCTTTTATGCCAATGGCCTTTATTGGTTATTCTATGCAGATGGTGTAAATGAACGATTTAAATCAAGCACCGATGGCATTAATTGGAGTTCTTCTACCGTAGTTAGGGCATGTGCCATAGGCAGTATTTATACTACTGCTTGCGACGGCACAAATTTCCACTATGTTTATGCAGACTATCCCGGCACGACAGTAAAATATAGGATGGGAACAGCTAATAGTGATGGAACAATAACCTGGTTAGCAGCGGAGCAAACAGTAACTACTCTGGCATCAGGGCATACAAGTGGCGACCCTAGTATTTGTATTGATACCAACGGTTATCCTTGGATTGGATTCAATAATCTAAACACATCAACACTTGAATCAAATGGGTGGGTTGCAAAGTCCTCAACTAAGGATGGCACATGGACAAATGAGACGGTGTTATTTACATCGCCATATCAATTCAGTGCGGCAACATATAATGATAATTCTGGTGCATGTTGGGTGTCTGTAACACCTTTAACTGATGGCAAGGTATATGCAATAGTTCAAATTGATGGCAATATTTCTGTGGTTGGTTATGAGAAAAAGCCAAAAGGAAATCTTTGGAATGGGGCTGCATGGGTAGGAGAAGAAACGGTTGTAAATTCTGATACTGTTGGCAGTGCTTCGATATCGACCCAGAGCTTGGGCGATGACGTTTATATGACGTACATAGGATTTACCTCTTATCCTACTGCCGGGAATATATATAGTGTCAAACGAACCTACGGTGTCGGTTGGGGTTCACCAGTTCTTGTCCACAGTATGACGGCTACCCAGGCAGCCTTAACACAAGATAATACTGGTATTCTTTATTGCTTTTGGGGTGAAGATCCGGTCACAAATCACATTTATTATAAGCGATACATTAACGGTGCATGGGATACAAATCCTACAGACTGGCAAACTGCACCAGAAACATTAGGTGCAAGTGGATGCTACATCACCGCTTGCGTATCAACTTGCAACAATAATATTATAGTAGTCTATCCTACATCGGCATCTTCCCCATACAATATCAGAACAGCCTTTTTATTCACGCAGTATTCCTCTACTTATGTCCAGGCAACGGCGACCATATCTTCTACCATCCCTACAGTAACGATTCAGGCTGCGTCAGCTATAGCGGCAACGACAGCTACCGGCAACGGTAATATCACGGATATTGGAAGCAACAACGTAACAGATCGCGGCTTTTATTACAGTGAAACTAATAACCCGCCTACGGTGGCGGATTCCGTAGCTCATGATACGGGAAACTGGGGTGTTGGCGGTGCCTATACTGAAAGTCTAATTAGTTTATCCCCGGCCTATTACTACTACATCAGGGCATTTGCCACAAACTCGTTTGGCACGGGTACGAGTTCTGTAGATACGGTTCTAACTTTACCTACGGCTCCGACTTGGAATACTACAACAAACGGAAACCAGCAGGTTGCGTTGGATTGGACAAACGCTACAGGAGAGACAACGCCGAACGCTACGACAATTTATACACAGGTGCAGTACAGTACAGCAGGCTATCCGTCAACCTATTCAAGCGGGGCAACTGGTATAGCATGGACTACTGGCACAAGTGGGACAGTAACGGGGCTAACCAATGGGACACTGTACTACTTTTCGTTGTTTAGCAAGGCCGTTAATAGCGGCGTAACGCAGTATTCAACGACCTATGCAACAGCGCAAGGCACCCCTAGCAGTATTCCTACGGTAACAACGGTGGCCACTACTGCGATAACCACGACAACGGCAACAGGCAATGGCAGCTATGATACGGGCGGATTAACTATCACGAGGCGCGGTATCTGCTGGGGAACTACTAATCCACCGACAACTGCCGATTCAGTAGCCTACGAAGATGGTGGTTGGGCGATAAACAGCTCCTACAGTGAGCCGATGACCGGATTAACTCCGGCCACTAGATATTATGTCAGAGCTTATGTGGTAGCTGGTGGCACCACGTATTACGCTGGCGCAGTAGACACGATACTAACATTGCCGGAAGCACCGTCAGGGTTAACCCCCACGCCCGGTAACAATCAAGTTGCATTTACTTGGAGTAACGCGGCGGCTGGTGCCGGTGTGACCATGAGTACACAGGTATTGCATAAGGTCGGCAGTTATCCGTCTTCGTATAACGATGGTACGGCTGTAATCGGTATAGCCTGGACAACGGGCACAAACGGCACGGATTCAACGGGTTTAAGCAACGGTACACTGTATGACTTTGCCGCATTTAGCCGGGCTACTATTGGAGGACTGACGCAGTATTCAATAGCTTCGGTAACGGCCCAGGCCACTCCGAGTACGGTTTGTACTATTACAACTTCGGCAACATCAAGCATCACGGCCATAACTGCCAATGGTAATGGGAATATAACGGCTACTAATGGAGGGCAGGCCACCGAAAGAGGCATCTGTTATAGCTCGATTAACGTCACACCGACAACCGCCGATTCTAAGGTTGCGGAAACGCCGGGGCCATATGGTACTGGTGCCTTCTCAGAGACATTGACGGGGCTTACACCATCGACAAAATATTACGCTAGACCGTATGCCATAAATCCCAGTGGCACAGGCTACGGCACGGTAGATACCTTTTTGACCTTACCGATAGCCCCAACTGCTTTAACGCCGACTGCCGGAGATACCGAGGTGGACTTTACGTGGACTGATGCGACTGGCGGAGCTGGGATCACTGTCACAACAATGGTTCGGTACAATACAACGGGCTATCCGACATCGTACACCGATGGTTCATTAGGTATAAACTGGACTACCGCGAGCGGCACAGTAACGACACTGACCAATGGCACACTGTATTATTTCTCAGCTTTCAGTAAGGCGACTGACGGCGGGGCACTTACACAATATTCGACACTTTACTGTATGGCCTCGGCCACACCGTTGTCTTTTACTGCCCCAACTATAACTACAACGCCATGTAGTGGGTTTACTACAAATTCGGCTATTATAAATGGTGTAATAGTGGCAATCGGCAGCGCTCCAATAACACAGTATGGTTTTGATTACGGCTTGACAACTGCTTATGGTACAAGCGTAACCACTACGGCGGGGATAACGGCTGGTTCTACTTTTTCAAAAACTATTACTGGACTAAGTCCGGCCAGTGTCTATCATTTCCGCGCAAAAGCATTTAACGGTGTATGGGGTTACGGCTCTGATGTAATGTTCAGCACCGTTGGATCACCCGTTATCTATGAGTATTTTAACATCGGCCAGGATGGGGACAGCGCAAAGATATATTCAAATAATTGGGCATATCAACAGTTTACGGTAGGGACGATGTCCCACACCATAACTTCAATCAGTCTATATGTTAAAAAACTTGGTAGCCCGGGCACGGTAACGTATTCAATAAAACATGCTACGGCTGGGTTGCCGACAGGCAGTGACCTTTATACCTCTACATTTAATGGCGATACCCTTGCGACAAGCTATATTATGCTGCCTATATCTCTTACATCGGAGCTTAGTATTGAGGCCAGTCAGGAATATGCAATAGTAATACGCGCACTGGACGGAGATTCTTCCAACTGTATTTATTGGGGTATTAAATCTGCTGGTGGAATAGCCAATGCCGTTTATGGAACTTCCAGTAACGGCGGGAGTTCTTATACTAGCGGAACGCCGGCGGATGCGTTATTTGAGGTGTGGGGTAACCCATCAATTGAAATAACCAGTGCTAATGTATTCAAGAACTACGAAATTGCCGGAGATTGGATATTTATAGCAGATATTAACAATGTTTATGCGCCTTATTATCCCGATAAGGACCCGCAAATATATTTTCAATTACAACTGATAGATGGTACCACTATAAAAGGTGCTTCCGCGTGCAAGGCTTGGGGGCAACAACCGCTTGCAATATATCTGAATCCGACTACGGCTGCCACATTAACCTGGGGTGATGCTTATAAAATCAGGATACAGTCATTGGTTACTCCAGGGGTTTATACCGATTACACATTGACAACAACCGATTGGCAGGCTGGCGGCTATTTCTACCTAGATGGGTATATTAGGTCACTGGCTTCGGAATACGAGACTTACAGTGGGGAAACTTATCTGGTCAGTATAGCCGGACAAGCATCTCCGGTATTGAATGAGGCTGGTAGTACCATATTTCTTAGAGGTATCAGTGATCTCAGCACGGTACGCCCTTCGTTGTTTTCAAATCTTTATAATACAGGCAATCCTGCCGATACGACAGGGACAATAGTATCTCCGAATATGGCCGTGGCCTTGGGTACAGATTTATTTGGCAGAGTAACATCATGGGGCAATATATTCGATACCGATGCCAATACCATGTTTGGCTGGGTTATGATGTTGTTGACCATAGTTATAGGCTTGACAGTGACAGGCACAGGCCATGGTTATGGAGGGCTCGTTCTTGGCGGGCTGATAGGCATTGGGGCCGGCTTGGTATTTGGAGGAATTCCAATGGCTGTTATAGGGCTGGTGGTCTTTGGTGTCGGGTGTGGTATTTTGCTCTGGTTAGGTAAATTGATATTCCAAGGATAATTATGAAACGCAATTTATTAATGTTATTAGTAGTAGGAATAATAACGTGTTTATTATTACCTCAGAGCGTGCTGGCTACTACTACAAATTTAGCAGCAACCGGGGAAGGTACGCTTACTGGTGGTTTGTACCATGGAGCCGGAACCTTTGCCGATATTAATTCCGATGATGGCGATACCTCTTATTGGTATTACAATGGGTCGGCAGATAGAAGTTGGCCTTTTACAACTGTAAGCTTGCCGACTGGTGCTACAGTTAATAGCGTCACCCTATATTTTAAGGCTCGTTGGATGCCAGGATATTCGGGAATTGCTACTTTTATACCCTTTTGTTATATATCTGGTGTTAAATATATGGGTGATGCAGTTATTCCTGGTGACACCTATACTTTGTACAATACGGGTACAAAGTTTACCAATAATCCAAGTACAGGAGTGGCGTGGACACAAGCAGACATTAATAGCACCCAATTTGGAATGACCTTATACGTTTCCAATACTGCGAGTTATGGCGCTTTAACTTATATGTATGTAGTCATAGATTACACAACTCATCCACTTGCATCAATCAGTACATTGGATGCCTCAGCGTTTCTTTGTAGCACAGCCACGTTGGATGGTCAGATAATCGACACTTATGGTGTCACTGCTGATTATTATGCGTTTGTATGGGGTACGGCTAGTCAAGCAACACCTAGTTCCGCAACGGCTCCGGCAGCGGCTGGTTATACTGCTAACTGGACCAGCAGTTCTGGCAGTTATATAGCCGCGACATATACGCACGATATAACGTCTTTATCTTTGACAACGCCTTACTATTTCAGGTTTGCGGTGCATAATACGAATGGTTGGGCATGGGGTGACGAGTACACTTTCACCACATCGGGCATACCTGTAATTGTGACACAGCCAGCTAACAATATAACCGCTACTACGGTGCGCTTACAATCTTATCTTACCGCAGCTAACGGGGAGTTATGCGAGGTCAGATTTGGATGGGGCACCACTAACCAAGGTGACAATATTACCGCCTACGATGATTTCTCAATATACGATAGCGGAGATTATGATTCAGGGGCATCGCCATATTTAGATGTTACTGGGCTGGTAGCATCCACCACTTATTACTTTAACGTTGAGGTTTCTAATATCTGCGGTTCTGATACTGGTGCTTCGACAAGTTTCAGCACTTCAAGTTCGACAGGCGATCCATCGGGAGTTACCGCAATCCCATCTACCACCAGCATTATTTTGTCATGGACAAAAGGTAACGGCGCACCTTATACTGTTATCAGGTATTCTATAAATAGTTGTCCGGCGGATGAAACAAGCGGCACGGCTCTATATAGCAGCACGGAAGCTACTTATACGCATACAGCGTTAACGTCCGGCACCGATTACTGTTATTACATCGTTGGTTGGGATGGGGCAGCTGATTACAGTACCAATCATGTCGTTATACACGCTACTACACTGGCCGGGACAGCAGCAGCATCTGTGTCGGATATAAATAAGCCACCAGATGTTACACCCGATGTTTCGGCTATTGAAAATAATATCCCTCTATTCACGTTTACAAAAGCCGATGCGCTAAGTCTTGGTATGCCACATGGATATTTCTTGTTTATGGTGTGGCTGGTTGTGTCCGGTATTTTAGCGGTAGTGACTTACCGCAGAACCCACAGTTTTATTGGGGCCGCAGTAGCGTTCATAGCCCTTTGCTGGTTCGGCTACGTGATTCATATAACACCATTGATTGTAGCGGGATTTCTTAGTATTATAATGGTAGGAGTAGCTTATTACCGTTCAAGATCGCAGGGGGCTGCATAAATGGAGAATAGAGTTCTTTTTATTTTACTTAGTTTCTACATCTTCGGGTTCATAGTCTCTCACTGGATAATTGGCAGTTCGGTACTTTTATATGGTAGTACTGTTGCCACTATTAAATCTGCTGGTGACGCAGGCATACTAACCGGTGCATGGGACAAAATCACAGGTTTTGTTAGTGCAGTTATTCAGGCGCTGACTTGGGACTATGCCTTCTTGAAAGGGAATGATTTTCTAACTACAGTCCGTTATTTTTGCTGGTGTCTGAGTGCTGGTTTCATAGTGTCGTTGATTTACATCGTGATGAATGCAAGGCAGATATTAAAATTATGAGCAAAGTATTACTCATACTGGCAATACTGTTTACTGGGATAGGTTTATTGGTGTTCTTTGCTCCGGTCAATGATGCCTATAACTCGATAGCTACCAATTATATAAAGCCGATCACGGATAATACCACCGGATATGTGGCTGCCGGGGGTACGCCTGTACCTAACTATAACGGCTTTGACTGGGTTGTTATGAATAACCTCTGGTTGGTCGGGGTAGCCCTAATAATTGGGGCTCTATTCTACGCAGCCAGTAATGTTTTCAAGGGGAGTGACGCTGACAATGTCTAATATCCCCATAGTTGTCCAACAGAGGAACTTGCAGGAAACAGAGTTACAGAAGCAAGAGGAAAAGAGAGCTGCCGTTGCACGAAACGTGGTTATAACCCAACAAGCCCAAATAAAGCGCATGTCATCTGGTAGGCAGGTGCAGGGCATAGGCACGGGCAAGGTATCACCTGTCGTGCCTTCGGGTATAGCTGGCGCAAAATCAGTAAAACTGGATAATGGTGAAAGCGTCAGTGCCAGTTTCTACAATTCGTTAACCCCAGAACTCCAGGAAGAATTGAGGAAAGTTGGTATTGCTCAATATAATACCAACCGTCAAGCGGAATATGATCGCAAAATGGCTGATATCAACGCCAAGTTTGTCAAACTGGATTATATTGATAAAGACGGCAACCCACAGTATGTTGATAGAAAACTCTTTGAAGGGCTAACGCCGGATCAGCAAAAGAGGTTGATGGGGAGTGGGGTAGAGGAATTTAATAAAACAGAAGCGTTAAATATAACTCAAGCAAGTGTTGAGATTCCAACCATATTAATAACTGAGCATAATAAGAATTTATCGGATATTGAGGCTCGTGCTCAAAAAGACTATGCAGCTTTGTCTATTGAGGGTAAGCAGGGTGGAGAAGCAAAGGCAATAGAAGCTCAAAAGCAGGATGCTATAAAGAGTGAGAACGATAGGTATCAGGAAGCCCTATCCATGCTATCAGGGTCGCTGCCAAAAGCGGTAGCGATAAAATCTGGTACTGGTAAGTATTCCGATTATAAAGGTACTTATTATGTAAGGACGGCACAGGGTGATATGCCAGCCTGGATGTTGATACCCGATTATTCTTATGCTAACTATCTCAATCTTGGTCAGAATCAGCCAGCGATGATGGCGCAACCGAGAAGTATGGTAGGCGTAATGTTTCCATATGGTAAGCGATGGGATTTTGATAGATATACAGCCGAAGAAGCTAAACTAATTAATGATAATCTTTTGTGGACGCTTCAACCAGAAATATTTAAAGGTCCGGTTCATGTTGGGGATGTTAAACTTTCTGGCCCCAATAAAATGCCTACCCTTATACAATCAGATGAAAATTGGGATGAAGCGTCATATCTGAAACACATAGGGATGACGGTTGACGATTTAAAAAACCAGTCATTTAGTGATTTACCGCCTGAGATGATGCAACAATTATTTGATATGAGCCGTATGCCATATATAGATCCTAATACTGAGGAAACTAAATATGCATCAGGTTTTATCCCGTATGGCATGTATGATTCGTCGGGCAAGAAATTAAATGACGTTGCTTATGCTTCCACTTACGCAGCCGGGGCTGGCCGCTATCCTATGGGAGTAGCAACGGCTGGTGGTATGAGCGGTGGCCCAGCGCGGACAAAAGGTTATCTAGCACCAATACCTCAAGAGTATATAGCATCTGCACCAGAAGAGGTAATCAGAAAACAGATTGCGGTGGGAGAGTTAATAAGAACTAAAGACAATCAGTTAATCCCCAAAGATATATTCAATCAGTTTACCAAAGAGCAACAGTATAAGATCAAGACTGAAGGTGGCAAGGGATTAGTAACTACGACTGACAGGGGCGAAGTATTAAAAATAGACAGTCTGGGGAATTATAAAACACCAGAAGGATATGACCTTGTTAGTGCGCTGCAAAATAAGTTTCCGGTGGAAACGCTAAATAAGATATTTGACCCAAGGGTCGTTGCCCAAAGTAAAGTGAGGGCTGATGCCTTAATAGCCTTCAACCCATATAAGACGGCTAATGGCTATAACCTCGATTATGCCATCTACAAAGATAAATCATTGGTCAATCCCGCCAGAAAGTTATTCGGAGAACAGACGGCATGGGAAGCATATTACCGTGTGCCGGACGAGATATTTAATAGTAAAGGTGAAGCTCTAAGTAAGAAGTTCTATGATGGCATGAATGAAGGCTTGCAGAAAACCTTTATGGTAAACGGTGGCGATGTGTTTCAAAAAGCCTTCAATATGGAATATGTCAGAATACCGGATAGCGGTAATTATATGTCGCGCACCGATCTTGCTAAATTACCCCCTGCGCAACAAGCGGTGCTGAAAGAGAAGGGGGAAGCGGAGTTAACGAAATTTATAGCTAAGAACCAGGCAATACTCGATAAGTACACGACTATAACGGCAAACATACAAACCTCCGATGTAAATGGTGTTCCGGTGGTAACAAAGGAGGCTGGCTATAATATAGAAATTAATCTTGTATCGGCATTACGTAAAGACCCTAAGATGCAGTACAAGGAAGGGCAAGCCGTTAAAAACCTCTATAGTGAAGAGCAGATTAAAGCGGCCACTAACGGTAGGATAATTGACCCTGTTAATCTAGTTGAAATGTTACAGGTTGGGGAAGAGGAGATGTCGTCTCCAACCGCTATACAGTATTTGGCAAAGAGTATGTTAGTCGCCTCTAAATTAGCATCACAGAAATTAATTAATATGCAGCCCGATGTGGTACAAGCTGGCATAGCCCCAGACAAAGTAATTCCCAAGATAGAAGCAGCCCTACCCCAAAATACTAAAGATGAGTTACTTTATCATGCCAAAGGCATGTCGGAATTCTCAGACACCATAATATTGCCTGCTGCACAATGGGAGCAACAGCTTATAAATGACTGGCAGAAGGATTCTACGGGGGCTATGCGTATTTACAAGGGAGCCAGTGGAGCCGCACTCAGCATGGTATCCGTAGTGCCTTTAATGATTGTTGGCTCACTTTATAGCATGGCCTCTAAGTCTGCTGTGGCGGCTTTATCAAAAGACCAGAAAGAGAAAACGAAAGAAGCGATATTGGCTGCAACTGCTGGTGGACTTTTGGCTACGGGTATGGCGGGTTGGTTTATAGGCAGACCAGCGGCTATAGTAAAAGACCCCCTATTGGAAGTGCCGTCTACGGCTGTTTATCTATTCGGTGCCGAGAAAGCCGCAAGGATGTTGGAGGATGGTGTAGCTAAACTGTCACCGGCACAAACATCTTTAAGTGCTATGGGAATAAATCCCATGGATGTGGCAAGAGTCCCTGTCCGGTTCCCCGGCGAGGCCCGCGAGATATTAGAAATCATCGAAAAGAATAACACCATCGTTAATGGAGAAAACATAGCCAGTGAGATATTTGGAAAGACTAAAGACCAGGTCGCCGTCACTACCGATGGCGGTATCGGAGTTAAAGGTTATCAGATAGTATCAGGCTTGCAGCGTGCGGTTCCTAATCTAATACATCATGCATCCGGCGGAGAATTTAAAGCCGCGCTGTTTGAGAGCGTTAATAAAAAGGGCAAATTTACAGTAGAAAAACAATACTACGAAAAAGGCGGCGGAGGCAAAGGCACATTGGAATTTGTATCGCCGCAACTCTCCGGTTCCTTTCTTAAACCGGATCCTGTAATAATGAACGGGATTTATTCGCCCAAGGATTTCAGGGCATTGCCAGACTGGGCTACCGAAGGATTACGCAACGAGGACATGGCTCATATAAGAGATAAAATCTATGAATGGGCCAATGAAGGCAAGTTGAAACAGGGCATTTATCCTGTAATGAAATGGTATGGCCCTAACAACACGCTTGAATATGAGATGATCGTCACGCCTGGGTTTGAATGGTATAAGACACCTACTATTCCATGGTTTGCTAAAATGAAAGGGCTTGATACATCGGTTACTTATACCACCAGCCCTATATCCGGCGAGTTTGAAGGTGGAGTTATAAAGGCTGGAGAAAAAGTACCAATGGTATGGTTGCTTTCTAAAAATGCGTTGGCAGAAGGCCGTGATATGCCGACATTGAAAGATTTATATAAGGCAGAAGTATATTCGGCTATAACTGGGATGAGGAAACTGGCATCCGGTTTTAAGATGAGAGATATTACACTGGAAGAAAAGTCACCAGCCACCAGCTCAATGTTGCAGTCCAAATTACAGGCTATAAGATTTGAAGAGCCGAAGTGGACCAATGACCCGAACCAAATTATCAAGAGGGTTAATAGCGGACAAATTTCACCTTATTATCGGCAACGTGCCACGGTAATAGCAGTGGATCAGGCTGGCAGAATACTAACAGTACAGGAACGGAATGGCCGTTGGGCATTGCCAGGAGGGAAGATAGAGGGCGGAGCATCATCGCTGAGCACGATTATCAGGGAATTGCGCGAAGAGACTGGGGTTAAGCCAGTAAGGGCTAGGCGTGTTGGCGTAATTAAAGATATGGAGCCAATGATAGCCGATAATGGCAAACCGATGTGGAAAGCTGGTAAGCCAGTCTATAACGAACACCATGTTTATATAGCCGAAATAAATACCGAGCCGAGAGCAAGGGGTGAAGTTAGGGGTGTGAAGAAAGTATCATTCGACAACATCCCTAAAGACGTTAATAATGTAGTTAATCGGGTAGGTAAACAGGGCATTAGTGATTTTCTATCTAGTATTCAAGGAGAGATACCAAAACCGTCACAATATACTATTAGCCCTAGCGGCGTTGTAGCCGAACCGAATATATCGGCAACGAGAATAACAAGGCCTACTGGGCAAGATGTATTTGCTGCGGGAGATATACATGGAGAATGGAATCGCATAAACACCATTCTAAAAGAAAGACAAATAATTGATAATAATGGAAATTGGAAATCCGGCAAGGCAAAGTTAGTTACTCTGGGCGATTTAA
>Ga0316628_100000933_pt1 | contig 19605 bp, 16 predicted proteins | sample OWC_Aug_M2_C1_D5_FD_207648 | JGI IMG/M metagenome (GOLD analysis project Ga0316628, IMG submission 207648) | Wetland soil microbial communities from Old Woman Creek delta, Ohio, United States - OWC_Aug_M2_C1_D5_C | ecosystem: Environmental > Terrestrial > Soil > Wetlands | place: USA: Ohio... | reverse complement strand
ACGACCGATCCGGCCGGGATGCGGCCGTAGAGCACCTGGCCGGTCGCCCGGTCCAGTATGCGCGTGCTCTGGCCGAGGAATACGCCCATCGAGATCACGCTGTTTTCCTCGACGATCACGCCCTCCACGACCTCGGAGCGAGCGCCGACGAAGCAGTTGTCCTCGATGATGACCGGATTCGCCTGCAGCGGCTCGAGCACGCCGCCGATGCCGACCCCGCCGGACAGGTGCACGTTCTTGCCGATTTGCGCGCACGATCCCACCGTGGCCCAGGTATCGACCATCGTGCCCTCGTCGACGTAGGCACCGATGTTCACGTAGGAGGGCATCAGCACCACGTTTCTCGCGATGTAGGCGCCGCGCCGGGCCATGGCCGGCGGCACGACGCGAAACCCGCCCGCGGCGAATTCGGCGCCGTCATAGGCCGCGAATTTTCCGGGCACCTTGTCGTAATAACGCGTCGCCCCCCCCTCCAGCAGCCGGTTATCCTCGATCCGGAACGACAGCAGAACCGCCTTCTTGATCCACTGGTGGGTCACCCACTCGTTGCCGACCTTCTCGGCAACCCGCAGTCGCCCGGCATCGAGCCCGCCGATGACGAATTCCACCGCCTCCCTAAGGGCCTTGGGCGCCGATGCGGGGTTCAGCGCGGCGCGATTCTCCCAGGCGTCGTCGATCGTCTTTCTTGCCGGTTCCATGTTTTTCTCAGAGCGTGCGGGCGAAATCGCCGATTCGGGCCATCGCTTCGATGCACTCGGCGAGCGGAGGCACCAGCGCAATGCGTACCCGGTCTTTTCCGGGATTCTCGCCCTGCCATTCGCGGGCGAGATAGCTGCCCGGCAGGACGAGCACATTATATTCGCGCTGCAGCCGGCGCGCGAACTCGCAGTCGTCGATCGGCGTGTGCAACCAGAGATAGAAACCGCCCTCCGGCATGTACGCCGAAAGGGGCGCCTTCACTTGCGGCAATACGGCGGCAAACTTCTCCGCGTAAAGGCGCCTGTTGTCGCGCACGTGCTGCTCGTCGCCCCACGCGGCGATCGAGGCGCGCTGAACCGGAAGGCTCATCGCCGATCCGTGATACGTGCGGTAAAGCAGGAAGCTCTTGAGCAGCGCCGCATCGCCGGCGACGAATCCCGATCGCATGCCGGGGGCGTTGGAACGCTTCGACAAGCTGGAAAACACGACCAGGCGGGAAAAATCCGCCCGCCCGAGTTGCTGGGCGGCCTGCAGGCCGCCGAGGGGCGGGCGCGCTTCGTCGTAGTAGAGCTCCGAGTAGCACTCGTCGGAGGCGATCGCGAGGCCGTGCCGGTCGGCCAGGGCGAACAGCGTTCTCCAGTCGTCGAGGCTCATGACGCTGCCGCTCGGATTCGCCGGCGAGCATGCATAGACGAGCTGAACGTCGCGCCACGCGCTCTCCGCAAGAGCCTCGAACCGCACCCGGAACCCGGTCGCCTGCGTGGCATTGAGAAAGACGGGGTTCGCACCGGCGAGCAGTGCGGCGCCTTCGTAGATCTGGTAGAACGGATTGGGGCACGCGACCTTGGCGTCGACGCGCGAGGGATCGACCACCGCCTGCGCGAACGCGAACAGCGCCTCGCGCGAGCCGTTCACCGGCAGCACCTGGCTCCCCGGATCGATGGCGGGCAGGGCGTAGCGCCGCATCAGCCAGCCGGCCACCGCTTCGCGCAATTCCGGCGTGCCGGCGGTCGCCGGATAGGCAGCCAGCCCGTCGAGCGCGCCCGCCAGCGTGCGGCGCACCAGCTCGGGGGTGGGATGCTTCGGCTCGCCGATCGACAGATTGATCGGTCGCAGACGCTCGTTCGGCGTGACGCCCTGGAGCAGGGCGCGCAGCTTCTCGAAGGGATACGGCTGGAGAACCGCGAGGCGGGGATTCATCGCCGCGGCTCGGCCACCGGGAACGCGTCGAGCGCGATCCGCGCCGGTGGCTTCCAGCCGCGCTTGCGGTGCTCGGCAACCACCGTGGTGAATATTCCGCCGCGCACGTTGAAGCGCGCCGCGAGTCGCGCATAGCGCGGGCTCGTGGCGTGCACCAGGTCGTCGAGAATCCTATTGGTCACCGCCTCGTGAAAGGCTCCCTGGTCCCTGTACGACCACACGTACAGCTTGAGCGACTTCAACTCCACGCAGCGCCGGTCGGGAATGTAGTCGAGCTCGAGGGTCGCGAAATCCGGCTGGCCGGTCACCGGGCAAAGGCAGGTGAACTCGGGCAATTCCATGTGAATGCGATAGTCGCGATCCGGCGACGGATTGGGGAACGTCTGCAGCCGTTTGCTCGGGCGTGATGCCATTTTCCGGGTCGCGTTCGGGGCGGGAGCGTGCGCGAAAATGGTATCATAGCGAGCGTTTTTTTTCGGCGCCGTCTTCCTCTCGCCGCGTTCCATTTTCTCGAGCTCGATAACAGTCCGTGCGCCTTACGCAGATCAAGCTGTCCGGCTTCAAGTCGTTCGTCGACCCCACCTCGATTCATGTCCCAGGCCAACTCGTCGGCATCGTCGGCCCGAACGGCTGCGGCAAGTCCAACGTCATCGACGCAGTGCGCTGGGTGCTCGGCGAGTCGCGTGCCTCGGCATTGCGAGGCGACTCGATGCAGGATGTCATCTTCAACGGATCGGGCAACCGCAATCCGCTGGCGCGCGCGAGCGTCGAGCTGATATTCGACAACTCGCAGGGACGCGCGGCAGGGCAGTGGTCGCAATACGCGGAGATCTCGGTGCGCCGGGTGCTGCAGCGCGACGGCGAGTCGTCGTATCACATCAACAACGTGCACGTCAGGCGGCGCGACATCACCGACATGTTCCTGGGCACCGGACTGGGACCGCGCGCCTACGCGATCATCGAGCAGGGAATGATCTCGCGGGTCATCGAGGCCAAGCCCGAGGAGCTGCGCGTGTTTCTCGAAGAAGCGGCGGGCGTGTCGAAATACAAGGAGCGCCGGCGGGAAACCGAGAGCAGGCTGTCGGACACCCGCGAAAACCTCGCCCGCGTGACCGACATTCGAATCGAGCTGGGGACGCAGATCGAGAAGCTGGAAGCGCAGGCCGAGGTCGCGAGCCGCTACAAGGAGTACCAGTCGGATCTGCAGCTCAAGCAGCAGCTGCTTTGGTACGTGCGGCGCCGCGACGCGGCGGCGGAGCGGCAGCGTCATGCCTCGGAGGTTTCCAGGACCACCAACGAGCTCGAGGCGGAGACCGCCCGCCTGCGGGAGGTCGAGTCGCGGCTCGAAGCGGCCCGCGCCGCGCACTACAAGGCCGGCGATGCGATGAACGGCGCGCAGGCGGCCCTCTACGCCGCGAATGCGGAAGTGGCGCGTCACGAGTCGGAGCTGCGCCACGTCGAGGAGACGCGCCAGCGCCTCGAGAGCCAGCACACCGAGAGGCAGACGCAACTCGCATCGTGGCGTGAGCAGCGCTCCGAGCTTACCCAGGCGCTCCATATGTGGGCGGCGCGCGCCGGCACGGCCAAGGAGCGCGTCGCCGAGGCGCAGGCGCGGCTCGCGGACGAGAACGCAAAGCTGCCGCAGGCCGAGCAGGCGTTTCGCTCGGCGCTCGAGCGGCTCAACGAGGCGCGCGGCGGGCTCATGCGGTCCGAGGGCCGGCTGCAGCTGGAGCAGACGAAATACTCGCATCTGGAGAGCAGCCTGAAGGCCCTGGAACAGCGGCGGGAGCGCCTGGAAGGCGAGCTGGGGACGCTGGTGCAGCCGGACGTCGCTGCGCTGGCCGCGCTGCAGACGCGCATCGCGTCGCTGGACACGGCGATCGCGCAAGCGCAGGTCGGCCTGGAATCGCTGCAGGCGGAGTGCGCCGCGCTGGAGGAGCGCCAGGCCGCTGCCGCAGACCGTGTCGCAACGGCATCGCGCGAGTCGACGGCCGCCGGGGCGCAGCTGGGGACTCTCAGGCAGATCCAGGCCGCCGCCGAGGACAACGCGCCGTTGCGTGACTGGCTCGAGCGGCACCAGCTGTCCTCGCTGCCGCGCTTGTGGCAGAAGCTGCGCATCGAGCAGGGCTGGGAGACGGCGGTCGAGGCCGTCCTGCGCGAGCGCCTGCATGCGATAGAGGTCGCGGACCCGCGACAGCTGGAGCGGATCGCCGGAGATCAACCGCCGGTCAAGGCGAGTCTGTATGAACACGGCGGCGACGTGCGCGCGTCGAGCGCGCTGCAGCGCTATGCTCCGCTGGCGTCGAAGGTGCATGCGACCGACGCGCGCATCGCCGGCGCGGTGGCGGATTGGTTCGAGGGCGTGTATGCGGTCGAGGCCGACCCGGATCTGGCCGCGCGTGCGCTGTTGCCCCACGGCGCGATCCTGGTCAATCAGGCGGGCCACCAGTTCACGCGTCATACCCTGAGCTTCCATGCGCCCGACCCGGCTGATGCCGGCCTGCTCGCCAGACAATCCGAGATCGAGGCGCTCGAGGCGCGCTGCCCCGATCTCGAGGCGCGGCTCGAGCGGGAGCGCGCCGGGCTGGAAGCCGACGAGTCCGAGCTGGCGGAGCGCCAGCAATCCCTGGAGAGCGCGCGCGAGGAAATCTCATTGCGCCAGCGCGAACGTCACGACGCGCAAATCGACCTGCTCAAGCTTGCGCAGGCGCAGGAGCGCTTTCGTGAGCGCAGCGACCAGGTCGGGCGCGAGATGGCGGAAATCGCCGGCGAAGCGGCGCTCGACCGCGAGCGCCTACTGGCCTGCCAGGCGAGCGTCGATGGCATCGGCGCGGATATACGCGCCGCGCGCGACAGCCTGGAGTCGGTCAAGGCCGGGCATCTCGCGTCGGAGGTCGCGCTGGCCGATCAGCGCCGCGCCGCGCAGCAGGCCGAGCGCGAATTTCAGGGCGCGTTGTTCGGGGAGCGCGAGTGCGCATCCAAAATCACCGAAATAGACAACTCGGTGCGCGTCATCGATCAGCAGATCGAGCGCGCCGAGGCCGAGATCGCGAAGCTCACGGAGGAGCTTTCGCAGGATCCCATTCCGGAGGTGCGCAAGGCACTCGCGGCCGCCGTCGAAGCCCGGATCGCGTGCGAAAAGATGCTGGCGGAGGCGCGCAACGACGTGGAGGCGGCTGCCGGCGTGTTGCGCGCGCTCGAGGAAGAGCGCCTGCAAGTCGAGAGCCGGATCAATCCCTTGCGCGATCGCGTGGGCGAGCTGCGCCTCAAGGAGCAGGCCGCGCAGATCAACCACGACCAGTTCGAGGAGCAGCTGCGCGCCGCCGAGGCCGATGAATCGCGCCTGGCCGACGAGTCGGAGCGTGCGCCGCGGCCTTCGGCGCTGCAAGGCGAAATAACACGGCTGACGCAGGCGATCACGGAACTGGGGGCGGTCAACCTTGCGGCATTGGAGGAACTGCACTCCAGCAAGGAACGCAAAGGCTTCCTCGACTCCCAGGCGGCCGATCTCGAGGAAGCGGTGGCGACGCTGGAAGACGCCATCCGGCGCATCGACCGCGAGACGCGTGAGCTGCTGCGGGAGACGTTCGAAAGCGTCAACCGGCACTTCGGATCGCTGTTCCCGGCGCTGTTTGGCGGTGGCGAAGCGAAGCTGATCATGACCGGCGAGGAGATCCTCGACGCGGGCGTTCAGGTCATGGCGCAGCCGCCCGGAAAGCGCAACAGCACAATCCACCTTCTGAGCGGCGGCGAGAAGGCGCTTACCGCCATCGCCCTGGTATTCTCGATGTTCCAGCTCAACCCTGCGCCGTTCTGTCTGCTCGACGAGGTCGACGCGCCCCTCGACGACACGAATACGGTACGCTTCTGCGATTTGGTGCGGAAGATGTCGGACCAGACGCAGTTCCTGTTCATCAGCCACAACAAGCTCACCATGGAGCTTGCTTCGCAGTTGATCGGGGTAACGATGCCGGAGTCGGGGGTTTCGCGCGTTGTGGCGGTGGACATCGAAGAGGCACTGCGCATCAGGGAGGAGCTAGCCGCCTGAAGGCGCCGGATCGCGGTTCCGAATCTCGCGGCTCGATCCCATGACCGAATTCCAACTAGGTCTCGTCGTAATCGGCGCACTGGTTGTCGCCGCCGTAATCGTCTACAACAAGATTCAGGAACGCAGCGCGCAACGTCGCGCCGAACGCGCCTTCGGCTCGCAGCATGACGACGTCCTGCTCGACGAGCGGGCGCAGCGTCGCGAGCCCTCCCTCGAGCCCGCGGCCCGCAAGAGCGAACGCGATCCCGGCCCGCGATCCGAAGCCTTGCCGGATCAGCGCCTGGATTACGTGATCGAGCTGAGCTGCCGGGAGCCGCTCGCGGCAGCGGTGTTTCTGGAGCACTGGGCGCCGCTGCAGCACCGGTTCGGATGGCGAGTGCTGGCCGCCTGCGCGGAGGACGGCGCGGGCTGGCGCAGAGTCATGCATGGCGACGCGGCGGGCTACGGCGCTTACCGGGTTGCGCTCCAGCTGGTGTCGCGCGCCGGCGTGGTGCACGAGTCCGAATTGATCGAGTTTCGCTCGGAAGTCGAGACCATGGCCGCGAGGGTCGGGGCAAGCACGGCCGCGCCCGAAATGAAACACGCGATGGAGGCCGCGCGCGACATCGACCAGTTTTGCGCCGATGCCGACATTCAGATCGTGTTCCATCTCGTTGCGCCGGCCGGACGCGCGTTCCCGCTGCCGCAGGTCGAGGCGGCGACCTCGGCCGCCGGCATGGCGCCGGGCCCCGACGGGCGACATGCGCTGCACGACGCCGAGGGACGCGTGCTGTACACGCTGGCGATGCAGGGCGACGGTCCGCACGCGATCCGGGACGTAACCATTTCACTCGACGTTCCGCGCATCGCCGAGGTGCGCAGGACCTACGAGTCGATGGTGCGTTGCGCGCGCCAGTTGGCGGTGAATCTCGGCGGATCCTTGGTCGACGACAACGGCAACGGCCTTGACGAGCGCGCGCTGGCGGCGATCGGCGCCGAGCTCGAGACCGTGCGCCAGTCGCTCGAGGCCCGCGGAGTGCCGCCAGGCGGCCCGCTGGCGTTGCGCCTATTTGCGTGAACCGTGCCGCGATGACGGCGGGCAAATCGCTGCGCAAGCACGTCGAAGACCTGCGTCGCGAGATCGATCGCCACAACCATCTCTACTACGTTCTCGACCAGCCGGAGATCACGGACGCCGAGTTCGACCGCCTGTTCAGCGAGCTGGTATCGCTGGAGCAGGAGCATCCGGAGCTCGCGAGCCCGGATTCTCCCACGCAGCGGATCGGCGCGCCGCCGCTGAAGGAATTTGCCGAGGTCAGGCATCGTACGCCGATGCTCTCCCTGAGCAACGCGTTCGACGAGGAGGAGGTACGCGCCTTCGACCGGCGCGTGCGTGAAGGGCTGGAGGCCGACCCGGTGGAGTACGCGGTCGAACCGAAGTTCGACGGTCTCGCAGTCAGCCTGAGTTTCCGCGACGGCGTATTCGTGCAGGGCGCCACCAGGGGTGACGGTACGACCGGCGAGGACGTGACCCCGAACCTGCGCACGGTGCGCTCGCTTCCCTTGCGCCTGCCGAGAGCATCGGACACCGGGGATCTCGAGGTGCGCGGAGAAGTCGTGATGTTCAGGCGCAGCTTCGAGGCACTGAACGAACGCCAGCGCCGGGCAGGGGAAAAGGAATTCGCCAATCCGCGCAACGCCGCTGCCGGCAGCCTGCGGCAGCTCGACTCGCGCATCACGGCCCAGCGACCGCTGCATTTCTTCGCCTACGCGGTGGGCGTATCCGCGGGAGCGCGCTGGTCAACGCACTCGGAGACGCTCGACCGGCTCGTCGAGCTCGGTTTCAGCGTCAGCCCCGACCGCGACCTCGTCCAGGGCGTCGAAGGGCTGCTCGCTTATTACGCGCGTATCGGCGCCAAGCGCGAGCGCCTGCCGTACGTCATAGACGGCGTCGTCTACAAGGTCAATCGGCTCGACTGGCAACGCAATCTGGGCTTCGTGTCGCGCGCCCCGCGCTTCGCTCTCGCCCACAAGTACCCGGCGCAGGAGCAGGTGACCGAGGTGCTGGGCATCGACGTGCAGGTCGGACGAACGGGCGCGCTGACGCCGGTCGCGCGCCTGCGGCCCGTGCAGGTCGGCGGCGTCACGGTGACCAATGCCACGCTGCACAACGAGGACGAGCTGCGCCGCAAGGACGTGCGCATCGGCGATACCGTGGTGGTGCGGCGCGCGGGCGACGTCATCCCGGAAGTGGTGTCGGTGCGCCTGGACAAGCGTCCGGCCGAAGCGCGTCCTTTTCACATGCCGAAAAAATGCCCGGTGTGCGGGTCGGCCGTGACCAAGGCGCAAGACGAGGCAGTCGCGCGATGCTCGGGAGGCCTGTACTGCCCGGCGCAAAGAAAGCAGGCATTGCGACACTTCGCGAGCCGCCGTGCCTTGGACATCGAAGGGCTGGGTGAAAAGCTCGTCGACCAGCTGGTCGACGGCGAGCTCGTGCGCACCCCGGCGGACATCTACCAGCTGCCCGTCGGCATCCTTGCGGCGCTGGAACGCATGGGGGAGAAGTCGGCTGCCAACGTCGTGGCGGCGATCGACAAATCCAAGCATACGACCCTCGCGCGGTTTATATTCGCGCTCGGGGTGCGTAATGTGGGGGAAAGCACCGCGCGCGATCTCGCGCGCTATTTCGGCAGCCTCGACCGCCTGATGAACGCGAGCGAAACGGAGCTGGTATCGGTGCCGGACGTCGGGCCGGTCGTGGCGCGCTCGATCCACGAGTTTTTCCGCGAACAGCACAATCGCGAGGTCATCGAAAAGCTGCGCGCCGCCGGCGTGAGCTGGCCGGAAAGCGGGGGAGCGGCGGCTACGGCGCCGGAAAACGTGAAGACGTTCGTGCTTACCGGCACCTTGCCGAACATGACCCGCGAGGACGCGCGCCAGGAAATCGAGGCGAAAGGCCACAGGGTCGCGAGCTCGGTTTCGAGCAAGACGTCGTACGTCGTCGCGGGAAGCGAGCCCGGCAGCAAGCTCGAGGCGGCGCGCGCGCTGGGCGTGCCCGTGCTGGACGAGGAGGCGTTCCTCGATTTACTGAAGAGGCTTTGAGGCGCATGAAGGCGACGCTGAGGAAGGCCGTCTTTCCGGTTGCGGGTCTCGGCAGCCGCTTTCTTCCCGTGACCAAGGCGAGTCCCAAGGAAATGCTCCCGATCGTCGACAAGCCGCTGATCCAGTACGCGGTCGAGGAGGCGGCGGCCGCAGGCATCACGGAGATGATCTTCATCACCGGGCGCAACAAGCGCGCCATCGAGGATCACTTCGACAAGGCCTACGAGCTGGAGACCGAGCTCGAGCTGAAGGGAAAGCAAGGGCTGCTCGACATGGTGCAGAAGGTGCTTCCCGACAACTGCCGTTGCATCTACATCCGGCAGGCCGAGCCGCTCGGGCTCGGCCACGCCGTGCTGTGCGCGGCGCCGGTCGTGGGCGAGGAGCCGTTCGCGGTGCTGCTCGCGGACGAGCTGATCGACGCCGACCCGCCGGTCATGGCGCAGATGGCCGCGCGCTTCGCATCCGAGGGTTGCTCGCTGCTCGGCGTGGCCGAGGTGCCGCGCGATCAAACCGGCAGCTACGGCATCGTGAGCGTCGATGATCCGCTGCAGCAGGTGTCGCGGGTGCGGGCGATCGTCGAGAAGCCTGCGCCCGCGGAGGCGCCTTCGACCCTGGCGGTGGTCGGCCGCTACGTCCTGACCCCCAGAGTGTTTGACCTCCTCGCCCGCGCCAAGCCCGGCCGGGGCGGCGAGATCCAGCTTACCGACGGCATCTCGGCGCTGCTCGGTGAGCAGCGGGTGCTCGCGATGAAGCTGCCCGGCAAGCGCTACGATTGCGGATCGAAACTGGGCTACCTCAAGGCCACAGTGGAATTCGGCTTGCGGCATCCGGAGGTCGGGGCGGAATTCGCGCGCTACCTCGCGGAACGCGAAGGTTGACGGGAGGGGTTCGGCTATACTGCCAAACTTTAGCAATCGCTAATATTCGCCCGCGCGAGGAGGACAAGATGGCGGACAAACTGATGATCGTGATGGTGAATACGGACCCGCGGAACGGCGCCGAGCTGGGTGCTCCTTTTTTCCAGGCCACCGTGGCGGCCGCCATGGAATACGAGGTCGAAGTGATCCTGACGGGACGCGCCGGGGAGCTCGCCGTCAAGGGCGTCGCGGAGAAGTTGCACGTCAAGGAGGGCTCGCCCAAGAGCGTCTACGATTTCATCAAGGACGCCCACGAAGCAGGGGTGAAGTTCAAGGTGTGCACGCCGACGCTGGAACTGTGGGGAGAGGATCTGATCCCGGAAATCGAGGAGACCGTGGGCGGGGCCTACGTCATCTCGCAGGCGATGGACGACGACGTCGTCACCTTCACTTATTGAGAATGCCCGATCCTGCCCAGGCCTGGGCGTTCCTGAAGAACTCGGACCCTGTCTCGAGCGCCGAGCAAGTCCGAGAGGCGATCCGCCGCCTCGCCTCGGAGATCGAAGGCAGGCTCGCCGATTCGTATCCTCTGGTGCTGGCCGTGATGGGGGGCGCGGTGGTGTTCGCAGGCCAGCTGCTCCCCCTGTTGCACTTTCCGCTTGACTTCGACTACGTGCACGTCACGCGCTATGGCTCCTCTACGGCGGGCGGCGGGCTCGATTGGCGCGTGGCACCGTCCGAGAGCGTGCGCGGGCGCACGGTGCTCGTTCTGGACGACATCCTCGATGGCGGAGAGACGCTGCGCGGGATTCGCGAGCGACTGTTCGCGTTGGGCGCCGCAGGCATATATTGCGCGGTCCTGGTCGACAAGCTCCTGGGACGGACCAAGCCGATCGAAGCCGATTTCGTCGGCTTGCGCATTCCGGACCGATTCGTCTTCGGCTGCGGTATGGACGCCAAAGGGTACTGGCGCAATTTGCCCGAGATCCGGGCGCTGAAGGAGCCGAGATGATCGCCGTCATCGGCGGCAGCGGCCTGTCGCAGCTGTCGAACCTCGAGGTGACCTCGCGCAAGGTCGCCCGCACGCCGTACGGCGAGCCCTCCGGCCCGCTCACCCTGGGCAGCATCCGCGGCCGGGAAATCGTATTTCTCGCGCGTCACGGATCGGCGCATCGGGTGGCGCCGCACGAGGTCAACTATCGGGCCAACCTGTGGGCGCTGAAGGAGCACGGCATCGAGGAGGTGGTGTCGGTCGCGTCGGTCGGCGGCATCCGCCGCGACCTGACCCCGGGTCGGCTGATGCTTCCCGACCAAATCATCGATTACACGTGGGGGCGCGGAGCGACGTTCTTCGAGGGAGCGGACGCTCCTGTGACGCACGTCGATTTCACCGAGCCGTATGCCGCGACGGTACGCCAGCGGATTCGTGAGGCCGCGAAGGCCTGCGGCGAGCCGCTCGTCGATGGCGGCGTGTACGGCGCAACGCAAGGTCCGCGTCTGGAAACCGCGGCCGAGATCAATCGCATGGAGCGCGACGGCGCAGACGTGGTCGGCATGACGGGCATGCCCGAGGCGGTGCTCGCGCGCGAGATCGGGCTGGCGTACGCGGCCATCGCGGTGGTCGCCAATTACGCGGCCGGCCGCGGGGACAGCGCGCACGCCGTGTCCTTGGAGCGCATTTACGCGGTGCTCGACGAGTCCATGAGCCGCGTGCGCAAGATCATCGAGAAGCTCGTCGAAGGATGATCCGCGAGGTCCTCAAGATGGGCGATCCGCGACTGCTGTCCGTCGCGCAACCGGTTGTGCGCTTCGATTCGCCACAGCTCGGCGCGCTGCTCGAGGACATGCGAGACACGATGGCCCACCTGAACGGTGCCGGCCTGGCGGCGCCGCAGATCGGCGTCGGCTTGCGAGTGGTGATCTTCGGGGTGAGGAGCAACCCTCGCTACCCCGGCGTCGAGGAGGTCCCGGACACGATGTTGATCAATCCGTCGATCACGCCGCTGTCGGGCGAGCTTGAAGACGGCTGGGAGGGTTGCCTGTCGGTGCCTGGAATGCGGGGCCTGGTGCCGCGCTATCGCCGCCTGCGCTACTCCGGATTCGACGAGCGGGGCCGGCCGTTCGAGCGCCTCGTCGAGGGCTTTCACGCTCGCGTCGTGCAGCACGAATGCGACCACCTTGACGGCATCCTGTATCCGATGCGCATACGGGATTTCGGCAAATTCGGTTTCGTCGACGCGCTGTTCCCCGGCGGTGATCTTCCACCCGAGGAATGAGGGCACGCTAGAGTTGCAGGACCTGCAGCAGGCTCTGCTCCAGCCTGAGAACCGATTTCGGGTCCGCCAGACTCTGACCCGAGATCAGGAATACGTCCTCCGCGCGATCCCCGAGCGTGTTGACCTTCGCGCTGTGCAGGTTGATGTGGTAATTCCCGAGTGTGCGCGCCACGCCGTAAAGCAGCCCCGGACGGTCGCTCGCGACGATCGACAGCACCTGGTAGGCGCCGCGCTCGTCCGGCCGGATATCCACCACGGGCGATATCGGGAAATGCCGTACACGACGCGACACGCGGCCGCTGCGCGGCGGCCCGAGCGGGGTCTGCGATTCGAGCTCGTCGGCAAGCTCCTTTTCGATCAGGCTGATCATGTCCCGATAGTGCACCCCGTGGCCTTCGCCCATGACCGAGAAGGTGTCGAGCGCGTAGCCGTGACGCGTGGTGTGGATCTTGGCTTCGACGATATCGAAGTTGCTGCGATCGAAGTAACCGCAGATGCGGGCGAACAGCGCCTCGCGGTCGCGCGTGTAAATCATCACCTGCAGCCCCTCGCCGAAGGGCGCGAGCCGCGCGCGCACCACGGGCCTCGCGCTGTCCACGCGAAAATGCAGGTTGCGCGTCTGCCAGGCAATTTCCTGGGGGTCATGGCGCAGGAAGTACGTCGTGTCGAGCTGCGCCCAAAGCCGGTCCTTGACGCTGTCCGCCAGAGCATAGAGGCGCAGGAGCCGCATCGCTTCGGCCTGCTTTTCCGCCAGGGCGGCGTCGAGCTGCAGCGTTTCACCGGTGAGCGCGCGCCGCGTGGCGCGAAACAGATCCTCCAGAAGCTTTGCCTTCCAGGCGTTCCAGACCTTCGGGCTCGTGCCGCGGATATCGGCCACCGTCAGCAGATAGAGTGCGATCAGGCGCCTTTCGCTGCTCACCTTCTCCGCGAAGGCACGCACGACTTCAGGATCGTGCACATCCTGCTTCTGCGCAACGCTGGACATGGATAGATGGTGCTCCACCAGGAACTCGGCAAGCGCGGCGTCCTCCGCAGCCAACTTATGGCGGCGGCAGAAAGAGCGCGCCTCCTTCTTGCCGAGCTCCGAATGATCGCCGCCGCGGCCTTTCGCGATGTCGTGGTAAAGCGCAGCGACGTAGAGCAGCCACGAGCGCTCGAAACCGCTCATCAATTGGCTGCAAAGCGGAAACTCGTGCGCCAGCTCGGGCATCGTGAAGCGCCGCAGATTGCGCAGCACCATGAGAATGTGCTGGTCTACCGTGTAAACGTGAAACAGATCATGCTGCATCTGCCCGACGATGCGGCCGAACTCGGGCAAATAGCGCCCGAGGATGCCGTACTGGTTCATGCGCCGGAATTCGTGAACGATGCCGCGTGACTGCTGCAGGATCTGGACGAACATCAAGCGGGCCACCGCATTGCGCCGGAAGCGCGCGTCAATGCGGCGTCTGGCGCGCCATAGCGCGCGCAGCGTCGGAGCCGTCATTCCCTGCAGTTCGGGGTGCTGTTGCATCAGCAGGAAGCATTCCAGCACCGCGAGCGGCTCGCGCTCGAAGAGCTGTTCGTCGACGGCTTCCAGCAGTTCTCCCTTTACAAGAAAGCGCTCGTTCAGCGCGTAGGGCACGGCGTCCGGCTTTGGAAACAGGCGCGCGCCGAGATTCTGGAGCAGCGTCGTGTTTAGTTGGGTAATGGCCTTGGCCGTCCGGTAGTAGCGCTGCATCATCGTCTCGCTGGCGCGGCGATCGGGCGTCTCGCGATAGCCGAGCTGCTCGGCGAGCGCCGTCTGGAAATCGAATACGATCCGATCTTCGCGCCGTCCCGCGAGATAGTGCAGCCGGATGCGCAGGTTGTGCAGCAGGGTCTCGTGGCGCGACAGCTGGAGCGCCTCGTCGTGCTGGATCAGCCCGCGAATTTCGAGGTCGCGCCAGCGGCGACCGATTCCGCAGGCGCGCGCGATCCAATGGATGACCTGCAGATCGCGCAGCCCGCCGGGCGCCTCCTTCAGATTGGGCTCCAGGGCGTAAGGGGTGTCCTGGTGCTTGGCGTGCCGCTGCTCCTGCTCGAGCTTTTTCGCCTTGTAGAAACTCGCCTTGTCCAGGTCCTGCGCCATCGTCGACTCGAGAAGCTGGAAGAGGTCCCGGTTGCCGGCCAGGAAGCGCGCCTCGAGCAGCGTCGTGCGAACGGTGATGTCGGCGCGCGCTGCCGCGACGCAGTCGGCGACGGTGCGCACGCTGTGGCCCACCTCCAGGCCGACATCCCACAGCTCGCCGATGAGACGCTCGAGGCGTGCGCGCTCGTCGGAGGAAGGATCGGCATCGAGCAGCACCAGAATGTCTATGTCGGAGTACGGAAAAAGCTCGCCCCGTCCGTAGCCCCCGGTGGCGACGAGGGCGGCGCGCCGCGCGGGGCGCAATTGATGCCAGATCGACTTGATCGTCCGGTCGATGACGCGAGTGTGGCCGCGAAACAGCGCGCGCGCATCCGGGTGGCGGAGGTATGCCTCGCGCAGGGCGTTTCGCTCGGCCTGCAGTGCCGCCCGTGCCTGGGCGCTGGTGGGGCCGGGCTTGGGCAGCGCGGCGCTCATCCCCTAGCGCACGAAATCCGGCGGCGGCGGGGTGCCCGAGGACACGGTGAGGACTTCATAGCCCGTTTCCGTTACCAGCACGGTGTGCTCCCACTGCGCCGAAAGGCTGTGGTCCTTGGTGACGATGGTCCAGCCATCGGCCAGCTCGCGTATCGCGGCCCTGCCCGCATTGATCATCGGTTCGACCGTGAACGTCATGCCGGGTTCGAGCGCCAATCCGATGCCTGGCTTGCCGTAATGCAGCACTTGCGGCTCTTCGTGGAATTTCCGGCCGATGCCGTGACCACAGAACTCGCGCACCACCGACAAGCCGTGGCTCTCCGCGTGCGCCTGGATCACGGCGCCGACGTCTCCCAGACGTGCGCCGGGGCGCACCTGCGCGATGCCCAGCCACATGCACTCGTAGGTGAGCTGAATCAGCCTGCGCGCCTGTACGCCCGGCTCGCCGATCGCAAACATGCGGCTGGAGTCGCCGTGAAAGCCGTTCTTGATCACCGTGACGTCGATATTGAGAATGTCGGCAGCTTTCAGAACCCGATCGCCGGGGATGCCGTGGCAGACCTGGTGATTGACCGAGGTGCAGATCGATTTCGGGTACGGCTTGTATCCGGGGGGCGCGTAGTTGAGCGGCGCAGGGATCGTTTCCTGGACGCGGATCATGTAGTCGCGGCATAGCTCGTCGAGTTCGCCGGTCGTCACGCCGGAGCGCACGTGCGGAGTGATGAAGTCCAAGACTTCCGCCGCCAGTCGGCCGGCGATGCGCATGCTCGCAATCTCATCGGGTGTCTTGATGGTGACCGGCATCGGCGAGGGCAAAGGGTGTGGACGATACGAGAATCGATGTCAGCGGGCAATGAACGGGCCGGTGGCCGCGCGCGGCAGGTTGAGTCTTTATAGCTGATTATGCTAGAATTTTGGGCTGGCCGGGAGCGTGTTCGCAAGGCACATTTTCAGGCCAAATTTCCCGTCGGGCGGTTTAGGGTGCTTGGCGTCAGCCTTGGTGGACGTGCCGGTTGCGTCCCGCAAGGAGCTGCCGCCCGGTCGTCAGCTTGGCTCGGCGGCAGTGATCAACCCTAAGGAGCACACATAGTGTCGGTAACCATGCGGCAAATGCTGGAAGCGGGGGTGCATTTCGGGCACCAGACCCGCTACTGGAACCCGAAGATGGCGCCGTTCATCTTCGGCCATCGCAACAAGATCCACATCATCAATCTCGAGAAAACCCTGGCGATGTACCAGGAGGCTCTCAAGTACGTGCGACAGCTCGCGGCGAACAAGGGCACGTTGCTGTTTGTCGGAACCAAGCGGCAGGCCCGGGAGATCTTGCGGGAGGAAGCGCAGCGTTGCGCCATGCCATTCGTCGACCATCGATGGCTCGGCGGCATGCTGACCAACTTCAAGACCGTGAAGCAATCCACCAAGCGGCTCAAGGAAATGGAGCAGATGTCGCAAGACGGCACCTTCGAGCGCATGTCCAAGAAGGAAGCCCTCGGCCTGCAGCGCGAACTGGAGAAACTCAATCGCTCGCTGGGCGGCATCAAGGATCTCGCGAGCCTGCCTGACGCGCTGTTCGTCATCGATGTCGGTTACCAGAAGGGCGCCATCGCCGAGGCCGTGAAGCTCGGGATCCCCGTAGTAGGGGTGGTCGACACGAACCACTCCCCGGAGGGAATCTCCTACGTCATCCCGGGCAACGACGATTCGAGCCGGGCAATTCGGCTGTATGCGCGTGGCGTGGCCGACGCGGTTCTCGAAGGTCGCTCGCAGTCTGTGGAGGAGGTGGTGGCCGCGACCCGCGACGAGTTCGTCGAAGTCGAGGATGAGGAAGGAAGTGAGGGCTGAATAGGCTTGCGCCGAGTCACTGAGTCGGGAAAAGGGGCCCACGGGCCCCTTTTTTGAAGGCGCGGCATACATCTGGATCAACGGGTCCCACGGGGCCCCGGCAAGGAGCAAGCGGGAATGGCAGAGATCAGCGCAGGCCTGGTGAAGGAGCTACGCGAGATGACCGGGCTCGGAATGATGGAGTGCAAGAAGGCGCTCACCGAGGCGGGTGGCGATCTGCGCAAGGCGGAGGAACTGCTGCGCATCAAGAGCGGCGCCAAAGCCAGCAAGGCCGCCGGGCGCGTCGCAGCGGAAGGCGTGATTGGCGCGTATCTTTCCCCGGATGCCCGGCTCGGGGCGCTCGTCGAGGTCAATTGCGAAACCGATTTCGTCGCCAAGAACGATGATTTTCTGGCGTTCGCCCGTGCGCTCGCGGAGCTGGTGGCCGCCTCGGCGCCGAACGATGTCGCCGCGCTGTCGGCACTGGCTTTGGACGGCGCCACGGTGGAAGATCGGCGTCAGAAGCTCGTGCAGAAGATAGGCGAGAACATCTCGATTCGCCGGTTCGAGCGCATGCAGACCGGCGCACGGCTCGCGCTGTACACGCACGGCGCGAAGATCGGCGTGATCGTCGATTACCAAGGTCCGGACGAGGTCGGTAAGGACCTGGCCATGCACATCGCGTTCGCCAAGCCGCAGTACCTGACAAAGAGCGACGCGCCGCCCGACGTGGTGGCGCGCGAGCGCGACATCCTTTCCGCCCGGGCGATGGAGTCAGGCAAACCGTCGGAGATCGTCGCCAAGATGATCGACGGGGGCATCAACAAGTTTCTCGGCGAAATTTCGCTCCTGGGCCAGGCCTTCGTCAAGGACGACAAACAGACCGTCGAGAAGATGCTTGCGGCAAGAAAGGCGAAAGTGCTCGGCTACCGGTTCTTCGTCGTCGGAGAAGGGATCGAGCGCAAGACGACCGATTTTGCGGCTGAAGTGATGGCGCAGGCGGGGATCTCGCGCTGACCGATCCCCTGAACGCCGGAGCCCGCCTTGACGCCTAAATACAAGCGCATCCTCCTAAAGCTCTCCGGCGAGGCGCTCATGGGGAACGACCCCTACGGCATCAACCGCCAGACAATCGAGGCGATCGTCGCGGAAATCGCGCAGGTCGGGCGGATGGGCGTGGAGATCGGAGTGGTGATCGGCGGCGGCAACATATTTCGTGGCGTTGCGCCGGGCGCCACCGGCATGGACCGGGCTACCGCGGACTACATGGGCATGCTGGCGACCGTCATGAATGCGCTTGCGCTGCAGGATGCCATGCGGCACGCGGGCGTCGCGAGCCGTGTGCAGTCGGCGCTCAACATTGAACAGGTCGTCGAGCCTTACATCCGCGGCAAGGCGATCCGCTACCTGGAGGAAGGCAAGATCGTGATCTTTGCCGCGGGCACCGGGAACCCGTTCTTCACCACCGATACCGCGGCAGCGCTGCGGGGAAGCGAAGTGGGCGCCGAAATAGTGCTGAAAGCGACCAAGGTGGACGGCGTGTATACGGCCGATCCCCTGACGGATCCCTCGGCAAAGCGCTACGGGCGCATCAGTTTCGACGAAGCGATCAACCGGAACCTCAGGGTGATGGATGCGACGGCGTTGACCCTTTGCCGCGATCAGAAATTGCCGATCAATGTCTTCAGCATCTTCAAGAAGGACGCCCTGAAGCGCGTGGTTCTCGGCGAGGACGAGGGTACGCTGGTCCACGTCTAACCGTGCATAGGAGACCGTCATGATTCCGGAACTCAAGAAAAGCACCGAGCAGAAGATGCGCAAGAGCATCGAGGCCTTCAAGGCCGATCTGTCGAAGGTGCGCACCGGGCGCGCGCACACCGGGCTGCTGGACCACGTAGCGGTCGATTACTACGGCACGCCGACGCCGATCAACCAGGTCGCCAAGATCACTCTTCTCGATGCGCGCACCATCGGCGTTGCGCCGTTCGAGAAGAAGATGGTGCAAGCGGTGGACAAGGCGATTCGCGACTCGGACCTGGGTCTGAACCCGTCCGCCATGGGGGATACCATACGCGTACCGATGCCTGCGTTGACCGAGGAGCGGCGCAAAGAACTGATCAAGGTGGTGCGCCACGAGGCCGAAAATGCGCGTGTCGCGGTCCGAAATGTCCGTCGCGACGCGATTCACGTGCTTAAAGAAGCGCTCAAGGAGAAGGAGGTCTCCGAGAATGATGAGCGACGCGCGCAGGATGAAGTGCAAAAACTCACCGACCGACACATCGGCGAGATCGACAGCCTGCTGCAGCACAAAGAAGCCGAGCTGATGGCGGTTTGAGACCCCGATGACGGAGCAAACCAGCTCGACTCAGGAGATTCCCGCGCACGGCGCGGTGCCGCGCCACATCGCCATCATCATGGACGGCAATGGGCGCTGGGCGCGGCGACGCCACTTGCCGCGCTTTGCCGGGCACAAGCGCGGCGTCGAGGCAGTGCGAGCCACCGTCAAGAGCTGCATGGAGCGTGGAGTGCAGTTTCTTACTCTGTTTGCCTTCAGCTCGGAGAACTGGCGTCGCCCGCCGGAGGAAGTTGCGCTGCTGATGCAGCTGTTCCGCGGCGCGCTCACGCAGGAGGTCGAGAGGCTGCATCGCAATGGGATACGCCTGAAGGTAATCGGCGACCCGGCGCGTTTCGATCCGAAGATACGCGCCCTGATCGAGCGCGGAGAACAGCTCACCGCCGCCAACGCCAATCTCACCCTGACTATCGCGGCGAATTACGGTGGGCGTTGGGACATCATGCAGGCGCTTACTCGGCTGGTGCGCGAGCATCCGGAGGCGGTCGCCGACGGCATCGATGAACAAGCCATCGCGCCCTACCTGGCGATGAGTTACGCGCCGGAGCCGGACCTCTTCATCCGCACCGGAGGCGAGATGCGTATCAGCAACTTTCTCCTGTGGCAGCTCGCGTACGCCGAGCTCTATTTCACAGAGACGCTCTGGCCGGATTTCGACGCGCTTGCGCTCGATGCCGCGATTGCAT
>Ga0316628_100000932_pt1 | contig 19608 bp, 15 predicted proteins | sample OWC_Aug_M2_C1_D5_FD_207648 | JGI IMG/M metagenome (GOLD analysis project Ga0316628, IMG submission 207648) | Wetland soil microbial communities from Old Woman Creek delta, Ohio, United States - OWC_Aug_M2_C1_D5_C | ecosystem: Environmental > Terrestrial > Soil > Wetlands | place: USA: Ohio... | reverse complement strand
CAAACAGGCCGATTAAGGACCTGATCCTCATTACATCCTTTACCCATGGCTGATAATCTTCAACAGAAAACAGTTCACGCCCTCTCATGGAGTTTTCTCCAGGCTGTTGCACAGCAAGGCATGCAATTAGTCATCGGGATTGTTCTGGCACGGATGCTGTTCCCCGCGCAGTTCGGCCTGATCGGGATGCTGACTATCTTTATGGCTGTCATCTCTGCCTTCCTTGATAGTGGATTCGGCGCAGCACTGATTCAAAAACGAGAGGTAACGCAAACCGACATCTGCTCGATCTTTTATTTCAATATATTGATAGGCGTGGCGGCTGCGGGCCTCCTGTGCCTCGCTGCTCCCTGGATTGCCGCTTTCTATGGGCAGCCTATCCTGACCCCCCTGACGCGGGCATTATCACTGACCATCGTGATCAATTCCCTCGGCATGATTCAGAACACCATCCTGACCAAGCAAATCAACTTCAAGGTCCAAACCAAGGTGAGTCTTATTGCCGGTACCCTGTCGGGCAGCATCGGAATTACTCTGGCTGCCCTTGGTTTCGGGGTCTGGAGCCTCGTGATTCAGCAAATAACAGCTGCGTTTTTCTCAGCTGTTAGTCTCTGGTATTTCAGTCCCTGGAGGCCGGCGTTGATCTTCAGTTTTAACGCCCTGCGGGGAATGTTCGGTTTCGGGTCACGTATGTTGCTTTCCAGTTTGCTCAATCAGATTTTCGACAACATCTATTTCTTGGTCATCGGCAGGCTGTTTTCGGCGGCGGACCTGGGTTTTTTCACACGCGCACAGTCCTTGAACGACATTCCCTCGCAAACAGTGTCTGGAATGGTGGGACGGGTCACGTTCCCCGTGTTCTCCGCCATCCAGGATGATCCGGCTCGCTTGAAAAGGGGATTGAAAAAGGCTTTGACCATGCTTGGGTTAGTGAATTTCCCAATGATGATCGGCTTGGCGGTAGTCGCTCGTCCTCTGGTGCTGGTTATGTTGACAGAAAAGTGGGCCCCCTCTATTCCTTATCTGCAGTTGCTCTGCGTGGTCGGCCTACTGTATCCGCTGCACATGATGAACTTGAATATGCTTCAGGCCCTGGGTCGGTCCGACCTGTTTTTACGACTGGAGATCATAAAAAAGTTCATGATCGCGATCAACATCGCGGTCACCTGGCGGTGGGGCATATCTGCGATGATCTACGGCATAATTATCACATCGATTATATCTTATTATTTGAACAGCTACTACAGCGGCGTCCTCATTCATTACCCTATCAAAGAACAGGTGCTTGACCTGCTCCCTTATCTCATCGTGTCTGTACTAATGGGCAGTGCGGTATATGCCCCTGGCTTGTTGCAGCTCCCCAACCAGTTGTCCAGGCTTTTAGTACAAATTGCCACAGGAATTTTTGTTTATGTCTGCCTGTGCCGAGCATTTCGTCTTAAGGCTTTTATGGATGTCTGGAGGGAGATGTGGCATAGAATGCCATTAGTGAGGGTCGGAATTACGAGATGAACAACGTATCCTATTTAGGAGTTATTTAACATGACACAGCCTCTGGTAAGCGTCAAGATGATCACATACAACCATGCGCCTTTCATTACCGAGGCCATAGAGGGTGTCTTGCAGCAAGAAACGACTTTTCCTTTCGAACTGGTCATCGGCGAGGACTGCTCCACCGACGGCACGCGGGAGATCGTTTTTGATTATCAAAAAAAGCACTCGGACATCATTCGCGTGATCACCTCGGATAAAAATGTCGGAATGAAAAAAAACGGCCTCCGCACGTTGAAAGCCTGTCAAGGAAAGTACATTGCCTTTTGTGAAGGTGATGATTATTGGCATCATCCCGGTAAACTGCAAAAACAGGTGGACTATATGGAGAGCCACTCGGAATGCGGACTGGTCTTTACTGAATGTGATATCTATCTCCAGCGTTCTAATAAATTAGTCAGAAATGTTAATTACAGCTACGGATTTCGATCACCGATGCATTTAAATATTGAACATATTATTGAGAAAGCAGGAAAAGTTGTAAAGACCTGCACGGTCATGGGCAGGAGAAAACTGATAGAACAGGTAATCGATGGAGATCCTTATCTGCATCAAAATGAGAAGTTCTTGATGGGCGATATTCAGCTCTTTGCAGAACTTGCATTAATATCGAAAGTCTCCTATTATCCGGAGAGCTTGGCGACGTATCGCATTCATGATGAGTCCGCCACGAGAAGTGGAGATCCAAAAAGGGTTGCACGGTTTCAGCAGAATGCCTCTGAAATGAAATTGTATATGTGTGATAAACATAGACTCCCGGAGAGTATCCGAAGAAAAATTGAATTAGATTGGTGCAATGCCTCTCTATTTCTGGCTTTTTTTGAAAGAAGTGCGACATTGGCAGAGGAGGTCCGAAAGAAGAAGACATTCACGTTTAAGGAATGGCTTCTATATTATGGAGCTAAGAACTTGATGCTTAACTATTTTTTTCGTCTAGCAGCTTTATGCCGTAATTTACTTCGAAGAGGGCGGTGTGTATTGAAGACATCAGGGGCCATTCCGTCCGATACAGGTGATCATGGAAACCCTCCACAAATGCAAGGGGAATAAGGCCAGGACCGCCAAAATGCTCGGCATCTCCCGAAAGGTATTTTATAGGCGTCTGCGAGAGCCGATCAGGCGGCTAACCGTGCCGGGAAAGCTGCGAGGACTATCAATATGAATCCATCATCAAAGACATCAGACCCACCCACTGTGTCGGTTGTTATTCCCTTGTATAACAAAGGCAGGTATATTGAACGGGCGTTGTCTTCCGTATTGACACAAAGCTATCGGCCATCCGAAATAATTGTCGTGGATGACGGTTCTACCGATGACGGCCCCGAAAAGGTCCTCCATTTCAGGGATGCCAGGATTTCCCTTATCAGGCAGGAAAATAGAGGACCCGGGGCTGCAAGAAATGCCGGCCTCGCAAAGGCCAGAGGGAAATACGTAGCCTTCATCGATGCTGACGATGAGTGGTTTCCCCCTTTTTTGGAAAGCGGAATCTCGTTGCTTGAAGACAATAGGGCCAACGTAACTGTCGTATGTACAGGACATTTGAAATACCGGGCGGGAAAAAGAAAAATCGAGGAACTGGATGGCGCTTATGAGGTTACTGCAGAAACGGACATCAAGCTCGTGAAAAAAATCCTCAATTTCAGATGCGCAGCTTCTTTGTTTGTAATTATGCGTACTGAAGTGGCAAGGAAGGCGGGCGGTTTTTTTGATCGATATAAATGCCTTCGAGGAGAGGATAAATACCTGTTTCTTAAGCTATTGTTCAGTGAAAGGATAGGGATCCTCGCGAAACCTCTCGGTATTTATCACAACGAAGCATCGGAGCTCTGCGGCTGTCCTGGTAGAATCCCCGCATCCCGACAAATAGAAATAAACCCATTCTTAGCATACCCCGACACGGTGCTCTCATCGTGTCCCCAATCGAAGCGTCATCTCCTCCGGGAATTATTGGCAATCCTTTTTCTGGAGGAAATGAAGGCAGTGGCGAAATCCGGCCATCAGAGACAGTCATATGGCCTGCTCACTAGCTTCACGCGCAGCTGCGGCCTTTCGGGCAAAAATAGATTTATCGCGTATTCTCTAGTTATTTTGGCACCGTTGTTACCCACCGTCCGCAGACTCAGGAACATGACAACGAATTGGCACAGGTCTCGTTAAGGAACTGGAAAACAGTGAAAGAAAACCTGTTCTTTATGCAGCAAGGACAGTGCATAAAAGTACGAAGTTGTTCCCCGGTCCGGGACATGGCGGAAAAATGACTGGATCATCGACTGAAAAAATGAGCTCTTTTTTGAAACGCAGACGTTGGCCGGAAGTCGGCGCCTCACCCACAATAATATGGGGCGGGATCGGCCTGTGCGGCGTCCTTGCGATTGCGCAAGCTATCACTGATGCAAAGTTCGTTTATCTGGGGGTGTTCTTTGCCCCCCTGTTTCTTTACCTTTCCGTGATAAAGCCTTTTATTTTTCCCCTTGGGGCGTTCTTTTTCCTGATACCGTTCGATCAGCTCCTGTCAATCGGGAATGTCGAAGGAGGAATGACAATTACAAGAGTTCTTGCAATCGTCGCCATTCCGATGCTATTCGTGAAAGGGTCCTTTGAAAACAGACTGCAAAGTCCTGAGGTGATGGTGTTCTGGTGGGTAACGCTGGTTTTGTATGGGGCCATCTCCGCACTGTGGGCCATACAACCCGAGACGGCTGTGGAAAGAATGCCGACGGCGGGCGGACTGATTCTCCTGTATCTCATGGTCGCGTCATACAGAATTCGGAGAGATGAGATCGATACGCTCAAATGGTGCATCCTGGCGGGCGGAATTCTCGCCTCGGTTCTTACAGTATACAACCTAGCCTCCCTTGACAGTGCCACGAGGGCGACAGTCGAGATCGGCGACAGGTCCGCCCTGCTGAATCAGCTGGCGTTCGACCTCCTTCTGCCGGTCTCCATATGCATTGGAATGATGATCAGCGGGAAGAGGGCGATGAAAAAAATCATGTTCGGCCTGATTCTCAGTCTCATTCTATTTGCCATTGTGATTACCGGATCAAGGGGGGCGCTGGTAGGACTGGGTGCCATGGCTATTGTCTACGTACTTTCCACAAGGCAGAAATTGTCGGTTGGAGCGGCCTTGCTGGTCATCGGAATTGCGGTTGCGACCTTTACCCCCGCCTTCGTTCTTGAGAGAGTTGATGAATCCGTGTCAACGGGCGGGGCCGGGAGGACGACGATATGGGTAAATGGATTAAAGGCACTTAGTCATTATTGGCTTACTGGCGCTGGACTGAACAATTTTCCCGAGGCCTACAGGGAGTTTGGCTTTTTTACCCCTCTTTCGAATGGAATAAGCAGGGCTTCCCACAACATATATCTCGGCGTCTTCGTGGAGCTCGGGATCATCGGGCTTTTACTTTTGATTTTGGGGATCCGGGCGCACTATAAAACAATAGGCTCGCGGCGCGGCGACCCAAACAGTATCGGAGTCATGCTGAAGGCGGCTCTTTGGGCAATGATCGTTTCGAGTTTTTTTCTTGACACTTTATGGTACAAATCATTTTGGATGTTATGGATGATGATAGTGATGAACAGCAGCGTGTCCAGAAGGGGAGTAAATAGAATCGTATGAAGATTCTCGTCATCACGCCGAATTATCCGCACGCCGGCTTCCCGTTTTCGGGGGTATTCAGTGAAAAGTGCGTGCGGGCATTGCGGGAGCTTTGCGACGGGGTTGAGGTCCTGGCACCGAGGCCCTATGTGCCGCCTTTTCTTGCCTTTCGGCAGCGCTGGAAGCGGTATTCCCGCATCGCGGGTCTTGAGAAAAGAAATGGTATCTCCGTCCACCGACCGCCTGTTCCGCAAATCCCCGGAGTGGGGGGGGCTTTTTGGTATGATCTCGGCGCTTATCTCTTCTGCCGTAATCGTGCGCGTAAGCTGCACCGCGAAAAGCGCTTCGATGCGATAGTGTCATTCGATCTGCTTGGGGCTGGCGGGCTGGCCTGGCGGACCGGAAAAGACCTCGGCGTCCCGTCATGCGGCTGGGCCTTCGGAAGCGACGTGCGGGTCTCGGTGTCCAGTTCATACGCGATGTCGGTCACCCGTGCAGTGAGAAATCTCGACCTCGTTTTCTATCAAAGTGCGGAGCTCCTGGGGCTGGCCGCACAATTAATGAATGAGAGTCCGGAAAAGATGTCTTCTGCCAAGCACGTTGTTTTGGCGCACGGGATCCCGATCCCCCGATCATTACCGGGGCCGATACGACGGGAGATCATCAGAAAAAGCTGGGGGGTATCGGAGGATCAGTTGGTCGTGCTCTGCCTCGGCAGGATAACAAGACAAAAAGGCGTGACAGAATTGCTCGACGCGGCATCCTACGCCCTGTCGGTAAACAGCGGCCTTATTTTCATATTGGTGGGATCATTGGCGGCGTTTGACGAGTCGGAAATCGCGAGAAGGCGTGTTGAGGCGGATGCCGCGTTGAAAGGGCGGGTAAGGATATTGCCGGCCTGCACGCCGGATGAGATATGGGACGTCCTATGCGGAGCCGACATATTCGCCTTTACGAGCCATAACGAAGGTATGCCAAACAGTCTGCTTGAGGCGATGGCGGCAGGTCTGCCCTCTGTGGCATTCGCGATCCCGGCGGTCGAAGAACTCGACGGCGGTACATCCTCCCTGATCAAGGTACCGCCATTTGACTCCAGACAGTTCGGCCGTGAGATGCTGCTCCTTGCCGGCTCTCCGGAGAAGAGAAAAAAAACGGGGTCCAAGGGGAGGCGAAGGGTCCTCGAGAAATTTCACGTGGCGAAAAACATGGCCCTGGCAGTTGAGAAAATAGAGCGGCTTGTGCACAGGGGGGCCGCATGATTCCCGAACCGCGAACCATGAAAAGACTCATTGTGAATGCCGACGGTTTTGGCTTTGGTCCCGGGGCGACCCAGGGGGTTCTCGATGCGCTCAGTGAGGGGAAATTCATCACCAGCGTTAGTGTGAACGCAAATTTCCCCGACGCCGAAAGGACCAGGGAGCTTGCAGAGATGTTTCCACGGGTCAGCATAGGTGTGCATCTTAATCCCATGGTAGGACGGCCGTGCCTGCCTCCGGAGAGGGTCCCGTCGCTTGTCGGACCTGACGGCAATCTGCACGCGAAGAAGTTTCTTCGGGTGCTCGGCAAAGGTCTTGTTTCACATTCTGAACTGGAAAGCGAACTGGACGCACAAATAGCGAGAGCAAAAGAACTTGCAGGTGGCCGGTTGACGCATCTCGATTCTCAGGCGAACAGTCATCTTTCCTATTTCGATCTGTTCGTAAGGCTCGCCCGGAAGTGGGACATACCCCGCATGCGAAACAATGCGTCGTTGATATGCCTGGAGGCGGAATGTCCTTCCCGCTCGCGCTCGTTTGCCTATCTGCGCAGCCCCCATGTCTGGATTGCGCATCGATACCGCAACTATCAGATGCGAAAGGCCCGGCGGAACAGTCTGCGGATGGCCGATGCCCTTGTAACCGTCGGATATGCAGGAACGGGTAATAAGACAAATATCGAAAACTGGTGCAGGCTTCTGCATCACCTGCCCGAGGGCACCTTTGAGATATATTGTCACCCGGCGTACCCCGACGCGACACTCCGACAGTGGGCTAGCTACTGTGACGAGCGAATGAAAGAACTCACGATCCTGCGGCAGGAACTGCTTTGCAACGAGGCACGGGAGGCTGGAGTAACCTTGATCAGCTTCAATGATATTTGAGAGGCGATCTCAGTCGTACGGAGAAAGCGGTGGATTGCGATGAATGACTGGAAGATGGAATTATACTGGCGATTGCCGGTTCGTCTGCAGGAGGCGTCCCTCAGCCTGTACGCCAGGTATCTGGAAAGAATGTATTACGGCGATGAATTTGAGAAATGGAGAGACTGGCTGAAAGACTGGAAGGACTGGTCCCCGTCATCTGTCGAGGGGTGGAAGAATGAAAGACTGCAGCATGTTATCAGGATCGCGGCGGAACAGGTGCCCTACTACCGGAGCAGGTTCGGGTGGATGGACTGGAAGCGCGTCAGGTCGGAGAGTGATCTTCCCCTGCTGCCTATCCTGGAAAAGCAGTCGATCAGGCAGAATGAAGGGGCATTCATAGCGGATAACGTGCCGCGGGAAGCTCTTTGGAAGCAAAAGACGAGCGGGACGACAGGCACCTCTCTCAGCATTTTCTGGCCGAAATCAATGACCCAGCAATTATGGGCCATCGACGAGGTGATGGTGAGAGGGGTCGCCGGGGTGTCGCAACAGATGCCGCGCGCAATGATGGGAGGCCGTCCTGTCCTGCCTGGCGATACCCGGAGGCCGCCTTACTGGCGTTTCAACAGACGATGGAGGCAACTCTACTTTTCAAGTTATCACATCTCAATAAAGACCGCTCCCCATTACGTGGAGGCCCTTGAGACATATGGAAGCGAATGGCTGACCGGCTACGGTTCCGCGATAGCCGCCCTTGCGGACAGTGCGGTAAAGAGTGGTATGGCGGCGCACCCGCTCAAGGCGGTCATCGTGAGCGGCGACACACTTCTTGATGAAATGCGCCACAGCATAGAAACCTTCTTCCAGTGCAGATGCTTCGACCAGTACGGGCAGAGTGAGGGAGTGGCCGTTGCAATGGAATGCGACCATGGGCAGATGCATATCATCCCGCAGGTGGGGATCATCGAAATTCTGAGGGAGGACGGTACATGCTGTGAACCGGGCGAGGTAGGGCAGATTGTGGCGACCGGCCTTCTCAATGATGCAATGCCATTGATTCGTTACCGCATAGGCGACTACGCCGCATGGAAAAAGCAGCAGGGTTGTCCCTGCGGGAATCCAAACCCTGTCCTGACAGATCTGGAAGGTCGAACGGACGATTATCTGATCACTTCGGATGGCCGGAAGATCGGCAGGCTCTCTACTGCTATGAAAAGGAGCCCGACCATTCACTCTGCGCAGCTCGTGCAGGACAGGCCGGGGCATGCTTTTTTTCTCGTGAGACCGGGAGCGGGCTATTCATCATCGGATGCCAAAACGGTGTGCGATGACATCAGGGAGAGGATCGGCAGTTTCCATCTGGACGTTGTGGAAGTCCCGGAAATCCCCAAGACCCCTCAGGGGAAAACGGCTCTCGTGGTCCGCCTTGAAGAGCGTCCCTGGATGGAGGAGGTCTATGAGCGGGTGCTCGGAGCAAAAAATGTGCGTTAATACGGAACAGAGCGTCAATGTACGTGACCGCGCAGGGCGGATCGAAGATGCGCCGCTCCTGAAAGGGATCAGTGTGCTCGTCGTCACCTCGGGTCATGATGCGACGGACCACCGTATCCACAATAAACTGGCATGCAGCCTGAAGAGAATGGGCGCAGATGTTGCGGTAGTGGGACATCTCGAGCACCCTGATCCGGGCGAAGTGCGCATCATAACCGTTCCTAAGGCTACCACAAGGATGAGAAGATTTCTCCTGCAGCCGTGGCGGTGCCTGTGGGCGGTGCGGAAGGCCCACCCTGACGTCATCCATTTCCACGATGCGGAGATGCTTATCACGCTTCCCGTCCTCAAAATGATCAGGTCCCGTTGCAAGCTGGTCTACGACGTCCACGAGGACTTTGCGAACCTCATGCTGATCAGGGACTGGCTTCCTGCGGGCATGAAGGGTATCTCCTGTGCGCTCATTGAGTATATTGAAAAAAACCTGGCGCTGCTTGCAGACGCGATTGTGGGAGTTACACCGCCCCTTGCCGCCAAGTTCTCCAACAGGAGGAAGATTTCGGCCTACAATTTCATCACGCGCGACTTTTTCGAAGAGGCGAAAAAAACGGCAGAGAGCCCTCTGAAGCGCGAGTTTGATCTGGTGCATCTGGGGACGCTCAATCTGCGGCGTGCCCTTTTTCTGGCCGAAGTGCTCGCGAAGTTCCATAAAACGAGGCCAGGAGGGAAATCCCTTATCGTTGGCGCCTCTCGTGAGGTATCCGAGAAGATCAGGCCTCTTCTTCCCTCAAACTGCACTCTGGTGGGTGAGGTGCCCCATACAGCAATCCCAAAGCTGCTGGGAAGCGCAAGGGTGGGGCTGGATGTTCACCCGTGGCCCGGCGCACATCTCAATGTTGCGCTGCCCGTAAAGATATGTGAATACATGGCCTCCGAATGCGCGGTCGTTTCGTCGGTAATGCCGGTATTGAGTACCGTCATGCAGGGGGCCGGAGGTCGTCTCGACGGCATGAATATTATCTCCGGCGGCCAGCCGAGTGATTATGCGGACGCCGCGGTCGAACTCATTCAGGCAATGGAAAAAGGCGGCCACCCCGGCGGTGAACTGAGGGCCTTTGCATTTGAGCATATGATCTGGGAAAATGAGGCGGACAAAATTGGCGGCCTCTATCTGGAGCTCATGGGAAGACGGTGAGATACCTGATTGTAAATGCAGACGGCTACGGCTTTACTGAAGGGATCAGCCGCGCCATAGAGGAATGTATCGCGTTCGGAACGGTGAGGAGTATTTCCGCAAACGTGAATTTTCATCACGCTGAGGGACTTCCGCGTCTTGTCCGGCTGTTTCCGCACCTATCGGTCGGCTGCCATATCAATCCGGTGGTGGGGCGGCCTCTTTCGGACCCCGCAAGGGTGAAGAGTCTGCTCAACGAGGAAGGAGAATTTTTTTACAGGGACTTCGGCAGAAGGGTGCTCACGGGGCATATCCGAATGGACGAACTACGTGAGGAAATGATTGCCCAGGTCGCACGCACGCGGGCACTCGCTGGAGACGCCTTTTCCCATGTCGATTTTCATATGGGACTGCACCGGCTGCCCGCCGTGTACCAAGTCTTTCTCGATGTTGCAGAAAAAAGCGGGGTGGGAAGGATCCGGACGCACAGGTATCTCATGGGCATGGAGAGCCGTCAGCCGAAGCTGAGGCATCTTTCGCATATGCTCGGAAGCCCGGCGAGGATTCCCAAATATTGCTGGAATCTCTGGCTGCGGAGGAAGGCCGTGCTCCGTGGCCTTTCAATGCCGGACAGGTGGGTCGGCATCACGAACATGGCGGATGATTCCGGGAGAATTACGGTGGATAATTATCGGACGATGCTCAGGAACCTGCCTCAGGGATTCAGCGAATTCGTCGCGCACCCCGGATATGTAGATGAGGATCTCAGGAGATGGTCAACCTATCTCGACCAGCGGTTTAACGAGCTTCAGGTGCTGCTCAGTGAAGAGTTCAGGAACGCACTGTTGTCTTCGGAGGTCCGTCTGGCGGGCTATCGGGATATTCCATTGAAGGGGGCGGGATGAGCGCGCACACCATATCGGTAATTATCCCTTGTCGCAACGAGGAAAAATATGTCGCGAAGTGTATCGACGCACTTGTCGCGCAGGATTATTCGGGGGGAAACATGGAGGTTCTCTTTGTCGACGGGATGAGTACCGACAGGACGAGGGAAATAATAGAACGCTATTCGCGGGACTATCAGTTCATAAGGCTCCTTTCCAATCCGCAGAAGATAGTCCCAGTCGCGATGAATATCGGGATACGGCAATCAACGGGAGATATCATTATTCGCATGGACGCCCACACGGTTTATCCGCCGGACTATATAGCTCGGTGTGTCGAGTATCTCGACAAGACCGGCGCCGAAAACGTGGGGGGGCCGATCATCAGTATCGCTGACACGTTCTGGGGAAGGGCGATCGCGGCGGGTATGAGTTCTACGTTCGGGGTCGGCAATTCGAGGTTTCGCGTCGGCGGGTATGAGGGCTACGTAGATACCGTGCCGTTCGGGGCGTACCGGCGGGAACTTTTCGACAGGATCGGCCTCTTCGATGAAGAACTGGTGCGAAACCAGGACGATGAGCTGAACTATCGCCTGATAAAAAAGGGGGGAAGGATATATATGGCTTCTGCGATAAAGTCCTACTATTATCCGCGGGATTCCCTGAGAAAACTCTGGAGGCAATATTACGAATATGGATACTGGAAGGTGAGGGTGATACAGAAACATGGTATGCCCGCATCATGGAGGCATGTTGTGCCGGCGGCCTTTGTTCTCAGTATCCTTGCTACGGGATTGTTCGCGCTGGCGGACATTAAGTATCTGGGGTGTTTTTTTGTGATTGCGGGTTCCTATTTCCTTCTTTCGCTGCTATTTGCCACGAAAATTGCCGCGGAGAAAGGGGTGAAATATCTCCCCGTTTTACCCCTGGTTTTTGCAACGTTGCATATAAGCTATGGGGTGGGTTTCTGGAAAGGAATATGGGACTTCATCGTGACCAGGAAACGCAAGAATATTGAGGCGGCGGACAAAGGGAGAATCCCGCAGCAGTAGCGGAGGACCGACCGGATGAAAAAGATAGCGTTTCCGCAGGGGAAAAAATTTGCCTTTACCATTTTCGACGATACCGATCATGCCAGTGTTGAAAACGTGAAACCGGTATATGAATTGCTGGTCCGGCTCAACATGCGCACCACGAAAAGCATCTGGGTGTTCCCGACGGACAATGAACGGAATCCGTATTTCCATTCTCAAACGCTGGCGGACCCCGATTATCTTTCCTTCATACGGTGGCTGATGGAGAATGGATTTGAGGTTGCCTTTCATAACGCGTCAATGGATTCGAATCCGAGAGAGGTGACTCTTGCAGCGCTCGAGAGATTTAAAGAGCTGCTGGGACGGTATCCGAATGTTCATGTGAACCACTCCCGAAACAAAGATAATCTTTACTGGGGACAGGACAGGATAGACTTTCCCCCTATCCGGCTTCTCATGAAGCTGAAGAGAAGATCGACAGATTTTGTGGGTCATAGGCCCGAGTCGCCTTTTTATTGGGGTGACCTGTGCAGGCAACATATTACGTATGTGCGCAATTTTGTGTTCAGGGAAATCAACCTCTTGCGGATTAATCCGACCATGCCGTACCGGGATCCGAAACGGCCTCATGTGCAGTACTGGTTTTCCTCCTCGGAGGGAGGATCGGCGAAAAGTTTTAACGCCTTGCTGTCCGCCGATAACCAGAGGAGGCTCGAAGGGGAAGGGGGAGTCTGCATCGTCTACACCCATTTTGCAAAGGGGTTTGTCGAAGACGGCAAAGTGAACAACGAAACGGAGCAACTGCTCCATCAGCTTTCGATGCGTCAGGGATGGTTCGTCACAGTTACGGAACTGCTGGATTATCTCCGTGCGGAGCAAACTTCCGCGGCACTGACGACATCCGAGCGCATCCGCATGGAACTAAGGTGGTTTATTGGCAAGCTGTTGCACGGGACCTCATAAGGAGGGCTATGGACATGAGACAGGAGACCGAAGGTAACGTGATGAAATTGGAGCCTATCGAAGAGATCGCCCCGGATGTCTGGGATGAGGCCATTGCAAGGTTTGATTCCAGACATTTATTTCACCAGTCAGCCTGGCTGAATTTCCTCCAGGAAACGCAGAAGGGACGGATCGTCAGGTTCAGGATCGTCAACGATGGGAAGGAGGAAGGGTATTTTGCGGGACTTATTGTGAGAAAAGGCCCCTTCAGAATTTTAGGAAGCCCCCTGAGGGGCTGGATGACCGACTACATGGGACCCATTGTCAACAGAGGATTTGATACGGAGAAGTTTGCGGACGCACTGGATGCGTTATGCAGGAAAAGGCATATTCATCACGTCCAGATATGCAATCCTTTCCTTGAGCAGGAAGTCATGAGCAAGAAAGGGTTTACTGTTTCCGAGGCAACTACCTATCTGGTTCCTCTCTCCAGGGACGAAGACGGGATGTGGCAGCAGCTTGACCGGAAAAGCTGCCGGCAATCGATTAACAAGGCAAAAAGAGAAGGGCTGATAGTGGAAGAAGTCGACGAACGCGACACAGCATCTTTTATCGATGAATTCTACAGTGAATTGAGGGAAGTCTTTGCGAGGCAGGGTCTTGTGCCCACCTATGACATTGAACGCGTGAGGAGCTTCTATAGAAACCTGAGAAGAGATCAGATACTCTCTCTGCAGGTCAGGCACGGTGATCACGTCATTGCAACGGCGATTTTTCCGCATGATGACCGCTGTGTCTACGGTTTCGGTTTCGCTTCGCGAAAAAGATTTCAAGTGTTGCGGCCGAACGATCTGCTGATCTGGACAATTATGACGCATGCCGCCAGGAGAGGAATACAACTGCTCGACCTGACCGGCAAGGGGAGTTTTAAGCCGAAATTCGGGAGCGAGAAAGTGGCTGTCCATAATTATATGAAGAGCTATTCTCTTTTAGCCAAGTTCGGCCGTGAGGCGTACAGATCTTTTTTCTATGCAAAACAGAAGATAAAGGGCGGTTATGCACACCTTTTAAGCAATCGGCATGCGCCCGTGTCCGAGGATGACTGAGTCACTTCAAATGCGTAATAGTTGCGGGAGGAAGCAGGCGGTATACTCAGGCCGCCCAGCTGAAAAGACGGAGGTCAGCATGGGCAGGGTAGTTATAAAGTGCGGTGCAAGATTTATTTGGGGAGTACTCTGTTTTTTTTCGCTGCTGGCGCCGTGCGGAGGGTACAATTCGCCTTCGTCTCCCCCTGATACATCTCCGGCCATCTACTATATAGGGACGGACGGCAAAGACAGCAATAACGGATCGGCAAGTTCTCCATTCGGGACATTTTCCAAGGCGGTGGGCATTTTAAGAGCCGGGGACACGTTGTTTATCATGAGCGGAACCTATAGACAATCTCTTCTCGTCAGCGGCAAAAATGGCGTCAGCGGAAGTCCTATTACAATAAAGGCAGTCAATGATGGAGAGGTTTTTGTAGACGGACAAAACGTCAGGATACCATGCGAAGTCGGTGACGGCAGTTCATATGTGACCATAGAGGGGATCAGGTGCGGAAATTCTAGCGGGGACGTGTTTTACATCCATGGGTCAGGCACCCACCATATTTCGGTCAGGAGGGTGACTGCATTTAACGCGGCCAATAATAACAACCATGTGTTTTCGTTGTGGAAATCCCGTCATGTTACGCTGGAGGATGTTGCCGCCTATGGTAACGGGAGACAGAGTTTTAATATCATGGGTGCAGATTATACGGTCGTTCGCAGGTGTTTTGGCCTGTGGCAGACTTACGCTGGTAACGGCGGCCCTGTAGGTTTTATGCAGATTTATGGTTCAAGCAACTGTATCGTCGAGAACTGTGTGGGCGTATGGAGAGGAACATCGAACATGGAGGGCCAGCAAGGACTTGTGATATGGGCCAATACTTATAATCGGGGCGCTAATCACAACAGGATATATGGCAATGTAGTGATGAACTACCCCGGTTGGGCCTACGGGGTATCGTCCGCGCAGAATACGATAACGGGCAATAACTTTCACCACAATGCATCAATAGACAACGGTCTCGGTTTCCAGCAGACGGCTGACGACAACCTGATAGTCGAAAGCCTAGTCGTTAAGGGCGCGACCGATGGCTTTAACATGAACACTGACAGCAGTTATCTTCGAAACTACCGCACATATAACCAGGGCTTTGTGATAAAGACCGCGCGGCTCAGGCACTCTGTTTTCTTGCAAGATGTCAGGGCATTGGGATGGAGCAGTGCCGCATATGGCTTCCGCGGGGTTGCGAATACCTACAACATTTACTACGGCTATAACCGTGATTATTATATGAATGCGGTGAAGGGCAAAGGGGAAAAGACGCTTAATCCCGGTTATGATCCCGGCCGGTTCGGGAAAGGGGCCTATCTCATGATTCCTGCCGCCCTTCAGGGAAAGGGTGAAGGTGGAGCCGACATAGGAGCCGAAGTGCTGTATCGTTATCAGGATGGAGTGCTTACCAATCAGCCGTTATGGCCCTGGCCGATGGAAGACCGGATATATCGGGAAACTGGAGTGAGCGTGACATGGGCGGCAAACGGCGGCCTCTGGAAGACCCTGAACGGTGTATACAGGGCAAAGTGATACTTGGGGAAGGGATGCATGGCGGTTATGCACTCATTTTATTTCACTCCGTGCGTGAGGATGCTGGAACGCGAACATGAACAGCCGCATGTCAACAGAAATGTGAGGGTATTAGATGAAATATGACCGACAAAAAAAGATTCTAGGTCTCTTGAGAAATATCCAACTATTTGCTGCCCTCAGCTATGAAGAGCTGGATGAAATACGGGAAAAAATGGAGGTAAAGAGATTTCATAAGAATGAGGTGATTCTCTGCGAGGAGAATACGAACCGGGTCATGTATGTCATTCTGAGCGGCAAAGTCAAAGTCATTCAGACGACTGAAGAGGGAAAAGAGGTCATTCTTGCAATTCACCGGTCAGGCGATTTCTTTGGCGAAGTTTCCCTTATCGATAATAAGACGATGCCCGCTATCGTGGTGGCGAAGGAAGATTCTATCGTGGCGATAATTTCAAAGGGAGAGTTTTATTCTTTGCTTTATTCGCAAGGCAAGGTGCTTGACGTTTTGCTGCAGATCTTGTGCTCCCGCCTCCGTGATTCGTGGGACAGGATACAACTCTTAAGTTTTACTAATGCTTCGCAAAGGATAAAGATGCTGCTTGCTTCGCTCGCCGGCGAGTACGGCGGGAAGACGAAAGAGGGGACACTGTTGAATATCAAGCTTACCCATCAGGACATCGCCGATATGACGGGCGTGGCGCGCGAAACAGCGACGCGGGCTATCGACAAGCTGAATAAAGACGGTGAAATCAAAGTGCTGAAGAACAGATCTATCCTGTTGGGACCTGATTTTATACAAAAAGATTTCAGATTGTAAACGTCGCGTCTTTTCCGGTTTGTCGGACGATAACGTCCGGATGTCCGGGAAGTTATTATCAGAGGCCCCGGTTCTTTCCTTTTGGGACAATCAAAGGGAAGGACTTCCGGGTCTTTTCTTTGAGATATCACTGCTTGTGACAATCATTGCAGATTTTTTTTAAGAATCCCTTAAAGTAAAACCGTAGAGTTCAGCATATCGCGGACATGACCGGTGTGTCATGGGAGACTGTTACTCGAGTCATTGACAGACTGCATAAAGACGGAGAAATAAAGACCATGAGAACAGGTCTATCCTCCTGGGAAGCGATTTCCTGAAAAAAGATGTAGCCCCGCATTGAGCCGCTCCGATCGGCCACTCCCAGGTATTTGCCTTATATCTTCCAGTAACAGCCACCTAGCCCTTGTTTTTTGCTGCCTTTTTGCAGCAGTTCTAGTCGGCGTTATTTCACTCCTGCCGAACTCCCCGCTTTTGCCGGAGCCCTTTTGCGGACATCTGGATTAACGCGGCCCCGGCGCGTGAGGCCTTTATAAGGCGCCGGCCCTTCCCGGATTTTCCCTATCTTGCGGATCTTTTTTGGAGAGTCCGCTGTCCCCAACGTTTTTCCTCCTGTTCTGGTTCTGATGCCTTCATTCCCATTCGTTATCAACCATAAATATGGTCGTGCCATACGGCCGTTCCCTTTCGGATGCCGAAGATTCAGATTAAAAATAGTTAATTGGTTCTTAATCTTATTTTAATAAAGCCGTTGTAACATTTGCGTCGGTGACGCTTTGACAACTGCTATCAGGAGGCATAAAGCCTGCCGGAGAAACAGTGCAGGTAACGGCGACTTCGGCACGCCGGGGTCTAAATCTGCCATGCAGAGGTGAGGATGAAACAATGGGCGATGGTAAGGCGTGTCTTTAGTATGGCAGGTCTTTTCGTGCTGTTAACAGCGGCCGCCGGTAATGCCGCAGCAGCCACTTATTATTCATCTCCGGCGGGGTCTGGTACCACCTGCTCAAGTGCAAGCCCGTGTTCTTTAGCGACAGGGTTGGGCAAGTTGGCTGCGGGTAACACGTTACTGCTGAAAGACGGGATCTATTACAGCGGCATCACTGTTGGAGTTTCGGGCACCAGCGGCAACCCGGTCACCATAAAGGCCGAAAATGACGGAGGGGCGATAGTTGACGGGCAAAGCCAAAGGCAGACGCTGGTGATATTGGGGAAGAGTTACATCGACGTCGAAGGCATTGTTTTCAGAAATTCCGTCTATGATGTAGTGAAGGTCAGCGGAGGATCATCCTATGTCAACCTCAGGAGACTCTCTGCGTACAATTCCGGAGTCGGGAATTATCATCTTTTCCTGGTCTGGAATTCAAACAATGTGCTTGTGGAGGACTGTGCCGCATCACAGACAAAAGGTACCAATAAGGCGGGGAGGTACTGTTTCATTTCTCATGCGGGGGCCCACGATAATACCTTCAGACGCAACTATTGCAAATATTACAATCATACCGGAGGCGGAGGCCCGTGTGCGGCGGGAGCCGATTACGGAGGCAGTTACGACCTGTGGGAGAATAATGTATTTGATGTCTCGGAAATGCCGGCAGGATGCAGCAATGTAAACTATCAATTTGCGATTTTCGGAGAGGGTTTATATAACGACACATCACATAATCAATGGTACGGTAACGTCTCGATCGGCGGGCCGAATACTGTGAAGGGCGTACTAGGAGAATCAGATGTCGCCATCTCGATATCCAACTGGGAGCTGGTGAATAATGTATTCATTAATGGGCAGGCGGGTATTTCAAATATAGGCGCATCAAAGGGCGCAGGGTGGATTGTTCAAAATAATACTGTCGTTAATATCCAGAGCAATTCGATGACACAGACACTTGGATCAGGGGCAACCGCTGCGGCGACAAATAATTCTTTTCTTGCGGGCTCTCTCGGGTTAAGTGCGGTTTCCAGTTCCAGCATTACAAGTAAATACAATAACTTCTCGTCAGTCAATTCCCTTTATAACTCCAATGTACTGAACAAGACGGGCGACAAGCAGATCAGTCCATTCTACGATGCGGCTACATACGGCTATGGTGCATATCTGATAGTGCCGCAATCTCTTCAGGGGCAGGGAGAAAGCGGAGCCGACATAGGCGCCGAGGTGCTCTATAAGTATCAGGACGGCGTGCTCACGAACCAGCCCCTTTGGCCCTGGCCGATGGAAAGCAGAATCATATCTGAACTTAATGAGAGCGTCACCTATGAGGCGAACGGAGGTATTTGGAAGAGTCTGTCCGGCGTATATGTGAATTCACCGGTTACTCCTCCGGCATCGGACACTACCCCGCCCTTAGCGCCAACTGGCACGACAGCAAGCGCAGTTTCGTCGACACAGATTAACCTGTCCTGGACGGCCTCTACCGACAACGTAGGGGTTGCAGGCTATAGGGTGTACAGAAACGGTACTCAGATCGCCACAACCACAACCAAGTCATATTCGAATACGGGCCTCGCGGCTTCCACCACGTATTCCTATACGGTAGCAGCCTATGATGCAGCGGGTAACGTGTCGGCGAAGTCACCTCAAGTCTCTGTCACAACCCGAGCAGCTACAGCGACTACAGCTCCGGATACCCAGGCGCCTACAGTGCCGGTGGGTCTAAAGGCGATGGTTGTTTCATCCTCACAGATCAACCTCTCATGGACCGCCTCAACGGACAATGTAGGCGTTGCGGGATATCGGATATACAGGGGCGGAACACAGATCGCCACCACTACGGGTGCAACATACTCCAATACGGGTCTCACGGCTTCAACGACTTATACTTACACGGTTGCAGCTTATGATGCGGCAGGCAATGTTTCGGCACAATCGACCGCGGCTTCGGCAACGATAACGGCTACCATCAGTGCAGTCAGCGTTATCGACGCGTGTACCGCAACCCTTTCCTCTGATTTCAAAAATCTCCATATTCCCGCTGCCATCCTTGACGGGAGCTACTTATGGGGTGACGCCACCTGCGAAACCGCCGTGAACGGTACTATTTACTGCAGGGTTACCAATTACGGTGATGCGAATCCCAATTACTTCAGGAATTGCAGAGCTGGCTGGATAAGTTCCGACCTCTCCACTATGCACCTGCCTTCGGTGCTTTACGAAAGCCAGAATTACTGGGGTGATCTGCAGTTTGTCCCGACGACGGACGGTTCTATCTGGCTTATGGTGACGGCGTATGGACAGATCTAAAAAAATGCGAATGCGTGACGCACGTCACTGATTTTTCTATTAAATCGGTTTATTGTAAATACAATTGATTGAATTTTCTCT